>Ga0182010_10000013_pt1 | contig 100279 bp, 101 predicted proteins | sample 611E1MmetaG_FD_120488 | JGI IMG/M metagenome (GOLD analysis project Ga0182010, IMG submission 120488) | Permafrost microbial communities from Stordalen Mire, Sweden - 611E1M metaG | ecosystem: Environmental > Terrestrial > Soil > Wetlands > Permafrost | place: Sweden: Stordalen | collected... | reverse complement strand
TGCCACCAGAAATCGGAAAAAGCGCCTCCCGCCTGTAATAACAGGAAACAGGAGGAGGGGCGAGATGGCGAAAGGGGATGATATCCAATCACGGCTGGTCAAGTTTGCGGTGCGGGTGCTCGATCTGTGCGAGAAGCTTCCGAAGACGTTTGCGGGACGCCATATCGCCGGACAGTTGATCCGCTCGGCCACGTCAGCCGCACCAAACTACGGGGAAGCGCGAGGAGCGGAGAGCAAGAACGACTTTGTTCACAAGCTCGGGATCACGTTCAAAGAGCTGAATGAGTCTGAGGTGTGGCTTGAGATGCTTTCCGAGCGCCGCATGGTGCCTGATCCTGAACTTCGTCCGGTCCAGGAAGAATGCAAAATACTTTGCAGGATAATAGCGGCGAGCAGGAAAACGGCAGGCGGATTGCCGAAGAGAGAGACGGAACAGAAAAGCGAAAGCCCAGAAAATCCGGGGCTTTGCCATATCGATCGTCCATAGTCAATCGACTATGGACTATTGTCAATCAACTGCAGGGCATTGCCATATCGATTGACTATAGTCAATTGACTATGGACTATTGTCAATCGGATGTAGCGAGAGAGCACTACCCCAGTTTCCGCACGATTGCCATTCCCATCTCTTCTGTGCCAACCGGCGTCGCCGGACTCAGGTCGCGGGTGACTTCTTTTCCCTCACGGAGAACGGCTGCAACGGCCTTCTCGATCCGGTCGGCAGCAACCGCCTCGTTGAGATGACGCAGCATCATGGCGCCGGCCAGGACAATGGCACAGGGGTTCGCGATGTTTTTTCCCGCAATATCCGGGGCGCTGCCATGAACCGCTTCGAAAATGGCGGCACTGTAGCCGAGGTTCGCCCCCGGAGCAAGACCCAGTCCCCCGACCAGCCCTGAAGCCAGATCGGAAAGGATGTCGCCGAAGAGATTGGTCGTAACGATGACGTCGAACTGGTGCGGGTTCAAGACCATCTGCATCGCCATGTTGTCGATGATCTTGTCTTCGGTCCTGATGTCGGGATACTCCGCGGCGATCTCTCGGGAGATATCAAGGAACAGCCCGCCGGTGTACTTCAGGATGTTCGCCTTGTGGACCGTGGTGACCTTTTTCCTCCCGTGCTTCCTGGCATACTCGTACGCAAACCGGATTATCCGTTCCGATCCTGCCCGTGTCACCACCCCGATCGTCTCCGCCGCGCTCCGCTTCGGGTCGATATAATGCTCGATCCCGGCGTAGAACTCCTCGGTGTTTTCCCGCACGATGACGAGGTCGACGTCATGGTAACGCGAGGCAACCCCCTCGAACGAGCGGGCAGGCCGCAGGTTCGTGTAAAGGTCGAATTCCTTCCGGAGCGCGACGTTGATGCTCCTGAACCCGGAGCCCACCGGAGTTGCGAGGGGTCCCTTCAGGGCGACATGGGTCTCTTTGATGGAGTCGATGACATGCTGCGGAAGGGGATCCTTATACTTCTCGATGGCAGCAACTCCCGCTTCCACTCTCTCCCACGCAATGGACACGCCGGCCGCTTCGATGACCTTGATGGCAACATCGGCAATGCTCGGCCCAATGCCGTCGCCGGGGATAAGGGTTACTTTATGCAAGGGGAAAGGTCTCCGTTTGTGCTGCATGATACGGAATCGAAAACGGAGTATCAAACCGCGGGGGGTCAAGCACAAGCCGTCGTGAACAAGTTCCGGTCCAGTGAGCGGTACTGGATCGCCTCTCCGATGTGTTCGGGACGTATTCCCATCGACCCCCCGAGATCGGCGATGGTCCTCCCCACTTTCAGTATCCTGTCGTACGCCCGCGCCGAGAGGCCGAGACGGCTGATGGCGGTTCGCAGAAGCTCCTCCCCCGCACCATCAAGCCGGCAAAACTGTCGGACCTCCTTGGCCTGCATATCGGAGTTTGCATACAGCCCCTTGTGCCCCCTGAACCTTCTCGCCTGCAGGTCCCGGGCCCTGATCACCCGCCGCCGGATGTTCTCGGACGATTCTCCGTTTTCCCTGCTTGCAAGTTCCCGGTATTTCACCGCAGGAACGTCGATGTGCAGGTCGATCCGGTCCAGGAGTGGCCCCGAGATCTTTGTCATGTACTTCTGGATCATCCCGGGCTGACAGGTGCATTCTTTGGTCGGGTCCGTGAAGTAGCCGCATGGGCAGGGGTTCATCGCGCACACCAGCATGAAATTGGCGGGGAACTCCACAGAGAGCTTCGCCCGGCTGATCGTCACGCGGCCATCTTCGAGGGGCTGGCGGAGAACTTCCAGGACGTTCCTCGCGAATTCGGGAAGTTCATCGAGGAACAGGACGCCATGGTGCGACAGCGAAATCTCTCCCGGCCGTGGAATCGCTCCCCCTCCCACGAGTGCGGCATCGGAGATCGTGTGGTGAGGAGAGCGGAAGGGACGGACAGCCACGAGCGCGGCATCGGCGGGAAGCGTCCCGGCGACCGAGTGAATCTTCGTTGTCTCCAGCGCCTCTTCAAACGTCATCGGGGGAAGGATGCCCGGAAGCCGCTTCGCCAGCATCGTCTTTCCCGAGCCCGGCGGACCGATCATAATGATATTGTGGCTCCCCGCGGCAGCCACCTCCAGTGCGCGCTTGACGGTCTCCTGTCCCTTGACGTCGGAAAAATCGGCCAGGGTTCTCTGGTCGCGCGCAAGGAGATCCGCAACATTCACCGTAAGGGGCTTCCAATCGGGATGGCATCCGTCAAGGAACCCGGCCACTTCCTTCAGTGACGACATTGCGTAGACTGCCAATCCCCGCACCATCGCCGCTTCCCTCCCGTTTTCCTTCGGGACGATGATCCCCTTAATTCCCTTCCGCCGGACCTCCAATGCCACAGGGAGCATCCCATGCACCGGCCGCAGTGTCCCGTCGAGCGCCAGCTCTCCCACCATCAGGAACTGCTCCAGCGCGTCCCCCCGGACCTGACCGCTGGCAGCGAGGATTCCTGTCGCCATGGGAAGGTCGAACGCCGATCCTTCTTTTTTGATATCTGCAGGGGCAAGATTGACGGTGAGCTTACGGGTGGGAAACTCAAAACCGCAGTTGCGGATGGCGGCCGTGATTCGTTCACGGCTTTCACGCACGGCATTATCGGGGAGGCCGACGATGGCAAAACCGGGGATCATTTTCTCGAGATGGGTCTCCACCTCCACGACATACGCGTTCACGCCGTACGTCGCCCCACTCAGGACCTTGGAAAGCATGAACCCCCGCCTTGGGAAGACCCGGCCCCCGGTCAGGAGAAAACAATGCCGGCCCGCACGGGATGTCGTCCTCGTCCCGCCTGTGGTGCGAAGTGAACCCCGCGCGGCACCGGCCCCATCACCTCATCTTCATCTGCCTCTCACAGATAATACACTCGAACGGGGCTTCTTACGAGAGAAGATCAAAAAAAAAGTCGGACAAACCTGAAGGGAAGGTGTCGAAACAGCGGGGGGAGAAGGAAAGCTACACGATGGTCTTCCCGGTGGTTGCAACGCTCAGCTTGCCGTGCATGACCCCCTTGGCGCTGATCAGCCGGTCGGCGAGGGCCTGAATCCGGGCGGGAGTGCCGCGAAGGACGATCACTTCGAGACAATGATGATGGTCGAGATGGACATGAAGGGTCGAGACGATCATGGACAGGTGGGCGTGCTCGATGGAGTTGAGCATCTCGGTGACATCCCCATGGTGATGGTCATACACCAGGTTGACCGTCGCCATCGTTTCGTCCTTTCCGACTGCCCACTCCTCCCGAACGAGGGTGTCCCTCACAAGATCGCGAATCGCCTCCGACCTGTTCGGATATCCCTTCCTCCGGATGAGCCGGTCGAATGCCCGGACGAGCCGGGGTTCCATGGAGACGCCGAAACGGGTTGAACTCACAAGGGAAGTCCGGAAAATGTCAGTGTCATGAGCGGTCCAGCTCGACAAGGCGCTTGGTCGCAAACGGAACATGCGCCGCATACTGCACCGGATGGAGGGCGAGGAATCTCCTGTAGGATTCCGCCGCATCGTGCGGTTTCCCCAGTCGCTCTTCCACCAGCCCCATGTTCAACCAGGCAGACTCGTTCTTGGCATCCTCTGCAATTGCGCGCGTCAACGCCGTCAGCGCTTCGGGAAAACGCCCGAGGGCATACAGGCAGTTTCCCTTGTTGCTCCATGCGGAGGCGTTTCGTTTGTCCACTTCCACCGCACGGTCGTAGCAGACCAGCGCCTCTTCGGCTCTCCCGAGTTTTCTCAGGCAGACCCCTTTATTGTTCAGTGCATCGGTGTTGTCCGGCTGCAGCTCAAGGACTTTCGTGTACTGGGCGACCGCTTCCTCGAGGTGGCCGAGACTGCTGAGGGAAAACGCCTTGTTGTACAGCTCCCAGGCCTCCAGGGTCTGGACATCCTGCGGCGACACGCTAACGCCCGCTTTCTTCCTGAGCAGGATGTCGAGGTCGTTCCGGAGTTCGCTGAACGTTTGATACCGCGCGCTCGGTTCCTTCCGCATGCAGCGCTGAATCACCGGAAACAAGGGAGAGGAGAGCGGGACGATCCCCGCCTCCGTATGGAGCCGATGCATCTCCCGCCAGATGGCCGCCGCATCGTTCTTCACATCCTTCATCCGGAGAGTTGTTTCGTAGGGAAGCCGCCCCCGCGAAGCCATCTGGTAGAGGACGACACCGAAGCTGTAGATATCGCTCCGCTCATCGCAGCGGGCGGCATTCTGGAACTGCTCGGGGGGCATGTAGGTCGGCGTCCCGAACCCCGTTCGTTTCGTTTGCAGCCGCTTCCGGAGCATGGTCGGGTTTGTCGCGACCCTCGCCCTGGTGGAGTCGATCACTTCGGCAAAACCGAAATCGGTGATCTTCACCTGCTTGTCCCGTGTGATCATGATATTGGCGGGCTTCACATCCCTGTGACACCTGATGCCGCGCGCCCGCGCATGCTCCATGCCGAGACAGAACTGAATACTCCATCGGAGCGATTGTGTCAGATCGGGAGGCGATTGGCTCAACCATCCATCGAGCGTATTGACGCCGTTGTCATCCGGCTCGATGTATTCCATGCCGATATAGAGCCGGCCGGCAAGCTCATCAATGAAGAACGCCCGGACGAGGTGGGGGTGCCTGTCGAGATCGACCCACACCTTTGCCTCCTTGCGGAACTGGTCCCTGGTTTCCTCATCCTCGAGGTATTGATCCCGGAGCGTCTTGAGAGCGTAGAAACTCTTGTTCTCCGCCGAGTAGGTGAGATAGACGACGCTGAAGCCGCCGAGACCGAGGACGCCGAGGACTTCGTAGGAGGACCCGATGGAATCTCCGCGCTTATACGTAGCGCCGGAGTGGCTTGGCTTCACCCTGATCCGGTTGCCGGAGGGCAGGCGCGACGGGAGCCGCCGGTCCGCGGCGTTCCCGCTAAAGAGGTTTCCAAAGAGGTCTGTGATTCCAGTCATGGTCCGGAGCGCTCTCCGCTGCAGAAGTCTTCGGAATCAGTAGGTCACTTCTTCGAGGAAGAGTCCCTGCGGAGGGGCGGCCATGCCCGCTTTCCGGCGATCCTTGGCAGAGATGATCTCCCGGAACCCGGAAACAGGAATGAAACCCCGCCCGACATCCACCATCGTTCCCACCAGTGCCCGCACCATGCCTTGCAGGAATCGGTCCGCCCGGATCTCGTAGACGTACATCCCCGGAACTTCCTTCCATACGGATGTGGTGACGATGCAGCGATAGTGCCGGACTTCCGCCTCCGCTTTGCAGAACGATTCGAAATCGTGTTCGCCGACGATTTGCGCGGCCACCGCATTCATGGAGACGAGGTTCAGGTCGTACTTCACATACCATTGGTAGTGACGCCCGATGGCCGTCGGTTTCATCGCGATGAAGTAGCGGTACATCCGTTCCTTCGCATCGTAGCGCGCGTTGAACCCCTCCCCCACTTCCTCCACCGCGTGGACATACACATCTTCCGGCAGGATCCCGTTCAATCCGCTCTGGATCGATCCCACGCTCAGATGGGAATTCGTCCTGAAGCTGGCCACCATGCCGCGCGCATGAACGCCCGCATCCGTTCTCCCGGATCCGATGAGGTTCACGGTTTCCTGGAGGATCTGGTCGAGAACCTTGGTGATCTCTTCCTGGACCGTCCGGCCCGCCGCCTGCATCTGCCATCCGACGAAATTCGTCCCGTCGAATTCCACTAAGAGCTTGATGTCACGCATTGTCTTCCGCCATTCAGAACCCCTTGGTGAGCGTGAGCATGATACCGTGGGGCGACGCCATGCTCCCCATCAACGAGGCATCGACGCGCAGATCGCCGAGAGGGCTGCCGAGCCCCGCGTTGTGCGAAATCGCCGACCGGGCGGCATTGATCGCGCTTGCAAGATGGTTGATGAGGATCACCCCCACGACAAACTTCCGGTCGTTGTACAGCGTCTCGCTTCGTATCCGCTGGTCGCGGAAAGCGATACGGGACGTCTCCGAGTCCCACTGCCATGCGTAGCCGAGGGCGGGATCGTACACCCGTTCCACATCCCGGTCGCGAAGCCGCTTCTCGTTGTAGTCGGCCGTCGACGCAAAATTTCCCACATCGACAAAAAACTGGTCGTCCTTCCCCGCTGCCTGAGCCCCCGCATGGACCGCGGCGAACGACCGTGCGTCGGCCCGCATCGCATCGCCGGTGATCTGGAACCCCGCATAGGTCATCCACAGCGCTCCTTCAGCGATGAGGAAAAACTTTCCGGATCCAAACCCGCCGGCGTACAACTCCCCCATTCCCGGCAGAATGAGAGAGTAGATCGCCGCCAGGCCGACGGATTTCCGACCGGAGAGCTCCACCGTAGCGGGAACAGCCGCTGCAGAACTGTCCGGCGATGGCAGGGTGATCGGACCCAGAAGGTCCAGGCGAATCTCAGCGCGCGACCGCATCGTGGAGGGGGGATTCTCCGCATACAGCGGAACAGCGAGGATGAAACAGAGGAGAACGGACCACCGCAGCGTTGCCATTGTCAGACTCCTGAGTGACGTGTCGATGGAAGAGCAGTCGTGGACGATGGTAACAATGGATGCCGGCGTGGGTTCCTTTTCACCTGTTTCAAACGCTTGAACACGTCGTCCCAGCGACCGTCAAAGACCATCACTGGAACGGACAGACGCTCTTCGATCCCGGGAATCGTCTCCCCGTCAAGAAGGAGTCCGTTCGCGTTCAGAATATCAGGAGGAAGGAGGAGCAAGTCGCCGCCCTCCTTTCCCTCCAATGAGGAATATAGGCATTTCCCGGAAAGAAGTCCAGCCACGGTGACACTGCGGCCATAGAGGCGATTTTGCACAACCTCCAACCGGACGTCAAGCCCTTTGATCCTGCGGAGGCGTGGAAGGACGGTCTCGTTTATCATGCCGGAAGCGAGCTCTCCGGTGGCCAGCGTGAGGCGGCTCCCCGCCTGAATATGCTGGGGAAATTCCGCCGCCTGCCTGCGAAAGTCAAGGAGGAAGCTGCGAACCATGCCGACGCCGTTTTCGAGCTGTGAAAACCCGTCGTACTCCCTGGCGGGGGGGACCTTCCGTCCGGCGACGACATAGAACTCGTCGGACGGATAGACGAACGAACGTCCGATTTCCTTCCTGAACTTCTTGCGCCACCGGTCCACCGTGTCCAGCAGATCGGCGGCATAGTCATGGTCCACTTTCCGGAGCTGCGCCAGCCCAAAACGGTGATCCGTCAGTCCGACGGGGACGATGGCGAGGGAGCGGATCCGGGCCCTGAACCTATAGAGATCGCGGACCGTCTTTGCCAGGAATCTCCCGTCGTTGATGCCCGGGCAGAGCACGATTTGCGTGTGCATGTCGATCCCGTTGTCGTGCAACAGCGCGATCTTTTCCAGGATCCGATCGTCCTTCTTCAGCCCCATCAGTCGTTTTCTGACTTCCTCCTCAGTCACGTGCACGGAGATATATTGGGGCGAGAGTCGCTGTTCGATGATCCTCCGGAGGATTGCGGGACCGGCGTTCGTCATGGTCGTGTAGTTCCCATACATGAACGAGAGCCGGTAGTCGCCGTCGCGGAAGTACAGCTCCTTCCGGAGTCCTTCGGGGTTCTGGTCCACGAAACAGAAAATGCAGTCGTTCCCGCAGGAGAGGATGTTCATCTCCTCGAACTCCAGTCCGATCCGCTCCTCTTCGTCCTTCTCGATCTCGTAGAGAGTCACCTCCCCGCCGCGGGACACCTTGAGAAGAAGCTGCTCCGTCCCTTCGCGGAAGCGATAGTCGATGGCGTCAAGCACTTTCTTTCCATTGACTTCAAGCAGGTCGTCCCCGGGCTGCAGACCGATTTCTTCGCCGATGCTCGACGGTTCCACGACAGTCACTTTCATCCGCTCTTCCCTCCCATGATCACGCCTGTGCATCGATCGCCGTCCACACCGGTAATCGCCACGTCAACGATGGAATTCCCTTCAGCGCTCTCCGCGGGAAGCGCAACGCGGACATAGTTGCCCGTGAACCCGCAGCGGCATCCTTCCCCCTCCTCCGCTTCGACGAGCACGGGGAGCGTCATCCCGACCAGCGTCTCCTGAAACGCTTTCTTCTTCTTCATCCCGAGCTGCCGCAGGACTTCGCTCCGGCGGGCGCGTTCGGCGGGACTGACTCTTCCCGCAAACGAAGCCGCCGGCGTCTCAGGCCGCTCCGAATACGTGAAGACATGGAGATACGTCAACGGGAGATCCTCCAGGAAGCGGTGCGTTTCTTCGAATTCCCGCTCCCCCTCGCCGGGAAAGCCGACGATGACATCGATACCGATTCCGCACCCCTTGATCTTCTCCCGGACGGACCGCATGCGTCCGGCATAGTGTTCGCGTGTGTAGCGCCGACGCATGGCATGGAGAACCGTGTCCGAGCCGCTCTGCAACGGAACGTGAACGTGTTTGCACATCACGTCCTCCGCTGCGATGAATTCGATGAGGGGATCCGTCAGCAGGTTGGGCTCGATCGAGGAAATCCGAAGACGCTCCATCCCCCTGATCTGTACGAGCTCCCGCAGCAGCACGAGAAGGCCGCCGTCCTTTCTCCCATAGTCCCCGACATTTACGCCGGTGAGGACGATCTCACGATAGCCCCGGCCGACAAGTTCCGAGGCCTGTTGCAGGCACGCATCGATGGACTGGCTCCTGCTCCCTCCCCGTGCGCGCGGTATGGTGCAAAAGGTGCAATGGAAATCGCAGCCGTCTTGCACCTTGAGGAATGCGCGTGTCCGGTTCCCCGCCTCCGTGGAGTAGGCCGGACCGAAGTCGTCGACTGCCCCGGCCGGGGAAACGATAACGCGCGTGATCTCCTGCCGGGTGGGAGAACCGGTGTGGCGGAAAACGGAGAATTTCTCCTGCGTGCCGAGGACATAATCGACCCCATCGATGGACGCCACCGTTTCAGGATCAAGCTGGGCATAGCACCCGGTTACAATGACGGTGCCGTTCGGCGCGATGCGTCGCGCGCGCCGGATGAGTTGCCGGCATTCCCGGTCGGCCCGCCCGGTAACGCTGCAGGTATTGATCACCGTGACGTCGGCCTGGTCGCCGAACCTGACGACGGAGTAGCCCCGGTCGAGGAACTGCTTCCCGATCGTGGAGGTCTCCGCGAAGTTCAGCTTGCAGCCGAGGGTTGTCAGGGCGACGGTTGGCATGGTAGGGGTAAGAAAAAGAGCTGCCCGCACGCGGACAGCTCTTCTTCGTTGTGATGGTAACTGCGATCAGTTTTCCGTCGGTATCGACGTATCGCCTGCGGGGCTGCCCGTCTGTCCGGGGGGCATATCGCCGGTGATTGTCGCCGAATCGCCGATCGTCGCCGGTGTGAGGCGGTGCTCCGCCATGTAGTCATCGACGACCTTCGATTCCTTCCCCTTCAGGAATTCGACGGCCGACAGGACGATCTTCTTCGTATCCTTGTCGAACTCGACCACCTTCAAGGGGAGAGCATCGCCCTGCTTGAACTTCTCTGCGACGTTCTTGACCTGGATCGAGGAGAGCTGGGAGACCGGAACGAATCCGTCGACGCCCAGCGGGAGTTCCACAATGACCCCCTTCTCGATGATGCGGACGATCTTCCCTTCCACCTCGGTGCCGACCTTGTACTGGTCGCCGAACTTATCCCACGGATTATCTTCGATCTGCTTGTGGCCGAGGGAGATGCGGCGCTGCGACACATCAACGCCGAGGATCACCACGTCGAGCTCGTCCCCCTTCTTCACGATCTCGCCGGGGTGGCGGACTTTCTTCGTCCACGAGAGGTCGGAGATGTGCACGAGGCCATCCACACCCTGCTCCAGTTCCACGAAGACGCCGAAGTTGGTCAGGTTGCGGACGATCCCCTTGTGGCGCGATCCTTCGGGATACTTCAGCATCAGCGTCAACCAGGGGTCAGGCTCGAGCTGCTTGATGCCCAACGAAAGCTTCTTGGCATCCTTGTCGAGGCTCAGGATCACGGCATCGACCATCTGTCCCATGGAGACGACCTGGGACGGATGCTTGATGTGCTGTGTCCAACTCATCTCGGAGATGTGGATAAGCCCCTCGATTCCTTTCTCGATCTCCACAAAAGCGCCGTAATCCGCCAGGGACACGACCTTGCCGACGACCTTCGTCCCGACGGGGTATTTGTCCTGGATGTTCTCCCACGGATGCGGCTGGAGCTGTTTGTAGCCGAGCGAAATACGTTTCTTCTCCTGGTCGAAGTCGAGGACGACGACGTTAATCGTCTGGTCCAGCTTGACGATTTCGGAGGGATGGTTGATGCGGCCCCAGGACAGGTCGGTGATATGCACGAGGCCGTCCACGCCGCCGAGGTCCACGAACACGCCGAAGTCGGTGATGGCCTTGACGTTTCCTTCGAGGATCTGTCCTTTTTCCAGGCTTTCGATGATCGCCTTGCGCTGGCCGGACATTTCCTCTTCGACGAGGATCTTGTGGCTGACAACGACATTTTCGGAAGGATGGTTGATCTTCACGACGCGGAAGTCCATCGTCTTGCCGATGAACGCGTCGAAGTCGCGCACGGGGCGGACGTCGATCTGCGAGCCCGGGAGGAACGCATCGATGCCGAGGAGATCGACCACGATCCCTCCTTTGATGCGGCGAACGCAGCGACCCTGGAGGATCTCTCCCGTCTCGAACGATTTCGTCACCCGGTCCCAGATGCGCATGAAGTCGGCCCGTTTGCGCGAGAGGACGAGCTGGCCGTCCTTGTTCTCAACGCTTTCGAGAAACACTTCAATCTGGTCGCCGACCTTCAGTTCGTCCCTGTTCTTGAATTCCGCGAGCGGGACCGTCCCTTCCGATTTGAAGCCGATATCCACCGTCACGTCGGTGTCGCCGATGTTGACGACGCGTCCCTTGACGATCTCCCCTTCAGAGATCTTGCCCAGCGTCCCCTCATACATCTTCATCAGATCGGAACGTTCGCTCTCGTCATACTGGTTCTCGTCAATCGCCATGCGGCGGGTGAGACCGCTCATCGGTTTCACGGCTTCTCGTGTCGTCTGTTGGGTGTCAGCCATTCATCCTCCTGTTGTGTCACATAACGTCCCGAGGCTGGTCGGGACCTTACCTTCTTCCCGGAGCAGGCGCCCGCCGCCGTCATCAGTCGGCGTCGTCCGCTACCGCGGAAGAAATATCTGTTTATTGATGTGCGCTGTGATTTAGTGATGACGGAAAAAAACATTCTGCCGCGCGTCGAACGATCCGGATCCTTCAGGGCTGCGCCCTTCCGACTCCGTGTTCGATCGCCGTTTTGACCCGTTCCATGAGCCATTGCGGGGTTGATGTTGCTCCGCTGATTCCCACGCGGCCCGCGCCGGCAAACCACGCCGGATCCAATTCTTTTTCATCTTCGACGAAATGCGTTCTCGGGTTCGCCTGGCGGCATATATCGAACAGCACCTTCCCGTTCGACGATGAGCGCCCGGCCACGAACACCATCACATCGTTGGCCGATGCAAACTGCCGGAGCTTCGCATCACGGCCGGAGACCTGGCCGCAGATCGTATCCTTCGCGTGGAAGTCGATCGCCGATTCCTCGAACGTCCCGACGACGAATTCCCGGACTCTCGCACGGAGAATCTCTGCAATCTTCGCAAACGTCTCCTTGTCCATCGTCGTCTGCGAGAAGAGAACCGTCTTTCGCGACGCATCGATCGCCGCCGCTTCTTCGACCGTCCGGACCACGACGGCCTTGTTGTCCGTATGACCCAGCAGGCCGATCACCTCGGCGTGGTCCTTTTTGCCGAAGATGACGATCTGGTACCCCTGATCGTAAAACTTTCTGATCCGCTCCTGGACCTTCGTGACCACCGGGCAGGTCGCATCGACCAGGGTAACGCCGCTGCGCCGCGCCAGTGCGTATGTCGAGGGCGGCTCGCCATGCGCCCGGATCAGGACCTTCTTCCCCCGCAACCGGGGAAGGTCGTCCAGCGTGACGGTCTCAAGACCCTCGGCACGGAGCCGTTCGATTTCCACAGGATTGTGGATAATGGGGCCGAGCGAATACAACTCGGGCGACTCCGCGAGTTCGTCCTCCGCAATGTCGATCGTCCGCACCACCCCCCAGCAGAATCCCGAATGGCTGTCCACCGTCACCGTCATTTCTTCTCCCTCTCCCCCATCACCCTGTGCGCCGTCGCGACGACGGCGGCAACCTGCTGGTCGATCGTCAGAGCCGACGTGTCCAGTTCGATCGCATCATCGGCTTTCCGGAGCGGACTCTCGTCGCGCGTAGAGTCGAGACGGTCGCGCTCCCCGAGTTCTTCTTTCACGGCAGCGATGGAAACCGTGACGCCGCGCGCGCGCAATTCCTCCTGACGCCGGCGGGCCCGCGCGTCAATTCCTGCCACGAGAAAGAACTTGAGATCGGCGTCCGGAAAAACGACTGTCCCGATGTCGCGCCCTTCCAGAACGATCCCGCCTCCCGCACCGAGCGCGCGCTGCTCGCGCACCATCACATCGCGGACGCGCCGCATGGCGCTCACGGCACTCACCACCCGGGTGACCGCCGGTGTCCGGATCTCATCCGTCACATCCTCCCCATCAAGCGTCACGTGGAGCCCATCGTCACGACGCTGGAGCACGATCCTCGCATCCTCCACAACCTGCGATACTCGTTCCGGATCGTCGGGAGAAGTTCCCGTGCGCAGCACTTTCAGCGCCGCCGCCCGGTACATCGCTCCCGTATCCACATGGAGATAACCGAGCAACGCAGCGGCACGCCGCGCCGTCGTGCTCTTTCCGGACGCGGCTGGACCGTCAATTGCAATGACAAGCTTCTTCAGACCCACTATCGCCTGCAAAGATGGGTTTTTAATATACGCTTTTTCCGCGGTTTCTGCAAGAGTTGGAGAAGCAGGAGGGAATGGCTATATTGCCTCAAAGGCGTTGTCACAGAAGGAGTTGCCGTGCGAAAGCTGACACATGATGAGATCTCCGCGCAAAGGGTCTCCCCACACCGGGTTGTGGAGGCGGCACGCCTCCCCCTGGCCGGCATGCTCGACAACATACGAAGTCTTTATAACGTCGGCTCCATGTTCCGGACGTCCGACGGAGCATTCATCCGCCACCTGTATCTCTGCGGTTATACGCCGCCGCCGCCGCGCAAGGAAATCGATAAAACCGCCCTCGGAGCGGTGGAGACAATCCCGTGGTCCCATCACCGCGATCCGATGGAAGCCATCGGTATCGCCAAATCGTCGGGGATGCGGATTTGCGTGCTTGAGCAAACCGATCGGAGTATCCCGGCCTCTTCCCTCACCAAGGGCGATTTTCCCCTTTGCCTTGTTGTCGGGAACGAACTGACCGGCATTTCTCCCGCGGTCCTCGCGGCAGCCGACCTTGCGGTGGACATCCCGATGTACGGCGTCAAGCAGTCGCTCAACGCTGCAGTCGCCTACGGCATCGCCCTCTTCGAATTCGTCCGCATCCTCAAGCAGACCTAACGGTCATCGCGCGACATCGTAGGAAAGAGTGAAGAAATCCTCCCTCTCCATCGTGTGGATCCGGACGACGCCTGCACGGACGAGCGAGACGAGGATTCTTGACGCACGTTGTTGCGAGATATTGGTCAGACGGCTGAACTCTTTCGCCGTGATCCTCTCTTGCTGCTCCAGGTACCGGAAGAGACGTCTCTCGTTCTCGCCGATCTCGATGTTCATCGGCGGCGCGTCCGGCCTCGCATCCCGCAGGATCTTCACCACTTCTTTGCTCGCCATCATCGTCTTGTCGTTCACACGGATGAAGACCTTGGTCTCATCGTCGCCCTGCGCCTGGCCGTTGCTGCTGCCGGTAAAGTAGTGCGGCTTGTCGCCGCTCTCTTCCACATAGGCGACGACAACGTCCTTCCCGTCGCAGGCGACGATGTCGATGGCGGGATGGATTTCCGGCAGACAGAACTCCGTCCCGGCCTGCGTGATGAGATCGATCTCGCTTTTTTCGCTCTCCACGCCGACGATGGAACCGTCGTCATCCACACCGAAGAGGATGTGCCCTCCCCGGGTGTTGGCAAAAGCGATCATGGCCCGCGCTATCTTTTCCGGTGTCGAGACCTTTCTTTTGAACTCGACGTCGAACCCCTCCCCTTCTTCGATGAGGCGGTCAAGATCCTTATAGTCCATTCGCATCCCCTTCATCACTTTCCGTGGAATCCTCGACGGGCGCGGGGACGACCGGCTCTTCCAGCTTCACCATCCCCCGTGCGATCATCCGCTGAAGGACGATCGCCTTTCGCCGGAGGACGTACCGGCTGTCCGTGTCGGGGCGATGGACGAGCGGGCTCGGTATCACTGCAGCGAGCCGCGTCGCGTCTTCCAGCGTCAGGTCCCCGACCGCTTTCCCAAAATATGCCCGCGCCGCAGCGTCGATGCCGAAGATCCCCCGTCCCCACTCGATCACGTTCAGGTAGAGCTCGAGGATCCTGTTCTTGCTCAGGTCGTGCTCCAGGAGGAGCGTGATCGCCAGCTCCTTCACCTTGCGCACCGGGTCCTTCGACGTCGAGAGGTAGAGGTTCTTTGCCAGTTGCTGCGTGATCGTGCTGGCGCCGCGAGCCGCCTTCCGCTCCTTGATGTTCTTTTCAATCGATTCCTGCACCTCAAACCAATCCACTCCGCCATGGCTGTAGAACGTGCCGTCTTCCGCCACGACCACGGCATCGATGACGTGACGGGGGATCCGGGAGAGGGGGATCCAGCGTTGGACAATCCTGAACTGTTCCCCATGCTGCTCGGCATCACGTTTTCGCTGTCGCATGAGGGCCGTTTCGCCGGGATTCTCCGTCTTCAGCGCCGGAACGCCGAAAAAGGGGATCGTGGCAACCTCAATCAGAAGGAGGATTCCGAGGAGGAGGAGGAACGTACGGATCTTGTGCGACCGCATCCACCGCGCAACGCGCAACAGGAAGGAGTCGTGCGGAACCTGCAATGCGGGAGACACGGGGGGCACGGCGCCGCTGTCCGTTCCCCCTTCCGCGTTATGATCGCTGATGGCTTGAATTCTCCAAATAGTCCTCCAACAGCAGACGCGCGGCCATTTCGTCCACACGAGCCTTCTGCCGGCGCTTCTTTCGTTTCATTCCCGCATCGAGGAACGCACGGTGTGCGTTGACCGACGTATAGCTTTCGTCCCAGCTCTCCACCGGTATCCGGAGGGCGCTCCGCAGGGTGACGATGAACCTCTCGACTTCCCGTCCCTTCTTCCCCCGACCGCCGTCCGGGGCGTAGGGCATCCCGACCACAACGAGAACCACCTGTTCATCGGCGACAATCCCCGACAGCAGATCAAAAAGCCCGGTGGTGTTATCGAGAGTCCCCACTCCCCGTGCAAGAATGCGCAGCGGGTCGCTCACGGCAACGCCGACGCGCTTCTCCCCGTAGTCGATGCCCATCACCCTGCCCTTGACCGAATCCACGTTCTATTCCTCAAAACGTTCTGCGCGCTTGACCCCTTTCACCTTCCGCACTTTCTCGAGAATCCTCTCCAGGTGGTCGGTATTCCTCACATACACAATAAAGGTTCCATCGAAAAACGAATCGTGCGAGTCGATGTTCACGCTCCGGATGTTCGTGTCCAGGGTCGTGGAGACTGCGTGCGTCACATCGTTCAGGAGTCCGGGCCTGTCGTCGCCCGATGTCTTGATCCCGGCCACAAACATCGTCATGTCGTCGGCGGGCCAGTTCACGTCCACAATCCTGTCGCTTTGCATCTGGAGCATCAGGCGGATATTCTTGCACGTCCGCCGGTGGATCTTGACCCCCTCCCCCGTCGTGACGAATCCGACCACCTCATCACCGGGGATGGGGTGGCAGCATTTTGCATAACTGTGGAGATAATTGTCGTGGCTCCCGTTCAGGACGATGCCGGAGGCGATCCCCCGCGCGGAGCTGATGAAACGATTGAACAGTCCGTCGATCTTCCCCTCTTCCGTCACCACGGCCGCCGGGTGCTTTTGCTCGTCGACGATCATCGCAATGATCTCGTCGGGCTCCACCTTTCCCTGCCGTATTCCCAGATAGAAGGCCGACGTGTTTTCCAGCTTCTTTTCACGGAGGAACCGCTCCAGATCGTCGTCATTGATCGAGAGCTTCGCCCGTTTCACGCGCTTTTCCCAGATCTCCTTTCCCTCGTCGATCGCCTTGCGCTGTTCTTCCTTGATCCAGCGGCGCACGCGTGATTTCGCCTTGTGCGTGACGGCAAACTTTTCCCAGTCGACGTTGGGAGTCTGGTTCTTCGACGTCAGGATCTCCACCTGGTCACCGCTCCGGAGCGCGGTATCCAGCGGCACGATCCTCCCGTTCACCTTTGCCGCAAGGCAATGGTCCCCCACTTTGGAGTGGATATCGTAGGCAAAGTCAATCGGCGTCGAACCTTTGGGGAGGATCTTCAACTCCCCTTTCGGCGTGAAGAGATAGATCTCATCCTGGTACAAGTTCAGCTTGAAGCTCTCCATGAGCTGTTGCGCCGGGATCTGCCCTTCGGCCGCGTTCTCAAAGATCTCCCGCACCCAGTTCACCCAGTTCTGCAGCTCCTCATCGACGGCGGCGTTCTCCTTGTACATCCAATGCGCAGCGACGCCCCGCTCGGCCACTTCGTGCATCGCCCGCGTCCGGATCTGGACCTCCACCATTTTTCCTTCCGGTCCGACAACGGTGGTGTGGATCGACTGGTAGCCGTTTTTCTTCGGAACGGAGATATAGTTCTTGAACCGGTCCGGGTTCGGGATGTAGATGTCGGAGACGAGCCCGTAGACGCGGAAGCAATCGTTGTTGTCTTCCGTGTCGAGGATAATGCGGATGGCAAAAAGGTCGTAGATCTCGTCCAGCGGTTTGTTCCGCCTGATCATCTTGTTGTAGATGCTATACAGGTGCTTCGGCCGGCCGCTGATCTCAAACTTGAACCCCTCGTCTTTCAGCCGCTTCTCGATCGGCGCGGCGAACTTGTTGATGTAATGCTCCCGCTCGCGCCTGCGCGATTTGATGTCGCGGGCAATCGCCTCGTACGATTCGCGGTACAGGTATTTGAACGCAAGGTCCTCCAGCTCCCACTTCGTGTTCGCGAGTCCGAACCGGTGGGCGAACGGCGCGTAGATGTCGAGAGTCTCCTTCGCCATCCGCTTCTGCTTGTCGGGGGGGAGATATTCGAGCGTGCGCATGTTGTGGAGGCGATCGGCGAACTTCACGAGCATCACCCGGATGTCGTTGACCATCGACAACAACATTTTCCGGTAGCTTTCCGCCTGGGTGACATCGTGGCTCTTGAAAATGTCGGAGATCTTCGTCGCCCCGTCCACGATCTCGGCAATCGTGTCGCCGAATTCCTCACGGATGTCCTTGATGGTGTATTCGGTATCCTCGGCCACGTCATGAAGGAGGGCCGACGCAACCGAGACATCATCGAGGGGGATTTCCTTGGCGACGATCTTGGCAACTTCGTAGGGGTGATCGAAGAAGGGTTCGCCGGAGGCACGGAGGTCGTGGCGGTGGGCATTGAAGCCGAACTCGAACGCGCGGCGGATCAGCGACTCATCCACTTTCGGGAGGTTCTTCTGACAGAGGGCAAGAAGGTCCTCCAGTTTCTTTTTGTATTTGACATTCGTCATAACCCACCATCACACCGTAGCACGCGCCCCTGCTGAAAGGCGCTCCAGAAAAATGCCCGCTGAACTATGTCCCGCCGGAAGAGAATCGCTATTCCGTCCCGAAAATCCTGTCCCCTGCATCCCCCAATCCCGGCACGATGTAACCCCGCGCATTGAGCTTCCTGTCCACCACACAGGAGAAGATCCTCACGTCAGGATGGCGTGAGGCCACCCGGCGGACCCCCTCCGGCGCGGCGAGGAGCGTCACGAATCTGATCTTTGTCGCCCCTTTTTGCTTCAGGAACGCGATCGCGGCGCTGCCGCTCCCTCCTGTCGCGAGCATCGGGTCAAGGAGGAGGACCAGACTCTTCCCCAGCGACCGGGGGAACTTGGAGTAGTACTCAACAGGCTCGAGCGTCTTTTCGTTCCGATAGAGTCCGATATGCCCCACGCGCGCATCGGGAAGAAAATCGAGGAATCCGTCCACGAGGCCGAGGCCCGCCCGTAACACCGGGACGATCACAATGTCATCACGCAGCACATAGCCGGTGGTCGTCTCCAGCGGCGTCGCAACCCTCTCCGTCGTCAGTGCGAGATCGCTCGTCACGTGAAACGCCATGACCGACGCAACCCGCCGGAGGGTCGTCCGGAACAGATGGTTGTCGGTTCTTCTGTTCCGGAGAACCGACAGGTCCCGACGAATCAAGGGGTGGTCGATGATCGTGAGATTCTTCATGGCACGCCGCACTACTTCTGTTTGAAGGAGAGGAGAACGGGAACGCCGGTGAAGCCGAAATGGGAGCGAATCTTGTTTTCAAGATACCGGCGGTAGCCGTCATCGACCATCGTCGGCTCGTTGCAGAAAAAAGCAAAGACCGGCGGTTTCGTCTTCACCTGCGAGATGTATTTGATCTTGATCTCTTTCCCCGACCGGCTTTTCGGAGGAAGGGCGACAATATCGGGCCCGAGGACGTCGTTCAGTTCGCTCGTTGCAATCCGTTTGTTCTGTTCGGCATCCACCGACTTCGCCACATCGATGACCTTGTAGATCCTCTGCCGCGTCATGGCCGAGATGAAAACGATGGGAAGGAAAGCATACATCCGTAATGTTTCGCGCAGCGCCCGCTCATACTCACGGGCGGTCCGGTCGTCCTTCTCGATCTCGTCCCACTTGTTCACGGCGATAACGACGCCCCGCTTCCGCTCCACAGCCGTCTCAATAATCCGAAGGTCCTGATGCTCCAGGCCCTGGCTCGCATCAAGAAGCACGACCGCGATGTCGCAGCGCTCGATGCTCTTCAGCGTCCTGACAATGCTGTAGAACTCGATGCTCTCCTTGATCTTGCTCTTCCGCCGGAGGCCCGCTGTGTCAACGAGCAGCAACTCTTCCCCATAGTACTTCAGGATGGTGTCGATCGGATCCCTCGTCGTACCGGGCATGTCCGTCACAATATGCCGATCCTGCTGGAGGAGCGCATTGACCAGACTGGATTTCCCGACATTCGGTTTCCCGATAATGGCGATCTTCAGGCGCGGGTCGACCGGCGCCGTGTCGGTCGCTGCCACATCCCCCGTGACAATGTCGAGCAGGTCTCCGATTCTCCGGCCGAGAAGGGCAGACGCCGGAATCGGGTCTCCCAGACCCAGCGAGAAGAAGTCGGACACCTGTCCATGCGGGGAATCGCCGTCCACTTTGTTGACAACAAGAACTACCTTCTTTTGTGCCTTTCGGAGGATCCCGGCAATCGAAGCATCTGCGGGGACCTGACCGGCCTTTCCATCGACCACGAACAGGACCAGATCGGCCTCTTCGATGGCAACCTGCGCCTGCTCCCGGATCGCCGTCTCAATGGTGTCATCGGAGGCCGGCACGTATCCGCCCGTATCGATCAGAGTAAACTGCTTCCCTGCCCAGTCCGTGTCGGCATAATGCCGGTCACGAGTCACACCCGGCTGGTCATGGACGATCGCATCCCTCTGGCCGATGATACGGTTGAAGAGAGTGGACTTGCCAACATTGGGGCGGCCGACGATGGCCACGATACGGCGAGGCATAGGAAACGACAGAGTGACATGAATAGGGTCATTCTATGGTACGAAGAAGAGGGGCGAGGTGCAAGGAGAACGGAGAACGGCAAAGAACGCGGAAAGTATCCTCAATCAGGGAATTTCGACCTGCGCAAGCTGATGGACCGTCGAGAGTGCTTCGCTCAGTTTTTCAAATCCGAGCGATTTTGAAATGTACGCAGTCGCACCTATCGAATGTGCGAATGCGATATCTTCCTGGTGGTTTGATGAGCTGACGATGACAACAGGGATGTCGCGGAGCGATGCCTCTGCCTTGATGATCTTCAAGACATCTCTTCCATTGATTCGCGGGATGTTGAGATCAAGAAGAACGAGTGACGGGCGCGGACTCCGGGAAGCGTCGGCAAACTTGTTCCGCCGGAACAAATAGTCGATGGCCTCCTGGCCGTCGCGCACGACATGTATCTCCCCTGGCACCTTGTTCTTCTTCAGGAGATACGTTGTCAGCTTCAGATGCTCATGGTCGTCTTCCACGAGCAATATGTTCATCATTCCTGACATTCGCCAATCGCAAGAAAGTATGATGGACGTAAGATAATGCGAGCAGGTTGACAACGCTCTGACCTGCGTCACAATGACCATTTTTTTCGTGTGCCTATCGGCGCTTGCCATTAGGAGGGGAAATCCGTACATAATCCAAAACAGAGAAAACGGCGCAAACCATGCGAATTTCAATACATCCGGTTGATCCCGAGCCAAGACAGATACGAAAGGCGGGGGAGATTCTCCGATCGGGGGGGATCGTCATCTATCCGACGGATACGGTGTACGGACTGGGGTGCAACATAGAGGACAAAAACGCGATTGAAAGGATCTATCTCATCAAAGGGCAGCGGCTGAACAAGCCCTTCAGCTTCGTTTGCTCAGATTTGACCCACATTAGCGAGTATGCCAACGTCAGCAACATGGCGTTCAAGACGATGAAGCGAATGATCCCCGGGGCATACACGTTCATTCTCCCTGCCGGAAGGATGCAACGATTGCCGAAAATCCTCATATCCCGCCGAAAAACTGTCGGGATCCGGGTTCCTGCAAGTCCCATCACGCATGCCATCATCAAAGAACTAGGACACCCCATCCTCAGTACCAGCGTGACGATTGAGTCGGGGGAATTGTTGAACGACCCTGACCTTATTGTCGAACATTTCAACAATGTCGTCGACATGATCATCGATGCAGGCGTATTGCGTTCCGAACCATCGTCGGTGATCGACCTGACCGGCGACAGCCCGGTTGTTGTCCGGCAGGGAGCCGGAGACACGTCGATGCTCAGTTAGTGCTTTGCCACATCCTGTATCGAGCAGACGGAGGGCGTGCGAGTCGAATTGGTGAAGGGGAGTGAAATCCGCAGGAAAAGCGGGAGAGCAATGGAGGATGGAGAATGGAGGATGGAGAGCTAGGAACTACTTGCAGAGCTCATATCGCTCTACCCTCATTCTGAATTCTCGGTTCCCAATTCCCCATTCTGCGTTGTACCGGGACCTTGGCGCCGGAGGCGCCACGCGCTAGCCGGACTGCATCCGTTCCAGGTCCTTAAGAAACCGCCCCGCGCCTCGCCCCTTCACCTGTTTCTCGCGGTCCATCGCCCCCGATCGTGAGACAAACTCCTCACTCCACACGATCTCCCAAGGTATCCCTCCCCGAGTGTGTTTCCCCTCTCCCCCGTTGTGCTCACGGAGCCGATTTGCCAAATCGTGCGTAGAGCCAATGTAGTATCTTCCCGTTGACTTGCTCACGACGATGTAGCAAAAAAACATCTCTTAACTCCCCTCAAAGAGAAAAAGCACCACTTAAATGGTGCTCTTCCTTCGTCGGGGCGCCGGGATTTGAACCCGGGACCTCTTGGTCCCGAACCAAGCGCGCTAGCCGGACTGCGCTACGCCCCGAGAAACTCAACATCCCTCAGACCTTCGGTTGCACTGCAAAAACGTAAGATACGGAAAACTGAAGAGTCCCGCAACAACAACGAGTGCAAAAAAAGAGCAACTCAGATCACCGTGTGCACAAGCCACGATTGAAGCGAGAGAAGCGGCGTGGTGGGCATCAACAAGGCATGATCGTTCAGCAGACGGTAGTCATACTTGTAACCTTTCATGAATCCCCCGGTGGAGGAGCCGATCGGGAGACTCCCGTACCCCACACCCCTTCGGACTTCCTGTGTGATGCTCCCGAAAATGTCGAGAATCTGGCGGTTCCGGCTCGAATTATCCGCAGCGGCAAGTCCCCCGGTGAGCGCGACGATAGAGGCATCGATCATGAACCGGTTCGACCCGCTGTTCGTCGCATTGTCATTCCCCGTGTTGCCGATGATGACGTTGTTCTGCGCAAGCAAACCGATGAAATCCGGCGACGAACCTGCCCGGGGATCGGTCTGACAGAGAACGTCGTTCGTCACGATGAGATTCCCCCCCTTCCCCGACCCATCCGGTATCGTCAGCACCGAAACCTTATCCTTGATCGTCCCTTCCACATACACATCCACACCGGGCTCGTATACGATGCCGTCCGACGGAACGGCGGCAACGGTGTCGGTCGTCCGGAAATCCCCGTACCCGTTGTTGGTCATCCTTTTCCCGTCACGAAAATACCGGACCATCTGATTCCCCGATCCATCGACGAAGAACTGCATATGGACTTCCTTCGCCGTGTTGAGATTGATGAGCCCGTTGCCGGCCGTGATCGTCGAATTGAAGTTGGTGGTCCCGACGAGGAAGGGAGGGTCGGCCACGGAATCGAATGCCGTGGGGAACTGGACGGAGACACCCGACTCGGGGGGATAGGTGAAAACCGGCTTTGTGCCCGCGGTAATGATCAACGGTTTTGTCGTCGTGACGCGGTCGTTAAAGACCGGCATGATGAGCGAGCCGCCGTAATGGTCCATTTTCAGCGTGTTATTGCTGTGTACGGCACCATAGGCGGTATCGTACGTCGTCCAGGGAACAGTCCCGTCGTCGTTGTCGGTCAGGACAACAAAATTGTCGAAATACCCGGGGCCAAGGTAGAAGATCACCTGCTGCGTTTGCTTGTTCGGGCCCGAAGGAGGATAGGTTCCCGTCGAGACGACCTGGATCTTGGCTCCGACATTCTGGATGACGATGTCGATCGTCCCGCCGCTGAGCGTTTCATTATTCTTGATATGGCCGCGGAGCGATTTATTGAAATACATCATCGTCGAAGCTTCATTGGCCCCGCTCACCGCGATGTCATAGGCGTTCGACCGATGGACGTATGACACAAAATTGTCCGTCGCATCCGAGGTGTTCATCATGGCGTTGACGATCAACATCGCCACAATCATCCCCGCCACCAGTAAAAGCGCAAGCCGTCCCGTCATAGCTCTCTCCCGCTAATTCTTGATCTGGAACGTAAGCTGCTTCCAATTCACCAGCACGGTGGCGAGAGAATCCGGACCGCTCACCGAAGAATATGGATTGATGTTCTCCACGCTGATTGTGACCTCCACAGCGTTGATTTCATTGAGCCGGGCAGCGGGAACAGGCGAGGGAATCGAGTCCCCGGTGGATGTCAGATACGTCAGATGAAAGACCGTCACTCCCATGCTGCTCCCGCCGTAGGGACCGGTGTTTTCCCTGCGGAGCAGCATCCGGTCGTTCGGGTTGGCAGTCGCAAGGACCGGAGCCCCGAAGGCATAGGAGATGGAATCGACGACGCCGTCCCCCTCTCCGCTCGCCTTCGTTGGATCGGGGAGATCGGTTTTGAACCGGACCGATTCCGCCGCCGCCATCGTGACGATGGGATTCGACATGTTGCTCCTCACGGTGCAATACCCCATCCGCCGAAAATCCTCCTCCATCACGGTCACCACGTTGACGAGGTTCTCCTGCGCGACAATCTCATCGCGGTACGTCTGCTTCGTCTCCATGGTCTGCGCCGTGAAATTCAGGAGCGTCAGGAAGAGCAGACCGCCGATGATGCTTGACCCTATGATATCAAGGATGACCTGATATCCCACGTCAACCCTCCCTACCGAAGGAACTTGTAGTAGCTCACGACAAACTGCTCCCTGATCTCGGCCCGCTGGTCGTTGAACTGAAAGAAATGAGTGGCCGGGGAATTCGGCACCGTGTCCGCCACCGCCACTTCAACGAGCTTGTACCACTGGCGGGTGGAGACCTTCGCACTTGCGATGGGATCCCAATAGCTTACATAGCACATCACATGAAAGCTCCCGACGTTGTCGATCGTCACCATCGTGTCCAGATTGTTCCAATCGTCCACATCGTTGAACTGGCTTTGGGATGTTTCCCCGGCATCCCTTCCAAGGTACAAGGAGAGCATGGAAAGCTTCGATACCATATCCGCCGCATTCGGCTGGACCGCGTTGGCAACGAGACTGTCATCGAAGGCAAGCGCGGGATTGGAGATCCGCTGGATGTACGAATTCGCAATCGAGACGGCGTTGATCCCCAGCTGACTGACAACAAGCGTCTCCGAGGTCGACATGTTCGTCTCTTTCTCATTCAGGATGAGCGTTCCAAGAAAAATGCCGGCAAGGATCACAAAAATCATTTCAAACCGAATCATCCTCTTCTCCTTCCCAACTCCGGTTGTGATTTCTTGTGGCGGATATCAGCAGAGGGAAAACGGGAATAGACGTCAGAATTTGCGAGTATAGTACAAGGAAGCGAATGTAATTGCAAGAAAATTTCGCTCTCTTGCCCGTGCTGAGGACAGAAAGGTGACAGCACGGCTCCTCCGCCCCCTCACCCCGCCTGTTTCAGCAGATGCCTGACCGGTCCTCCCCATTTTCACGTCGGAGGTCATCCTTGCTCTTGTTGCGGCGTCATGACGAGCGCCCGTGGATCGTACCCCTGTATGCGGATTCGTTCCAGAATCCCCGCGAGTGTCGCTTCGTCCAGTGTTTTGGTCCGTGAAAGCACCCAGAGATACTTCCGGTCCGGATCTCCAACCACCGCATAGCGGTAATCGGCGGCAACGTCGATGATCCAGTAGTCTCCCCACACAAAAGGAAGGAACGAGAGGAACGCGGGAGCGAACCGGACCTTCAACTTTGTGTTTGGTCCGTTCTGAACCGCCTTTCGCGCCCGTCCTTCCGCCTCGACAAACTCATTATTCTCCTTGCGGCATCGGTTCACGACGATGAATTCGTCTCCATCGACCGTGTATGTCGCTGTGACATCTCCAATGCAATCGTCTTCGAATCGGTTAGGCAGCCGGGCTATTTCATACCAGGTACCGGCATACTTCAAGGGATCGATCGAGGGGACAACGAGGACCTCGCGCGGAGCGGGATCCTGTGCGACGCCGCGACCGGCCGTCGTGAGGAGGAAGAATAAAACGATGGCGATCTTCATGAGGGGTCTCCGGAAGGAATCGGTCCTCTTTCGTCAATTGCACATGCGGTGAAGTCATGTGCGATCAGATCGGCAGCCGCCTCCGGCGTTGTCAAGCCATCCATGGGTATCCACGTAATGCGGGCGTCACGCCGGAACCATGTCATCTGTCGTTTCGCGTAGCGCCGGCTGTTTCGCCGGAAGAGCCGTATCATCTCTTCGCGGTCGATCTCTCCATGCAGGAAAGCAAATGCCTCACGGTAACCGACCGTGTTCAGTGCATTGAACAACGGGGAAAGTCCCATTCGTTCCAGGCGATCCGCTTCCTCCACCAATCCGTCCCCGATCATCCTCTCGCAGCGCCGATCGATGCGTTCGTACAGCAATTTCCTGTCCCACAGCAAGCCGAAGAGCACAGGGGTGAACATGATCGAAATCCTCCCCTCCTTCTGCCGCCACGAAAGAGGTTGACCTGTCGTCAGAAAGACCTCCAGCGCGCGAACAACGCGACGGGGTTTTGTCGGGTCGATGACAGCGGCGGTCGCAGGATCGACGCGGTGCAATTCATTCATCAGCGACGCAACGCCGTCCTGTGCGAGACGTGCCCGCAGGGATTCACGGATGTCCGGATCGGCTCCCGGTCCGTCGAAGAAACCGTCGATGAGCGACTGCACGTAGAGGCCTGAGCCGCCGACAACGATCGGCACCGATCCACGCCGTGTCACCTCGTCGATCACACGGCGTCCCTCTTCGCCGAATCTTCCGGCGTTAAAGTCTTCGCCGGGTTGGAGGAGGTCAATGAAGTGATGGGGAATCCTGCGGCGTTCCCCGGCAGCCGGCTTCGCTGTCCCGATATCCAGAAATTTGTAGACCTGCCGGGAATCGGCGGATATGATCTCGCCGCCGAGCAGAGCGGCGAGATGAAGGGCAACCTCCGTCTTTCCCGACGCCGTCGGGCCCACGAGGACAAGCACCCGCGTTTTCCCGGGTGACGTCATTACTGCCATCCCATCTTCCCGATGAGGGGGACGAACTTGAATCCCTCCACTTCCCGCCGGTCGAAATGCTCCCCGGAGCGGGTCACCACGATGAGCGACTGCCGGGAGAGTGTTCCCACCGGTACGACGAGTTTCCCGCCGTCCTTCAGTTGCCGGAGGAGCGGGCCGGGAACATCGGGCGCTCCGGCAGTGACGATGATCCCATCGAACGGTGCGAATTCGCTCCATCCGACGGTGCCATCCCCTCCCCTGGTCGCAACGCGATAGTGGAGCCGGTCCAGGACTTTGCGCGCCGCGGCAAGGAGCTCGAGATTTCTCTCGATGGAAAAGACCCGTGCGCCCAATTCCGCCAGGACTGCGGCCTGGTAACCGGACCCTGTGCCGACTTCGAGGATCTTCTCGCCGCTGCCGGCGCCGAGAGCTGCCGTCATGAACGCCACCGTGTACGGCTGCGAGATGGTCTGTCCTTTTCCTATCGGGAGAGCGGAGTCTTCGTAGGCACGGGAGGTGAAGGGCTCGGGAACAAAGCGATGCCGGTCCACGCGCGACATTGCCCCGATGACCCGCTCATCGGCGATTCCCTTTTCCCGCAGAAGGGCGATCATGTCCAGCCGGTCCTCGTCGAAGCGTCCCACGATCACTCCTTAAGAATTCGCCTTGACGAGCCGCCATATCGCCGCCGGCGAGCGATCCGCCGGGATGGTAAACCGTGCTTTGAGTTCCTTCCGGAGCACTGCGGGGGTCAGACCGCGATGGAGGGTTCCGTTCTCCGCGATGGAGACCATGCCGGTCTCCTCCGAGACGATCACCACGATCACGTCGGCCTGTTCCGAGATGCCGAGTCCGGCCCTGTGGCGCGTTCCGAGAAGCTGCCCTTCCCATGCGCTGAGGTTCGAGAGGGGAAGCGTGCACCGGGCGGCCTCGACAACCTTGTCCTTCACCACCACGGCGCCGTCGTGGAGCGGTGATCGCGGATTGAAAATGGAAACGAGAAGCGACCGGCTGAGCTGGGCATCGAGTTTTGTGCCGGTCTCGACGGCCATTCTGATCCCCGAGGCCCGGACAAGAACGATGAGGGCCCCTATCTTCTTCTTGGAGAGTTCGGTGACGGCCGCGACGATCTCGTCAATCGATTCGTCAGCGTTCACTTTCACGAAAAGCCGGACGACGGGGTTTCTGCTGACGAGGACGAGGAGGCGGCGGAGCTCCGGCTGGAAGAGGATGATGAAGGCGATCACCCAGATGTCCGTCAAAGTCCGGAGGAACCAACTCATCGCCTTCAGGTTGAGCGCCTGGGCGACGAAGGAGAAGATGAGGATCAGGAGGAGGCCTGCAAAGATCTGGATCGCGATCGTCCCCCGCATCGCCTGGTACAGGCGATAGAAGATGAAGGAGACCAGCACAATGTCGATAATGTCGGCGAGGCCGACGGAGAGAAAACCGATCTTGAAGAGTTCCATAGTCGCTCTCCTCGTCTCACCGGTCAGGAGGCAGCGCGGAGAACCGCGTCTGCGATGGTTGTGGCCCGCACCGTTTCGCGGACGTCGTGCACTCGAACGATCTGCGCGCCGTGCAGGACTGCAACAGCGGCTGCTGCCAGCGTTCCCTCCAGGCGCTCCTGCGGGGGAAGCCGCGATGCTCCTGCCAGGAATGATTTCCGGGAGGGGCCGACAAGAAGAGGGCGGCCGAGCACCGCAAAGCGGCGCAGTCCGGCGAGCAGCCGGAAATTATCGGCTCCGGTCTTTCCGAAGCCGATGCCGGGATCCACGATCATCTGCTTCACTCCCTGTGAAGTCCCCTTGCGGACGGCCTCCTGCAGCCGGGAGATGATCTCCGCAAAGAGATCGTCGTACACGGGGTCGGCTTGCATCGTTTTCGGCGTTCCCCTGATGTGCATGACCACGGCGGAAGCGCCGCCGGCCGCGACGACTTCCGGCATCGCCGGATCGAAGGTGAAGCCGCTGATGTCGTTGACGATAACTGCCCCTGCGGCGAGGGAAGCGCGCGCAACGGAGGACTTGGTGGTGTCGATCGAAACCGGCACTTCCGTCCGCTTCACGATTTCCTCGATCACCGGAAGAACACGGTCAAGTTCCTCCTGCGCCCCCACCGGATCCGACCCCTCGCCGTAGGCAGATCCCTTCGGGCGGGTCGATTCCCCTCCCACATCGATGAAATCCGCTCCCTCTTCCGCCATGGCCAGCGCATGCTCCACAGCGCGGGAGACGGTCAGATACCGCCCGCCATCGGAAAAGGAATCCGGCGTGACGTTGAGGATTCCCATGATATGTGTCCGCGCGGAGAGGTCGTATTCACGGCTCCCGAACCGGTACACAAGATTCAGGGGAACAGCGGGGATCAACACGGATGGAATCGCCATGGTCATACACGAGAGACAACGAGGCGGCCACGGGGTCGCCTCGCACGTCGGTCACGTCTTCTTCTTCGCCAGCGAGGCCCGTTGTTTCGCCTTCGTCCGCTCGACCGCTTTCTTGTGTTTCTTCCGCACCTTCATCGTCTTCTTATTCATTCTTCCTCCTGCATCGTGAATCGCCGGGGATTTTCCATGCGTCACGCCCGTCTGCAACTCCCCGCGCTCTCCCATGATATTCATTTCCGCCCACAACTTCAAGGCAGACAACAGACCGCCCCCGGGAGGAAACACCCGGGGGCGACCGGTGAAGCGAAGGAACAACCGTTGCGAGCAAGGCACCGCGAGGTCCCTGCCGATCACCGCGCATACTTCTTGTAGCGCTCGTTGATCCGTCCCCAGTGCAGGTTCGCAATGAAGTTGTCCACGTACGCGGCCCTTTTCGGACCGTCCTTGTGGTAGTACGCGTGCTCGAAGACGTCGACAGGGATCACGGGGATGCCGCCCCAGATCGCGCCGTAGTGGTGTTCATCGACGAGGATGTTCAGCAGCCGCTGTGAATAGAGCTGGTCGTACACCAGCACGCCCCAGCCGCTCAGTTTCGCCGAGACCGCAGAGGCCTTGAAGTCGGCCTTCCACGCGTCGATCGATCCAAACTCCTTCTCGATGGCGGCCTTGACGTCGGGTCCCTTCGACACATCGCCATCCCCGCCCATCACCTCCCAGTAAATGTCGTGGAGGAGCGTCCCGGCATGGTTCCATGTCTGGCGGCGTTTCAGCTCGCCGACAACGCTGTAGTTGCCATTCGCCCCGGCACGGTCGGCCGTCTCCAACGCCTTCTCGATATTGTTGAGGGCGGTGACATATCCCTTGTGGTGGGTATTGTAATGCCAATCCGTTGTTTCGGCATCCACGACCGGTGCGAGGAGCTTTTTTGCTTCCTCATCGGAATACGGACGCGGCTTGAACTTCCACTCGTACGCCATATGTTGTTTCTCCTGTTGTTGTAGTAGTGTGAACAAATCGTTCGGCTTTGCTGCCGCAGACGGCAGAAGACTTCCCATCGTGACCGCTGCCGCGGTCTTCACAAAGGACCTGCGCTTCACCGCTTCCTCCACTTTTTGTGGGACATCGCCTGGCGGACCGCTCTTACACCCCGAAGGAATTCCCGCACCCGCAGGTTTTGGCCGCCTGAGGATTATTGAAGACAAACCCCTTGCCGTTCAACCCGTCGCTGAAATCGAGAACCGTGCCGCCGATGTAGAAGAGGGATTTCGGATCAACGAACACCGTCACCCCCTGAAGCACGAACACCTTGTCGTTTTCCTTCGGGTGCTCGTCGAATCCAAGCACATACGACAGCCCCGAGCACCCTCCCCCCTTGACGCCAAGCCGGAGGCCGTGCGTTTGCGGAATGTTATTCTCCACCTTCAGCTTCAGCACCTGCGCCGCGGCCTTTTCGGTCAACGTGACCCCTTCGCCGGGCGCCGAAGCGCTTTCCGTCTGTGTTTCGGCCATCATCCTCCCCCCTCTTCATGAATGTCAATGATACACCCAATGCGTCCCCGCCGCCCGCCGCGGCGCATGACCGCACTCTTCTCACATCCCCAATTCCAGCCGGGCCGCCTCCGTCATCATCGACGGAGTCCATGGCGGGTCCCACACGATCGCGACCTTCGCAGCGCTGACACCGGGCACGCTCTTCACCTTCGTTTCGATCTCACGCGGCAGCGACTGGGCCGCGGGGCAGTACGGCGTCGTCAATGTCATCGTGATCATGACGCCGCCATCCATCGCCACCGCAACGCCATAGATCAATCCCAGTTCGTAGATGTTCACCGGAATTTCCGGGTCGTAGCAGGTCTTGATCATCTCAATCACCTGTCCCTCGATCAGCTTCTGTTCGATGGTGCTGATCTGTTCCGGTCCGTCGGTTTCTGCCATCGCATTCACTCTGTCGATACGGATGCTCCGGTCCCTTGCAGGGCCGCGTGGAGGGTGTGCCAGGCGAGACTGGCGCATTTGACGCGCGCCGGGAATTCGCTCACCCCTGAGAATGCGGCGAGTTTTCCGAGCCGGTCGAGATTCTTGTCGGCGTCGATCGACCCCGTGACCAGGGCATGGAAATCGTTGAATATTCTCTCCACCTCTTCCCTGGTCTTTCCCTTGACCATCGCGCTCATGACCGATGCGGAGGCCTTTGAGATCGCGCACCCCGTGCCGGTAAAGCTCACGTCGTCTATCCTGTCGCCATCCATCTTCACGTAGATCTTGTAATGATCCCCGCACAGGGGATTGTAGCCATCGACGGTCCTGGTCGGATCGACGAGCGGATGATAGTTCCTGGGACTCTTGTTGTGATCGAGGATCACCTGTTGGTACAACTCACGAAGAGCGGACATCAGCCAAGTACCTCGATGACTTTGCGGAGGGCGCCGATGAACACATCGATCTCCTCCTTGGTGTTGTAGAATGCGAACGAAGCGCGGGCTGTCGCAGGAACGCCGAACCGCTGCATGACGGGCTGAGCGCAATGGTGTCCCGTCCTGATTGCGATCCCCTCATCGTCAAGGATGGTCCCGATATCGTGCGGGTGGATCCCTTCGATGACAAAGGAAAGCACGCCCGCCTTTTCCCTTGCCGTACCGATGATCCGAAGCCCCGGGATCTCCCCGACCAGCCGTGTCGCATAGGACAGCAGTTCCTGTTCGAACGCCGCGACCCCGGCCATGTCGAGTTCGTTCATGTAGTCGATCGCTGCTCCCAGTCCGATCCCCCCGGCAATGCTGGGCGTCCCCGCCTCGAACTTGTACGGCAAGTCGTTGTAGATGGTCTTCTCGAACGTGACCGATTTGATCATGTCGCCTCCGCCCTGGTAGGGGGGCATGGCATCAAGGAGCTTGGTCTTTCCGTAGAGAATCCCGACGCCGGTCGGACCGAACATCTTGTGAGCAGAGAACGTATAGAAATCCGCATCGAGTTCCCGCACATCGACTTTCATGTGAGGGACCGCCTGCGCTCCGTCGATCAGGACCGGTATCCCCTGCGCGTGCGCAAGGTCGATCATCTTCCTCACGGGGTTGATCGTCCCCAGGGCATTCGAAACATGCGTCAACGCGACGATCTTCGTCCTCGGGGTAAGAAGCTTCTCATATTCCCCGAGGATGATCTCGCCGGCATCGTTGATGGGAATAACCCGCAGCACTCCGCCGGTTTTCTCACACAGGATCTGCCAGGGGACGATATTGGAATGATGCTCCATTGTCGAGATCAGGATCTCGTCTCCCGGCCCGACCTTCATGGGACCGTAGGTGGAAGAGACCAGGTTGATCCCCTCGGTCGTCCCGCGCACGAAGATGATCTCCCGGTGATGCGCGGCGTTCAGAAAGTGTTGGACCTTGACGCGCGCCGCTTCATACGCCTGCGTCGCCCGCTCGCTCAGGTAGTGAACGCCGCGGTGGATGTTTGAGTTCTCCTCCTCGTAATACCGCATCAGGGTGTCGATCACGACCTGCGGCTTCTGGCTCGTCGCAGCATTATCGAAGTACACCAGCGGCTTGCCGTTCACTCTCTGGCGGAGAAGCGGAAAATGGTGCCGGCATCCCCGGATGGCGAGGAATCGGTCTTTGAGGTCCTGATCGGATTGTGAGGTTACGGTATGCATAGGTCCTCGCTTGCCACCCGTCCCTGCTGGAGGCGGGTACGGAAGAACGTGGTCAATCTGTCGCGGAGCGGGGCCACATGGATCCTCCTGATGATGTCCCCCGCGAACGCGAACGTGAGTAGATCGCGCGCTGCAGCTTCGTCGAGCCCCCGCGAACGGAGGTAGAACACCTGCTCGTCATTCAGTCGCCCCACTGCCGCCCCGTGAGTGCATTTCACGTCGTCGGCAAATATCTCCAGTTGCGGTTTCGTGTCGATGGTCGCCTCGTCGGAAAGGAGAAGCGTTCTGTTCGTCTGCTTCGCGTCGGTCTTCTGGGCGTCCTGCCGGACGAAGATTTTCCCGTTAAAGACGCCCCGGGCCTTTCCATCGAGAATCGATTTGTACAGCTCATGGCTCGTGCACTTCGGCTTCGCATGGTCGATGATCGTGTGGTTGTCGACAAGCTGCGCCCCGGACGCCACCGCGAGACCGTTCAAGGTGCATTCGCCGTCTTCCCCTTCGAAGACCGCGCTCACCGTGTTCCGGACAAGCAATCCCCCCAGGACGATCGCGTTGGAGGCGACGACGCTCCCCTTGCCCAGCTGAAAATGGGTTGCCCCCGTATGGAACGCCGAAGGGCTCTCGATCTGCAGCGTATCGTGCTCCACAACGGCTCCCGCCCCGGCAAACACGTCCGTCACTGCGTTCGTCCAGTAGACGTTGTTCGCAAGAGAGACATAACTTTCGACGATGGTGACCCGCGCTTCCTTCCCCGCGACGATCACGATGCGGGGCGCGGTCATGAAGGGAACCGGGCGGGCGGACGCGACGAAGAGAAGATGGATCGGCCGATCGAGCGCCGTGCCGTCCTCCAACAGGACAAATGCCCCGTCGTGCAGAAAGGCCGTGTTGAGCGCTGCGGGAAGCGTCCCGTCGCTGATGACGTGCCGAGAGAGGTATGCCATCACCTCGTCCGGTTTCTGCCTGAGCGCCTGGGCGAGACTGACGACCCGGATGCCGGGAGGCAACGACGGCAGCGCGGAGAGATTCGGAGACCACTGCCCATCGACAAAGACGACTTCCGCCGCGGCTCCTTCTCCAAGAAGTGATCCCTCAAGATCGGCATGCGTCACGCCGGCGTCGTCACCCGCAAGCGCCGGAATGAATTCCGTCCGCGCCAGAGGGGCAAGGTTTGTGAAGCGCCACTCCTCATGGGACGTCGTGGGAAAACCCGTCGCCGCGAACTTCGCCATCGATGCACGCCGAAGTCCATGGAGAGCCGTCGATGTTCCGCCGTTCAACCCCTTCTCGAACTGTGCGAATTTCGCCGCGTACCATTCCTGCGTCTGTGCTCTTCCGTCATTCATGAGCGTGCCGGCTCCTGCGCCTGCGCGACACCCGCTTCATCCCTCAGCCAATCGTATCCCTTTTCTTCCAGCTTCAGGGCAAGTTCCCTTCCGCCTGATTTGACGATTCTCCCATCCATCAGGACGTGCACCACGTCGGGGACGATGTAATTGAGCAGGCGCTGATAGTGCGTGACGACGACAACCGCCTTGTCCTTCGCGTGCAGCTTATTGACCCCTTCGGCAACGATCCTGAGGGCGTCGATATCGAGGCCGGAATCAGTTTCATCCAGGATCGCCAGCCGCGGTTCGAGCACCGCCATCTGAAAGATCTCGTTCCGCTTCTTCTCCCCTCCCGAGAAGCCCTCGTTGACCGGCCGCTGCAGGAGGCTCTCGTCGATGTCGACGAACGCCATGCGTTTCTTCACGAGGGCAATAAACTCGATCGCGTCCAGTTCGTCCTCGCCGCGATGCTTGCGGATGGCGTTCAAGGCCGCCTTCAGGAAATACATGTTCGATACCCCGGGGATCTCCACGGGATACTGGAAAGCCAGAAACAACCCTTCACGGGCCCGTTCCTCCGGCGCCATCGCCAGCAGATCCTTCCCCTGGTACCGGACTTCCCCCCGGGTCACCACGTAGCTCTCACGGCCGGCCAACACGCCTGCGAGGGTACTCTTCCCCGAGCCGTTCGGCCCCATGATTGCGTGGACCTCGCCCGCCTCGACCGACAGGCTGATGCCGGTGAGGATTTCATTCCCATTGACTCCCGCGTGCAGATCTTTCACTTCCAACAGACTCATTGCATTCATCTCCCATGATCATTGAGAGGCCGCTCTCACCGGGGCCGCCGCCGGTGGTGTGTCACCCCACGCTTCCCTCGAGACTGACGCCGAGGAGCTTCTGGGCTTCGACGGCAAACTCCATCGGCAACTCGCGGAATACTTCCTTACAGAAGCCGTTGACGATCATATTCACTGCATCCTCCGTTGAGAGCCCCCGCTGTCGACAGTAGAAAATCTGGTCCTCGCCGATCTTCGAGGTCGATGCTTCGTGTTCCACGATCGCGCTGGTGTTTTTCACCTCGATGTACGGGAAGGTATGTGCCCCGCAGGTGTCGCCGAGCAGCAACGAGTCGCACTGGGAGAAGTTGCGTGCGTTGACCGCATTTCTCTTCACCTCCACCAGTCCGCGGTACGAGTTCTGACCGTGACCGGCCGAGATCCCCTTGGACACGATCGTGCTCTTCGTGTTGCGGCCGATATGAATCATCTTCGTTCCCGTATCGGCCTGCTGGCGGTTGTTGGTGACGGCGACGGAATAGAACTCGCCGACGGAGTTGTCGCCGATCAGAAGAACGCTTGGATACTTCCAGGTGATGGCCGATCCGGTCTCCACCTGCGTCCAGGAAATGCGCGAATTCGCCCCTGCGCACTTCCCCCGTTTCGTCACGAAGTTGTAGATTCCGCCCTTCCCCTCCTTGTCGCCCGGGTACCAGTTCTGTACCGTCGAATACTTGATCCGTGCGTTCTCGAGGGCCACGAGCTCCACGACTGCGGCATGAAGCTGGTTCGTATCGCGCATTGGCGCGGTGCACCCCTCCAGGTAGCTCACGGATGCGCCTTCCTCCGCGACAATCAGGGTCCTTTCAAACTGTCCCGTCTCCGCCGCGTTAATTCTGAAGTAGGTCGAGAGCTCCATCGGGCAGCGTACTCCCTTCGGGATGAAGCAAAAGGAGCCGTCGCTGAACACAGCGGCATTCAACGCCGCAAAGAAATTATCTCCCGGCGGCACCACCGATCCGAGGTATTTCCTGACCAGGTCGGGATGTTCCCGCACCGCCTCGGAGAACGAGCAGAAAACGATGCCGAGTTCGCTCAGTTTCTCCTTGAAGGTCGTCGCCACGGAGACGCTGTCGAACACGGCGTCCACCGCGACACCCGAGAGCCGCTCCTGCTCGCCGAGGGATATGCCCAGCTTCGTGTACGTCTTCAGGAGTTCAGGATCGACGTCGCTGAGGCTTTGCGTCTTCGGCGCGCGTTTCGGCGCGGAGTAATAAATCATGTTCTGGTAATCGATAGGTTCGTGCGTGATATTCGGCCACATCGGCTCCGCCATCGTCTTCCAATGGCCGTATGCCTTCAGCCGCCATTCGAGGAGCCACGCAGGTTCCGCCTTCTTCGTGGAGATAAACCTGATAATCTCTTCACTCAGCCCGCGCGGCGCCGCATCCGCTTCGATGTCGGTGACAAAGCCGTACTTGTATTCACGGTTCGCGAATTCTTCTATCGTATTGGTATTGGTCTCAGTGCTCATGACCTCTGCCTGTTGTTGTCATCGCCGTGCTCGTTCCCTTCTTGCCGTCATTGCCCGATCATGGATTCGCTCGGAGCGGCACTACCCTTTGGCCGGCTCCGGCGCGGGCGCGGCCGGCGGCGGATTTGCTGCAGCCGCCTTGGGAGGAGCCAACCTGGCAGACGCCGCAGGCGCCTTGATTTGGGGCTTCCTGTATTCGGGATTGTTCACCACCCATGTCTGCTTGTCGACCGGCATGAATATCTTCTTCTCCTCCATTGATCGGATGAATTCCCGGGCGACGGCTTCCCCATCCGTATAGCCGATCCTCATCCCCTTTCGTTCCAGCAGGGACTGTATGCCGTATTGGATGTCGCGAAAAAACACGTTGGATTCATGATAGATGGGAAAATGCGATTTCAGGAAATCAAGCACTTCCTTCTCATTCTGGAGAATGTACGAGAGCTGCTTCATGTCGTTGTTGCCGCCTTCCTCAATGGATGTGCACGGGGTGATGGGCTTTCTCCCGCAGCGACCGCACCTCTTCGGTCACGCGCCTGATCGTGTACTCAATTTCTTCCTGCTCCGTAAAGCGTCCGAGGCCGAACCTGATCGTCGCAGCGGCCTCTTCCCCTGAGAGGCCGATTGCCCGGAGAACGTGGGACGGCTCCGGCTGCGCAGAACTGCAGGCGGAACCGGCGGAAACGGCGATGTCCCGCATTGCCATGATGAGCGAATCTGCCGGGGCGCGTTCGAAAGTGATGCTTGCGTTGTGGGGCAGCTTCCTGTCCGGATTGCCGTTCACGCGGAGATCGTCGAGCGAGGCAAGGAATCCGTCGACGAGCTGGTCGCGAAGTCGGGAGGTGCGCAAGGCATCATCCCCCATCTCGTCCCGGGCGATCTCTGCCGCTTTGCCGAATCCCGCTATCCCGGGGACATTCAACGTGCCGGAACGCATCCCCCTTTCGTGCCCCCCGCCATCCATCTGCGGAACCAACCTGACGCGGGGTTCACCGCCGCGGATGAAGAGAGCGCCCACGCCCTTCGGGCCGTACATCTTGTGCGCGCAGAACGACATCATGTCGATATGCATCTCCCGCACATCGATCGGGATCTTCCCCACCGCCTGACTCGCATCCGTGTGGAAGAGTATCCCCCGCTCCCGGCAAAGTGCTCCGATCTCCCCGAGCGGCGCGATCGTCCCGATCTCATTATTGGCCGCCATGACGCTGACCAGGACCGTCTCCGGGCGCAGCGCCCGGGCGACATCCTCCGGATTGACCGACCCGCAGCCATCGACGCCAAGCGTTGTCACATCCCAACCCCAGCCGCGAAGGCGGGCACAGGTATCGAGAACCGCCCTGTGTTCCGTCGCGACGGTGACGATGTGTTTCTCCCCCGCGCGCTTCGATCCGTCCAAACCCTTGAGGGCGAGGTTGACCGATTCGGTTGCCCCGCTCGTAAAAACGATCTCCTCCGGTTTTGCGCCGATCAACCGTGCAACACGCTCCCGCGCCATATCAACCGCCGCCTCCGCCCTCCAGCCAAATTCGTGCTGACGGCTCGCAGCATTCCCGTATTCCCCGTTCAGGAGCGGGAGGATCACCGCGACAACCCGCGGGTCAACCCTCGTTGTGGCGTGGTTATCAAGATAGATGGGAAGTTTCATGGCCTCACACGATCTCCGACAACATCATGGTGCTGAACGCCCGTTCGATGTTCGCCTGCACTTTGATGAGCGGCGACTTGATCGTGCAGACCGTGAACACCGTGCAACTTTCAGGGCCGTCCGACATGCACTGAGCGATCACGGGCTGCATTCCTTCTATCGCGTTGATGATCATCGAGACGGGTATGTCACCCGGATTCCGCGTTAATGCATATCCCCCGCGGACCCCCTGATGGGAGACGATGAGCCCCGACTTCGTCAACTTCTGGAGCACCTTGGCGACAAGTTCGTACGGAATCTTGTAGGCATCGGCGATCTCTTTCGCGGTGACAATTTCGCCGGTGGGTTTTGTCGCAATGTGCCCGATCGCGATCAGTCCGTATTCGACTTTCTTTGAGAGTCTTACCATGCTATCACCTCACATGCCGATGTCGGGCAGGGAGCAACACTTATGGAGGAATTCCATTCCATATACGACTGAACAGGTCCTATTTTGGCGCAAAAAAAATGTTCTTCTTTCACGATTGAAGAACACCTGCAGGCGATGCCGGGTTCCTTAGGCGCACAAACAAGTTACAAAAAACGAACGAAAGTGTCAACTTTGGAAGATGATTTTGCATCCGGCCATAGTTTTCCGTAATTTTGTCCAATAAACCTCCCAACCCTCCATGCCAGTCATTGAAGCCGATTCCCTCTCCAAGACCTATCAAGCGGGCCTGATCCGGCGCACGAAGGTTGACGCCCTGGCGTCTTTCTCCATCGCGGTCGAAGCCGGAGAAATATTCAGTCTCCTTGGACCCAACGGGGCGGGGAAGACGACATTTGTCAAGATCATCCTCTCTCTGACGCTTCCGACGAGCGGTGGGGCCACGATCCTGGGGCAGAAGCTGCCCAACGACGAGGTAAAAGGCCGCATCGGGTACCTTCCGGAGAGCCACCGATATCCCGGCTATTTCACCGGCGAACAGATCCTGCGCCTCTTTGGGCAGTTGAGCGGAGTGGACGGGTCGACGCTCGACGCGCGCATCCCCGTTCTGCTCGATCTCGTCGGCATGGGCCAGTGGCGGAAGACGAAGGTGAAGAAGTATTCCAAGGGGATGATGCAGCGTCTCGGCCTGGCACAAGCTCTTGTCAACGATCCGGACATCCTGTTCCTCGACGAGCCGACCGACGGGGTCGATCCTGTCGGACGGAAGGACATCCGGGAATTGCTCCGCGACCTGAAGCTGAAGGGGAAAACGATCTTCCTGAACTCACACCTCTTGTCGGAGGTCGAACTGATATCCGACCGTGTTGCGATCCTCGACAAAGGAAAGCTCCTGAAGGTCGGAACGGTCGACGAGTTGACACGCAGCGGGTCGCGCTACGTGATCGGAATCAACGGCACCATCCCGCAGGCATGGGAAACAGAGGCGCGTGCTCTCGTCATGGATGTGCAGGTCGCCGAAGAGAGCGTGAGCATCGGCTGCAACTCGCCCGCGGAATTAAACGCCGCGATTGATCTCCTGCGAAAGCACGGGGTGCAAATCGTCTCCGTCGGGCAGCAGCGGAACACGCTCGAAGAGTCGTTCCTCTCCCTCATCAAACGGGAGAGCGCATCATGAAATTCCTCGCATTGGTGCTTGGCACCGTCCGCGAAATGGCGGCAAAGGCGACCCTCTATTTCCTCCTGGGGGTCTCAACGGCGATTCTCCTCGGTGTTCTGCTGACCGTCTCCTCCTCCGTCTCCACCGAAGGAAGAACGCTGGTCGTCTTCGGCAAAGAAGCGTCCCCTCCCCTCGCGGAAGATATGTTCAGCGATCTCGTCATGAAGATGGAGGCGGGCCTCACGGGCGGACTGTTCCTCGGCGTGGTCCTCTTCGGGGTGTTCGCCACCGCGGGCCTCATCCCCGATGCTCTGGAGAAAGGGACTGTCGATCTCTATCTCTCCAAACCGATCCACCGTTGGGAGCTCCTCCTCGGCAAGTACACGGGGGGGGTTGTGGGAATCTTCGCCGTCATCCTCTATTTTCTCGCGAGTCTCTGGTTGATTCTCGGGATCAAGCTCGGGGCATGGAACGTCAATATCCTTTTGTCGTCCCTGCTCCTGACATACATCTTCGCGTCTTTGTATGCCGTGATCTCCTATTTCGGCGTGCTCTCGCGCAACAGTGCCATCGCCATCCTTGCGGGGCTTCTCTATTTGTTTGTCGCCGCCGAACTCCTCGAGAACCGCGCACACGGCTTGTATCTCCTGAGCGACAACACGATATATCACGCGGTCATCGACACCTGCTACTGGATCGCCCCCCAGATCCCGGCGATGCAGGCGACACTGCTCAAGTCGATCGCAGGAGGGACGCTCGATTGGCGACCCTTCGGCCAGTCACTCCTCTCTTCGACCGCCCTCTTCGGGCTCGCGGCGTGGACACTCAAGAACAAGGACTTCTGACATGCCGGGGATGAAGGTGCCCGCCCGCATGGTCGTTTGCCTCCTTCTCATCTCTGCCGCAGCGCCGGCCGCCGGAAGTTCCTCCTCCGCCCGCGCGCAGGTCGGCAGTGCCGATACCTCCGGTGCCTCGTTTCGCCGGCAGCGCGCGGCATTTTCAACGCCGAAGCTCGATCAGCGGAATGCGGCCCGGCTCTTCCTTCAGCGACGCGGATACGTCAGCGTTCTGGAAGGAGTGCTGCGGGACGATCCCATCGATGCCATCCTCTGCTACATCCGCATGCGGCTCCATCTGGAATTCTCCCTCCCCCACGATGTGCTGGTCGAGTATGAGCCGATCGTCCGGCCCCCGAAGAGAAACGACGGGGTCCCTGTTTGTGTTTTGATTCGCTCATGGAATTTATGTACATTGTGGTACGTGGTGGTGCTTGCCACGGGTATCCAAGTTCTCTGCGGCTTCAGACTTCACATCGCCGCTCTCATCGCAGCAGGCGCATGGGTCTTCACCATCCTCTTCACTCTCGGGATCATCACCCTTCTCGCGAATGCGTTGCACCTGCGGGTGTGAGATGCCTCCCGTACCCATCTGCTCTGCAATCGGCATGACGAACATAAGGACATTTCCATGGTGGAAAAGCTGAAATTCGAGGATTTGCAGTCCCCCGTCCTTTCGAAGCGCAAGGGGGAGGAGGCATTTCAAACGGTCGGTGTCATCGGCCTCGGCGTCATGGGACAGGGCATTGCCGAGACCGTGGCCGGCGCCGGCATCGAAGTCATCGGCGTGGAAAAGGCGGCGGCCCCCCTGAAAGCGGGATTGGACGGCATCAGCCGCGCCATGGACCACGAGATCAAGAGGTGGGGTAAGACCCCTTCGGAGAAGAAGGCGGTCCTGAGCAGGGTGCGGGGAACGACCGACCTCGCAGTCCTGAAGGAATGCGACATCATCATCGAGGCCGTTGACGAGAATTTCGATTTGAAACGGCGGATCATCGAGGCCTTTTATGCCATCGGGAAACAGGATACCGTTTTCATCTCCAATACCGCGACGCTGAGTCTGACGAAGCTCGCCCAGGCAAGCCAGCGGCCGGACAGGATCATCGGAATGCATTTCCTTAATCCCGTCCCTCAGATTCCCCTGGTGGAAATCGTCCGCGGAATGCAGACTTCCGACGAAACATTCCAGCTCGTCAAGGCATTCGCAAAGAGGATCGGAAAAACCCCGGTGGAGGTATTTGAATACCCCGGGTTCATCACCACCCGGACGATCCTGCCGATGCTCAACGAAGCGATGCATGTTCTCATGGAGGGAATCGCACATGCGGACGACATCGACACGGCAATGAGCCTCGGCTATGGGATGCAGACGGGCCCGCTGGAGATGGCCGACGCGATGGGGCTGGACGAAGTCTTGATGTGGATGGAGGCCCTGTACCACGAACTCGGCGAGCCGCGGTATCGTCCGTGTCCGTTGTTGCGGCGGATGGTCCGCGAAGGGAAGATCGGGAAGAAAGTGGGGGAGGGATTCTTCAAGTATAATGACGACGGCAAACGGCTATGAATATTCTGGTCCTCAATTGTGGAAGCTCTTCGGTCAAATATCAGCTTATAGAAGCGGACAACAGGAAGACTCTCACGCGCGGAAGCGTGGAGCGGATCGGGATGACCGGGGCCACGCTCAGCAACAAACGCCACGACGGCGACGAGATCCGGATCGCCGGCGACATTCTCGACCACACCATCGCCATCGAATACATCCTTGCCGTTCTCCTGAGCAGGAACCACGGCGTCATCAACGACAAGTCGGACATTCACGCGATCGGCCACCGGGTTGTTCACGGCGGCGAATCGTTCACCGATTCCGTCCTCATCACCGAGAACGTCATCAAGACACTGCGCGATAACATCGAGCTGGCGCCTCTGCACAACCCGCACAATCTAAGGGGGATCGCGGCCTGCGATGTCAGTCTTCCGGGTGTCCCGCAGGTGGCCGTGTTTGACACGGCGTTTCACCAGAAGATGCCAAAAAAGGCATACCTGTACGGCCTTCCCTATTCCCTTTACACACAATACAAGATCCGCCGGTACGGTTTCCATGGAACATCTCACCGGTATGTTTCCGATCGGGCGGCAACCATTATCGGGAAACCGATGGCTGAGCTGAAGATCATCACATGTCACCTCGGCAACGGCTGCAGCATGGCGGCGGTGGATCGCGGCACTTCGGTTGACACCAGTATGGGGTTCACGCCCCTCGAAGGGTTGCTGATGGGAACGCGCTCCGGGGACATCGACCCGTCGGTCATTCTGTTCGTCATGGGAAAGGAAGGTCTGTCGCTGGGGGAGGCGAACACGCTGCTGAACAAACACAGCGGTCTGCAAGGGATCTCAGGGGTCAGCAGCGACATGCGGGAGATCATCGCCGAGGTGAAGAACGGCGACAAGAAGGCAACCTATGCGTTTGACGTGTTCGCCTACCGCGTGAAGAAGTACATCGGCGCGTATGCGGCGGCAATGGGGGGGATCGATGTGTTGGCCTTCACCGGCGGGATTGGCGAAAACAGTCCGGAGGTCCGGGCTGCCTCCTGCGAGGGGCTTGGATTCCTCGGCATCGGGATCGACGAAGTGCGGAACTCGTCTCAGGAAAAGGAAAAGAGCATCTCTGCCGAGGGTACGCGAACAGCGGTCCTGGTCGTGCCGACGAACGAAGAACTGGTCATCGCCATGGATACGATGCAGATCGTCAAAGGAACGTAGCAACAGCAGGCGAACCAACCGGTCCTTTCATATCATTCAGGCACGTCGATCCCCGCTTTTCCCCCCGTCCTCTCGCGCAGAATCCCGCAAAACTCGTCCACCCGTGACGTCCTGATCTCCACGCGAAGATGCACGAGATCATCGTACCGGGTGTCGCAGACGGCCCCTCCCGACGTCTCGATGGCGTGCATAACGACGCCGACGAGGGGATGAGGAAAAGTGATGTCGACGCTGCGCGTGATGTACTTTGTGATGATCGCAGCAGCAGCGAGAGCCGCATCCGCTGCACCTCCGTATGCCCGCAGAAGGCCGCCGACGCCGAGCTTCGTCCCTCCGAAGTACCGCGTCACGACAACCAGCACATCGGTCAGCGCCGCCTTTTCGATCGCCGCGAGAATCGGTCTCCCGGCGGTGCCGGCGGGTTCGCCGTCGTCGCTCGTCCGGAACCTCTTCCCGTCGATCCCCAGGCGGTATGCGTAGCAATGGTGGGTTGCATCGTGATATTCCTCGCGGAGGGACCGGAGCCGGCTCTCCGCCGCCTCTTCATCGGCAATCGGGTAGGCGCCTGCGATGAACCGGGAGCCCAGGACCTTCGTTTCCGCCCCGGAAGGCCCGCGGATCGTGCGAAACTCATCGGTCTCAGCAGACATGGGAGGATGCCACGCGGGATGGGGTTTTTTCTTGGCAACCCTTGCGGGTCACTTCCTGCTTCTGTATCTTCATCGCTACATCGCGGACAGAATCATGAAAATCGGCATTGTGTGCTATCCAACGTACGGCGGCAGCGGCGTTGTCGCGACCGAATTGGGGAAGGCCCTTGCAGAGCGGGGGCACCAGATCCATTTCATCAGCTACGCCATGCCGACGCGGCTTGAGGGATACATCGGCAATGTCTTCTACCACGAAGTGGAGATGTCGACCTATCCGGTCTTCGAATTCCCTCTCTACACGCTCGCGCTCGCAAGCAAGATCGTCGAGGTTTCGCGGTTCGAAAAACTCGACCTTATCCACGCCCACTATGCCATCCCCCATGCCATCAGTGCGTATCTCGCACGGGAGATCCTCGGCGGCAGGTCGCGCATCATCACGACGCTGCATGGAACGGATATCACGCTCGTGGGTCTTGAGCCCGGTTACCTCCCTGTGATGAAGTTCAGCATCGAACGGAGCGACGGGGTGACGGCAGTCTCCCGCTTCCTTCGCGAGAAGACGACCACCAACTACGGCATCGACAAGGACATCCGCGTCATCCCCAACTTCGTCGACACGCGGAAGTACCGGCGGCTCCCGGCAAGCAGCATTTGCGAGAGGTTCGCTCCTCAGGGGGAGCGCGTTCTCGTCCACGTATCGAACTTCCGCGCCGTCAAGCGCGTCCCCGACGTGATCCGCATTTTCAGCGAAGTGAGGAAGAAAGTCCCCTCCCGCCTTCTGCTCGTCGGCGACGGCCCGGAGCGGTCCGCATGCGAGATTCTTGCGCGCGAGCTCGGACTGCAGCACGATGTGATCTTCCTGGGGAAGCAGCAGGAAATCGTCCCGATCCTCTCGGCATCCGATCTGATGCTGATGCCCAGCCAGTCCGAGAGCTTCGGACTCTCCGCCCTCGAAGCAATGGCTTGCGAGGTTCCGGTGGTCTCCTCCAGCGTCGGTGGACTCCCTGAGCTCCAGGTGCACGGGGAAACGGGCTACATTGCGGAGATCGGCGACGTCGACCGGATGGCGCGCTATGCGGTGGACCTCCTGACGAATGACGCCAAGCGGCACATGTTCGGCGAGGCGTGCAGGCGGAGGGCCGTCGACCATTTCGATGTCCATCCCATTGTGGATCTCTATGAGTCGTATTACGCGGAATGTCTTGCGGCCGACCCTATACCAGTCCGCGTCCCGCAAAGCTGAAGACCCTGCAAAACATTCTGCAGGAAACAGAGGAGGAGAAGAGAGCCGTGTTACTGGACCTTGTGCCGTGGAAGAAATCCAAGAAGCCCGAACTGCAGGAACTCCAGGCGATGCTGAAGCGGGAAGGGCTGGAGTCGGAACTCTACGCAGACAATCCGGGGACCAAGTACGGCCGGCATAAGCACGACTTCGACGACTTTGTCTTGATCGTTTCGGGGAAGATGAAGATCGAGACCGATGAACACGAATGGATCCTCAAACCGGGGGACCGGCTCAACCTGCCGGCAAACACGTTCCACCGGGCCGAGGTGCTGGGAAGAGATGAAGTGCGCTACCTCTCCGCCGCCAAGTAGGGCCTCAGGGCCGTCCCTCCCGATACGAATCCCCGGCTTTCAAGGGCCTGCAATGCCGCTATTTCTCCTCCGTGAACGGGGTATCCTCTTTCTCCTTTTCCACATTCCGCGCCTGTCGGTGGTACAGCAAGCGAAGAATCAGCCTCACGGCAAACAAGACGACAGCGATCAGGAGAAATACCCCGTACATGCTTCGCGGCACTACCTTCGCCAGCATGAGCAACAGCATCACCAGCATGATCCCCACGCTGATGAAACCGTAGAGGTTGATTGATCTTTGATTCAGCATGGTCTCCTCTTGCTCTCCACATCGATAAAACGCGTGCCGGGTGAAGACCACCGTTCCCTGCCGGGCGGCAGGAGTCAGTCCGTCACCCCGTCAATGATTCCGCCCCCGATGACATCATCGTCTTCATAGAACACGACCGACTGTCCCGGAGTGATGGCCCGCCGCGGCGATTCGAACTCCACCCACGCCTTTCCACCGCCCAGCGTCTGCACCGTTGCGCCTCCCCCTTCATCCTTGTAGCGGATCTTCGCCTTCACGCGGCGGGGCATCGTGCAATCCGCATACTTGATCATGTTCACTTCCCGTGCCGTCAGCACCCTGTGGTAGAGCGCCTCCTCCATGCCGACGGTGACGCGATTGTTGACGTGATCGATCCCGGTGACGTACACAGGTTGTCCCGTCGCGATCCCCAGTCCCTTGCGTTGGCCGACAGTGTAAAAGGGAAACCCGTGATGATGTCCGATGACCTTCCCATCGAACACGACCTCGCCCCCCTCAACCCTGTTTGCGAGTCCCGGGACGCGATCCTTCAGGAATCGCTCATAGTCATCGTCAGGAATGAAGCAGATCTCGAAGCTCTCCCCCTTCCCGGCAACCGGCAGTCCCAGCCGGCCGGCGCACTCGCGGGTCTCCGTCTTCGTCAGTTCCGCGAGAGGAAAGAGCGTCCGGGCCAGCGATTTCTGCGTCAATCCCCAGAGCGCATACGATTGATCCTTCGCTGCGTCCCGACCGCGGGACACGACGTAGCGATCAGACTGTTTGTCGAGCCGGACGCGGGCGTAATGCCCGGTTGCAATGGCTTCCGCCCCCAGCGACTCCGCCTTTTTCAGGAGTTCTTCCCATTTGATCTTTCGATTGCAGATCACGCACGGATTCGGGGTCCTGCCAGCCAGGTATTCGGCGACAAAATTGTCAATCACCTCTTTGCCGAACGGCTCACCAAAGTCCAGAACGTAGTGCGGGAACCCAAGGGTCGCCGCAATGCGACGGGCGTCGTTGATTCCATCCAGGGAGCAGCAACTGCTCTCGTTCCCCGTGTTGCCGCCGACGTCTTCATACCGGTGCGTCTTCATCGTCACACCGATCACGTCGTACCCCTGTTCCACCAGCAATCCGGCCGCCACCGAGGAATCCACTCCCCCGCTCATCGCCACGACGACTCTCTTCCCCACGCGCCCGCCACCAGGAAAATGAATGATCCGTTCAGAGATCCCATGGAATGTACGGAAAAAAACCAAGCCCAACAAACGGCGGATGACACGGGAGGAGTTACGGCGGGGTGACGTCAATCTGAACGCCGACGTGGTCGATGCGGGTCCTGGGAAGGTCGCGAGGGCGGGCGCCGGCAGAGATTCCCGCCTCTTTTTCTGTCACCGCATATTTCACGCTGACGGAGCACCAGACAACGGGCGCGATGCGGGCGACCAGATACCAGCGATCGCCTTCTCCCGCCAACGGGTGTGGTGCGAACAGACCGGAGAGGTCGTTTTCGACATCGTACACCCGCGAAGCATACGATCCCGTCCCAAAGACGGTCATTCGTCCCTCAAGCGAAAAGATCCGCCCCGCATCGACGCGGATGGTTTGGCGAAGGAGGAATCCCCATTCATCGACTGAAGGGGGGTTGGTCACATGATCATACTCAATCTGTGGAGAGAGGAAAACGTGCCTACCGATCCGGAACCCCGCTCCGCCCTTCCACCGGCATCGTTCGCTCCTTGCTTCCCGTCTGATCTCTCTTCCCCACGCATCCTCTCCCTTGATGCACGTGCCGTTCCTGGCCACGGAGAATCGTCCGTCGAGCGAAATGCCCGTTGCGGGTTCATGATGGAAATCAATGACCGCTTCATCCCCCGCTACCGGGATGGGTGTGTTCTCCGATGGGGCGGGATGCCGGTACTGGTCGAAATACGCCGAAACGCGGAGCGACGATGTTGCATCCCACACCCCTCCGAAATACATTCCCCGTTCATTGCGCGTCTCTGCGTTGTCGCCGAATCCTGCCCCCCTCGGGTTGTCGAATCCCGGGGAGTAATTGCGGAACACCGCGGCAAACGTGCATGCGGGACCGGTGTGAATGAGCGTCCCGGTCACCACCGCCTGAAATCCCCCCGTCATGACTGCCCCTTCCGCAAACACGACGAATATTCCCGAAGCGCATCGCATGTCCATGCTGGCGATGACGTAACGGGAACCGGCAAAGCGGAGCGGATCATTTCGGCGGATCGGGTGATCATAGCACCCGCGTACCGCCGTGACCCCGAGTGTCATCTCCTCGGCATGCGTGTAAACCACGCGCGCGCCGATGAGCTCTTCCTCCAGCGCGTTCCGCCGGGCGATCGAAGCACTATCTGTCGATGAACCGTCCTGCGCCAGGGCACTGACGCTGCCATCGCCCTGCACCGTCGCCGGCAGCGAACGGCGGGAATAGAAGAGAAGCGCACACCAGCGCTCCCTGCCTCTCACGCCCGCAACGCTGATCCCTCCGCCACGGAGGGAATTCAGTTCTCCCGCTGAACGGTGGGGCTTCAGACCGGATGTTTGCTTGGCCGGACTGCGGACGCTCATCTGTGCCTTGGTGATCGTCTTCCCCGACCAAAGAAGAAGTCCCTCTCCTGCTTCCAGCGAAAAATCTCCCGCGATGACATCCACATCCGGAACAACATTTCTCGCCAGCACGTAACCGCTTGCGTATGCCGCACGGGTCGGCTCGCCCGCATCTTTTTCGAAGAGAGCTCCCACTTCGCACTCGCTCTTCGGGGAGAAGGAAATCCTGCTGTAAGAATGAAGGGGGGAGCCAACAAAGGAATCATCGGAGGGATTGTCCCTTTCGACCCGTGCGCGGAAGGAGAGCAGTCCGTTCTTGCGTCCGTTCCCCACGACGACATACGGGGCGATCGCCTCCATCAAGCGGCGACACCCCCCGTCGATCGCTGCAACCTGGCTCACCGTCCTGAATCGTCCGTGCTCTTTTCTGAACGCCATGATGGCATGCGCATCCGCTTCCGTGACGCCCGGAAGGGAGAGAAGTTCGCCAAAGGTGATTTGATTCAGATCATACGGGTTTTCCTGAAGCCAGAGGAGCTGATCCATATACGCGCTCCCCCCCTCTTCCATCCCGAGTTGATCGGCAACGGCAACCGGAGTGAGAAATTCATCCTCCGATATCCATGTCGAGTCGTGGTGAGGGAAGAAACAAAGAGCGGCCACATGGAGCAGAAGGAGCTTCACAGGTCATCCACCTCCCGGGAGTCCCGCCCGGCCGTCACCACGCGCCGAGGGACAATGTCACGCCGAAGTAATGGGAAGCGCCGAGTTGGTCGTTGGAGGCAAACGCGTAGTCCAGGGAGAAATCCCCGAGCAGGACGCCGAACCCGGCCGTGTACGTGGATGGTTCCCGGATCGTGCCGGCGCGCAGGATGAGACCCTGAAGGGGACGGCAACGGATGCCGCAGCGCAGCTCCGCCGGATAGCGTGTGTCTTTCACGACATCCACTGCGAGGGCAACATCCGGTGAAAGATCGAATTCCAGTCCCGAGCTCATGGATTGTGGAAGTCGTTCGCGCGAAGCGCCGATCGACGGCCCGTTCAGGTTGGTGACGACGGCCCCGCAGCGGAGTGTTTCCGTCGGCATCCATTGCAGACCGAGGTCGATTCCGGCTGCGGATGCATGGCCATACCCCGCGATACTCAGTCGATACCAGGAGAACGTGCAGCCCGCGAGGAGGCCGTCTGTCACCGTGCCGCCGTACGTAGCGCCGAGGGTCAGTTCACGGTAGAGGTCGTACCCGAAGGTCGACGCGCACAGTGCGCACCCCCCGGCAGGAAGAGGGGAAACAACGAGGAGCGCGTTCCTGCGCAACTCCGGCAGTCCGAATTCTCCCGGCGTCCACGTGCACGCGATGGACCTCCGGAGGATAGCTCCCGCGACAGCCGGGTTTATTTGAATCCCCCCGGGGTCGGCCAGGCATCCCGCGCCCGTCCAGGCAAGTCCCGGTACGCCGCCGACCACCGGCTGCCGCTCGAAGGCGGCAAGGCCGACGGCATGGCAACCCAGGACCGCAAGCGTCATGGCAATATCCCGCAGAGGCACCTTCGACCTCCACACCTGTTCTTTTCCATTCATACTCCTCCGGCGCGCAATTTCCATTGCGGGACGCCCATTTCTTTCCTTGACCTGCGCTGACAAATGCCGTATATTGGCGGAACCATCAGTCACACGGGGACGCGAATGAACACCATAATGAAAGTGTTCGGCACATTTGCCGTCATGGCGGCGCTTATCGGAAGCGCCCGGGGACAGCAGGTGGACTGTAACGTTCAGGTAAACTACGAGGCGGTCTCGACGGCATACAAAGATCTCCTCAGGGACTTTGCCAACGACGTCAGCTCCTACGTCAACAATTACAACTGGGCGCAGGCGAGCTCCGACGTGAAGGTCAAGTGCACGCTCAACATCTTCATCCAGAGCGTCACAAGCGAAAACCATTACACAGCGCAGGTTTTCATCGGGAGCCAGCGCCCGATCTACAAGTCGGATCAGAACACCGTCGTCGTCCGCCTCTTTGATGAGATGTGGGAGTTCACCTATGTGCGGACGAAACCGTTGAATCACAATCCGCGCACATTCGATGATCTGGCGAGTTTCCTCGATTTCTATATGTATCTTATCATCGGTTATGACAATGACACATATGAGAGGGGATCGGGAACCCCCCTCTTCCAGTCGGCATCGGATGTCGCAAGTCTGGGACGAGCGAGCGGACAGAAGGGATGGCAGCCAAACGCCACGTCCTTTGCGCGAATCCAGTTGATCGACGAGATTCAGAATCCGGCATACGAGACGTTGCGGACGGCACTGTACACCTACCACTACTGCGGGCTGGACTCGCTGGCGTTCAACAGGCGGGGGGCGCTGGACAATATCCGGCGGGCGGTCACCTCTGTGGGGATTCTGCGGAACAATGTTGATCCGCGAAACCAGTTCATCAGGACTTTCTTCGAGGCGAAAGCGAAGGAGTTGGCCGACCTCTTTCTTGACTATCCCGACCCCAACGTGTACAATATCTTCATTGCGGCCGACCCCTCGCACAGGCAAGCCTACGACGAGGCGTTCCAGAAGCGGAAATGATTTCGCGGCATCAGAGGAGGAGGAGATCGAGCCGCCGGATCACCTGATCCGGGGTGACTGCGTGCAGGCAAGAGGAGCCGAATTCGGCGCCGTCGGGAATGACGTTGCGGCACTCATCGCTGCCGCAGGCGGGACAGGCATCGGGACTCTGCACCGCCGCATGACGGCTTTCATCATTGTAGATTTTCCACGCGCGATCGCCGAACCGCGGCATCACGGCGAGGGTCGGCGTACCCACCGCAGCGGCAAGATGCCGGGGACCCGAGTCGTTGCAGAGGAGCAGTGAAGATTTCGAGAACAGGGCTGCGAGGTACGACACTCCGCCTGCGGTGATAATGGCGGGGATGTCGGAAGAGGAACACCGGCGGACCGCCTCGATCGCACCCCGGTCGAAATCGCTCCCGCAGAGAAACACCGGGCGCCCTCTGAGCCGGAGGCGTGCGATCACTTCGCAGAAGTGCTCCGGCGGCCAGATGCGATATGGGCCGCTGGCCCCGGGGTGAACCGCCACCGGATGTTGAGCCGCAGAAATCCCCCGACGGGCAAGCTCTTCCTCCGCCCACTTTTCGGTTCCCGGGCTCAAAACGAAGTGTGTCTCTTTGCATCCTTCCGTCTTCGCTCCGACCGCCTCCGCAAGGGCGCAATAGTACCGCAAGACTCCCTTGTCGCCCTTCGTTTGCCGGATCCTCCGGTTCAGAAGAAACGATAGATTCCTTCCTTCCTCGCCTGCCCTGATTCTCGCGCCGGACAGAAAAGCCCACTGGAAGAATCTCTCCTGGGGAAACGTGCACACAACCGTGTCGAATCGTTCACGACGCAGCCACGCGACGATCGCAAACTCCGCCTTGAGCCTCGGAATCCCTTTGAGACGACGGAGGGCCGAACGGTCTATTTCCATCACTTCGTCGACATGCGGATCGTTCAGGAGGACAACTGATGTGCCGCCGGCGGGCGCGGTCAGCACCCCCGGGGCTTCCTGCGGGGCGATCTCCGCATCATACCTGCGGCGCTGCAGCACCAGCACGGCGGTCCTGGAGCCCGGGAACGATTCCTTAACGGACCGGAGGGCCGGCGTGAGGAGAAGAAGATCGCCCAACTGCCCTTCGGCGATGAAAAGGACATGGCGCAACGGCCGGTGGGAAAGGGGGGAACCGAAGAAGTCCATGCACGATCAGAAGTAGGGTCTGGTGATAAATGTGGCGCCGATCTCGTTCTCCACCAAGGATCTTGCTTTTTCCTTGTCCACCTCATCCAGATCGACGACGGTCATAACGACGTGGGGGATCACCTTCACCGCTTCCTTTGCGAATTCGATCATGGCCGCGAAATACTTTGCGCCGTCCAAACGCATGAGCGCACCGTATTGCACCGGGTCAGTCGAATTCAGGCTGATCGACACGGCATCGATGAGTCCCGCGAGCTCAGGGACGATGTTCCGCTTATGGATGACATTTCCATGGCCGTCCGTGTTGATGCGGGTCTTCCCTCCGCGTGCTTTGACCCACGCCGCGACTTCCTTCAACGCGTCGAGCCGGATCGTCGGCTCGCCGTAGCCGCAGAAGACGATCTCCCGGTATCGGGTCGGGTCTCCGATGCTCTCGATGACCTCGCGGGGAGTCGGCTCCCTGTCGATCCTCAGATTGTGTCCCTTGATGACCGCCTCCCCCTTCCGGTCGCAGAAAACGCAATCGGCGTTGCAGCGGATCGTCATGTTGATATAGAGTGAATCTTTCAGCCGGTAGACGATCTCCGGCTTCCCCGGAGCGCCGATGCCGAACATCCGGAAGGCGCCATACGATGTTGCACGCGCGATGTCATCCACCGCAAGATTCTGCAGCGAGGCGATTTTCTCCGCGATGAGCGGGATGTGCATCGGCTCATTCCGCTTCCCACGGAAAGGGACGGGCGCAAGATAGGGGCTGTCGGTTTCCAGGAGAAGATGTTCGGCAGAGATGCTGGAGGCGACTTCCGCAGCGAGGCCGGCGTTTTTGAACGTCACCACGCCGGGAAGAGAGATCGCGAACCCGAGATTGATGACCCTCCAGGCAAGGGCTTCATCACCGGAGAAGCAGTGGAAGACGCCTTTCGGGACGGAAGAGCGGCTGCCGGGGATGACCGTGCGGCTGCGCCACGACGGATTCTCACGGATGGCCTGTTCTATGATGTCCATCGTATCGCCGTTCGCGTCTCTCGCATGGATGACGACGGGGAGATCCCGGCGGCGGGCGATATCGAGCTGGGCACGAAGCGCATCCTGCTGGACCCTGCGAGGGACTCCGGCGGGATCGTGATAATCCAGGCCGATTTCACCGATCCCGACGACCTTCGGGTGGAGGCTCAGTTCTTCCATCGCACGGAGCGAACGTTCGTCGGCCTTCCCCGCCTCATGAGGGTGGAAGCCGACACACGCAAAGACTCCTTCATACTTCTCGGCAATTTCCACGGCACGTCTGCTGTCCTCCAAATCCGTTCCCGGAGAGACAATGAACGAGACACCGGCTTCGGCGGCCCGGCGTAGAACGTCATCCCTGTCGGCATCGAATTCCTTCGACGTGAGATGTGCATGTGAATCAACGAACATGGAGTTCCCCGATTGTTTCGCACCACGAGACAGAACGGCCCGGTCGTTTCGGCCGGGCCGCCACTTCTCCTGTCGCACCCGTCCCTACCGCACGATTGCCCCGCTTGCAATATCCTCCGCCGGCACGACAATCGCAAGTTTGCCGGATCCATCCGATGCGGCAAGGAGCATGCCTTGCGAATCCTCCCCCATCAGCTTTGCCGGCCGAAGGTTGTACACCACGACGACGTTCTTGCCGACGAGATCTTCCGGCGCATAATGTTTCGCAATTCCCGCGATGATCTGCCGTGTTTCCGGCCCCACCGCCACCTGGAGTTTGAGGAGCTTTTCCGATTTGGGCAATCGCTCGGCCTTGAGGATTTTCCCCACGCGGAGGTCGATCTTCTTGAAATCATCGATCATCACCGGGCCGGGGCCGGCCGCCACCGGAGCAGCAGGAGGCGCCGCGGGAACATTGCCCAGCGCGCTGATTTCTCCTGCAATCGTCTCGTCCTCGATCTTGGCAAAGAGAATCTCCGTCGTTCCCAGCACGTGCGCATCGGGAATCGGGAGCGCGCCCGCGTCATCCCATGATTGCGTCGCGGCCTTCCCGGGGAGCCGGAGCATCTGCCAGAGTTTTTCCGCACTGGAGGGGACAATGGGGCTCATGAGGATCGCAAGGGAACGGGTCAGCTGCACGCTGATATTGATGGCCGTCGCGCATCGCGCCGGATCGGTCCGTGCGGTTTTCCACGGCTCGCTGTCATTGAAGTACTTGTTCGCCGCGCGCGCAAGGTTCATCACTTCCGTCAGCCCGTCGCGGAAACGGTACTGTTCAAACAGTTCTCCGGCCTTCTGCGGCGTCCGTGCAAGCACCGCAAGCGCCTCATTGTCGGTGTCGTTCAGCGGGCCCCGTTCAGGCACGATTCCATTGAACATTCTGTGGGCAAAGGCAAGCGTCCGGTTCACAAAATTGCCGAAGATGTCCGCCAGCTCGTTGTTGTTCTTCGCCTGAAAATCCCTCCAGGTGAAGTCGGAATCCCGGTATTCCGGCAGTGCTCCGGCCAGATAGTAGCGGAGCGGATCGGCCGGGAATTTATCCAGGAAGTCCTGCACGTCGATCCCCCAGCCCCTGCTCTTGGAGAATTTCTGTCCTTCGAAGTTGAGAAACTCGTTCGCCGGAACATTCTCCGGAAGAACGAACTGCTCTTTCCCGCCGTCGTTCCAGGCCATGAGCATCGCGGGGAAAACGATGGTATGGAAAACGACATTGTCCTTCCCGATAAACGCAACGTACTTTGTGGCCGGGTCGAGCCAGTACTCCTTCCAGGCGTCGGGCCTCCCCTCGCGGAGGGCCCATTCCTTGGCTGAGGAGATGTATCCAAGAACGGCGTCGAACCAGACGTAGACAACCTTGTTTTCGTATCCCGGAAGAGGGATGTGCACCCCCCAGGAGAGATCCCGGGTGACGGCCCTGTCCTGCAGCCCTTCCTTAAACCACCCGCGGCAATACTGGAGGACGTTCTCCTTCCACCCGTCCCGTGCGTCCCGTTCTTTCACATAGCGTTCAATGCGATCCTGGAACTCTCCCAGCGGGAAGTAGAGGTGCGTCGTCTCACGAACGACCGGCGGATCCCCCGAGATGGCGCTTCGCGGTTCCTTCAGTTGCATCGGGTCGAGATATGTTCCGCACGTCTCGCACTGGTCGCCCCGCGCATCCGGGTTGCCGCACACAGGGCAGGTGCCCCGGACATAGCGGTCGGGGAGGAACATCCCGGCTTTCTCGTCGAAGAACTGTTTCTCCTTTTTCTCCTTGAGGATCCCCCGCTTGCGGAAAGCCAGGAGGAAATCCCGTGTTGTATCGTGGTGGAGCGGGAGCGATGTCCGCGAGTAATTGTCGAAGCTCATGCCGAACCTGGCGAACGCCGCAGCATTCATTTCATGGTACCTGTCCACGACGGCCTGGGGCGTGATTTTTTCCTTCTCCGCCGTAATCGTGATGGCAACCCCGTGTTCATCGGAGCCGCAAAGAAACAGAACATCCCTTCCTTTCAGCCGTTGGTAGCGGGCGTAGATATCCGCGGGAAGATAGGCCCCCGCCAGATGGCCCAGATGGATCGGTCCGTTGGCATAGGGAAGAGCTGCGGTAATAAGAATGCGTTGGGAGGTCGTCATACGGTCTTTCGGGACACTGGAACTGGCGTCGCGTGCGCCGCGGCCCCCGGCACGATGGCGCCGCGCAAGCGCACCACAAGCCGGAAGAATACCAATCGAATATAGGCATAACGCCCGACAAGTGATATTGCTTTCTCCACATCGGCCATGACGCCGAGGAGATCCGCCCGGGGGAAGTTCGTCACAAACCGCTGCAGATCCGACTGCTGATCTTCGTTGATGACCGCTCCGCCATGGGAGAGGACGAGAGCGTCGCGGAACCAGAGGAGCATGAGGTTCAAGAACCGCACGGCCACATCCCGGTCCCGCGTCCCGGCGATCTTTTCCACCGATTCAACGATGTCGACCACATTCCGCGACAATGCCTTCCGGACAAAATCGACGACGTCCTTCCGCAATTCCATAATATCGTCGTCGAGCAGCTCCACCGCTTTCGTATAGTTTCCGCTTGCGAGGCGGGCGATCGTCGCGGCCTGCCCGGCCGGGACATTGTTTCGTTCGACGAGCGCGCCCGCAATCTCTTGTTCTGTCAAGGGGTCGAACCGGATGCTCTGGCAGCGGGAGAGGATCGTCGGCAGAAGGGCTTCACGGTGCGCCGTGGTAAGGATCAGCATCGTGTCGCCGGGCGGCTCCTCGAGCGTTTTCAGGAGCGTATTCGCAGCAGGCGCCTCCATGGCTTCCGCCTGCGAAATGATGAAAATCCTCCTTTTTCCCCCTTCTGTGCTGAAAGAGGATTCACGGCGCACTTCGCGCACGCTGCTGATCTTGATGACGTTGGCACGCGGGAGGCGTATCGTATGATACGGGTTTTGGGCTTTCAGCCTGAGCTGCTCCTGGAGCACGTGCACGTCCGCATCAGGGAGCTTCGCCAGCGGATCATCTTCAGACGTCTCACCTTTCCCCGTCGGAAGCGGAGTGAGAAACCGGACGGCAGGGTGCTGGAGAGAAGCCATCTGCGCACACGAAGGACATTCGCCGCAGGCCTCTTCCCCGTGCCGATCGCAGTTGACAACCCGTGCCAGCTCCAACGCCATTGCGTCCTTCCCCACTCCTTCGCCTCCATAAAAGAGATAGGCATGGGGAAGGCGGGAGGTCCGTATCGCAGCAAGGAGCATCTCCTTCACGCGCCGTTGCCCGATGACACGAGGCCAGATCATCGGACTTGCCTCCGGCTTTCATGATGCAGCGGGGAGAGCACGCGATCAGAATGCATTGCCGATACCAAAGTGGAAGATGGCTTCTTTAAACGTCTGTCCGAAAAGCTGCCGTTGCGAAATCCACTGCCGTCCCGTGGGTTCTGCCGGGTTATACACTCTGAAGCCCCAGTCGATGCGAAACGGGCCGAAGAATGTATCATAGTGAATGCCGACGCCTGCCGCAATGGCAATTTGTCTCACGCGAAAGTCCTTCGCCTCCTGCCAGACGTTCCCCGCATCGACAAATTCCACAATCCAGAACTTGTCGAATAACCCGTCCTGCAACGCCTGGAGAATGTTCGTGCGAAGTTCCAGGCTCGCCTCGAACGAGACGTTGCCCCCCAGTTGCGGATCGCCTGACGCGATCAGGTCCCGGGAATTCCAGCCACGAACGCTGTTGCTTCCCCCGGCATAGAATCGATGTGTCAGAGGAATGCCCCGATTCGGATCAGAACGCGATTCACCATACTTGTCTTCAAAGCCGCCCCGGAGCTTAAATGCAAGGATGGAAAAACGGTGACTGCTCAGGTCGTCATACCACCTTCCCTGCAGCGTGATCCGATAGAACTGGGTAAAAGGAATATTCGTAAACACGCTCTTCAACGCGAGCGGGAAGAGCCCTGACTCGTCAATGCTCCCCGAATGAACGAACCCTTCGGAGGGAGAGAAGACGTCGTTCGTCATGTCGCGCTGGATCGCAAACGAGAGGATTGAGTTGAACTGTGCCTGCTGGAGAAGCTGGATCTGGTGCCGGATTTCGGGATCAGTAGTATCACCGCGGAAACTGTTGTTCTTCAGTGAACCGATTCCTTCGAGCGTCCAGTCAAGAAACCCGGTCGTATGCTCCGCGAGTCGCGTGGAGAACCCAAATTTGTTCCGCGCAATGTTCTGGAGATAGGGCTGTTCCTTGTCCACGATCAAGGAAAAGGCCCACGTTCCTTTCACCTTGGGGCTGAACACATACGGTTGGACAACCTCGTAGGTCATATCCAGATTGGAGACTGCGTCGGTATTCCTGCCGAAATAGTTCGGGAACGCATTGATCGTTTGCGTCCTGAACCGAAGGCGCGCCGTAAAGATTCTGGCGCCGCCGAAAAAGTTATTCTGGGTATAGCCGAGTCCGGTACCGATATTGAATGACCCGTTGTCATCGCTCATGAGTAGTTCAGGGGCGAGTTCGTGTTTATCCTTGGGTCTGATGATGATCCGTGTCGGAACCGTGACCGACGTATCGCTCCTCGGCGGCACGGTCATGTCCATCCTCCTGAGGTCGAATATTCCCAGGCGCCGAAGGTTGTTTGCACTGGAGAGGCTGTCGTCAAAGCTGTAATGTTTCCCCGGCGCAAACGTCAGTTGATCCACGATAAGGTCGTCCGTGATATCCTGGCGGGGAAGCGGCGACCGGAGAGTATCGATTTCCTGCCGGATCGTAATGGGGCCGAAATAGTACATCTTCCCGGGGTTGAAGGTCAGGAAAACTTTATAGTTGCGCGTACTCGCGAACCGCGTGGCGCGGGAGCTGTCGGGATCGCGGACAAAGACAGCGTTGGGATAGCCGGCATTCGCCAGGATCTTCAGAATGCGGTTGACTTCATCGACGAGAAGCTGGCTGTTGTACGGATCTCCCGCGACGATTTTTTGATTCGAAAGAACATCTCCCCAAATCCATCCAGGCGGCTGGCCAATCCCCCTGTAGCTGAGACTGTCGATCGTGGATCTATACCCTTCCGTGATGGCGATGGTGATATCGACGTTCTTCCCCTCCGCATCGTAGCCGAGGAGCGTGTCGAGGGCGGCATCAGAGAATCCCCGGTTGACATAGTACGATTTCAGCCGTTTGAGGTCGGCCCCGAGTGTCCCCCTGTCGAGGTACTCGTTCTTCCTGCCGAGCTTTTCGCTGATGGTGTTGTAGAGGAACTTGTTGAAGAACCCGGGAGTCTCCTTTGTCGTCATCTGCGTCAGGAGTTCGTTCTTCCCAAGCGTGGCGTTTCCCTTGAAAGAGATGGAGGAGATTTCGCACCCGGCGGTTTCGGGCGTGCTTTGGGCGGGAGCGAGACCCGCTGCCAGAAGCACGAGGGCGAGAATGGCCCCCCATGCTCCACGGAAGTGTGAGCATGGACGAAGGGTTACTGAGAGGAAGGAGGGTTTGGAATGAGGCACGCGTTGTACAAACGATCAAATTGCCTGATCTCGGACAAAAAAACCCAGCCAAACGGCCGGGTTTTTATAGTAGTGAATTCTCCGGTGAATATCAACGAACAGGGGCTTCCGCACGCGAAGGCCGCCGAATATTTCCGGTGCCGCCGCCTGCCTGCAGCCGCCTTTCAGTACTCCCCTTCGTCTTCGAAGAAGAAATCCTCCCCGGTCGGATAGTCGGGCCAGATCTCCTCCATACTCTCGTAGGGTTCCTCGCTGTCCTCCAATTCCTGGAGGTTTTCCACGACCTCAACGGGTGCGCCTGTTCGGATGGCATAATCTACCAGCTCCTCCTTCGTCGCAGGCCACGGCGCATCATCCAGGTAGGAGGCCAGTTCCATCGTCCAAATCAAATCTCACCTCACGGATTCTTGACACTTGTCCATCGTACACAGCAACTGGGGCACGGATGCTCATTGTCGCTTGTGCGGCACGGTACCCTGCTGCAATTTCCCTTCATCTCGTTGGCGGGGCACTTGCAAGCTGCGCACGGTATCGCGCCGCCTCTACATCATCAAAGAAATAGTCGACAGGATTCTGTCTCCTTCCCTGGTACCGCACCTCGTAGTGCAGGTGGGGACCGCTCACCAGGCCCGAACGCCCGCTTTTCGCAATCAGTTCCCCCCTCTTGACGGTTGCCCCTTCCCGCACCGCGACTCTGGACAGGTGAGCATAAAGCGAGGAATATCCGTACCCGTGGGAGATCTCGATCACCATCCCATAGCCGCCTGCCGTCCGTCCGGCGAAGTGGACAACGCCGTCTCCTGCAGCGTACACGTTGGTTCCGACGTCGCTGATGATGTCGATGCCTTCGTGCATCCGATAGATATGGAGAACGGGGTGAAGGCGCATGCCAAAGCTGTTGATGGAATACGCGCCTTCCATCGGCTTGATGGCGGGCATATGGGCAAACAATCCCTTGTTGTACTCCATCCGCCTGTTGATCTCTTCGTAGCTCGCCTGCTGGAGCTTGACTTCCCGCTCGAGTTTTTCCAGCATCGTCGCCGACCCGCCAAGCACCTCCCGCGCTTCGCCCGAGAGGAAGCCGCTCACGGAGGGAGGCACCGAACCCCCTGTTCCCGCCGCGCGCGTATCACTGTCGATCTTGTTCAGATCGACCGCCAGCCGCAGTTCGTTTCCGCGGTCCGACAGGTGATCGAGTGCCCGCTGCACGTTCGTCATCTGTTCGCCCAGCATGTGGATCTGCTCGCGCAGGATCCTGTTCTCCGCCGCAAGCATGGACATCCGGTCAAAACCGAGGCCCAGGACATCGCCACCGAGGTGATTCAGGAGAAGCACGGCACCAAGAATCACACCACCGATGAGTGCACTGGAACCGAACAGCTTCGTCTTGAACAGACGAACCTCGCGCAGGTCGAGAGACGAGCGGGAGAACACGTAGAACTTCATATTCCTCAGCATGGACAGTACCCTCTGATTTCATCGGAGAGAGCGGAAGATTTAACTGAGGCCGGAAGGAGGCAACGAGTTGAGAATCATGGGGATACCTATCCCTCCTCCGGACGAGTATTCGCAAATTCCTGTGGGAGTATAAAGAATTACCGGCTTGATGTCAAGAAGTATCTTGCAAAAAATCAGTTTCGACTACTCGAAATCGTGCTCAAAGTAATTGATTGCCCTGTTTCCCTTCTTCTTTTGCCCGATAACCCCTTCCAAACGCTTGGCAAACTCCTTCGGGGCATCGTATCCATAGTGTTTCAGGAGATAGTTGAGTGAAACGACTTCGGCAATCACGGTGACATTCTTTCCCGGGAAGATAGGGAGCTTCACAAGGGGTATATCCACTCCCAAAATGCTCACTTGGTCGGTGTCCAGCCCCGTCCTCGTGTAATCCCGGTCCCCTTGCCACTCCTCAAGCTCGATGGCGATCTCCACCCGTTTCTGAAAGCGGATGGCCCGGATGCCAAACATGCTCCGGACATCGATCAGGCCAAGTCCCCGGATCTCCATAAAGTGCTTTACGAGGTCGGTCCCCGCGCCGATGAGTATGCCCTCCCCCTTCCGCGTCACATTCACGACATCGTCCGCCACCAGGCGGTGCCCCCTTTCAATGAGGTCGAGCGCGATCTCGCTCTTGCCGATCCCCGAGCGTCCGGCAAGAAGCACGCCGACGCCGTAGATGTCGACAAGAGAGCCATGAACGACCACCTGGGGAGAGAACTGGTCGTCAAGAAAATCGGCCAGGAAGTAGGAAATCTTCGTTGTCTCGAACTCGGTCCCGAAGATAGGGATGTGCCGGGCAGCAGCCGCCTGAAGGAGTTCTTCGGCAATGATGTTGCCGTTGGTCAGGATGATGCACGGCATCTTGAATTCGAGCAGGTTGGTGCACGCCGCCATCCGCTGGGACGGCTTCAGGGAGTTCAGGTACCGGATCTCCGTATTGCCCATGATCTGGACCCTGTCATAGGTGAACAACTCGACATACCCCGCCAGGGCCAGGCCGGGCCGGTTCAGACTCTTGTCCCGGATCAGGTTGTCAAAGCCCGCCTCGCCGTTCAACTGCTTCAATCCGAACCGATCATGCGTCTGCTGGTACAGAAAGCCGGCGGTGATGCTTTTTTTCCGTGTCTCGTGTGTGCGTTCGATTTTCATGGTTCAGCCCCAGCTTCGCCAGGCCGCACCCGCCGCCGTCCTGTTTCCCGTTCGGCGATGCGTTCCGGTGGCAATGAATGATCAACGTTGTGCCGCATGCGTCCCCTCACGAGGTCTTCTCCCTGATCGCGCGGACTTTCTCCTTGTCTTTCGAGCGAATTCTGGTCTTGTATTTCGCCAGCTGCATCTCCAGTTTCTCCGTCGTGGCGTCGAGCGACTTGATGAAGTCCTCGGACTTTTCCTTCGCGTTCAGAACGGCCCCGTGCACCCGGAGGTTGATCTCCGAAGTCTTGACGCTCTTGCTGACACGTTCGTAGCTCAGGATGATCTCGGCGGAGACGATTCCGTCATAGAAACGGTCGAGCTTTTTCACCGCCTCGAGGGCGTGCTCCTTGATATCCGGATGAGCATGGAAGCGGCGTGCAGTAAATTTGACGTTCATGGCCAGACTCCTCCATCGAAACATAAGAACGGTTCATGATGCCTTGGGGTGCGCCTGATCGTAGACCTTCCGAAGGCGCTCGATGCTCACGTGCGTATAGATCTGTGTCGTCGAGAGGCTTTCATGGCCCAGAAGCTCCTTGACAGCCCTGAGGTCAGCCCCATGGTCCAGCATATGCGTGGCAAACGTATGACGGAGAACATGGGGACTCTTCTTTTCGATCTCCGCAACACGTCCGATATACTCATTGACAAGGAGATTCACCCCCTTGGGGTTCATCGGTTTTCCCCTGACGGTAAGAAAGACATTCGGAGGAACGGGACGCGCGACGGCAAGGGATGGCCGCACGGCCAGGTACTGCCGCAGGGCGCTCTTCGCCTTCCGGCCGAAGGGGATGATCCGTTGTTTGCTCCCCTTCCCCATCACGATGATCGTTTCGTTGCCGAAATCAACATCGCTGAGGGTAAGTCCCAGAAGTTCCGCGAGCCGGATACCGGTGCTGTACAACAGTTCCAGGATCCCCGCATCGCGGGCCCCCAACGGCGTTGACCGGTCGGGCTGATCCATCAATCGTGTGACGCTCTCTTCATCGAGGAAGTGCGGGAGACGCTTTTCCAGCCGGGGAGCCGCGATGTTTACCGCTGGACTCGCGGCGATGGTTCCCGTTCGTCGCAGGAAGTGGAAGAAGGATTTCAGACAGGCCAGCTTCCTGGCAAGACTCGATCGGGTGTATCCCTGTTCGTGCAGCGATGCAAGGAACCGCCGGATGGCCCCCTGATCGATTTCTCCCGGTTCCGGGACGACGCCTGCAGAGGCATGGGCGAGGAATGCCGTAAACTGCCTGAGATCCTCTTTGTATGCCGCGACCGTATGGGGAGAGTAGTTCCGCCCCGACGCCAGAAACTGCAGAAAGAGGTCGATGTGTTTCTGCATGCGATCCCGTTTCCGATGAGGACGGAAGGTGGCCGGGCTCCGTCAGCCCGCCGCCGACTGTACCTCTTGCTTGACGATCTCCGCCTTGCAGGACGGACACTGGAGGTACTCGCCGCGGCTCTGGTTATACTTCAGGACCATATAGGGGTTACCGCACGTATCGCATGACTGTGCGACGGGCTTGTCCCACGACGCAAAGTCACAGTCGGGATACCGCGAGCACCCGTAAAACACCCGCTTCCGTTTCGTCTTCCGCTCGATAACATCCCCCTGCGTGCACTTCGGACATTTCACGCCGATGGAGATCGGCTTGGTGTTTCTGCACGCGGGGTAGTTGGAACAGCCGAGGAAGGCGCCGAACCTTCCCCCCTTGACGACCATATCGCCGCCGCAGAGATCACACTTGCCGCCGACCACGTGCTTGGTGAGTTCCTGCTCCGACGGGAGGGGTTTGGTATTCTTGCATGAGGGATAGCCGCTGCACGCCATGAAGCGGCCGTTACGCCCCCATTTGATGATCATCGGCTTTCCGCACAGCTCGCACTTTTCGTCGGTTGCTTCCTGAAGCGACATTTTAATTGCCGCGCTGTTCTTGCTGACCCCTTCGAGCCCCTTGATGAAGGGCCGGTAGAAATCCCCCATCACATTCTGATAGGAGTTCTTTCCCGAGGCGATCGTGTCGAGCTCCTCCTCCATCTTCGCCGTAAACTCCACATTGAAAAGATCCGGGAAGTTCTGCACGAGAAGTCGGTAGACGGCAATCCCGAGCTCCGTTGGAAAGAGCCGCCGCTCGCGCGCTTCGACATACTTCCGTGTCTGGATGGTATCTACAATAAGCGCGTACGTGCTTGGTCGTCCGATGCCAAGGGCCTCCAGCTCACGGACGAGGCTGCTCTCGGTAAAACGGGCGGGCGGCTTCGTAAAGTGCTGGTTCGGGAGAAGATTCTCCAGTGTCGCGGGATCGTGCGCTCTGAGATTGGCCGGGAGCCGCGATGCGGGATCCTCATCGTCATCCTGTTTCTCCGCTTCATCCGCGATATCGTCGTACACCTGCAGAAAGCCGCGGAACTGAGGAACCGAATCGGTGGCGCGGAAGAGATAGTCCCCGCCCCGGAGATCGACCGTTGTTTGCTCGAACACCGCGGCGCTCATCTGGCAGGCAAGGAACCTGTTCCAGATCAGCTCATACAGCGCGAACATCTCGTCATCCAGATACTTCTTGACTGCTTTCGGCGCGAACCGCATCGACGTCGGGCGGATTGCTTCGTGCGCATCCTGCGACGACTTTCCCTTCTTGAAGGTCCGTGCCTCGGCGGGAAGGTACTCTTTCCCGTAATTGTCGTAGATGTACTGGCGCGCTTCCTTCACCGCGTCGTCGCTCAGCCGCGTGGAATCCGTCCGCATATAGGTGATGAGACCAACGCGGCCGTCATCGCCGAGGTCGATTCCTTCATACAGTTTCTGCGCCAGCATCATTGTCCGCTTGGCGTGAAACCGGAGGCGCCGTGCCGCTTCCTGCTGGAGGGTGCTGGTAATGAACGGCGCGCCGGGATTCCGCCGGACCGGCTTCCGCTGGATATCGTCCAGCACAAAGGACTGGCGGCGGATGTCGTTGACATATCCCTCCGCCGTCGTGCGGTCATGGATGTTCGGATCTTCCCCCGCCACCTTGAAGAGCTTCGCAAAGAACGGTTCGTTCCCGTGGGCGCGGAATGACCCCACCATCGACCAGTATTCTTCCGGGACGAACGCACCGATCGCCTCTTCCCGCTCACAGATCAGCCGGAGCGCGACCGTCTGCACGCGTCCCGCCGACAGGCCGTAGTACACCGTCTTCCACACGAAGGGGGAGATCTTGTACCCGACGAGGCGGTCCATGACGCGGCGCGCCTGCTGGGAATTCACAAGGTTCTGGTCGACCTTCATCGGATGCTGCATCGCTTCGGTGATCCCGCGTTCCGTGATCTCATGGAACATGACGCGAAAGATCTTCGGATTCTCCTGTTCCACTTCCTGGGCCAGGTGCCAGGCGATCGCTTCTCCTTCGCGGTCGGGGTCGGTCGCCAGATAGACTGCATTCGCTCTGCGCGCATGCGCGTGGAGACGCGCAATCACCTCGGCTTTCCCCGCAATAGTCTCATATTCGGGGACGAACCCGCCCTCCACGTCAACGCCTAACTTGCTCTTCGGGAGGTTTTTGATGTGGCCGACCGATGCCTCGACAACGTAATCGTTCCCGAGGTATTTGTTGATGGTTTTCGCTTTGGCCGGTGATTCGACGATGATGAGCGACTTGCCGCTTGGATCGACGACGGCAACTCTTCGTTTGCGCGTTTTCCTGGTCGGTGCCTTCGCCTCTGCGGCTGCCTCGTTCGCCCGCTCTTCCTTTCGTGCCGCTTTCTTTCGTGGTGCCATCAGTGTATCGTGTCTCCGCTGTTCAGCATGGAACGTCCTCCGAAGCCGTCATCACCTCTTCGTGCGAAGAGGACGGAAGCGACGATGTCCCGGAGGTCCGTCACGGCCAATTTCTCGTAGCCGGCCATCATGACACGATCGATGACCGTTTCACAATCCTTGTCGTTGATCACACCAAGCTCCAGGAGCTGGAGAAGAAATCCCTGGCTCTCCGTCGAAAGTGCTGCCCGTTCGGCCTCGTGGAGGATGCGGTGGGAGCCCGCAGCAGGCGAGCTGACTCCCGTCTCCCGTTGCTGGTTCGACTCCACGATCTCATGGAACCAGCTGAAGGCGGCACTGATCTCCGACTGCGTATACCCCTGCGTCGCCAGCTCGGTCAAATCAATCTCGCTGATCCGCTTGTTCTCCTGCACCGCGGACATGATATACACGAGCAATTCAACCACTTTTTCCTTCATGACAATCCTTTCATCCCCTTCCCGCATCCCAGCGCCCGCAGGCAACGATCCTCACGCCGCTTCATTCCCAGCCGCAGCCGCACCGTCCCGTCATCATAGCCGAGGAGATGCAGGACACCGTGCACGACGAGCCGCAGAATCTCCTCATGCTCCGGCACGCGCTCCTTTCCGGCCTGTTCACGGGCTTTATCGAGATTGACGTACACTTCTCCTTCGACCGCATTCTTCTCGTCAAGGGGGAAGCTGATGACGTCGGTCGCCCCGCGGTGTCCCAGATAGCGTCTGTTCATCCTGGCCGAAAACCGTCCGTCGACAAATACGATGCTGATATCCCCCTTCCGGCGTCTTTCGCGGGAAAAGACAAGACGGACCGCTTCCTCAATCGGGGCACGACGGACACGTCGGCGTGGGTGTGCGTGAAAAACCCTGACAGCGACCGTCACCTCGACCTTGCCTTCGGGCGGCGTCGGGGCGTCGCGCGCGATTTCCGGGCATGGCGCACCTTTCGTTTTACCCCCGGAAGGACCGGTTCGGTCAGCGACAGCGCCACGCCGGACATCATGACCTCCGGCGCAAGGCGCGTGAAATCGCCCGAGAGCACCGAACGGTCCACGTTTGCAAACAGAGTGCAGCCGGCAGCCTTTTCAATAATCAAACCCGATAACTTCCCCCGGTGTTCCCCTACAAATGTCGCCTCGCCGAGTTCCTTGCTGAGGACAAACCCGGAGCAACTGTGCAATTGCATATGGGCCGCATCGGTGTAGACCGAAAGGAGGTTGCCCCGTTTCTTTCCGAGCGGGAGATCGGGGTAAATCTCCAGCGCAAGCCGGCGTGTCACCTTCCCGTCCGCATCCTGCGCCGCAAGTTCAAACCTGTAGTTCGTCCCCATCGGTTTCGCGCGAACGCCGAAGAGATCTTCGAGCTGTTCAATGTCAGACGGCGTGAAGACGGATGCCATGCGTCCACCTTACCAGGATCGTTCAACCGTGGAAAAACATATAAAAGCCCCGGCCGCTTGTCCACTTCGCACGGACGCCCATCGACCGGGGCTGAGCATTGTGTCCAACCAAGAGTTCAAGATTCGACAGGAGCTCCTTTGCTGCCAATATAGCCACACCTCGCCAGATTGTCAAGCGAACGCAGCATCGCGCATCACCAGTCGAGTTCCATTCCTTCCGTGGCCGCGATGCATTCAAACTTGTAGTTCCTCGTTCTGATCTCCCGCAGGCACGTGTTCAGAATCTCATCCACCTTCTCGTCGCTATGCGTCTGTTCGTGGTGGAACAGCACCAGCCGCTTCACCGCCGCCTCGTCGGCGATCTTCAATGAGAAGAGGTAGTGGGAGTGTCCCCAGCCGACGTGGTTCACATACTCTTCCGGCGTGTACGTCGTGTCATGGATAAGGATGTCGGCGCCCCGGCAGAAGTCGAATATCCGTTGATTCGGGTCCCCCTTGACCTTCATGTACGCCGCCACGATCTTCTTGTCGACGTTCTTGATCGACCTGGCCACCTCGCGATCGAACGGTTCGTTGTCGCTGATGTACACGAGGGAATGTCCACCCACGTTGATGCGGTACCCGAGTGCAAACGCGGGATGATTCACGAAGATCGACACGAGCGTCGCATCAAAGATCGGGATGCTCTCTTCCTTGACAGGATGGAACCTGATTTTCGCCTTCAGTTCGTTCAGCTGAATAGGGAAGTAGGTCTTATCCATCTGGTCGGAGATCATCTGCCGCAGGTGCAGCTTCGGCGATTGCGCACCGATGATGGTAAACTCATTTCCCGAGATATACAGGGGTTTGAAGAAGGGAAAACCGTGGATGTGATCCCAATGCGGATGGCTGATCGCTATATAGGCCTTGACCGATTCGCCGGTCGCCATCAAGGCATCGCCGAGCCCTCTGATGCCCGTCCCGGCATCGAGGATGACGAGGTTCCCTTTGTGGAGCCGCACTTCAAGACACGGCGTGTTGCCGCCGTAACGGACGGTGTCCTTCCCGGGAGTGGGGACGGAACCGCGCGTCCCCCAGAATTTGACTTTCATGCCGAATTCCCCGATTTCTGTTCAGGATCGGTAACTTGCCGCATAGGCAATGTAGTTGACGGCCGATTGCGCGATGGCATGCCGCTCTTCCTCCGTCAACTCCCTCACGACTCTTGCGGGGACGCCTGCAACCAGCGTTCCGTCCGGCACGACGCTATGCTCCTTCACAACCGACCCGGCGGCAACAAGAGCACACGTTCCCACAACCGCATGATCCAACACGACAGCGTTCATTCCGATCAACGTGCATCGGCCGATGCGGCAACCATGGAGCATGGCCATATGACCGACCGTGACGTCTTCGCCAATCTCCACCGCGTATTCTCCCGTGACGTGCAGGATGCATCCATCCTGGATATTGGATCGGCTGCCGATACGAATGGCGTTGATGTCGCCCCGCAGAACGGCATTGAACCACACGCTCGCCTGCTCCCCCACTTCCACGTCCCCGATCACCCACGCCCCGCCGGCAATCCATGCCGTCGAATGCACCCGGGGAGACACGCCATGATGCGAAAGGACTCCCATCGCGGGGCTACCCCTGTCCGCGCGGCGGAGTCCACCCCTGCCGGTTCCATTTCATCAACTCGACGGTGACGCTGCCGATCAACACCTTCATCTTCGCCATGATCGGGACACGGGCTTCATCGTTTGAGAACCATCCTTCAAACCCTCCCGTCAGTCCAAAAATGCCGACAAAATCCAGATGGCCGTCAAAATGGACGACGTCGACGGGGTAGTCGATGGCATCCACCTCCACGGAGGTTCGTTCGTTCCGGAAGTCGAGGAAGGAATTTGCTTTCTGCTCCTTGATCAGCGTGGGAACATTGAATTGCTGACCCGAGAGGAGCTTGTCGCGGGCGAAGAAGAAGAGGGAGAGACCGTCGTTCTCCTTCGCGTCAACCTGCAGGGTCTCGCTCTTCGCAATAATGGAGTCCGCCGAGCCCACGTCGATGATGACACGATGCCGCTGGTAGTCGAATTCATACCGGGCAAATCCCCATGCCTCCTTTTCCTTCATCCGGGCTTCGAAATGATGCGAATACATACCCGCATCAATGACGTTCTCAAAGACCGCATGGAGATCAACGAACGGGACCTTGCTGTAGGAATTAATCAGCGCCTTTCCGCGATACGTCCGCGTTGCCCCCGTGACCTCACCGTTCGACGTTGTGATCCGGATCTGTCCCAGATCGATGAAGCCGTATCGCACATTATAAATGAGATCCTCGCCGTCCACAAGAACGCGGGAGGAAGGATCCCCGTCCCCTGCACGGAGAACAGGAGGAGACGTGAAGAACAGCGCCGGGAAAGCGAGAAGCACCAGCGCGCGTGCGAGAGTCCGGCTCCTGCCGGATGCGGAAGCCGCAGGGCCGTTTGTCATTTCAAGCTTGAGAGATTGCTGAGAATTTTCTCCGACTCGGGAAAGAGTTCCATCGCCTTCTTGAACTGATTATCTTCGCCCAACATGACCCGCGCCGAACCTTCGTTTCCCCAAAGACTGCGTGCCAGAAAAGCGCGCGTAAACATCTTGACGAATCGGACGTCCTTTTCGTACTGATCCTTGTCGAAGGTGATCCCCTTCGTCTTCGCGATCGCCTGGATTTCCTCCAGCATGGCAGGTGTCACCTGGAACTCTGCGGCGAATCGTCCTGGATCCTTGCCAAACCTGTTCTTGAGCGCGGTTCCTTCCCGGCTCAGGTAGTCCTCCGCATATTGGAGGAACACATTCCGGCTTCGGAGCTGGACGGTATACTCGGTGAGCCGGTCGGATTTCACAATGTAATCCGGCGTGATCCCTCCCCCGCCATAGACCACGCGTCCCCCCATCGTTTTGTACGTGGGATGGGTTGAGTCCTTTTCCGCTTCGTGGGTGACGTTGTCTCCCTCGTTCTCGGAACGCTCGAAGGGCTCGCGCGCATATTTCACTTTGTCCTGGTCGTACGCCCGCTGGATGAGCCGTCCGCTGGGCGTGTAATACCGCGCGGTAGTCAAACGAAGGGCGGAGCCGTCCCGCAGGTCGAATTGCCGCTGGACCAGTCCCTTGCCGAACGTCGTTTCGCCGACGATAAGCCCGCGGTCCCAATCCTGCACCGCCCCGGCAACAATCTCGCTCGCGGAGGCGGATCCATTATTGACAAGGATCATCAACGACAGGTCCTTGTAGCGTCCCGCGCCCGTGGAGATGTATTCCTCGTCGAATTCCGGGCGGCGCCCCTTTGTATAGACGATCTTCCGTCCTTTGGGCATGAGTTCGTCCATCATCTTGTATGCCTGCTCGAGATAGCCACCGGGGTTCGAGCGAAGATCGACAATGAGGCGTTTCATCCCCTGCGAGGAGAGCCGTTCCAGCGCGCTCATGAATTCGTCATGCGTCTTCGCTGCAAAGCGGTTGACGTTGACATACCCGGTCTGTTCATCGACCATGAATGACGCATCGATGGTATACAGCGGGATCTTGTCCCGAACGATCTCGAAATCAAGCACTCCCTTGATCCCAACACGCACGATCGCCACACGCACTTTGGTCCCTTTCGGGCCGCGCAGCTTCTTTTGCACCCCCTCCTGGCTGATCCCCACAGAGGAGCTGTCGTTGATCCTGATGATCTTGTCGCCCGACTGAATGCCGAGCGCCTCGCTCGGCCCGCCGACGATGGGCGCCACGACAAGGAGCGTGTCGTTGAGGACCTGGTATTCTATGCCGATTCCTTCAAAACTCCCCTGAAACTCCTCGGTCACGCGGGTAAGTTCCTTGGCCGGGATGTAGACCGAGTGGGGATCCAGCTGTCCCAGGACGCCATTGATGGCCGCTTCGGTCAGCTTCTGCGTGTCCACATCGTCCACGTAGTACTTCTCCGTCAAGCTGAGGACCTCTTTGTATTTGTTGAACTGTTCGTAGATGCTGTCCCCGGAGATCAGGGGGTTGACCAGCGTCCCGGCGAACACGCTCAGGGCGATCAGGAGGATCACCGTAACGAGAGAAAATCTCTTCCTCATGCACACACTCCGTTCTTCATGCGAAAATGCGAGGTATGGTATCGAAAAACGCTCTGAAAGTCAAACACCGTTCCCGGCCGGCGAGTTGCACCAGGCAGGGAGATTCTGCGGCCTCAACGGACGGGTTTCCACTCGCTCAGAATCGACCGTCGGAGGAAAAAGACCGACAGGAAGTTCATGAACCACGATGCCGTGACCCAAGCATAGCCATAACGGCGATAGCGGCGCGGTGATTCATAGACAATGACATCCTGGAGAAATTTCACAAACCCGACATTGCCGAGCCGTCGGAAGAGGTCGTAGTCCTCGCCTGCCGCAATAGTATCGGCGTATCCCCCCACCTGCTCGAAGATTGTCCGTCTCATGATATGGCACTCGCCACGTCCCATCCCCATCCCCACCTTGTTCATCGTGGCAAAGAACCAGTTGTAGAATCCATGGTACCACTCATCAATCTTTCGCCGCTCCTGCGGGTAGACCTCCACCCGGCAGGTGAGCGCGGCGTATTCGGGCCTTGCGACCTCGCGTGCAATTGTCGTGAAGAACAGGTGGATGTCCTTGATCAGCGTGTCGGCATTCAGGAACACAAAGACCTCCCCCTTCGCGCTGCGAGCCCCCAGATTACGCCCCCGCGAGATTGTCTGCTTGACTCCTGCTATGTTCTCCACCACCCTGACCGCCAATGAGCGGGCGATGGCCAGCGTGCGGTCGACGCTTCCCCCGTCGCTGACCAGGACTTCGAGGTCGTAGCGCTTTACGATCTCCGGCGTGAACTGTCCCAACATCTTTTCCAGAAGCTTCTCTTCGTTCAAAGCGGGAATAATGACGCTGATCATAGGCACGGGATCGGGACTTTCATCGATGGGCGACAGCGTGCGGACCGGATCGCCGGAGGCGGGCAGGAGATGACATGGTCAGGCGCCGTGACGTTTGTTGGCGGCAATGGTGTGCACGGGAGGGTTCACCGTTCGGATTTCATCTGCGGGAAGAAAATGACGTCGCGGATCGAATCCTGCCCTGTCAGGAGCATCGTCAGACGGTCGACACCGATACCGAGCCCGGCTGTCGGGGGCATCCCGTATTCCAAGGCCCGGAGGAAATCCTCATCGAGCGGCTGCACTTCATCCTCTCCCCTCGACTTTGCCCGCATCTGCTCTTCGAACCGCGCTCTCTGATCCAGCGGGTCGTTCAATTCGCTGAAGGCGTTGCAGATCTCCTGGCCGTTGCAGATCGCCTCGAACCTCTCCACGAGTCCCTCCTCGCTCCGGTGGCGTTTCGCCAGGGGCGACATTTCCACCGGATAATCGGTGATGAACGTCGGCTGGAGAAGTCGACCCTCCACTTTTTCGCTGAAGATCTCGTCGATGATCCGCCCGGGTCCGTCGTTCGGCTGGACCGCCACGCCGAGTTCTCCCGCCGCCGAACGCATGCCGGCTGCATCCCTCCCCCGGAGGGAAACTCCGGTGTATTCGCGGATGGCATCAAACATTGTTATGCGTTTCCACGGCGGCGCAAAATCAATTGCCGTCGTCCCTCTCGTCACCACCGTGGAGCCGTTCACCGCGATCGCCACCTCACTGATCATTTCCTCCACGAGGGTCATCATCCAGATGTAGTCCTTGTAAGGGACGTACACCTCCAGCATGGTGAACTCCGGATTGTGGGAGCGGTCCATCCCTTCGTTGCGAAAGTCCTTGGCGATCTCGTACACGCCGTCAAATCCTCCCACGATGAGGCGTTTCAGGTACAGCTCGTCCGCAATGCGGAGGTACAAGTCGACGTCGAGCGCGTTATGGTGGGTAGTGAACGGCCGGGCGAACGCACCGCCATATTGGGGCTGGAGGACCGGGGTTTCCACTTCCAGGAATCCCTTTGCGTCAAAGATTCTTCGTATCGTCGAAACGATTTTCGCGCGTTTGCGGAACACATCACGCACGGCGGGGTTCACGACGAGGTCGACATAGCGCTGCCGGTAACGCAGTTCCTTATCCGAGAACGGGTCATAGACCGTTGTGTTTCCCTGCTCGTCCTTCTTCTCCTTGGGAACGGGAAGGGGACGGAGGGATTTCGCGAGGAGAACGAGCGTACGGGCATGGACGGACACCTCGCCGGTCTTTGTCCGGAAGACATACCCCTGGACGCCCACAATATCGCCGATATCCATCAGCCGGAAGGCATCATACATTCCACCGAGGTCGTCCTTCCGGAGATACACCTGGATCCTCCCGTACGAGTCCTCGACATGGCAGAAAGACGCCTTCCCCATTCTTCGCAACGACATGATCCGGCCCGCGATCGCGACCTCGCGCGGCGGCGGGTCGTCGGCAAACGATGCAACGATCTCGCGGGAAAAGTCATCGCGCCCGAACCCGTGAGGGTACGGGTCGATCCCGAGCGCACGCAGCTCTTCGAGCTCGGTCCTGCGCCGCATCATCAGTTCGTTCAGTTCCTGGGCGTCCGATCGTTCTTCCACGCGCTGCTCCCTTGATGAACACTCGGAGGGGAGAACCCTCCTCTCAAAAAACCAGAAGCAGGGACGCGGCCGCACGGCGAATCCTTCTCGCGCATTGCCTGGTCCCTGCACTCACAAAATACTGAGATCGCCGACGAGAAGCAAGACATGGAGGAAGGGCCGGCGTCACGTCACCTTGAGGACAACCATCGTCATATCATCGTGCTGCGGACGGTCGCCCGCGAACTCGCGGACGTCGCGACACACATGTTCGATGATCTCCTTCGCCGTCTTCTGCCGGTGACGAGCGATCGACTCGGCGAGACGGGCTTCGCCGAATTCCTCCTCCCGGTCGTTCATTGCCTCCGTAAATCCGTCCGTATAGAAGGCAAGAACCTCTCCCGGGTGCAGCGCGATGTCCTGCTCCTCGAGGACCGACTCAAACACCTTTCCCATCTCCAACCCGAGAGCCATCCCTCGCGGGGTCAGGAATGCGCCCTTTTCCCCCGCCATCTGCGTGAGGATCAGGGGGCATTGCCCCGCCCGCGCAAAGCGGATCGTCCGTTCCCGGAGATCGAGGATGGCGTAGAACATGCTGACGAACGAATTCCGATCGATTGTCCGGTACATCAGGTTGTTCACCTTCGTCAACACGGAGCGGGGGGAGACGCTGTCCTCCGCGTGCGACTGCAGAATACCCTTTGTCAAGGTCATATAGATCGCAGCGGGGACCCCCTTGCCCGAGACGTCGCCGACGGCGATGCCTAACTTCCTTCCCGCAAGATTGACAAAATCGTAGTAGTCTCCCCCCACCTCCTGCGCCGGAAGGCAAATGCCGGCAAGGTCGTAACCGTCAAGAATGGGGTCCGTTTTCGGCAGCAGGCTCATCTGGACGCTGCGCGCAATTTCCAGCTCCTTCGCCATCCGTTCCCGCTCCGTGATCCGCCGGATATGCGCCGGCATGGTCTCCGCCGTGAATTCAAACCGCTCGCGGCGCACGGCCCCGACAATGCCGATGCACAAAGGGGCAGCAAAGAGGAGGACGAACAGGATGCGCGCCGGCAGCATCGCATCTCCCGCGGAGGAGAAGATGGGGATGCCGAAGCCGAGCACGCCGACGATGAAATTCGCGCCGATGGTCGTCACCAGATCGTACCGCAGGAACAACATGCTCATCACAAGGCCGAAGACAAAGAGGACCGGGATGGTGCGCCACGGTTCGAACGTGCCGAATGGCAGTTGCCAGATTGAAAGCGCCGCAAACGTCCACAATGCAGTGGAAAACAAGACTCCCGGCAACGAGCGTCCCATCCGTTCCCTCAGGAAGGAGAGGAAGAAAAGACGAAATACGATCTCGGCAAAAACCGCCTGCCCGAACGCCACCATGATCGGCTGCAGCCCCTTGACGAAAGAGTCGGGTACGCCGCCGTTGTCTCCCACGAACACCGACGAATGCCCGAACCGGATCATGCCCCATGCGGTCAACGTCACGACGCCGCTGAGAATTCCCCCCCATGCATACCCGCGAAGGATGCTCACGCCGAGATCATGTGTGAAGAAGCGGCGCATCAGTACGCTGTCGGCCGCCTTCAGCTTCCATGGCCATAGACTGCGCGACGATGATTCCCCCACACTCCAGCCGGCAAAGACCATCGCTGCCAGGAACACCTGGAGAATGCAGACGTTGAGCACCGTCACCACAATCCTGGTGTTGAACGGATTCAGGTCGCCGATACCCCAGGTCGAGCCGATCGCCGGGAACTGGTTCAGCAGCGCCACGGCCGAGACAGCGAAGATGCCGATGAACACCATCATACCGGTGCGGGTCCCGACCTCCCCTTCATGATATTTCTTCAGGAAGAGGACGACCATGAAAAGAAGGAGGAAGAAGATCACGGCGAACGACACCATGGCCAGCATCGTTCCCGACGTCGTTTCCTGGGTGAACCGCGCCGGGAAATCCCCCGTCGGCGTGTATTGCACGCGGAACCCGCCGACCTCCTCCCCCATGACGAGCACCCACACGGTCGTCTCCGCTCCTCCCTCCCCTTTCACCCAGACGAAGTTGTGGTCGGTCCTGTGAGCACGCCTGATGTCACTCGCATCCCTGATCTGGTAATCGGCGACGGATATGCCCTGGCGGTCCAGGAAGGCGCGGGCGAGCTTTTCCGCGGTCGCGCCGTCAAGAGAAGGAAGCGGAACGGAATCCAGGACAAGATGCTGGAAGCCGAGGACCTTTCCGCTCATGCTCAGCCACGCATAGAATTGATCCTTGTTCTGGCTCTTCGGCACGCTTCGATCGAACCACCAGAGGAACCAGTGATGGCCGGGGAGAGAGTCCGTGCGGAGAATGGCGTTGGCCCTTTCCATCCCCACCGTGTGTTGCAGGTAAATGTGGACCTCGGCGTTAAAGGACGACCACGCGTCAAGGTGGAGCGTATCAACACGATGGCCGAGTCCCGTGAGAAACGCCGTCCCGCGCTCCAGGATCTCGGTTCTGCCGGTTTCCACATTGATCGACGCCCTCGGATTCACCGCATCAGTCAGGGCGATCGTCACTACCAGACCGGCGACACCGAGGAGCAGCAGCAAGGCAAGTGCTCGAAAACCGTTTGTCATACCCTCCCCGTTGTGCGCGCGCATGGAAGCGTCCTTTCCTTCCTTGTCTGCATGGGCCATCACGTACCTTTTTTCCGACCACGGCGCTCCGCCGTCATCGCTTCAATCTGACGGGCAAACTCGGGGTGCCGAGTCACCACCGCCGCGAAAGCCGACTTGTCCAGCATGTACACGTCGCAATACTTCACCGCCCGGATCGTCGCATTCCGCGGCTTGTCGAACAGGAGGGCATTTTCCCCGAAGAAGTCGCCGTCACGCAAGAAAGCCACCGGCGTGGTTCCGTCGGGACCGAAGACCTCCAGCTCGCCCTTCCCGATGAAGTACATCTCCTGTCCGGGATCCCCCGCACGGACGACGATGTCGCCGGGGGTGAAGATGACCGGCTGCATCTGCAAGGCGATCTCCCGCACGAGATCATCGCTCGCGGCGGCAAAGAGGGGCACTTTCTGGACGATGTCCCTCTTCAGGAAGAGCGCCACATCCGTCCGCAATCCCTGGGGCAGCCCGTCGATAATGGATGATTCGTCGTACCCGAGCCGCTGTTCCCAGATGTAGGAGTAGTACTCGCGGATCCGATGCTGCAGTCCCGCGGGGATGCCCCGTTCATGCATGAAGGCACCGAGCTTCTCGAGATTCTCCAGATGGCGGGTACGTGCCGGCTGGAGATGCGTAATGATCGTCGCCACGTTCGCAATGACGTAGCCGTACATCCCGACGCCGACGATCATCGCCGCCATAGAGTACAGGATCTCCGCGTTCGTCGTCGGCGTGACGTCGCCTGCGCCGATGGTGGTCAGTGTGGAAACACACCAATAGAGGGAGTGCAGATATCGCGTCCAGCCGTCTTCCCCCGCGGGAATGCCGCGCAAGGCGAGCCAGCCGGCGGCAAGCCAGTGAACGAAAAGGGAAAGCCAATAGACAAAGTACACGAGGCGGAGGGCGTTCCATCTGTTGAGATGCAGCCGGCGCCACAGGCTCATCCATCGTGCCACGCGAACAAGTTTCAGGCAGCGGAAAAATGCAAGGAACGACCACCCGAAGACGAGCTGCAGCGGGAGGAAGGCAACCACGTCGGCGGCAAGGAGCAGTTTCTCCGTCCGCGACCGCTTCTCCTCCGCCGCCGCCCGTCTGAAATTGATCACGCAGTCGATAAAAAAGACAACCATCGCCGCGTCATCGAGCGGGGCAAACGCCGGCATCGTTTGGGCACCGAGGACGATGCGCAGGGGAACCGCCACCGCCTCCGCTGTGGCAACCACCATGACCAGCGGCGGCCACATGCGCAGAAGCCGCGTCGGCTCGTGTTGCTGCGGTACGGGAAGGTCGAAACGAAACATCCGGGTATGTGCCATATTTCCGATCCTCAGACGACGTGGGAACACATCATCCCGGAACCGTGCGGACGCATGCAGGACATCTTCCCCGGGAGAGAGATTCCCTGCAAGTTCTGACAGATGGCGCCGAGGCCTCACGCATGAACCGTTTACTCATCCTTCCCGATCCTGAGGTCGTCGGGGAGTTCGTCACGATCGTCCTCACGCCGGGCAACGCCATGCTGGACGAGGAGGTCACCGCACTTGCCGATCGCCGTGATGAGTCCGCCCGCCGGCGTTCCCGATGTGATCCCCTGCACCACCAGTTGCACGACGTCGTGCCAGTCATCCTTGCCGACCTTTGCGTTGATGCCGGTATCGCCGACGACGAGCACGCGGCGTTCCATCAGACTGATGAACAGAAGAATGCCGGTACGGCCGCGCGTGCTGAATACCTCTTCCGCGATGAAGGCCTCCGCAGCCCGTTGTCTGACCCGAAAGTCCATCCGATGCTTTCCTGCCAACAGGCGCGTCACAAACGGGACCCAGTGTACCACCAGCATGCCTATCGCCGCCGAAACAACAGAGAGAAGGCAGACCTCCAGCAGATCAACAGGATCCCAGGCGCGAGCCAGCCCCCCCTCCAGCGCTGCAACCGCGAAAGCAAGGATACCACAAAGGAACCCTCCGCGCCACTCCGCCTCTTCGTAGTGATCGCTCCGTTCCACGACGTACGGCACGATCTCTCCGGAGGTGCGGGATTCCGCGGAGCGGACCGCTTCAAGGATTCTCATCCGGTCTTCGCTCGTGAACAGACGCGAGGTTTTCTCGTTCATTCATGTCTCCTCTTCATTATCGCAATCTATGGAACAGTCCTCCAAGCCACAAGAGAAAATGGCGGAGGTCACCCCTTGACGTGCGCATAGCAGTAGCAGTCCATGGGAACCCCGCCGAGGTTCGGGAACACCATCCAATGGCGGAGAGTCCCCTCCCGCTTCATCCCCGCCTTCTCCATGACGCGGGCCGAGGCGTGGTTTTCGACGGCGCATACCGCCCACACACGCCCCACGTCCTCCTCCGCATCGGCCCAGTGAAGGACGGCGGAGAGCGCTTCCGTCGCATACCCCTTGTTCCAGTGCGCCCGGCCGAGGACATAGCCGATATTGAGCATGTACCCATCCACACGCGCATCGATCATCCCGATCACCCTGCCACTGCCCTGGAGACATATCGCCCAGGAAAAAATCCTCCCCTCCTGCCAGTCGCACAGAGCCTTGCGGAGGTAGTCGGCTGCCTGACTGCTCTCTTCGTCGGTTTTCCACGTCAGGTATTTCGTCGCCTCGGGATCCCCGGCATATTCACGGAAGACGGCGTCCGCATCCTCTATGAGCGGCTTCCGGAGGAGGAGGCGGCCGGTGGCGATCTGCTCCGGCGGGTGCATCATCTCCGGCCGCCGGAACGTGTGACTTCGGCGCAGGTCATTCTGGAGAAAAGTCCCTCACGACGGTGCAGCGCGTGTACACAACGCGGAAGAATTGACGCTCGACGTTTCGCTGCGAGGAGGATCCTGGCGACGTCAGGGTGTACGCAATGTCGCATCCCGCTTCGACGGCGTTCTGGAGGAGTGCGCTGATGATCGACTTCTGCACGCCGCGCCGCCGGAACAGGGGGAGCGTGCTCGCCCCGTAGAACGCCGCTACCCCCTCGTGAACCGCAAGGGCTCCCCCACCTACCGGCTCATCGCCGATCCATGCAAGCAGGCATGATGAATCGGGCCGGTGGAACAGACTCCGGAGGACCGGCAGGTTCTCGTCCGAAGAGGGAAGGTCTTCCGCAAACCCGCGCGATACCGTACGCACCCACAGATCATCCTCCGCGCGGGTACATCGGCGGACGTTGACCGCCGGCTCTGCAATGGGGGCAAGGTTCACGCCCTTCAGCGGGCGCACGAGCATGTTGCTGAATTCCCTGAGGCGGTATCCCCGCGCCCCGAGAAGAGGGATCAGTGAGGGATCGGCATGAGGACAGAGTTCGATCTTCGTTGCGGAGCCGCGCACTTCAAAGAACGCTTGAAGCTGCTCCAGTTCGGGTCCCCCCACCGGACCCTTCATGCCAACGCCGATCGCCTGGGTGAGGGGCGAGCCGACGCCCGTGTAGACCGCATCCCCTCCGGCGATCGCCTCGGCAACCGCCCCCGAATCGGGATGGAGCTGCGCATGTATCTGCGCGGCGAGGATGCCTACCCATCCGTCCGTTGCTTCCAGACGGCGGGCCAGTTGGATGTCCGCAATGAAGGGGCTGCGCATGGGATGACGTGATGAAGTGGATTCAGGATTGGCTCCGCCACTGTTCCTCCTCGGTATACCCGGCCATCCTCTTGAGCTCCCGCACTTCCGCTTTTGTCAGACTCCTGGTCGCTCCCCGGGAGAGGCCTTCCCGTGTGACAGGGCCGTAGGCGACGCGATCGAGTTTGAGGACCTCGTATCCCAACGACTCGAGCATACGCCGCACTTGTCTGTTCCGCCCCTCATGAATCGTCACCCCGATCTCCTTCCCTTTGCTGCCGGGAATGACAACAACATTTGCCGGAGCGCTCTTGCCGTCGTGGAGGTCAACCCCTCTGCGAAGCGCATCAAGGGAACCCCGGGCCACCTGCTTCGCGCATGTCACCTTGTACGATTTTGGCACCCCGAACTTCGGATGCGTCAGCCGGTGTGCGAACTCCCCGTCGTTCGTGAAGAGGAGAACGCCGGTCGTATTCCGGTCCAACCGGCCGATCGGGTACACGCGCCGCTGCGACTTCACCAGACCCATGACCGTCGGGCGCCCTTTCTCGTCGCTCATGGTGGTGATCGCATCCTTCGGCTTGTTCAGAACGAGATAGAGATGTTCGATGACGGCAACGGCCCTCACGCCCTGCACGTACACCTTGTCGCGTTCAGGATCCACCCGTGTGGCAAGATCTGTTACCACCTCATGATTCACCTCGACTTTTCCCTGGACGACAAGTTCCTCCGCTTTCCGCCGCGAGGTAATGCCGCTCATGCTCAGGTAGCGATTAATGCGCACCAGGTGGGAATCCTGGGACGGGGGGGGCGCCTTCACCGGGCGTGCGCGGCGCTTGGATGGGGTCATAGTTGATGGCGTCAACGGAAGTGGCTTCGTGCCCCGGTAATATACACATTTTTGCCGATATGTGAAGGCGGGAGGAGCTGAGGGATGAAGGGGGGTGGCACCGGCGGAGGCGGATGTGGAGACAAGAGAGCGGGGCTATTCGGGATCGCGCGTAAGATCATCAAATGCAGCGGCTTCACCCGGCCCCTCCACGGGAGGATTGCCGGCCGCCGGTTCTGACTCTCCGGCCGTCCCCGCCTCTTCGCCATCGTCGATCCCGGCCTTCTTTGACTCGAGTTCTGCGAGCATGCGTTTTTCCACCTCATACTCCGCCTCGGCCATGAGCTCGTCAATTTCCCGCGGCTTCGGCAGCTCCGACAGGTCGTTCAACCCGAAGTGCTTCAGGAATTCCCTGGTCGTGCCGTACAGAAGAGGTCTCCCCGGCGTCGCCGCACGGCCCGCAATCGTTACCAGTCCTCTCTCCAGCAGTGTGTGGAGAACATAGTCCGCGTTTACACCCCGGATCCCTTCGATCTCCGGCTTCGTCACCGGCTGTTTGTAGGCAATGACGGCAAGGGATTCGAGCGCGGAAACGGAGAGCTTCCTCTTCGACTTTTCCCTGACCATCCGGCCGAGCCAGACGCCGAACTCCTGCCGGGTGGCAAACTGAAATCCTCCCGCCACTTTCACGATCTGGAACGAGCGGCCGGTCTCTTCATACGCCCTGTTCAGTTGGTCGATGACGGCCAACACCCCTTCCTGGCTGAGTGATCCAGGATCGTTCCCACCCCCCGGTGTGCCCGCTATTTCCACGAGCTGCTTCAGCGTGAGGGGTTCATCGGTGGCAAACAGGAGCGCTTCGAGAATCTCCTTCAGGTCCTCCTGCCCCTGTGGCGTCGTATCGCTCATGCTGCCGCCAGCGAAATGCCGATGTCATCCTGGCCCGTCACCGCCGAAAGCCTGATAATCTTGTTCTTGGTCAGCTCGAGGATCGCAATGACCGTCACGACGATCCAGAGTTTCTCCGTCATGTGCCGCACGAGACCCAGCAACGTCGTGGAACCGTTGACCCGGAGGAAGTCGAGCACGTAGCTCATCTGTTCATCGACGGAGACATTCAGCAGGTTCACTTCGTGGATCACCCTGCGGGGGACATTATCCATCGCGCTCTTGAACGCAGAGATGAGGTTAAACATCGAGACCTCCTGCAGCAGGTCCGTGCCTTCCGCCTCCTCCTGCTCCCTCGGATCGGCCGCGAAGAATTTCCGGTAGTAGATCTTCCGCTGCTCCTCCTCGATGGAGGACATCTCCTGCGACACTTCTTTGAAGCGTTTGTATTCGATGAGTCGGCGGACGAGTTCGGCGCGGGGGTCTTCCTGTTCCTCTTCATGCTCCCCGCGGGGAAGGAGCATTCTGACCTTGATCTGCATGAGAGTGGCCGCCATGACGACAAAATCCCCCGCAACGTCAATATCGCATTGGGCCATCAGATGCAAATACTCAAGGAACTCCTGCGTGATCCGGGAGATGGGGATATCATAGATATTCAGCTCATCCCGCTTAATGAAGAAAAGGAGGAGATCCAGCGGCCCCTCAAACTCCGTCAGCTTGACCCTGTACATGCAACCCCCGCCTCTCAGCCCAGTTTCATCGCACTGTGGACTTCCCCCATGGTCATCCGAGCCCGTGCGCGGGCGCGCTGCTCCCCGTCTGCAAGGATATCCCTGATGATGCCTGGGTTCGCCTCCAACTCCGCCCGTTTTTCACGGAAGGGCGCGAGCACATCCGTCAAACGCGCGGCGATCCGTTTCTTGCATTCAACGCATCCGAGGGCGCCGCTTCTGCAGCCCGATTCTATCTCTGACACTTCCCCGGGAGAGAATCTCTGGTGGTATTTGAACACCAGGCAGATTTCCGGCCGCCCCGGATCGTTCCTGCGTACTTTCTGCGGATCGGTCACTGCCGTTCTCAGTTTCGCCTGGATCTGGTCGGGTTGGTCGGACAGCAGGATGGAATTGCCGGCCGATTTGCTCATCTTCCTGTCCACGCCGTCCAATCCGGGCAGACGAGCGAAGCGCGTCAGTTTCGGTTCGGGTTCCGGAAAGACCGTTCCGTACTGTGCGTTGAACCGCCGTGCAATCTCGCGTGCAATTTCAACGTGCGGAACCTGATCCTCGCCGACGGGAACGAGTTCCCCTTTATAGAGGAGAATATCCGCAGCCTGCAGCACAGGATAGCCCAGATGCCCGTAGGTGATATTTTCGATGTGGAGATCGCGCACCTGGTCTTTGACGGCGGGATTCCGTTCGAGGCGTGCCGCGGTGATCAGCATCGAGAAGAGCAGATGGAGCTCCGTGTGTTCTTTGACCTGCGACTGGCGGAAGATGGGGCTCCGGACCGGATCGATGCCGGCCGCAACCCAGTCGATAACCATGTCGAACGAGTTCCCCTCGATCCCGGAGGAGTCAAGGTCTGTCGTCAAGGCGTGGTAGTCGGCAATCAGGTGATAATTTGCATATTCCCCCTGGAGAGCCACCCAGTTCTCCAGGGCGCCGACCAGGTGGCCGAGGTGCAGCTTGCCTGTCGGCCGCATGCCGCTCAGAATCGTCTTGGCGCGAGTCACAGCAATGTGTGTGTGTGAATATCTCAGATTCGTGTGGGGATGCAGCGATGCCGCAAGTGTTCCCGGGATCGCCTACTGGAGGAAGAGGTAAGGTTTCCAGCGCTCGTCGACGACGCCCATGACATGCCGGATAAATGTGACATGATTCGGCCGCATCGGCTTTCGTCGCAGCGGCATGCATGCCTCCTCGGGCGTCTGATCCCCCTTCCGGTTGTTGCACTTGACGCACGCGCAGACGAGATTCTCCCACGAATCGTCGCCGCCGCGGGACGCAGGCACAACATGGTCAAGCGTCAATGCAATATCCGCCCTGCCGCAGAACTGGCAACGATGGCCGTCCCTGCGAAGAATATTCTTGCGGGAAAGGATGATGTTCTTGAAGGGAATCCGGACGTACATTGAGAGGCGGACAATGCTCGGGAAGGGCATGGACATCGAGACCGAGCGGATTTGACGTCCTGTGTGTGCTTCAATCAGTTCCGCCTTCCCAAGGTAGAGAAGAACGATGGCTTTCTTGGCATTGATGACGCTCATTGGCTCATAGTTCTGGTTCAGAATCAGAACCTTGGCATTGAGTCTCCCGTCGCCATTCCGTGCCTGGACATGCGCGCTGAAGTCTTTAGAACCTCCTCACTGTCGGCTGGGTTCAATAATCGCCGTCTGTTGCTTTTGAAAAATATACAACCCACGTCCTTCATTGTCAAGCAACGGGCGAGGGCGAGCACAAGATCCCCGAAAACAACGACGCCCCGGAAGGCCGGGGCGTCGTCAACGGGGACCTTACTTGTCCCGGGGAATCTGGAGGGCGACGAATGCCAGCCCGCCTTCCGTCTTGACCCGCAAGAGAAGCGAGTCACCCGATTTCTTCCCGTCGATGATCTTCTTCAGGTCAGAGGAAGAGTGGACTGCTTTCCGATCCGCCTCGACGATCACCGCGTTCTTCGCCAGAAAGCGGTTGTATGCCTCGCCAAACTGCTTCACATCCGTGATCATCGCGCCGCCGTCAACACCGAGACTTTTCTTCTCGTCCGATGAAAGGGAGCGGACGGTCATTCCCAGGTTATCAAGTTTCAGGGCCTTGGCGGATTCCGCCGCCTCACCCTCTTCCTCGTCCTCTTTCGGCTCAGCCGCCTCGGCGATCTTCTTCTCCTCCTCGCGCGCCTTGAGAGTCACCTTCTTCTCGGTCACGGCCCCCTCGCGGTACACTTTCAATGTCACGACATCGCCGGGGTGGTGCGTTGCGACATAGCTCTGCAGTTCGTTGGCGGCATTGACCTCCCTGCCGTCGACCGTCAGGATCACGTCACCGTCCTTCAATCCGGCCGCCTCTCCCGCCCCGCCCTTCACCGTGTTCTGGACAATCACACCTTTGGCTTCCTTTAAACCGAGGGCATCGGCCATGGTCTGATCCACCGGCCCGATCTTCACACCGATGTACCCGCGTCTGACCTTCCCATCCCTGATGAGATCGGTGGCAACCGTCGTGAGGAGATTGACGGGAACCGCGAAGCCGTATCCCTGATAGCCCGCATTAGTCGTCGCGATCGCCGTGTTAATGCCGATCACTTCCCCCCGCAGATTTACCAGCGCCCCGCCGCTGTTCCCGGGGTTGATCGCGGCATCCGTCTGGATGAAATCCTCGATCCCGTACCCATTGTTGTCTCTGATGATATTGATGTTTCTTCCGACGGCGCTGATGATCCCGGCAGTCACGGTCGAGGTGAGATTGAGGGGGTTCCCTATCGCCAGAACCCATTCCCCCACCTGCACGCTGTCGGAATTCCCGAGCGCAGCGAGCGGGAGATCATGCGCATCGATCTTGATGATGGCGATGTCGGTGGACGGATCCGTGCCGATGAGCTTCGCCCTGTAGCGGACCTTGTCCTGCATGACGACTTCAATGCCGTCCTTGCCCGCATCGTCCACGACATGGTTATTGGTTGCGATGTAGCCGTCGCGGGTGACGATGACTCCCGAGCCCGATCCCTGTTCCGGATGGGGTTCTGGATTCTGATACCCGGGTCCGAAGAAATGGAAAAAATCCCGCGGCATATTCTGCTGCGCTTTTTTTCCTGTCGTCGTCACGTTGATGGCAACGACGGAAGGGGTGACCGCCTTTGCCACCGAGACGAAATTGTCGCTCATCGCTTTCAGGCTCCCGTTGCTGACGACAGGAGCGGGCCCGCCGAGTTTGACATCGCCTCCGCCCGTGGCAAATCCAAGCCCCACCCCACCGCTGAAGTTCGACACCAGCACAGCACCAAACACGATGCCCACCGTGACCAGCACGAGCGACGTCAACACGCTTCTCTTCATACCAACTTCCTCCCTGAATAGTTCAGTTTTGTTCTTCTTTCTCTTGAGACACGCGAACGGCGTTCAAAGTTGAATGTCTCCGGCGAGGGGCCCGCTGCCGGACTGCAGTAATGAGGAAAACACCGCTTCCGAGCGGAGAGTTCTCAATCCTTCCACGTGCCCCACGAGGAGCCGCCGCAGCACGCCCGCAACCTCCCCTTTCACCTGCGGCGAAAGAGTCATGCGTGTCACCGCTTCCGGATCCCTGATTTCCTGGAGACGCTGCAGGATTTTGGCCGCAGGCGCAGAAAGCGGCTCGATTCCCATCCCCCTCCGGGCGCACTTCGCGCAGACAACGCCATGCTGGCTCACATGCAATCCATGGATGGAAGCAGCATCTTCCAACGATGCGCCGCAGTGGGAACAACGGTGAAAACCCGGCGAGAATCCCAGGTTTTCCAACAACCGTGTCTCAAAGTAGTATAACGTATTTCCGGGGTTTCTTGTTGCACGCGCCGCAGTGGCAAGAGTGCTGAGGAGGAGATCGAGGAGGGGGGCATTCTCCTCTTCCGCCGGCGTGACCGCGTCAACCAATTCCACGGCGGCCATGCCCACAGCCATGCGTTCTACATCATCCGTCAGCCCCTTCAATGAGCGGACAAGATCGCACTGGCTGAGCAACTGCAGCTCACGGGTCTGCTTGTAATAATACACCGCGGTCACATGATTCATCGGCTGCAATGAAGGACCCAGGCGGCTCTTCCGATCGCGCGCTCCTTTCGCGATCACGCCGATTTTTCCCGCAACACGGGTGAAGAGAGTGGCGATGAGACTCGTTTCCCCGTATTTCAGCGTTCGGAGAACGACGGCTTCCGTGGTAACGATCATGGGGCGGCTTCAGCGGCGGGACGCTCGCGAGTGACGGCAGCGATGGATTCATGGTACGGGGGACGGAGAACCGCTTTCTCGGTGATAATGGCGGTAATCAGCGAGGCGGGTGTCACGTCGAACGCGGGGGCAAAGACCTTCACGCCTGCCGCCGCAATGCGCCGGCCGCCGATATGTGTGACTTCTTCCGACGGCCGCTCTTCAATGGGAATGCCATCCCCGTCCGGCGTTGCGGGATCGATCGTGGACGTGGGGGCGGCGACATAGAAAGGGATACCATGGCGGGCGGCGAGAACGGAGAGCGGATACGTGCCGATCTTGTTCGCAGCATCTCCGTTCGCCGCAATGCGGTCAGCACCTACGATGACGGCCTGTACTTTTCCCTGCCGCAGCACTGTCGCAGCGGTGCTGTCCGTCATGAGGACCACTTCAATCCCCTGCCGGACAAGTTCCCACGCGGTGAGTCGCGCACCCTGGAGCAGAGGTCTCGTCTCATCAACATACACGCGGGTGACTTTTCCTTCCCTCGCCGCGGCGGTAATCACGCTGAGAGCCGTCCCTTCCCCCGCGGTCGCCAACGCCCCGGCATTGCAGTGGGTGAGGACGCTCGTGCCGGGCCGGATCAGTTCTGCGCCGAGCGTCCCGATACGACGGCAGGATTCGACATCCTCCCGCTGGATCGCCAGGGCTTCTTCCCTCACTCTTCGAAGAAGTTCGGATGGGGGGAAGGACTCCCCGCCATCGACGGCATGCCTCATTCTTTGCAGAGCCGCAAAGAGATTGACCGCCGTCGGACGCGTGGAAGCGAGGGAGGACACCGCTTCGTTCATCGCCGAGAGGAAATCGCGTGCAGAGGGGAATTCCTTCCCTGTCACCGCGGCCAGAACTCCGAACGCCGCAGCGACGCCGATCGCCGGCGCACCGCGTATGCGGAGCGATGTGATCGCTTCGCCGACAACGCGATAGTCCGCAGTTTCTGCATAGATCTCCTCCGCGGGAAGCCGCGTCTGGTCGATGAACCGCACTTTCCCTTCCACCCAGGCGACAGTCGTGAACACAGCTTAGTCCTCGTCAAAGCGGGACAGCTCGCGGAATTGGCGGAAACGATCCTGGATACTGAGATAGGTCAGATCGGCGAGTCCATCGACGCCGAATTTCTCAACACAGAAGGAAGCCAGCGTGCTCCCGTAGATCACCGCCCGCTTCAGGTTTTCCTCCGACATGTCGTCCGTCCTCGCCAGCCAACCGACAAATCCTCCCGCAAACGCATCCCCGGCACCCGTCGGGTCGAAGATGTTTTCCATCGGATACGCAGGGGCGGAGAAGACCAATTGGTCCGTCAGGAGGAGTGCGCCATGTTCCCCCTTCTTCACGATGACGACGCTTGGCCCCATCTGCCTGATGGTGCGTCCCGCCTTAAAGAGATTCGGTTCGTGGGACAGAAGGCGGGCTTCCGAATCGTTGAGGATAAGGACGTTGATCTGCTTCAGGGTTTCCCGCAACTCTTCATTCTTCCGCTCGATCCAATAATTCATCGTATCGCAGACGACAAACCTCGGTTTCTCCAACTGGTCGAGAACACGCCGTTGAAGGACAGGATCGATGTTGCCAAGACAGATGATATTGTTCTTTCGATATTTTTCCGGAATGACAGGATCGAACTTTTCGAAGACATTGAGATCGGTCGAAAGAGTATCCCGTTCGTTCAGATCGTAGTGGTAGCGGCCGGCCCAGCGGAAGGTCTTCCCCTCGCGAATGACCTGCAGCCCTTCCAGATCCACATTGCGCCTTTCCAGGAAATCAATCCCCTCCTGGGGGAAATCTCCACCCACCACCCCCACAAGCCGTATGGGACTGTTGAAGTAGCTCGCGGCAGCGGAGATGAAAGTGGCGGAGCCGCCCACTTTGTCTTTCGCCGATCCAAAGGGTGTCTCGATGGAATCAAGCGCGAGGGATCCTACGACGAGAACGCTCACATGTGTCTCCGGAGGTGGAAAGGTGAGGAAACAGTGGACAATTCATTCAATGTACGCAACGCTTGCCTGATCTGCAACAGACCCTGTCTATCGCGGGAGCGGTATTTCACTCAACGACGCGGCTTCCTCGCCTGCCACGAGTGATTCATGAACCACGGAGAGACCTGCCCGCTGTCCCGGCCATACGAGCCGGTTGCGCGCCTGGACGAGCGGGAGCCACACACAGACCGAATGCTCCGTGGAAAGGCAAGGCATGTCCGACCCACCCACCTGCGCCGCGAAGAACGGGACCAGATTGACCGCATCACGCCGATGGTCGTAGAATGTGCCGGTGAACGGGACGACCCAGAAGTGGGTCGCCGCAAGGCCGGTTTCCTCCTTCATCTCCCTGAGGGCGGCGTGCAATGCGGTCTCTCCTTCCTCAATCGTTCCCGTGACGATCTGCCAGAGGCCTGGATATACCTCCTCGTCGGCAGCGCGTCGCAGGAGAAGATATTCCGGACGGTCTTTCACCATTCTGAACACGCACACTTCGACCATCCGGGCGACGATGGCGCTCATGATTCCCCTCCGAGAGATTGTTGGCGCATAAGGATTCTGACAGCAAGCGACGAGAGGGACCGGACACCGCCCGGCGGCAGACCGCCGATCGTGAACGGTCCGATGGCGACGCGATGGAGGCCGATCACCTGGTACCCCAATGCTTCCAACATCCTCCGAATTTCCCGGTTCTTCCCTTCGATGAGCGTGATCCGTATCCGGCGGCCATCCGTCGGATCGATCGAGAGGACGGCGGGGCGGAACGTGTTCCTTCCCACGGTCATCCCGCCCCGGATCAGCTCCGCGTCTGCAAACGTCATGGCATGATCCACATGAACGACATACACTTTCGGGACTTTGCCTCCGGGGGCGGTGATCGCCTCTCCAAAGCGGGTGTCATTGGTGAGGAGCAGCAGGCCTGAACTCTCTTTGTCAAGCCGTCCCACCGGGAACACCCAGGGTGTCTCATCCGGCAGCAGATCGTAGACGGTCGCACGCCCCTTTTCATCCGACCGGGTCGTGACGACGCCGGCCGGTTTATGGAGCATCAGGTACACGTGCTTGTGCTTTCGAACGACCTCTCCCCGGACGGCAATCCGGTCGGTTCGCGGATCGATCCACCGGTCAGGATCGCGGACCGCGCGCCCGTTGACCGTCACGCCCCCGTCCCGGATCAATGTGCCCGCTTCCGTCCTTGAGGCCACGCCGAGCTTGGAGAGGGCGCGTGCGAGCGTCACCCGGTCGCCCCGGCGTTGCGACGAAGCTTCCTCCCCTTGCGGCCGTTTGCTCATCCGCGCAGCCATAGCAGGGTGATCACAAAGACGATGAGAAGTATGAGCGACACAGCGGGAACGATTCTGGTCACATACGGTTTCGCGGCAGGGCCGAAGCGAAACAGGAGGAAGGCCACAAAATAGAACCGGATGATTCTGCCTGCAAGCGCACCGAGGAGGAGCGTCGAAAGAGCGAGCGTCCGGTGGAATCCCGCGGCAAGTGTGAACACGGTGAACGGGATCGACGTAAACCCGGAAAAGAGGAGCGTGAGGAAGGCATGGTCATGATAGAGGCGGAGGACGTCCTCAAACCGTCCGTTCATTCCCATGGCGCTCAGCACTCCCCCGCCGAGAGTGTCGAAGAGTGTCGCGCCGACCAGATACCCCACTGCAGCCCCCGCCACCGACCCGGCGATGCAGAGCGATGCATAGGAAAACGAAGCGCGCGGACGGAGAAGGCAGAGCGGGAGCAGAAGCAGATCGACGGGGAGGGGAAAGACGGCCGATTCAATAAATGGAATGATGAATAAACCGCCGATCGCCGCGGGCCGATCCGACAGTGATTCGAGCCAGTCGGCAAACCGGGGCTTCATTCCGACGGAGACTGAAAGTGAGAAAGGACAACGCCGCAAGCGACTGCAACATTGAGCGACTCTGCAGCACCCATGCGCGGGATCGTCACGCGGACGTCCGCCATTGCCCCGATCTTTCCGGAGACGCCCCATGCTTCGTTCCCGAACACCACGAGAGACCGCCCTTCCGGATGGACGGTGCCGACGGGTTTCCCCCCCGTCAGTTCCGTCACGTACACGGTGTATCCCTGTTCCCGGGCAGCCGGAACAAAAGCGGCGAGGTCAACGTCCGTGGCAACGGGAAGATGAAACATTCCCCCCATCGTCGCACGGACGACCTTCGGATTATAAAGGTCAGCGCTTGTTTGCCCCGCAATGACGGCATCGACGCCAAACCAATCACACGTCCGGATGATCGTCCCGACGTTTCCCGGATCGGCAACGCCGTCGAGTGCCACGAGGCAGCGGCCCGAACCCCGGGACTCCAGGATCCTCCCGGCTTCCGCAGGGCGCTGGCGCACGATGGCGAGGATCCCCGAGGCGTGCACGGTCCCCGCGATCCGAGCCATTTCGCGCGCAGAGATGCGCTCGACGATCGCGCAGCGCCGCCGGAGCGTCTCCAGAAGTTCCGGCTCCACGGACTCTCCGGCGGCTTCGGCCGTATAGAATACTTCGACAATCTCGAAATCGGAAGCAGCCGCCTCGCGCATGAGACGGACTCCCTCGACGATGAACAGACCGGTCTCGTCGCGCTCCTTCTTCTGGGCAAGTGAACGGATGGTCTTGACCCTGTTCTTGGGAAGGGACACGGTCATTCCGCGTATTCTCCCCACACAGAACGAAGAGCATCCGCAATCTCTCCGACGGAAGCATACGATGCCACCGCCCGGATGATGGGAGGGAGGAGATTCTCGTCTCCCGCGGCAGCGATCTTCACCGCATGGAGAGCCTCGCCGACGGCTGCCGCATCCCTCGTCGCACGGGTCTTCCGCAGCCGTTCCAGTTGCCGCCGTGCACCGCCTTCGTCGATCTCCAGAAGAGCAGGCACAGGGTCGTGATCGGCCCGGAAGGCGTTCACGCCGACGATCGTCTTCTCCCCGGACTCAACCGCCCGCTGGTGTGCATAGGCGCTCTCGGCGATCCGGGTCTGGTAAAACTTCTGCTCGATCGCCCTCACGGCTCCTCCGAGGACGTCGATTTTCCCGATGATGGCCGACGCCTCCTGTTCGATCCGATCGGTCAGCATTTCGACGGCATAGCTTCCCCCGAGCGGGTCCACCGTGTCGCAGATGCCGGATTCGTGGGCAATGATCTGCTGGGTCCTGAGTGCGAGGGTCGCCGACTCTTCCGTCGGCAGCGCCAGCGCTTCGTCGCGGCTGTTGGTATGGAGCGATTGACATCCTCCGAACACCGCGGCAAGAGCCTGAATGGTCACACGGACGACGTTGTTGTCGATCTGTTGCGCAGTGAGGGTCGATCCGCCGGTCTGCGCATGAAACCGGAGCTTCATCGTCTCCGGTTTCGTTGCGCCGAACCGTTCCTTCATGATCTTCGCCCAGAGGCGGCGCGCCGCCCGGAACTTCGCCACTTCCTCCAAAAAATCGTTGTGCGCGTTGAAAAAGAATGAGAGCTGCGACCCAAAGGCATCGACATCGAGGCCGGCGTCCAAGGCCGCCTGGACGTACGCGATCCCGTTCGCCAGCGTGAAGCCGAGTTCCTGCGCAGCCGTTGAACCTGCTTCACGGATGTGGTATCCGCTGATGGAGATGGTATTCCAGCGAGGAAGCTCTTTGCTGCACCAGGAGAATATGTCGGTCACCAGCCGGAGGGAAGGGGCGGGAGGAAAGATGTAAGTCCCGCGGGCGATGTATTCCTTGAGAATATCGTTCTGGACCGTTCCGGAAATCGCCCGCGGGTCGATCCCCCTTTTCTCCGCAAGCGCAACGTACATGGCCAGGAGGATCGGCGCTGTTGCATTGATGGTCATCGAGGTTGTCACCTTGTTCAGCGGAATGCCGTTGAACAACACCTCCATGTCTGCCAACGTGTCGATCGGGACGCCCACTCTTCCCACCTCTCCTTCAGCAAGGGGGTGGTCCGAATCGTATCCCATTTGGGTGGGGAGATCAAAGGCGACGGAGAGTCCCGTTGTCCCGTTGTCCAGAAGATAGCGGTACCGTTCATTCGATTCCTCCGCTGAACCAAACCCCGCATACTGCCGCATCGTCCAGAACTGCGTTCGGTACATCGTCGGGTACGGTCCCCGGGTGAACGGATACTCGCCCGGGAAGCCCAATGCGGCATCGTACTCCCGTTCACAAGGCAGGTAGACGCGCTCCAAGGGAATTCCCGCGTCGGTCCGGAAGAGCTTCTTTCGTTCGCCGCGTTTCTTCAGGAGAGGATCGACAAGGCGATCTTCCCACCGTTTTTTCTCATCCTCCATCGTGCTCCGCGCCATAACGCCTTCGCAATTGATCCTGACCCGTGTGACGTGCATCCATGAAACAGCATGATAACCACAAGGGAAGCGAGAATCAAGATGCACATCAGCGCCAGTGGACCTGCGTGAGGGTCGTTCCGTCTGTTTCAAACATCAGCGCACCCTCGCGATCGGTCCGCGCCACACTCGCGCCCTCTTCATCGTACCGGCGGATCACCACACCCGACGGATGGTGGAACTTATTGTGGAGACCGACGGAAATGGCGACCCATGCGGGCCGCACCGCCGCAACAAAAGGGGCCGAACTGCTCGTGATGCTCCCGTGGTGACCGGCTTTCAGCAGCGACGATCGGAGGAAATCGCCGTACCGGGCGAGAAGATCCTCCTCCACGTCCTCCTCTGCATCGCCGGTCAACAGAAACGATACGTTGCCGTACTGCAGCTTGATCACCACCGACGTGTTATTGAGATTCGGTGTCGCGTGCGATGTATCGGCATCAACGAATCCGGCTCCGGGGGCCATGACATACCACCGGCTTCCTTGTCCCCCTTCCAGTATCATCCCCTGTTTGGCGACGACATGCGAGCAGCCGTTGGCCGCCACGGCGCGGAGGAACGCGTCATATTCCCGTGCGCGGATCGGCTGGCCGGCAGAAACGACCCGTCCCACGGCGAAGTGCCTCATCACCGAAGGAACGCCACCGATGTGATCATTGTGGGGATGCGTGACGACCAGGAGATCGATCTTCGCTATCCCCCGCCGCTTCAAGAAGGGAACAACGGTCTTCTCCCCCGTGTCAAAATCCGGCGTCCAAGGACCTCCATCAATGAGCGCTGTCTCCCCGGATGGGAACTCCAGGAGCAGAGCATCCCCTTGCCCCACATCGATCACGCTGAGGCGGAGCCGCGCCGGATTGGCCGGATCCGCCGGGCGGACAAAGACAACTAAATTCACGCCGAGCAGAAAAGCGATGACCAGCGCACTTCTCGTTTCCCTTTCCCTCCAATGGAAGAGCAGACCCACCGCCGCGTAGAACGGAAAAGCGTCGAGCAAGGTGAACCGGAGGGCGCTGACCGACGCCCACGGGAATGAAGCGGCCCAGCAGGCAGTCTGCAATGTCCACCGCAGGACCACCGCATTGACGGTCCCGTAGATCCCGGAGAGCCATGGGCTGACAAGTCCGGTCCCCGCCCCCGCCGCACCGAGAATGACACTGAGGCCCGTTGCCGGGATGACCGGGATGTTTGCGAGGACGCTGATGACCGAGACACGGCCGAAGGAAAGGGCGGTCACCGGAATGGTACCGAGCGTGGCAACGAATGACACGGCGCACATCCGGAGAAGCCAAATGATCGCCCTGTTCCACCATGCGTCCGTTTCCCACGGGGTGATCCACGCGTTTGCGCGCGGATAGAGGTGGATGATGGAAAGAACGGCGCCGAACGAGAGCTGGAAGCCGATGTCGAACAGTTGGCGCGCATCCCAGAGGAGAATAATGATGGCGGAGAGCCCAAGCGCATTATACCCATTCGACCGGACCTGCAGCACCCCTGCCAGGAGGTACATCATTGCCATGACGGTTGCCCGTACAACCGACGGCTGGCTCCCCGTGATCGCCATATAGAGGAGAAGCCCGGCCGCAACGACAACCGGGCGGAGGACTTTCGGCAGCCGGAGAAGGTCGTACAGGAACATGAGCATCATCGCGACAACAGCGACGTTCGATCCGGAAACCGCGAGGACGTGCGCAACGCCTGAATCGATGAACGCCTGCTTTGTTTCCGCGCTGATCCCCGAGCGTTCGCCGATGAGGAGCCCCTTGAGAAACTCCCCTTCTTCGCCCCCCACTGTCGCATCGATCTCTGCCAGCAGGCCCGAACGAAGGGGGACAACGACCTCGCGCATGAGCCAGAGTCCTTCGCGCCCGCCGCTCACCGTCAGATGCGCCATCCCGCGGACGAACAACGAGCCCGAAATGCCGTTCGCGTCAAAGTACCGGCGCTGGCTGAACTCGCCGGGATTGCGTTCCGAACAGGGGAGGGAGATCGTCCCCGTCATCTTCACCCTCATCCCGTAGTCGAGATGGAGAACGATCGTGTCGGCCGCAACGGGTACGACCGTCGCGGCAAAGGTGGCAGAGAGCGGGAGCGTTCCGTCGCTCGTACGGCACTCTATCCCCCGGAAGAGGAATCTCATCCTCCCTCCCAGCTTCGACGGCGTTTCCTGCACGACGCCGTCCACAGTGACGACCTCTTCGTCAAGCCGGGCAGGCAGAGAATCATCAGACGCCCGATCGAGCGAGAGACGAAGGGCTCCCACGAAAAGGAGGAGGAAGAAGGCAAGTATCGAGAGCAGGGATTTCGCAGAGGCAGGAAGGAACCGGAGGGAGAGAACGAGGAGGGTGGTAAGAATGGCGATAAGGACCTCAAGGGAGACGGTCGGAATCCCGGCGAGGTCGCCTGCAACAATGCCGCACGCAAGGAAGAACGCAATGCGGAGGGCGGGACAGAAAGATCTCCCTGCGTGGAGGGAAGGCTGCACGATGCACCATGTCGACTGCGTGAGACAGGTGCGGCGTGCCCCCGGGCGTGCCGCTGCGGTTTAGCTTCTTGGCGCTCCGAAGAGCGCGTCCATGATGGCCGGAGTTACGATTGTCAGGTCCGGCTTTTCCTTTCGTCCCTTGGCATGGCGGGCCACGAATTCGCGATGACCGTCGCCATAGACAATCAGCGGGACCGGATTCCGCGTGTGCGTTTTCGTCGCCAGGTTTTCAATGTTTCCGTGGTCGCTCGTGATGAGCACCAGGGTCCGCGACGAATCTATCGTCTCGACGATCCCCTCGAGGAGGCCGTCGAACTTCTCGAGAACGGAGACCGCTTCCTCCCGGCTCCTTGCATGGCCTGCGTGGTCCGTCTGCCAATATTCAAACAGAACAAAATCATGATTCTCCAGGAGGCGGACCAGCCGACGGCCTGCTTCCTGGGGGGGGACGATGGGCATCGCGGGATATCCAAGAGTTCTCCATCCCTCCCCCGTGATGTCCGCTGAAACGCCTCTCCCCGCTTCCAGATCCGTCGCGCGGCGCAAGGGAAGATCCGACGACAGGGAAGCCATGGTCGTCACGGTCATGCGCCCCCGCCCGTGTTCGATATAGTCAAAGAACCTTTGGGGAAACGCATTGGCGAAGCACGGCGCCTTCCCCCCCTCCTTCACCCGGCGGAAAACATTCCGCTCGCGGATGATCGGCTTCAGAGTGGAATAGGGGTAAGGGCCGAAATGGCGCCCGGCGATCTTCGCGCCGTTCGCGCCGGTGAAGAGCGCAGTTTGCCCTGTACCGCTCTGAGGGAGACCGGGAACGCCGAGCGTGGCATCCAGGGGGGTTGCAGTTGCCCTGGCCGCAATGCAGATGCGGTTCCGCAAAGAAGGGAGTTCACCGTCGAGGATGGAACGGAGCGTTTTCATCGGCGCCGCAAAGAGGGGATTCACCGACGGATCCCTGGCACCGATCCCCACACCGTCGAGAAAGAGCATGACGATCTTCATTCACGTCCCTTGGCCCCCAGGACAGCCCTCGTCACTTGAACGAAGCCGTTCGTGACGCGATATACTTCGCCCACTCCTTCTCGATCGCCGTGTAGTCCTGGTTGTAGACCCTCTTGAAGACGACGTCGATTCCGGTCATCCCGTCGAAATTCCTGAAGACGTGAAAGGCCTTCTTCTCGCCGTACTTTTGGACGAAAAAGGTCATGGTGGCACCGAGGATGAAATGCACGTCGTCGCGCTGCGGGGGATTGGGGTACTGCTGGATGTCCTGATTGAGATCGGAGAAGGCGGAGAGACGCGCCCCGAGCGGAGGCGTCATGCCTGCAGTCTCAGCGGAATAATAGGCGGCGAAGGACTCGGCAAGCCATCGCGGGCATCCCTTCTGGACGCTCTGTTCGAGAATTGCGAGCGCGAGCTCATACGTGATCGATTTCTCAAAGATGTTCCGGGTCACCAGCTCGGAGACCGGCTGCAGGTACAGGATGCCGTGGGTATAGAATGCTCCCCGCCAGGACCGTTGGTGCGTCGATTCGGAGAGAAATTTTCCTACAGATTCATACATGCGCACCTCCAGCTTCGTGCGCAGATCCAGTCCGAGGTCCCCGCTCAGAGCATTGTATTCCGCCTGGAGAAAGTCAAGGACTTTCCGTGCATCCTCCACATCCACCCCACGTTGATACCTTACGTCGAAATGGGCGCCACTGAGAGTTCCAAACGCGTCCTGGGCACGGGCTCCGCCCGCAAGCAACGCACACAGGGTGATAATCAGTGGAACCATCGCGTGCACACGAATCTTCGGAATCATGTCGGAGCACTCCTTGGCTTGTTGTGGATTGTGCTTTCCAAGAGAATTGTTACAGGACCATCATTGACGAGAGCAACCGCCATCCTCGCACGGAATTCCCCCGTGCAGACCGCCTCCTCCCCCAGATTCTCCTTCATCCGCTTCACAAAACAACTGTAGAGCGGAAGAGCTTCGTCAGGAGGCGCCGCATCGCCGAACCCGGGACGATTGCCATGCTGCGCGTCCGCATACAGGGTGAACTGCGAAACGACCAGCGCTTCGCCGCCTGCATCCTTCAAGGAGAGGTTCATCTTCCCTGCCGCATCCTCCATGACCCGGAGGGCTGAGCACTTGTCGGCAAGGAAGCGCGCATCGTCCATCGTATCCCCCGCACGCACCCCGAGCAAGACAACATATCCCGCCCCGATAGATGAACGAACCGCTCCGTCAATCGAGACGGACCCGCTGGACACCCGCTGGACGAGGGCTCTCATGAGCCTTCCCACACAGCGATCAGCACCCGGGGAACGCCCACAAAATCGCGCCGGACATCGACCTGTCGGAGACCCGCTGCCGACGCAAGAGCCCGCGCATCCCCTTCCTGACCGTAGGCAATTTCCATGGCGACGGCACCGCCTGGCACGAGATGCTTCGGAGCCACGCCAAGAATCCGCCGGATGAATTTGAGCCCGTCCCCGCCGTCGGTGACCGCCTGCCGCGGCTCGTAGTTCCGGATCTCCTCCTGGACACTCTCAAAGTCGTGCAACGACACATACGGAGGGTTCGCGACGATCATATCAAACCGCCAATCGGCCGGGAGGTCACCCAGCACGTCCCAGCGCTGGAACGAAATATTGTGCACGCCGTGTGCCTCGGCATTGGCCCGTGCAACATCAAGAGCGTCGGTACTGACGTCGACTGCAGTGACGGTTGCGCGGGGAAGGGATTTCGCGAGCGCCACGGCCATATTCCCGGAACCGGTCCCGATATCAAGGATCGTCAGCGACTGTCCGTTGCGGCTGCGCAGAGCATCGAGAGCGCAAGAGACGACATCCTCGGTCTCCGGCCGGGGGATCAAGACACGTTTGTCCACGGCGATCCGGAGCCCCATGAATTCACACTCACCGACGATATATTGCAGCGGTTCGTGAGCGAGTCGCCGCTGGAACGCCCCTTTGAATCGTGCCAGCTCTTCCTGATTCAATGGTCGGTCGAACTGAAGATACAGGTTCAACCGGGGAAGTCCCAACACGTGGGAGAGGAGCAATTCCGATGTCAGGCGCGATTCGTCAAATCCCTTCTGCGCGAGAAATCCGTCAGCCCACTGCAACAGTGAAAGAACAGTCCATGTCGTTACTTTTCCCTGAAGCACTGGAGTCATCGCAGTTTCAATATAGCAGGGGGGTGTTGGAAATGCAATCGACGCCTGGCGGCGGCCCCCGCCCGGAATGCAGCCCTGTTCAGGGCGAAAGGTATTTTCAGTGGGGAGATCCATGGCGCACGGGCTCCTCGACACGAAAAAGGAGAATCAGGATACCGGCGATGGAAAACGCCGCACCGATGGCAAAGACCGTTTTCAGCCCCCACCGGGCGCCGAGGATTCCCCCCAGCATCCCGCAGAGATACAGGGGTGCAAGGACGGTGTTCATCAGGCCGATGTATGTGGAACGCTTCTTGACGGGGCCGAATTCGATCGATATGCTGTACCGTGCCATTGTTTCCGTTCCGACATTGACGCCGAGGAAGAGGTATACCAGAACGTACCACCCAACGGTGGGAGCGACCAGGGCCGTCAGGCTCGCACAAAGAAGGGCCGCTGCCGCGATGACGAGCACCGATTTGTTCCCAAATCGGTCGGCGATGAAACCGTTGATAGGGGCGCTCACCATCTGCACCGCCACCATCATCATCGTGAACTCGCCGACGTTGGCTTCGGTTGCTCCGAGGCTCTGAAGGGCATGAACCGTAAAAAAGCCGATCGGCATCGTCGCAACGGTCAGCACCATCGACGCCTCCAGGAATCTCCGGAACGGGGGATTGTTCCTCAGAATGTCCGGCAGTTCCCTGAGGAACGTGATGACCGGCCGGCGGGTGTGAACCACACTCGGTTCCGCTTCCACCAGGAAGACCTGCAACGTGAACGACACGGCCTGCAACACAAACGCAACAAGGATCGCCGCGACGAAACTGAAGGGAAAGAGGAATCTCCCGAGAAACCATGTGAGGATGAAGCCGCACACCAGCGCTCCTCCCCCTCCCATCGACGTTCGGATCCCGATGAGGCGTCCCCGCTGATTGGGAGACGTCACCTTGGCAAAGAGGTCAAACCACCCCGGCGTTGCAATCCCGATCGCCGACTGCATCAGCATATAGAGGAAGAGGAACAGGCCCAGCGCGAGTGCCGGGGATGTTCCCCCAAAGGCGAAGACAGCGCCGGCCATCACCAGGAGAAGAGATCGGTGCACCGCTCCCCACGTGAGAGCCCAGCGTTTCTTCCACGCGTGTGTTTCGACATACCGGGCAGAGAGCAACTGCGGGAGAAAAACGCATGCATACACCATGACGCCAAGCGCCCCCACTGCAATCTCCCCTCCCCCCAATCGCGCCACCAGGGCCGGAAGGACGGTTTGCGGATTCACGAATGCCCCCGAGGAGGAGAAGATTGCTCCCTCGGCTGCATTCAGCACGAAATTGCGTTTCCTGAGCCGGTTCGGTTCCGGAGATTCCCGCGCAACCGTCACTTCACTGCCACGCTTTGGACGGCCGGAGTATAGACGATGGATCCGCCGATCATGGTCATTTCCACGGAGGTGTCAAGGATCTCACGGGGTTCCACTGTCATGATGTCTTTCGATAATACAACCATGTCCGCCCATTTTCCCGGTTCGATGCTCCCCTTGTCCTTTTCCTGGAACCCCGCATAGGCACCCCAGAGCGTAAACGACTTCAGGGCTTCACTGCGGGTCATGCATTGTTCGGGGAACCACCCGCCCGCGGGTTTCCCGTTCCGGTCCTGTCGGGTGATAGCGGCATAGAAGCCGAGGAGGGGATTCGGGCTTTCGACCGGAAAGTCGGACCCACCGGGGATGATGCTTCCGTGATCCAGGAGAGAACGCCACGCGTACGCACCGAGGATCCTCTTGGGACCGAGGCGCGCTTCGGCCCATCGCATATCCGACGTGGCGTGGGTCGGCTGCATCATCGGGAGAATGCCGAGCTGTGCAAACCGCGGGATGTCAGTTGCGGACAGGACCTGGGCGTGCTCGATCCTCCACCGCCTGTCGCCATGACCTGCCGGATCGGATTTCAGCGCTTCTGCGTACACATCCAGGACAATCGCATTGGCCCGATCGCCGATGGCGTGCGTGCACATCTGGAATCCGGAGGAGAGGGCTTCCCGCGCGGCCTTGAGAAGATCGGCCTGTGAGACGAGGGTCAAGCCCCTGTTGCCCGGATCGTCGTCATACGGTTCAAGGAGAGCCGCCCCCCGGGAACCGAGCGCGCCGTCTGCGTAGAACTTCACTCCCCGGATCGTCAGGCGTCCGCCGCAATCATTGATGACGGGGCCGGACTTCCGATACATTTCCCATGTCGAGGCGGACATCCCGTCCACCGCGATGACCATACGAAGCTGGATCCTCCCTGCGGTGATAAGCTGCCGCG
>Ga0182010_10000011_pt1 | contig 107489 bp, 84 predicted proteins | sample 611E1MmetaG_FD_120488 | JGI IMG/M metagenome (GOLD analysis project Ga0182010, IMG submission 120488) | Permafrost microbial communities from Stordalen Mire, Sweden - 611E1M metaG | ecosystem: Environmental > Terrestrial > Soil > Wetlands > Permafrost | place: Sweden: Stordalen | collected... | reverse complement strand
GGTGGGCGAGCGAGGGCACCGCGACGTCCGGAACGAGCGCGTGCAGCGTTTCGGACACGGCGCCTGGCTGCTCAAGGAGATCCACGAGCAGCCAGGCGCCGTGTCCGAAACGCTGCACGCGCTCGTTCCGGACGTCGCGGTGCCCTCGCTCGCCCACCTCGGTCTCGACGCCGCAACGCTGCGCCGCTTCGCCAGCGTGCGGTTGGTGGCGTGCGGCACATCCTGGCACGCGGCGCTCGTAGGAAAGTTCTATCTCGAGCGGCTCGCGCGGGTGGCGTGCGACGTGGAGTACGCCTCGGAGTTCCGCTATCGCGAGCCGATTCTCTCGAGCGATACGCTGGTGATCGGCATAACCCAGTCCGGTGAGACCGCCGACACCATTGCCGCGATGCGCCTCGCCGCCGAGAGCGGGGCCGCCCTCGCGGCGGTGTGCAACGTCCGAGGTTCGCTGGCAGAGCGCCTGGCCGCGTTCCGGTTGGGAACCCACGCCGGCCCGGAGATCGGCGTCGCGTCGACCAAGGCGTTCACCACGCAACTCGTCGCCCTTCTGGCGCTCGCTCTTGCGTGGCGCAACGCGAAGGGCCTGCCGACCGACGAAACGACGGCGCTGCTCGAACGGGCCTGGGCGCTGCCGTATGACATCGAGGGGGCCCTCGACCATGCCTCCGAGGTCGCGACCGTGGCCGACAAGCTGCAGTACGCGTCGAATGCCCTCTACCTCGGGCGCGGAGTGCTGTACCCTCTTGCCCTCGAGGGAGCCCTGAAGCTCAAGGAGATCTCGTACCTGCACGCCGAAGGGTACCCGGCCGGCGAGATGAAGCATGGTCCGATCGCATTGCTCGACGAGAGTTTCCCGGTGATTGCGCTGTGCCCGGCGGGCGAGCTCCACGAGAAGGTGCGGTCGAACATCGAAGAAGTGCGGGCTCGCAAAGCTCCTGTGTACATCTTCGGCGACGCCGGCGATGCACGCCTGGCTGAGCTCGCAGAGGTCGTGATTCCGCTACCGGATCTGCCGTGGGCTCTGATGCCGATCGTGACGGCCGTGCCGCTGCAGCTCCTGGCCTACGAGGTTGCGGTCCGGAGAGGGTGCGACGTGGATCAGCCTCGCAACCTCGCCAAGTCCGTCACCGTCGAGTAGCAGGGCGCCGCCGGCGTCTGCCAGAGGGGCCAGAGGTGCAGGAGAACCAAGGAGCCTTGGGGCATTCTCAAGTTCACACGTTCGAACGTTCGGAAGTTCCGAAAGCGGCCGGGTCAAGCCGAAAGGGGAAAGGTCAAAGAGAAGACCGAGGCTCGGAACGGCCATGGCCTTCTGTTCATGATCTTCCGTTTGACGTTTCCCGTTTGCCCTCGTACCTCTCGTTACTGAACCTTCGAACTTCCGAACGTGCGAACCTGCGAACGGGCGTATGATCTCCGCGAACCACGGAGGCAGACATGCCCAACGAGCGTCCCCAGGTGGAGCGACGCTCCGGCGAGGATCGCAGGGGCGGCGACGAGCGGCGTGATTCCAAGCGGACCGTCGGACGAACAGTGGGGCGTAACGACCGACGTACCGGAAGCGAGCGCCGGAAGCAGGGGCGGCGACGAGGCATTGCCGGGCGTGACCTACCCGCTCGAGAGAAGTCGAGATAAAACAACACCCTCCAAACGAGTGTGCAGGGCGGGGGCTCGTTCTGTTGTCTTCGCGCCGGCATGCCACCCAATTAGGTCGCACCAAGGCACGGACGCACTACACTCAAGAGCCGATCAGGGTACGGAAAGGGCGACAGGGTACAATCGCCGGTTCCTGGAGGACCGGTGAACCGCCTTGAGGCCCTGCTTGCCGACCTGGACGAAGACCAGAAGCTGGCCGTGATGCACGGTGAAGGACCGCTTCTCGTCGTTGCCGGGGCGGGGTCCGGCAAGACGAGGGTCCTCACGTACCGGATTGCGGCCCTGATGGAGCGCGGCCTGGCGCAACCTCACGAGATTCTCGCTGTCACGTTCACCAACAAGGCGGCGCGCGAGATGGCGGAGCGGGTCGAATCGCTGGTCCGCGGCTCACTGCGGGGCGGGTTCGTCGGAACATTCCACAGGTTTGCACTTCAGTTGCTGCGGAACCACGCTCGCGAGGCCAGATTGCCGGAGCGATTCGTGATCGCGGACGAGGACGAGCAGCGCCAGATCCTCGACCGTGTTTTCAAGAAACTCGAGATCCCCAGCACACGACTGACGCCACGGGCGGCGCGGTCACGCATCTCCGCGGCTAAGAATGCGCTCCTCGGCCCGAAGGAGCTTGAGAGCAGGGCACGCGGCGACAGCGAGCGTCTCATCGCGCAACTCTACGCCGCGTATCAGGACGAACTCCGGTCCGCCGGTGCCGTGGACTTCGACGACATGCTGCTCGGCGCCGTGTCGCTCCTGGAGCGCCACGACGTGCTGCGGAAGTCCCTTATTTCCCGCTTTCGGTGGCTGCTGGTGGACGAGTACCAGGACACGAATCTAGCCCAGGCCCGGCTGGTGTGGCTGCTGGGCGGCAAGACGCCAAACCTCACGGCCGTGGGCGATGAGGACCAGTCGATTTATCGATGGCGTGGCGCGGAGGTCGAGAACATCCTCAACTTCGAGGCGGCGTATCCGACGGCGTGCATCGTGACGCTCGGCCGCAACTACCGCTCCGCGGAGCCGATCCTGCGAGCTGCCGCCGCCGTGATCGAACGCAACAGCCGGCGCCGCCCGAAGAAGCTCTCGTCGGAGGTCGGATCGGGAGCTCCCGTCGTCGTGTACCTCGCGGCCGATGAGGCGGACGAGGCACGCTTCGTGGCCGACGAGATCGGCCGCCTCCGCGGCTCGGTAAGCGCGGGAGAGATCGCGGTGCTGTTCCGGGTCAACGCCCAGTCGCGACCGTTCGAAGCCGAGATGGTGCGGCGCGCGATGCCCTACGTAGTCGTCGGAGGGACCAGATTCTGGGAGCGCAAGGAAGTCCGCGACGCCCTCGCGTACCTGCGACTGCTCGTGGCTCCGGACGACGTGCTGGCGTTCCGGCGTGCCATCCACGTACCTGCTCGCGGCATCGGGCAGGTGGCGATGGACCACTTGGAGAGCGCGGCCGGCGCATGGGGAGTGCCGCTGCCGGAGGCGGCGCGCCGCCTTCCGGAGGAACTGACTCCGCGGGCCCGGCTGGCGGTGGGGGAGTTCAACACGTTGCTCGTTGAGCTGCGGACCCTCGCGGCGGGCGCACCCGCAGCCGAGGTGGTGCGCCAGCTGCTGGATCGCTCGGGGCTGGCGGCGCAGTACGGGTCGGAGGACGAGGAAGACCGGGCCCGTCGCGCCAACCTCGACCAGCTCGTCGCAGCGGCCGCGGAAGCGACGGAGCGGGGTCTTGATCTGCGGGGCTTTCTCGACGAGGTGGCCCTGCTGACCGACGCCGACATGCGCCGCGAGGGCGACGCGGTGCAGCTCTCGACGCTGCACGCCGCGAAGGGGCTCGAGTTCGCCGCCGTTTTCCTGGTCGGGATGGAGGACGGACTCCTCCCTCTGCGGCGGGAGGGAAATGGCGAGGCCGACGAGGAGGAGGAGCGCCGCCTCGCCTACGTCGGCATGACGCGGGCGCAGCGCCGTCTCTTCCTGACGTTCGCGCGGGTGCGGCGGGTCAATGGTCAGCTCCTCTCGGGGCGGCCGTCGCCGTTCCTGCTCGACGTTCCCCGAGAGGTCGTGGAAGACCGCACGGCGGCGGCGGGACGCGATCCGTTCCGCGCGCGTGCGCCCCAGCCGACCCGCCGAGTAGCCAAGCCCTCGGACGGTTTTCACGAGGAGCGGTTCGGACCCCGGACCCCGGACCCCGGACCCCGATCGTCCCCCAGACACCCCGATGGTTGGCGCCCGGGGCTGAAGGTCCGCCACGCCACGTTTGGATCCGGAGTGATTCTCCAGGTTCAGGGGACGGACGCCCAGACGCGTCTGGTCGTTTTCTTCGACCGCACCGGCCGCAAGACGCTGATCCCCTCCCTAGCCAAGCTCGAGCGCTGCTGAGTTCCTGGGTTTCCAAGCGGTTAGCATCCGAAGGACGACACGTCCGAACCACTTACCGACCCGAAGAAGAAGCCGATGATCGCACCATGCAAATCACCTGAATCGCGATCGGCATCACAGTTGTTCTCCTGGTGTTGACCTCGTTCGTGTGAGCAAGACCCTCGCCGCCCGCGGGGTTCGCCGGCCCTTTCAGGTGTGTTCGGCTCAAGAACCCAGAAGCCTCCTAGTGCGGCTGGAGAGCGCCGTCGCGCACGACGATCTCGCCGGCCTTGACGACGTGGCGGACGAGGTTAACGCCGAAGTGGTAGACGAGGTGCTTGGGGGAAGGCGCATCGAGCACGACCAGGTCGGCCTGCTTGCCGACCTCGATGCTGCCCAGCCGGTCGGCGCGGCCCAATGCCGCCGCTGCATTGAGCGTAGCCGCCACCAGCGCTTCCTCGGAGGAGAGCCCGGCGCCCAGGCATGCGAGGGCGATGACTGCGGGCATCGACTCGGTGTGGGATGAGCCCGGGTTGCAGTCGGTGGCGACGGCGACCGGAACGCCGGCCTTGACGAGATCGCGGACCGGCGCGAAGCGATCGCGCAGGAAAAACGAAACGCCTGGAAGCGCGATCGCGATCACGCCCGCTTGCGCCATCGCTGCGATCCCCTCGTGCGAGGCGTGGAGAAGGTGGGAGGCAGCCGCTGCGCCCGTCTCGGCGGCGAGCGACGCGCCTCCCAGGTCGCACAGTTCGTCGGCATGGAGGTGGATTCGCCACCCTAGGTGTTTGGCGTCGGCCAGAAGGCGGCGGGTCTGGTCCGGCGTGAACACGCCGCGCTCGCAGAAGACATCAACCTGTTCGGCGAGACACCCGGCGGCGATGGCCGGGTAAATTTCCCGGACGACGACGTCCACATAACCATCGGGATCGTGCCGCCACTCTTCTGGAACTTCGTGGGCCGGCATGGCGGTAGGGACGATCTCGACGGGGTGCCGTTGCCCGGCCTCTCTCAGGACCTGCAGTTGCTTGATCTCTGTCTCGAGATTGAGGCCGTAGCCGGACTTCGCCTCGGTGGTCGTGGTGCCGCACAGGAGCTGTCTGTCGAGACGGTGAAGGGTGAGCTGGAGCAGCTCTGAGGAGGTCGCGCGGCGAGTCGCCGCGACGGTGGCCACGATCCCACCCCCGGAGCCTGCGATCTGGGAGTAGCTCTCTCCGGCGAGGCGGCGGTCGAACTCCCCTTCCCGGTACCCGGCGAACGGGAGGTGCGTGTGGGGGTCCACGAATCCTGGGATCACCGTCCCTCCGACCGCGTCCAGGATCGTGTCCGGGGGCTCGTAGCGCCGGTCGTGCTCGCGGCCCGTCCCGACGAACACGATCGAGGGTCCTTCGCATCGGACGACAGTTTCGGTGAGGATCTCGAGCGCACCCTGGTGAGGGCCGGAGAGTGCGCTGGTACCCAGTGGTGTGGCCACGACCGCGGCGCCTTCGATGAGCAGGCTGAAGGCTCGGCCTTCGCGTTGACCGCGGTTCGATCGGGATCGGCTCGTTCTGGGATTGGCGGCGCTCGAGCGGGTCACCGCTCGCCTTTGGCATCGGTCGGCCGACGACGCAGGAAACTCACGGTGGGCTCTTCGCTCTCGCGCTGCTCGGCGGCTTCGTCGTCACGGACCGAGCCGCCAAGGACCTCGACAAGCCGCTTGAGATCGGCACGCGCAGCACGGCGTCTGGTGCGTAGCTGGCCGATGACCAGCTCGATGTTTTCGGCACGCTTTGCCGCGTCGTCCACGACCCGGTCGGCCAGTGCTTCGGCGTCCGCGACGATGCGCTGGGCCTCTGTCTCGGCGCGCACGATGGTTGCTTCGGCGGTACGCTGCGCCGCCACCAAGGCCTCGTTCACGGCTGCGGCACGCTGTCGGTACTCCTCGATCTCCTGGGTGAGCCGCGCGATCTGTGCGCGCAACTCGCCCCGTGTGCGAGCCTCTTCCTCGAGCTGTTCGGCGATCTCACCGAGAAAGTCACGGATGGCATCGGGGTCGAGGCCCCGCCAGCGGCGCGCGAAAGAGGCGCGTTGGATCTCAAGCGGGGTCAACCGGTTCATGGCGGAGCCTCCTACTTCCATTAGCTTAACCTACCTTGCCTCGAGCGCGGTGACAAGACTCAAGGCGCGATCCTCCTCTCGCCGAAGAGGACGCGGCCGAGACGGACCAATGTTGCCCCCTCCTCGACCGCCGCCTCGAAGTCCTCGCTCATCCCCATCGAGAGCTGGAGAGGCGAGAGTCCGAAGCGCCTCTCGAGATCCCGGGCCAGCCGTCGCAACGCCTCGAAGTACGGACGCGAGCGCCTTGGATCGGGGTCGTAGGGAGGCACGGTCATCACGCCGCACAAGCGCAGGTGTGGGCACTGACCCAGGATCCGCTCGACGAGTGCAGGCGATGCGACGGGGAGAACCCCGCTCTTCTGATCCTCGACGCCGATGTTGACCTCGATGAAGACCGGGAGAACCCGCTGCGACGGTGCCCCTAGAGCCTCAAGCCGGTCGGCGAGCTCCGGTCGATCGACCGTTTCGATGAGATCCAACAGATCGAGCGCCAGCTTCGCCTTGTTGCGCTGAAGTGGCCCGATGAGGTGCCAGGGCGTTGCGCCGCCGACCAAGGGGCGCTTGACCGCCGCTTCCTGGACGCGGTTCTCGCCGATTGCATCCACGCCTGCCGCGACGGCTTCGATCACGACTTCGGCGGGCTGGGTCTTGCTCACGGCCACAATCCCGACGGTTGCCGGGTCACGCCCGGCCCTCGCGCACGCTGAAGCGATTCGACTGCGCACGGCCGCGAGGTTTTCGGCGAAGCTCACCGATATCGCCCCCGACGGACCGCCCCGGACCGGCAAAGGAACTGGGCTCGGCCCACAGACCACTGGCCGCGGACCACGGTCTTCATGGCAGCCCCTCTGGCCAAGGGAGCGTCGAAATCCGTTCGTCCATAGCCCGGTTGGCAAGCTCGTCTGCGGCCCGATTGGCCTCGCGTGTCACGTGGAGGATCTCAAACTGCCGAAACCCCGCGGCCAGCATGCGGGCCCGCAGCCAGAGGGGCTTGAGGTGCGCAGCCTTGACCTTGTAGCCGCCGTTCATCTGCTCCACCAGGAGCTGCGAGTCAGACTTCACCTCGAGGTTGTCGACGCCAAGAGCCTGGGCTCGCTCGAGCGCAGCCAGGAGCGCCGCGTACTCGGCGACGTTGTTCGTCGCAGTGCCGAGGTAGAGAGTGTGTCCCTCCCTCTCGCCGCAAAGCTCTAGGACGATGCCACAGCCGGCCTCACCGGGGTTGCCGCGGGAGCCGCCATCGACCTCCGCCACAGCCTTGAGCGCGGGGCTCATGGGTTGGTGTGGAACTGCTCGGGATCGTAGAGGAGACGGCGGCAGTGATCACAGAACTGCAGTTCCTCGGCGGTACGGACGAGCTGCACGAGCGAGGGGCGCAGGTCGCCATGGCAAGCGGAGCACGCATTGCCTTCCATCGGCACCACCGCGGTCGGCTTGCGCGAGGTCCACAGCTTCTTGAAACGGTTCATCCCCGTTTCGCCGAGCTGGCGCTGGACGATCCGCAGCTCACGCTCGATGTCGGCCAGCTCGACCTCGCTTGCCGCCCGGAGCTCGTTCCATGCGGCTTCCGCCTGCTCGCGCAGGGCCTTCTCTTCCGGGCTCTCCTCGCCGAGCCTCGTGATCTCACCTTCGGTTGTCTCGAGCGTCTGCATGATCTCGAAGAGCCGTTCCTCCTTGGCCTTCAACTGTGTCTCCACGTGGTCGAGCTCGGAGACCACGGCCGAGAGCTGTTTCATGTTAGTGACCTGGCTCTTCTGCTTGCGGAAGTGCTCACGCTCCTCGCGCAGCGCCTCTGCCTCACCCTGCAGGGTGGCCTGCTCGGTCTGGAGTGCGTAGCGCTGGGCGCGGGCCGCCTCGAGCTTCTCGTGGCGCTCCGAGAACTGCGTCCGCAGCGCGGCGAGCGCTTCCGGCGGAGTGTCCCGCTCCTTCTTCAGGGCGCTGCGGCGGTCCAAAAGCCGCTGCAGCGCGATGTACCCTGCCAGTTGGTCGCTCGCCGTCAACGCCCCTCCCCTGATTCGGACGTCCCGAGCCGGGTCAGGCCAGCGTCGAGACTCCGCAAACCGCTCACCAGCTTGGTGGGTCCACCAGGATTCGAACCTGGGACCAACCGGTTATGAGCCGGCAGCTCTGACCGCTGAGCTATGGACCCAGCGGCGTGGATTGTAAGCCTCTGTCGCGCTTGAGGCAAGCTCACAACCGGCAGCTTCCCGACCTGCCCGGACAAAGGAAGAGGGGACTGCTATATCGGCCGTCCCCTCGTGGTCCTTGTTTCTGACTGTCGATTCTCGACTGTTGACTATTCTCTCATCCAATCATGTCGAGATACGGCTTGAGGAGCTTGGCCCGGGTCGGGTGACGGAGCTTGCGGAGGGCCTTCGACTCAATCTGACGGATCCGTTCCCTCGTGACATTGAAAGCCTTGCCAACCTCCTCGAGGGTGTGCTCAGTGCCGTCACCGATCCCGAACCGCCGCCGCAACACCTCAGCCTCGCGCGGCGTGAGCGTGCGCAACACCCCCTCGGCCTGGGTCTTGAGGCTGGCCGCGATCACCGCATCGATCGGGGAAACCGCCGAACGATCCTCGACGAAGTCGCCCAGATGAGAATCCTCTTCCTCACCAATTGGGGTCTCGAGGGAGATCGGTTCCTGCGCGATCTTCATGATCTTGCGCACCTTCGTCACCGGGATCTCCATCTTCTCGGCGACCTCCTCGGCGGTGGGCTCGCGTCCCAGCTCCTGAACGAGCTGGCGCTGCGTTCGGGTCAGCTTGTTGATCGTCTCGATCATGTGGACCGGGATGCGGATCGTGCGCGCCTGGTCTGCGATGGCGCGGGTGATCGCCTGGCGGATCCACCACGTCGCGTACGTGGAGAACTTGTATCCCCGCCGATACTCGAACTTGTCCACGGCCTTCATGAGGCCGATGTTCCCCTCCTGGATCAGGTCGAGGAACTGCAGCCCCCGGTTTGTGTACTTCTTGGCGATCGAGACCACGAGTCGCAGGTTGGCAACGATAAGCTCCTGCTTGGCTCTGTCGGTCTCGCGCTCGCCCTGGCGCACTTCCGCAACCACGCGTTTGAGCTCATCGTATGGAACACCGAAGCGTGCCTCGAGAGCCTTAAGTTCGGCCCTGTACCGTTTCACCCGCTCCTTGTAGAAGGCCCGCCGTTCGGCGTTGCGCTCGATCCTGAGCTTGGCGTCGTCCTTACGGATGGTGGTGATTGGGATCGAGAACTGACGCTCGACCTCGGTCAGGAACCGCACCAACCGGTTGCGCGTCGTTGTGGTGAAGTCGGTAGATCGGACAAGCACCGAGATGTCGCCGGACATGGCATCGATCTGCTGCAGCAGCTCGTCACCCCGGCGTGTCCCCCTCTTGCAGCGGCGGAACCGTTCCTTGAGTTCCTTGGACTGTTCGTCCAGCTCCCGGATGCGGTCGAAGAGCTTCATGGTCTCCGAAACCCGCAGCTGACCACGTTCGTCGAGCTCTCCGTTGAGGCCGGCCAGGATGTCGCGCATCATCCTGCGGTCGCGCCGGGCCATCTCGTTGGCGCGGAGGAAGAGCTCTCGCACCCTGGGGCTTGATCCGAGCGCAGAAAAGACCTCAGCCTCCCCGGATTCGATGCGCATCGCGATGGAGACTTCTCCGTTCCGATCCAGCAGCTTGACGGTTCCCATCTCCCGGAGGTACATACGGACGGGGTCGTTGGTCTTCTCGAGCATCGCGGGGTCTACCAGGTTGGCTCCTGGCACCGGCTCCGGGTTCTCTGGGCGCTCTCCGGCGGCACCCTCCTCCTCCAGCGCCGCGAGCTTCTCGATACTCTCGACGATCTCGATGTCGTTCTCCGTGAAGCGGAGGTAGATCTCATCGAGTTCGTCTGGTGCGGAAGCGACCTCTTCGGGCAAGACCTCCAGGATCTCATCCACGAGGACATAGCCCCGCTCGCGCCCAAGGCCAAGGAGCCTCGCGAGCTCGACGTACTTCTCCTCGATGGTCAGCGCCAGGGCATCACGCAACCCCGGCGAAGCCGGCGATTCGTTCGCCTGATGGTCCCTATCTCGTCGGGCACGTGCGTCAGGTTGTTGTGCCGAACGCACCTTGCGCGGCTGCGGTTGGAGAACCGGCGCCGTCTTCCGAAGAGGATGCTGGTCCGCTCTGCGTGCCGCCTGGGGCTTGGAGGTTCCTCTGCCCGTAGACGGTTTGGTGGCTGGCCGATTCACACGTCCCTCGGTCTGCGGCGCAGGGCGCGCCTTGGCGGGACGCTTATCCTGGCGAGGTTTGGCGGTGTTCTTCGTCGGGTGCGGTTGCAGCTTGTCCTTAGCGGATGCCCTGGAAGGGCGGGTGTGCCGTAGCGGCGGCTTGACGCCGACTTTGGCCGGCTGCCGATCGGGTCGGGACCTTCCTGTGGCCTTCTGCGTGGGTGACACCTGCCGGGGCTTGGTGGCGCTCTTCAGCGGACGCTTGTCCCGGAGGGGCTTAGCGCTGGACGCGGCTGGCCTTATCACGGTGCGAATCTGGGGCTTGCTTCGATCCAGGTGTTTCTTCTGCACCGGCCTGGTGGCCGGCTTGGTCGGTCGTTTTGCGACCTTGAGGTTGACCCTGCCCTTGGAAGGCGTCGCGGTCTTGGCACGTCGCACGGGGGCTTTGGCTGCCTGCGCGGCGCGAACACGCGCCGCACCGGGCTTGATCGGACGAACTGCTGCGGGCTTGACTGGACGCATCGCCGGCTTGGGCGAGCTACGCCCTTTGGTCGGGAGCCGATCGCCTGCCCTCTTACTGTGCCGGTCTGCAGACTCCTGTGCAACCCTGCGCTCGCGCTCTCGATACTGAGTCCCGCGAGGTTCCTTCTTCTGCTGTGGTTTTCGCAAGTGTCCCTCTGTGTGATGAGTTTGAGGCGTAGGATGTTACGTCCGACACCTCGATGTTTGGGATAGTAACCGCCACCCGCCACCCCTCACCATTCCCAATGTCGGACATCAGCGACTAAATTTCAAGGGTACCACCATGCGCAAGCCCTCGAGGCGGCCCAAGAGCCGCTCACGACGGCTTCCTCCGTTTCTTGATCAGCTCACTCTGCTCGGCCTTAAGTTGCGAAAGCGACTGTGTATCACCTGTGATTTCTGCTTCACGGATCCGCGCAACGAGCTGGGCGCTCTTGAGTCGGTCGCTCCGCCGCTGGACGAGTTCGATGAGGCTCGGAATGCGTTCCTGCGGGGTCTGCGGCGCTTCGTGCTCGAGACTCGCGAGCAGGCGACGGTCCACGGGGTCCTGGATCTCAGACAGCACGTCGGGAATCTCCACGGCAGCGCCTTCAGCCGTGCGGCGCTGGAGAATATCGATCACGCGCCGGACACCAGGGTGGCAGATGCCGTCGACCGGGAAATTCCGGATGAATTCCGCGCTCCGTGTCGGCTCAAGATCATGAAGGAACGAGCGCAGAAGAGCCATCTCGGCGTGCTCCGGGAGATCCTCTGCGGCAGATTGTCGTGCCACGACGTGCGGAGCGCCGAGACCGCCGAGCTCTTCGAGGGGAACCCCCGCCCCGTGGGCGAGTGTCTCGCGCATCTCAAAACGTCGCACCGGATCGGGGCAAGCAGCAACGATCTCCAGTGTCTGCAAAAGGTTGCGCCGCCGTTCCTGGCGGGTCGATCCCATTAGCTCCAGCAGGAACGTGCCGACCGGGAGGGCCGCCGCGACCCGCGCCCGAAACCCATCGCCTCTTTCCCTGCGCACCACGTCGTCGGGATCCTGCCCCTCGGGGAGCAACAGCACGCTCACCTCGAGCGAGGCCGCGAGCAGCGTGCGCACGGCACCGACGGCCGCCTGCCGTCCGGCATCATCGCCGTCGAAGCACACCACAACGCGGGGTACGCGCCTGGCAAGCTCGCGGGCGTGCTGCTCCGACAAGGCTGTCCCGAGCGTGGCCACCGTCTCGGTAAGCCCGGCCTGATGCAACGCGATGCAGTCGAAATACCCCTCGACGACGATCGCGCGATCGGCCGAGGCGAACGCACGCGCCGCGCGGTCGAGTAGGAACAGCACCTGGCTCTTCGAGAACAGGCTGGTTTCCGGTGAGTTGAGGTACTTGGGTTTTTCGTCTCCGAGTGCGCGGCCGCCGAAGGCGATGATCCGCCCGCGGACGTTGCGGATCGGGATCGTAACCCGTTCGCGGAAGCGGTCCCAGACCCGGCCCTCGTCCCCCTCCACGACGAGTCCGGCGGCGATCAGGGTACGCTCCGGGAAGCGCTTGCGCAGCTCGTCGTAGAGCGCGCGCCACTCCCCCTTCGCGTAGCCGAGACCAAACTCTGCCGCCACCTCGAGGGAAACGGCGCGCCGCTCCAGGAACGAGCGCGGGCGGTCGTCGGCCAGATGGCGCACGAACACCGCTTGCGCCGCTTCCATGACCTCTGCGAGATGCTCCTGCTCGTCCTTGCGCTGGCGGGCCTGAGGGGACGCAGGCGGGAGGCGGACGCCGAAACGGTCCGCGAGGCGCTCGACGGCTTCCGCGAACGAGACCCGCTCGATTTCCATTACGAAGTCGATCGCGTCGCCGCCGCGCTTGCAGCCGAAGCAGTAGTAGGTCCCCTTCTCCCGCGAGACGTTGAACGAAGGCGTTTTCTCGCCGTGAAACGGACAGAGGCCCACGTAGTTGCGGCCGGTCTTCCGCAGCGTGAGGTGTTCGCCGATCACGGCCACGATGTCCGCGGCTTCCCTGAGCTGGTCCAGGACGGGCCGGGAGAGGTCGTAACCGCTCATGGGCGCTCTCTCCCGCAGGTACGACCTCTGTCTTGCCGGCCGCCAGCAGAGGTGCTGAGGTGCAGAGGAGCGGGGGAGCTGAAAGGCCCAAGCAGTTTTTCTCCTCTGGTCTTCCACTTCGGGGTTCCGAACCTCCGGCTCATCGGCTTGATTCCAGGGACCGCCATCATGAGAGATCGAGCTCCACTTCGGTCACACCCGTCCCGCCGCGAAACTGCGGCGGGTGGGTGAAGTGTGCCACGGCCGGGTGGTGTGCCAGCACCTCGCGGACCGCGCGCCGCAGCGCACCTGTGCCGTGGCCGTGCACGATGCGCACGTGGCCGATTCCGGACACCAGCGCCCGGTCGAGGAACCGCTCCACCTCGTCTCGGGCCTCTTCCTGGGTCATTCCGATCAGCTTGATCTCAGCCGGGGGCGCCTGGAACACAGCCACCTCGACCTCACCAGTCGTCGGGGCGGCAGGCGGCGCGACCGGCTCGCACGCTCCCGCCTCGACCCAAAGACGCTTGTCCTTGACCAGCACTTCCACGCGATCGCCGGCCACGCGCTGGACCTTCCCGGTCGAGGCCATGCCGATCAAGCGTACCGTCGCGCCGGGTATAAGCGGCTCCGCGCGTTCGAGCGGAGAGGGGCGCTCCGGCTCGAGGTCGAGGGCGGTACGGCGCATGGCCGCGACCCGCTTCTTACCTGGAAACTCCCCACGGGTCCTCGCCTGCTCAAGCGTTGCAAGGGCTGTCGCCAGTTGCTCCTTCGCCCTCCGCCGCAGCGCATCGCGCTCCTCGTCGAGGCGGTGGCGAACCTTCTCCTGCTCAGCAGCAAGCTTCTCGCGCTCTTCCTCGGCTCGGGCCCGGGCGAGTTCTGCTTCGCGCTCGAGTTGTACGAAGCGCTCTCGCTCCTGCGACAGACGGCCGCGCTCCTCCTGCAAGGCCTCGAGGTAGCCGTCGATGGCGAGGAAGGAGCGGGAGAGCATCTCGCGAGCCCGTGTCAGGACGGACCCTGGAACCCCGCACGAGCTCGCGATAGCAAGCCCGCGTGACCGGCCTGGCGTGCCGAGGTGGAGACGGTACGTGGGGCGGCCGCTCGCCTCGTCATACCCCATTGCGGCGTTCAGTGCGCCGGGAACGTTCTCGAGGTGAGCGGCGACCGTGATCAGGTGGGCCGTGGCCAGTGTCCAGCAGCGCCGCCGCGCGAGCTCCTCGAGGAGCGCCGCTGCCAGCGCGGCTCCTTCCTCGGGATCGGTACCGGAGCCCAACTCGTCGTAGAGCACGAGCGTGTCGGCGTCGGCGTCGGCCAGGAGGGCAGCAGTTGCGCGCATCGCGCCCGTGAAAGTGGAGAGATCCGAGAAGAGGTCCTGGTCGTCGCCGAGGTGACACCACAGCCTTCTGAACGAGGGCAACCCGCTGCCATCCGCTGCCAGGATTGGGATCCCTGACTGGGCCATCAGGGCGGCGAGACCGACGGTCTTGATCGCGACGGTCTTGCCGCCTGCGTTCGGCCCGGAGAGGAGCACCAGCCTGGTGTCTTCCGGGAACTCCAGGTCGAGCGGCACGACAGGCCGGGTGTTGCCCGCATCCCCGAGCACCTCGCCGCGCAGGGAGGCGAGCGTCGGGTCGAGCAGTGGGTGACGGGCGTTCACGAGCCGCAAAGACCCGGCTGCGCCCGGTTCCAGGAGAATGCCCTCGCTTGCTTGCCCGAACAGCACACGCGCTTGCGCGGCATCTAGGACCGCGAGCGATCGGGCCCCTTGCAGCAGCGCGTCCCTGCGCCCGTGAAAAGCGGAAGCGAGCTCCGCGAGAACGCGCTCTTCTTCGGCTCGGGCCAGTGCGATGGCTTGTGCGAGTGCGTTGTTGAGCTCGACCACGGCGAACGGCTCGAGGTAGACGGTTGCTCCCGACGACGAGGCGTCCAGGACCAGCCCGGGAACGAGGTTCCTCTCCGAGACGGGGACCGGTACACAGTATCGATCCCTGCGCAGCGTGAACGGAGCAGAGAGCGCCTTGTGCTGTCTTCGGATCTGTTCCATCGCCGACACTATCGCGCCCCGGTTGCGTTCCCGCGCGGCCCTGGCCTGCGCGAGCGCCGGCGAGGCGCTGTCGAGGATCTCCCCATCCGGTCCCAGTCGGAGATCACAGAATGCGAGGAACCCCTCAAGTTGCGGCAGCTCCGCGAGGATGCGGGCAAGCTCGGGTCCGACTCCGGCCCCCGCGAGTGCCGCCCTGGCCTCGACCAGCCGCCGCGCGAGCGTCACCAGCCGGGCCAGGTCGGCGGCGTCGGTCGGACGGAGCGTCTCGGGTTCGAGGAGATCCGCTGCATCGAGCCCGGCGAACCCGAGAGAGCCACGCATGGCGATCAGTGACTGGACCTCCCGGGTCAAGCCAAAAGCCGACGACCCCTCCCCGGGTGTGAAGCGGGGAAGGGTCGTTGTGACTACCCGGTGTCCTCTGTCACTGCGGGCAAACGAGGCAACGAGCGCGAGAACCCGGTCGAATTCGAGTGAAGCGAAGGTCAAGACCGTGTGGGGGGCTACAACAGCCCCGCCTTGCGCTGCTGGGCAAGCTTGCGGAGGAGCTTCTTGCGTGCTTGGATGAGCTTCCGCTTCCGCCGCACGCTCGGCTTCTCGTAGTGCTGGCGCTTCTTGATCTCGGACAGGATCCCTGCCTTTTCACACTTCCGCTTGAAGCGCCGCAGCGCCTGCTCGAACGACTCGTTATCCCGAACATGCACCATCGTTGGCATCGCGCGATCTCACCCCCCTTCTGCGCCTGTCTTGTCGCGCCTCTGCGGACGCGAGTGCGCTGGTCAAAGGGAAGAAAGTCTACCACAGCAAAGGGTGATGCGGTCAACGCGGCGTCTGGGACCGATTCGGACCCGCTGGATGACGATCCCTTCGACGGTGGGAGCTGGCAGGACCTCCTACCCCGGCGGCCGATGGGGTCGCGAGCGCCTGTGCTATCGGGGGCGGGGTGCGGCGGAGTTCCTCCATCGCCGATGCGAGCTGGCATGGGACGCCGAGGCCCAGAGCGAGGTAGGCGCGCTTTGCGTCTGCGAGGGCTTTGATTACCGCGGTGCGGTCACCACCGTGTTCGAAGGCATAGCGCCCGTTGGACACGGCATCCCTGGCGTAGAAATCGAGCGCTTGCCTCGTCTCCGGACGGCCTGGCGCCTCGTTGAGTGCCACGTTCAGAAACCTGGCGAGCACCTTCTGGCTCCGAGCGTACGCCGAGTCAAACGCGGCTTGCGCCTGCCTCAGACGGACATCGGCCGAACCCGGCACCACGTCGGGGCCGGGCGTCCCGGTTTGGGCGCTGTCCAGGTTCTCGCGGGTCGTTGAGAGTTCGGCTTGGGCCGAGGTCACCTTTGCGAACTCGGAGGCGATGTCGAAACCAGACGGCAACTCACCAGGGCGACCCGCGCAGGCGAGTGCGAGTACCACAACGGCGATCCGGGAGAATTGCGGGCCAGCGACCCTCATCGCCCCTCCAGAAGTTGGAAACTACCAGACCGCACCGATAGAGGCAAAGCGACGTTTCCTTGACAGCGTTTGCGCGCCACGCCGATAATGCTCCGCGGGCTGTACAGCACGGAGGCACCATGGAGAAGCACGAAGCAGTACTCGCTGAACTTGAGCAGATGCGGGAGGGTGCCGCGGCGCTCATGCGTGCCAAGCTTGAGGCTGTGGCGAGGCAGACCCGCGAGCTCGCAAACCGCCTCGCGGGCGACTTGGATGTTGTGGTGCCCCCCGATCTCGAGGTGCTGTTTCCGATCGGGGCTGTTGCGGACCACCTCCGGAGTCTGACCGCACCACCTCCGCCGTCGCCGGTGCTGGATCTGGGAGTCCTGCGCCAACTTGATGCGGGTCGAGCCCAGTCCGAGGTCCTCCAGGAGTTGCTCCGCCAAATCGGTTTGTGGTGTGGTCCGCGTGCGATCGTGGTTGTACGCGACACCAACGTCCAAGGATGGTCGGGGGCCGGCTTCCCGAACGGTGACCCTGCCCGCACCTGGAGGGCCGCACTGGCCGAGTCGCAGGCGCTCACGAAGGCCTCGATGGGAGCCCCGCTTCTCATTCGTCCAGCCAGCGACCCTGTGCTTTCTAACTGGTTTCACGGTAGCGACAAGCGGTTGCTCCTCCTGCCCATGTCGCTGCGCAGCAAGATCGTCGGCATCCTCGTGGCCCTCGAAGGCGAATCGGGCCTGAACAGTGCCGTGATCCAGCAGCTCACCTATACCGTGGGTCTGATGCTCGAGACGCTCGCGACGCGGCCGACGGTCCCGAGCCCGGCGCTTGCGGAGCCTGAGGACCTGACCGGCGAGACGCCTCCTCCGGTAGAGGAAGCTCCCGCTGAGGCTCCTGCTGCCCCCGAGATCTTTGAGATGACGCCGCCCGCTATCGAGGAGGAGCCTGCGGCGGCCCCAGCGGTGCCAATGGCAGCCGTGGATGCCGCTTCGACACTCCAGTTAGCGGTGCCGGTGACGCCTGCAATGCCGGCCGTGCCTGCGGTCCCTGTGGTGGCGCCGGCCGTGCCGATGCGGACGCCGGAGGAGGAGCGTAAACACGAGGAGGCGCGCCGTTTTGCCCGCCTGCTGGTGTCCGAGATCCGCCTGTACAACGAACAGGCCGTGCAGGCCGGCAAGCTCGCGCACGACATCTACAGACGCCTCAAGGAAGACATCGACCGCTCGCGGGACATGTACGAGCAACGGGTCTCCGCCGAGGTTCGAGCGAACAGCAACTACTTCCACGACGAGATGGTGCGCATCCTGGCGGATGGCGATCCTGAAGCACTCGGAATTTAGTGGCTTTCCGGTCCGGGCGGTCTTTTCCCTCATCGTTGCAGTTCTGAGCGCCTGCCGCGCGACGCCGGTCCCCACCCTTGCCCAGGCGTTCCAGGCCAAGGGCGATCCCGCGGCGCGAGCCAAGGCGTTCATGCAGGTCGCGGTCCGGGGCCGGGAGAGCGAGAAGCTCCGAGCCGCCTTCTTGTGGGGGTTGTTTGCGTGTGACGCACGCGCTCCTGTGGCCGGGCTCGCCGGGTTCAATGTGGCGCGGCCTGACGGAGGCCGGACACGGTTGGCCGCCCGTCGGCTCGAGGAGGCCCTCGAGGCGTCACGCTCTCCTGCGACGGCCTGGACGGTAGCCGCGGGTGCGCCGTGGCTCTCGGACGACGGCCGCGCCCACCTGCGTCTGCGCGGCGCCGAGGCCCTCTCCCTCCGGGGCGAGACCGCGGCGGCAATCGAGCTTCTTCCGGGATTCGGGACCCTTCGGCGCGAGGACGTGCCCCGGGCTCTGGTGCTGGTCGCCCGGGGTGGTGATGTTGCCGGCGCCCAGGCTCAGCGCCGCCTGGCCGTGGAGTTTCCCCAGCAGCTTGCCGGTCTGGCCTCAGCGCCGAGTCTGGAACGACTTGCTGCGGGCTTCACGGAGGGTGAGTGGGCGGTGCATGCCCGAGCATGGCTCGAAGCGGGCCAGGCTGTTCCCGCACTGCGGGCCGCTGAAAGGGCCGGCAGCGCGGGCTTCATCATCGCTGCCCGGGCGTCGTTGCGGCTGCATCGGCCTTCGGCAGCACTGGTCTGGGCGGCGCGCGGCGGCAAGCGTTGCGGCGAGTGCTGGGTGGAGCGCGCAGAGGCCCAGCGCCAGCTTGCCTGGGGTGCAGCGCCCAAGGAGCGGTCCCGTACGTTCGGCGAGATGCTGGGTTCGGCCGTTCGCGCGAGTGAAGTGCTGCCAGTCACCGACCCGCTCCGACCCAGGGCGGAACTGCTTCAGGCAGAAGCTCTGGTGGAGCTGGGCCGATTCGCCGAGGCCGCGCCGCACCTGGCGGGCGATGCTGTCGTCTCCCAGGCGCGCTTTGAGTGGGTGTGCCGTCGGCTCGCCATGCTGGGAGCGGGTGCTCTCCGGACCACGGGTCAGCCGGCTGCGGAGCTCGCGCGCAGCACCCGCGGCCGCCGGCTCGCCGCGTTCTGGCTCGCCCGCCAGCGGGCGCGCCGCGGCGATGTTTCAGGCCTCGAGGCGCTGGCAACCAGCGGTTTCCCCGACCTTCCGGCCCAGTGGGCGGCTCGGGTTCTTGCGCGGCAGGGCGTCACGGTCGCCGTCTCGGAGGATCGATCAGTCGTGCAGCCCCCGCCTGCGTGGGCGGGCGACCTCATGGCGGTCGGGCGCGTTGCGGACGTCGTGATGGGTTGGCGTGCGGACCTGGAGGCGTCCGGCGGCCCGAGTCCGGGCTGGCTCGGTCTCGTCCGGCTTGCCGAGATGCCTCCACTGGAGGGGATCTCGCTCCTGGTGCGGGGTGAGCCGAGGTTGTTGTCGGGGCCGTGGCAAGGGCTCCCGCGCGACCTGATGGAGCGATACCTGCCGCTGCCGTGGAGGAGCGAGGTCGAGTCCGCGGCGCGTCGTGCCGGGGTTCCCGCCTGGCTGCTGGCCGGGTTAGTTCGGCAGGAGTCGGCGTGGAACCCGCGTGCACACTCCGCTGCGGGTGCCCTGGGCCTGGCGCAGTTGCTCCCTGCCGTTGCGGCCGAGACGGCACGGGAAGTGCCCGGGTTGGCCCCGACAGTCGACCTGTTCGATCCGAGCCGAAATCTCATCCTTGGTGCAACGTTGCTGGCCCGCTGGCGGGCGAGCTTCTCGGGATCTTGGACTGCGGCCCTGGCAAGCTACGACGCGGGGGAGAAGCGGGTGCGAGAGGTGTGGGAGGCTGCCAGCCGAGACGACGGGCCCACATTCGTGGAAGCGCTTGAGATTCCCGAGACGTGGGACTACGTGCACCGTGTGGTGCTCCTGGCCGAGGGGTATCGCATCCTGTACTGGCCGGAGGGAAAGGCATACCCGTGGACCTGATCGAGGTTGCCTCGCAGCAACATCGCCAGCTCGTGGACGTCACCAGCTTCGTGCAGGAAGCGGTAGCCGCCTCGGGAGTCGAGGAGGGGCTGTGTCAGGTTGCAGTCCCCCACACCACCGCAGCGGTTCTCCTCAACGAGAACGCCGACCCAGCTGTCGGCGAAGACATCCTCGCCGGACTGGCGGCATTGCTCCCCCACGTCGCGTGGCGCCATAGCGAGGGAAACTCCGACGCTCACTTTCTCTCCACTCTGGTGGGCCACTCCGTGACGATCCCGATCAATGAGAGCGAGCTCGCCCTCGGTCGCTGGCAGGCCGTCTACCTTCTAGAACTCGATGGGCCGAGGCGGCGCGAGCTGTGGATTACCTGCGTGGGCGGGTAGAGCGCGAGCACTGACTGTGTCGGCGCGAGCGGGGGACACGGGGGAGTTCGAGTGACGCCGGAGGCGTGATGGGGCCTCCGGAGCGGAACTCGGGTCGAGGCGTCGCGAGGTGCGGATCACGCGCGTGCGTGGGTAAAGGGCAATCACCGACCTCGTCGGCGCAAGCGGAACCCCACCTTTCGAGGTCGCTTTCAGGTTCTCCGGGTGTGGGTTTCCTGGGCGGCGCGCAAGTAGAGAGCCTCGAGGCGAGAGACCCGTGCCGCCGTCGAGAAGTGCTGACGCACCCTTTCCTGACCTGCGACCGCGATCCGACGGGCAAGCTCGTCGTCCCGCAGGAGACGGGAGACCGCGGCAGCCAGCATCGGCACGTCTCGCGGCGGCACGAGGATTCCGGAGACGCCGTCCTCGACGAGTTCCGGGTTGCCGGCCACGGCGGTGGCGACGACGGGCTTTCCGAGAGCCATCGCCTCCCGGATCGTCCCGGTGATTCCCGTGCCCGCCCAGGAAGGATCCACCACCACCTCGCACGCCGCGAGCACATCGGGCATGTCCGAGCGGGCCATGGTCGCGGTGACCGCGCCTTCGAGGCCCAGATCGCGAGCCAGCTCCTTGACCCCTTCGCGCTGGGCTTGCGATGTGCACGCCACCAGAAGCACGTGTGCCGCAGGGTGGTCGGCCCGGACCGCCGGGAACGCCCGGAGGAGCTCCTTCCACCCTTTCCAGTCTCGCATCCCGACGTGCCCGATCACGCGAGCCTCGGCTGGAATCCCGAGCTCCGTGCGCACAGCGCCGGGGTTGGCCCGCTGAGGGTCGAAACGCTCAAGATCCACGCCTGCGTAGACCACGCCGACTTTGTGCGGGGGGATCCGACCGCTCGAGATCACTACCTGCCGGATGCTCTCGGCCACTGTCACGATTCGATTGACGCGGCGGGATCGGTACTTGAATGAGGACCAGAGATCGATCGGGAACGACACACCGCGGTTGACGACGAGGCCGTACCGCGCGCCGAGGAAGGTCGCACCCAGAGCGACCGCGTGCGAGATGCCCTTGTGGACGTGCACGATGTCCACCTTGCGTTCCTTGGCGAGACGGGCGAAGCGAAGCATGGAGACGAAGTCGAACTCGTGTCGGAGTGCGAGCGGCACGTGCTCGACGCCTGCGGCGATGCAGCGCTCGGCCATCTCGATGCTCGGCCGGGTAACGGCGATGACCGTGTGCCCCCGCGCCGCGAGACCCTTGGCGGCGTCGAACATCTGCACCACCGAGCCGGTCGCGAAACCGGTCTTCTCGAGCATCTGGACGATGGTAAGAGCTTCCATTGTCGCTCGTTCTGGGCAGCGGCGGGCCGCGACGACAACCCCTGTGGCCCGCCGTCTCAGAACGCTATGTTCCGTTGGCCGCCTACATCACCGCGGTCGGAGGCGCCGGTTCGTCGGGGGCTCCGGCCTTGCTTAGCGGTACATAGATCAAATATGCGACGAGCACCAGCGCGACCGGGACCGCCATCGGGGCGGCGAGCGCCCAGGTCATCGACGGGAAGCCGTCGCTGAAGAACACCACCGCCGCGACGAACAGCCCCATCAGCGCCTCCCCAGCGATCAGCCCGGAAGCCGCCAGAACGCCAGCGTTCTCGACCCTCGCCTTCTGGGCGTCGTTATACCCGCGCCGGTCGCGCATCTTGTCCACGATGCCGCGGATGATCCCGCCCACGAAGATGGCAAAGGTCGTCTCGAGGGGGAGGTACATGCCGACTGAGAACAACATCGGACTCTTCACCTTGATGAGGATGAGCGAGATCCCCATCGCGATACCGACGATGACCAATGGCCATGCCATCTCGCCGCCGACGATCCCCGAGGAGAGCGCCGCCATCAGGCCGGCTTGCGGTGCCGGCAGGCGCGGACTCCCGAAGCCGCCGTTGGCCGGGAACAGCTTGAGGTCGGCGAAGTGCAGCACGTAAAGCGGGAAGAACATCACGGCACCGGCGACAACGACGCCGATCAGGTCGCCGACCTGCATCTTCCAGGGAGTCCCGCCGAGGATGTGACCGACCTTGAGGTCCTGCAGCATTTCGCCGGCGACCGCTGCGGAGACGCACCCAACGGCCGCAACGCCGAGGACGGCAACGACGCCTTCCACCCCTCTGAAGCCGATGATCACCATCGTGAGGGCCGCGACGATGGTCGTCGCCAGCGTGAGCCCCGACAGCGGGTTGTTGGATGAGCCGATCATCCCGACGAGGTTCCCGGAGACCGCCGCGAAGAAGAAACCGGTGACCAGCATGACGATGGCCGCCAGGAAGGCGGGCCCGATCGCCTTAGTGAAGTACGAGTAGAGGGCGATCATCAAAATGAGGACGCCGACAAGACCGAGGACGACGAATTTGAAGTTGATGTCGCGGTCGATTCGGCTGGTAGCCGCGTAGGCGCCGGCCGACTTCTTGAGGTCGGCGATCGCACGCTTGAGGGCGATGCCGAGGTTCTTGCGCATCTTGAACAGGGTGAAACAGGCACCGACCAGCATCCCGCCGACGGCGATCGGGCGCACGACGAAGCGGTACAAGTGCCCGACGATTGCGCCCCACGCCGCAGCCTGGTCGCCGGCCGCGGCCGCCGTGTACTGGTCGATCATGTTGGGGCCGAGAAAGAACACCAGCAGCGGAACGAACAACCCCCATGCCAGCAGCCCGCCGGCGAAATTGAGGGCGCCGAGCTCCGGCCCGATGATGTAGCCGACACCGATGTACGCAGGGCTCACGGCCGGAGCCGAGAACGACGAGACGCCTCCGGCGGTGATCGCCGGGGCGTCCTTCGACAGCCCGAGTCGCACCAGACTCTGCTTCACCCGTCCCACCGCGACGGGGAACGCGTTGCTGGAGCTGAAAACCCCGAATGCGTCGAGGAGCCGGACCACCGCGCCGACTCCCATGGCCTTGAACAGCTGGACCGCTGCCTCCGCCCCGCGCTGGCCGGCCTTGTGGATCTCGGACGCCGCCACCGATTCGGGGAATTTCAGATCGGGATCCTCGACCATCACCCGGCGGAGCATGGTGACGAACATGATCCCGAGGATGCCTCCGACGATCATGAGCGCGCTGGCGGTCAAGTAGTCCGTGAACGTGTTGAACTTCCAGTATCCGAGGAGGACAAACGCCGGGATCGTGAAGATCGCGCCGGCTGCAATCGACTCGCCGATGGAGCCGACCGTACGGGCGAAGTTCTCCTCGAGGAGCGAGCCCTTCATCAGGCGCAGGACCGCCATGCCGATCACCGCAGCCGGGTAGGTTGCCGCGATCGTCATGCCAGCCTTGAGGCCGAGGTACGCGTTGGCCGCACCTAGGATCACGCACATGAAAAGACCGAGGAGAAGTGCCCGCAAGGTGAACTCGCGCATCGTGGAATCGGCAGGCACATAGGGGGTGAAGGGCTTTTCGCTCATTGCGTTCGTCCTCCGTTTGGTCGCCACGCATCGCCGTGACCGGCGCTGGTCGGGTGGCAGTTCGCGACATTCTACACGTGGAGCAGGGCAAGCCCTCAACAAGACACAGGAACGGCGTGGAGCACTTGGCGCATGTCCGGCTCCGAAGTCCAGAATGGAAACTCCTGAGTATTATGATCATACACTCAGATCGTGAGACACATAACTTGACAACAAATAACTAAGATTCTACTCTCGCTGGGGTCCATGAGGGACAGGGCCCGGACACGAGGTGGGAAACATGGCTTCCGACAACAACTTCACCGTCAAGGCCGGGGAAGCGCTCCAGGGAGCCTTCAAGCTGGCTACCGGGCGGGGCAACCCCGAGGCAACTCCCGTCCACCTGCTGGAGGCCCTCCTTGTGCAGACTGACGGGCTTGCGCCGAAGCTGCTCGAGAAGGTCGGCGCTCCCGTTGCCCGTGTGCGCGACGACCTCGCGGCGGCGATGGACCGGCTGCCGTCGGCACGGGGCGCGGCCGAGGCGCAGCCGTCGCGTGACCTGCGAAATGTCCTTGAGGCCGCGGGCAAGCTCGCGCCCCAGTTCCAGGATGAGTACGTGTCGGTCGAGCACCTGTTGCTCGCCGTTGCGGGCGTGCCGGGGACGGCAGGCGAGATCCTCGTGCGGCATGGCGTCGATCGCGACGCGTTGCTGCGAGCGATCCAGGAAATTCGCGGCTCCCACCGTGTGACGGATGCCAATCCCGAGGAGAAGTTCGAGGCCCTGAAGAAGTACGCGCGCGACCTGACCGAGCTGGCCCGTGCCGGCAAGCTGGATCCTGTCATCGGCCGCGACGACGAGATCCGCCGGGTGATGCAGGTCCTGACTCGCAGGACCAAGAACAACCCCGTTCTGATCGGTGAGCCGGGCGTCGGCAAGACGGCAGTCGCGGAGGGGCTGGCGCAGCGCATCGCGGAAGGCGACGTCCCCGAGTTGCTGAAGCACCGGCGCATCGTCGCCCTCGACCTCGGAGCCTTGATCGCCGGCACCAAGTACCGCGGCGAGTTCGAGGACCGTCTCAAGGCGGTGATCAAAGAGGTCGTGGACTCCGACGGCGAGGTTGTTCTGTTCATCGACGAGATCCACACGCTGGTCGGTGCCGGCGCCGCCGAGGGCGCGATGGACGCAGCCAACCTCCTGAAACCTGCCCTCGCCCGCGGCGAGCTGCGTTGCATCGGTGCGACGACGCTCTCCGAGTACCGGAAGTACATCGAGAAGGACGCGGCCCTGGAGCGCCGTTTCCAGCCGGTGTTGGTGGGAGAGCCTTCGGTCGAGGAGACCGTCGCCATCCTTCGCGGTCTGAAAGAGAAGTACGAGGTCCATCACGGGGTGCGCATCACCGATGGTGCCATCGTGGCAGCCGCAACGCTGTCAAGCCGCTACATCACCGATCGCTTCCTCCCCGACAAGGCGATCGACCTGGTGGATGAAGCGGCTTCGCGGCTGCGCATCGAGATCGACTCGCTGCCCACCGAGATCGACGAGTTGGATCGTACCGCCCTGCGCCTCGAGATCGAAAAACGCGCCCTCGCCAAGGAGAAAGACAAGGCCTCGAGGGAGCGCCTGGCGGAGATCGAGCGGGATCTGGCCGAGCTCAAGGAGTGCATCGCCGGTATGAAGGCGTCATGGCAGCGTGAGAAGGAACTCATCGCACGCATCCGGTCGGTGAAAGAGCAGGTCGAGGTGGCGAAGGACGGCGCCGAGCGCGCTCAGCGCGACGGCGACCTCGAGCGTGCGGCACAGCTCCGCTACGGCGAGCTGGTTCGTCTGAACAAGGAGCTCGAGGCCGCGACAGACGCGCTCAAGGCTCACCAGGCGTCGCAGGGTTCTCTGCTCGCGGAGGAGGTCACCGAGGAGGCAATCGCGGAGGTCGTTGGGCATTGGACTGGGATCCCTGTCAGCAGGCTGCTGGAAGGCGAGAAGACGAAGCTCCTAGAGATGGAGGATCGCCTGCGGGCTCGCGTGGTGGGTCAAGACGAGGCGGTCGCGGCGGTCGCCACGGCCGTGCGACGGGCCCGCAGCGGGATGAAAGACCCGAACCGCCCGGTGGGTTCGTTCCTATTCTTAGGGCCCACCGGCGTCGGAAAGACCGAGCTCGCTCGGGCGCTCGCCGAGTTCCTGTTCGACGACGAGCGGGCGATGGTCCGCCTTGACATGTCGGAGTACATGGAGAAGCACGCCGTGGCGCGCATGATCGGCGCCCCGCCGGGATATGTCGGCTACGAGGAGGGGGGCCAGCTCACCGAGGCAGTGCGCCGAAGGCCATACGCGGTTGTGCTGCTCGACGAGATTGAGAAGGCTCACCCCGACGTGTTCAACGTGCTCCTGCAAATCCTCGACGACGGCCGCCTCACTGACGGCAAGGGGCGCACCGTGGACTTCCGCAACTGCGTCGTGATCATGACGTCGAACATCGCCTCGAGCGTGATCCAGGAGTTCACGGAGGCCGACCGAGCCGGGATGCTCGAGTTGGTGGAGCGGGAGCTGAAGGCGCACTTCCGGCCGGAGTTCCTCAACCGCGTGGACGAGGTGCTCGTGTTCCACCGTCTGGCGGAGGGCCATCTGAGGTCCATCGTGAGGATCCAGCTTGCGCGCCTCAACCGGCTCCTCGCCGACCGTCGGATCGTCGTGGAGGCGTCCGAGGCCGCGCTGGACCATCTGGCGCACGAGGGGTACGACCCCGACTTCGGCGCCCGACCCCTGAAGCGCACGATCCAACGGTTGGTGCAGGACCCGCTCGCTCGCATGGTGCTCGCGGGCGAGGTCGCCGAAGGCGATACGGTGGACCTCGGCGTCGCTGGCGGTGCGCTGACCCTCATACCGCGACGCGAGCCCGCGGTTGGGGCGTGATTACAATCCACGGACCGGACCCGTCCCGATCGCTGCGCACGTCTCCCAGCGGGTCCCTCGTGAATCGTCCGGGCTAGAATATCCATAACCACGGCGAGCGCCCCACGACCGCGCTCGCTGCCGGATGCGAGATGAAATCAAAGCCCAACGTGACGTTCACCCTCAACGGCCGTGAGACGACCGTTGCCTACGACGAGGGGATGCACCTCCTCGAGGTGCTGCGGGAGGAGTGCGGCGTCACCTCGCCCAAGGATGGCTGCGCGCCGCAGGGGGTCTGCGGCTGCTGCACGGTGCTGGTGGACGGTCGGCCCGCCCTTGCCTGCCTCAAGAAGCCGCATGAGATCGCCGGCCGTTCGGTCGTGACCCTGGACGGGATCCCGGCGCCGCAGCGAGAGGTTCTCGCCCACGCGTTCATCCAGGAAGGCGCGATCCAGTGCGGCTATTGCACCCCCGGGATCATGGTGCGCGCGTTCTCCCTTCTGGAACGGCGCAAGACCGACGACCGGGATGCCGTCGCGCAGGGTCTCGCAGGGCACATCTGCCGGTGTACCGGCTACCAGCGGATCATCGATGCGATCCGGACCGCGGGCGAGGCGTGGGCCAACGGCGGGATATTTGCGAGTGCGCAGCCGCGTCGGCACGACTTCTTCGGCGAGGGCCACGGGTTGATGCGGGGATCCGACGGCCACGTCGGCCACGGCGTCGGCGCCAGCGAGTCACGCTACCGCGGGGTCGAGCATGCGGTTGGCCGCAAGCCGTACGTCGCCGACATGAGCGTCCCGGGAATGCTGCATGGTGCGGTCGTCCTAGCCGCACACGCCCGTGCTGTGGTGCGGGCTCTCGACACGGCCGCCGCGCTCGCGAAGCCTGGAGTGGAGCGCATTCTCGGGGCCCCCGACGTACCGGGCGACCGTCACGTGGGCCTCATCTTCAAAGACTGGCCCGTCTTCGTTGCGGTCGGGGAGACCACGCGCTGCGTCGGCGACGTGCTCGCGCTGGTGGTGGCGGACACGCAGTTCCACGCCCGCCAGGCGGCGAAGACGTTGGTGGTCGACTACGAGGTTCTCGAGCCGGTGACCTCTCCAGAAGCAGCGCTCGAGAACGGCGCCCCGGCGATCCACCGGGCCGGCAATCTTCTCGAGGTCACGGCATTCACCCGTGGCGACGCGGACGCAGCGCTCGACGCTTCTACACACGTCGTGCGGAGAACCTTCACCACGCAGCGCATCGAACATGCGTTCCTCGAGCCCGAGGCGTGTCTGGCGATGCCGAGCGGCACGGGCCTGAAAGTCTACTCGCAGGGTCAGGGCGTTCACGACGATCAGGTCCAGATCGCATCCGTGCTCGGCCTCCCGCCCGAAGGCGTCGAGGTCGAGCTCGTGTCGAACGGCGGCGCCTTCGGCGGCAAGGAGGACCTCTCGGTCCAGGCCCAGACCGCGGTCGCAGCCTGGTTGCTGAGGCGGCCCGTGCGGACCGTGTTGACCCGCGACCAGTCGATGCTGCTCCACCCGAAACGCCATCCATTGACAATGGAGTACGCGGTCGGCTGCGACGGTGAAGGGCGCTTGACCGCCGTCCGGGCCCGGATCGTCGGGGACACAGGTGCCTACGCGTCGGTGGGCACCAAGGTCCTAGAGCGTGCGGCCGGGCACTCGTGCGGGCCGTACCGGGTCCCAAACGTGGACGTGGAGGCCAGGACCGTCTACACAAACAACCCACCGTCGGGTGCGATGCGCGGGTTCGGCGTGCCGCAGACGGCGTTTGCGATCGAGACGTGCCTCAACATTCTGGCGGGGGAGGTCGGCCTCGACGCGTACGACATCCGCGAGCGCAACGTGCTGCGTCCCGGCGACCGCTTCGCGACCGGGCAGATCATGACCTCCTCGTGCGGCGTTCTGCAGACGCTCGAAGCGGTGCGGCCGATCTACAAGGCGAACGCAGCGTGCGCCGGAATCGCGTGCGGGATCAAGAACACCGGGATCGGCAACGGCCTGGCGGACATCGGCAGGGTGTTGCTCCGCGTGCTGCCGAAGGGGCGCCTCGAGGTGCTTACCGGGTATACCGAGATGGGGCAGGGGTTGTTCACGATCCTCCGTCAGGTGGTTCACGAGGAAACGGGGATCACGCTCGAGGCGATGATCGTCGGCACGCGCAGTGAGCTGGCCGTACTATGCGGGATGACCACAGCGTCGCGGGCCACCGCGCTCGCGACGATGGCAGCCCAGCGCGCCGCGCGCAACCTCGCCGAAGCGCTCGCGGCTGCGCCGCTGGAAGCACTCGCGGGGTGCGAGTACCCGGGCGAGTACGTCTGCGACATCACCGTCGCCCCCGGCACCAAGGTGGACAACCCGGTCACCCACATGACCTTCGGCTACGCCACCCAGGTTGTAGTGCTGGACGAGACTGGGCGGATCGAACGCATCGTGGCGGCCCACGACGTCGGCCGGGCCATCAACCCGCTCGCGTGCGTGCAGCAGATCGAAGGGGCGGTGCATATGGGGCTCGGCTACGCTCTCTCGGAACAACTGCCGTGCGCCGAAGGCCGGCCGGAGTCGACCTCCCTGCGCGATCTTGGAATCCTCAGGGCGGCGGAGATGCCGCAGGTCGAGGTGATCCTGATCGAGGTCCCGGACCCGGTGGGCGGGTACGGCTCAAAGGGCGTCGGCGAGATCGGCCTTGTCCCGACCGCGGCCGCCGTGGCGGGCGCACTCGCCGCCTACGACGGCGTCCACCGCACGGAGTTGCCGATGCTGGAGTCGCCGGCAACACCGCCTCGTCTTCGCAGGACGACCTTCTAGGCACAAACCGCTCGTCCATTCCTCCTCGGTGTCCTGATGATTGGCCTGCTCAAACTGTGGGCGTGATGCGCCGTACTAAACTCCGTGCGGGACCCGGGGTTGGCAGATACCGGGTCGGGCGGACGACGAGAAGGAGCGGGCCATGAGCGGACACGGCATCGGGATCACGAGGCGGGGCGTGTTGACGGGGATCGCGGGCGGCGCGGCTGTGGCGGCGATCGGCAAGGGGTTCGCCTTCGTTGCGAACGAAAAAGCCCGCGTCGTGCGGGTCGAGTCGGACAAGGTCTGGAACGGGGATACGCGGGATCCGGACGTTGTCAAGACGATGGTCGACCGCGGCGTGATGGCGCTTGTCGGCGCCTCCACGTCATCGGTCGCCTGGCGCACCTTCGTGACGCCGGAGATGCGCGTCGGCCTGAAGATCAATCTCCTGGGACGCCCCCTCGTGTACACCGCGCCCGAGGTCACCGATGTCGTCGCGGCGGGGGTGATCGCTGCGGGTGTGAAGCCGGAGAACATCATCATCTGGGACCGCTGGAAGGATCACTTCGCCCCGACCCGCTACAAGTTCGGGAAGGGCAAACACGGCGAGAGCATCGAAGCGGGGGGCGCTACCACGCCACGACCGGGCTCAAGGGGACCAAAGGCAACGCGCCGATCGACACCATGGCGGTGGACCGGACGAACGTCACCGTGAGCCTGCCGGTCCTCAAGGACCACGGCGTCTCCGGCGTCACCCTGGCGCTGAAGAACATCGCGTTCGGCTGCTACGATCACTACCGCAGCGCCCACGACAACAACTGCGACCCCTTCATCGCCGAGGCGTACGCGCACTACGTCGCCACGACGAAGATCCCGCTGATCGTCATGGACGCCACCGAGGCGTGCTTCGACGGCGGGCCGCGCCCGGCCGACCGCTCGCGCCTCTGGCGGGAGAACGCGATCTACCTCGCCACCGACCCCGTGGCCCTCGATCTCGTCTGCCGAAAGGTGATCATGGCCAAACGGGCCGAGAAGGGGCTGCCGGACAGGACCCGCCAGAGCCGCCACATCGAGACGGCGATCGGGAAGGGACTCGGCGTCGGCGACCTCAGCCGAATCGACGTGGTGAGCGTGCGCGTCTGAGCCTCCACCGCGGCTGCTCGCCTTCGATCCGGTGACTACGGTGCGCGCTGGAGGTCGATTCGCTTGAGTTGCTCGAGCTCGTCGCGGACACGACGCAGCTGCGCCTCCCTGTCCGCGAGCGACGTTCGCAGTCGCTGAATCTGCTCGCTGGCCGCCCTCGCCGCGGCCTCGAAACCGTGGCCTTGGTCGTGTGCTGCGGCGAGTTCCGCCTCGAGCGTCTTGATCCGTGCCTGCCCGACCGTCAGCTCGGCCGTCAGGACCGTCTCGTGCTCGAGCCCGGGCACGAGCAGGGAAGCCTGAGCCGCCTCGATGCTCTTTGGGAAGCGCGTTGCGACGTCCTTCAGCACTGAAATCGCACGCTCAGGGTCATGTGCTGGCGTGCCGGGGCGGGCGTAGGCGATCCCGAGCCGTAGGCGGAGCGCCGGGTCGCGTCCGGCCCGCGCGTCGGTGCGGAGCGCCTCCTCGTAGGCGGCCGCAGCTGCGGAGTAGTCCCCGGAGGCGAACGCCCGGTCCGCGACTGACGGGATCGTGGCGCACCCGGCGATGGCGAGTGCGGCGAGGGGCAGGGCACGGCGGCCGGAGATCATGCGATGGTCTCCTCTGCGGTCGCGCGCTCGCGGCTGCCGGCCGGTTGGCTGAGCGGGAGCAGGAGCACGAACACGCTGCCCGACGGGCGGTTGTCGGAGACCCAAACGTCGCCCCCATGAGCACGGGCGATCTCGCGGCAGATGGCGAGACCGAGGCCGACCCCTGCCCCGGCGCGTTTCGACCTGCCGTGCGCTTGGTGGAACTTCTCGAACACGAGGCGCTTCTCGCGGTCGGGGACACCGGGGCCGCAGTCCGCAACCCGCACTTCGATCCACGTCGCGTTGCGGGTTTGGCCGAGGGTCGCTGCGAGTTCGGGGGGGGTGTCATCGGGAGGTGCCGGCAGCCGGCGGGTCGCGAGCAAGACCGCCTGGCCTTGCGGCGAGAACTTGACCGCGTTGTCGAAGAGGTTGACAAGGACCTGCACGATTCGGTCCGCATCGCATTCGACCGTTAACGGACTCTCGGGGAGGTCCAGTTCGAAGCGCACGCCGCGTTCGTACGCCCACACCTCGAGCTCTCCCGCCGCCGCGCGCGCGAGCGCTCCGAGGTCGTGGGCACGGATGTCGTACTTCATGACGCCCGCCTCGAGCCGCGCGAGGTCGAGGAGGTTCGCGATCATGGCGGAGAGCCGCCTGCTCCCCTGGAGATGGAGCTCGAGTAACCGGCGCTGCCTGTCGGTGAGCGGGCCGGGGAGCCCGTCGAGCAGGAGATGGTTGGTTTCCTGCATCGCGACGAGCGGCGTCTTGAGTTCGTGCGAGACGCGCGAGACGAACCCGCGCTTCATCTCGTCGAGCTCGCCGAGGCGCCGGACCATCGTGTTGAAGTCCCGGGCGAGATCGGCAAATTCGTCGCCGGGGCCCGCCTCGATCTGGTACGAAAACGTGCCGCCCGCCACCGCGCGAGTCGCTTCGGTGAGCCGCTTGAGCGGTTTGTTGATGGAGCGAACTGTGAGGATCACGATCAGCGCGGCGAGGAGAAGGGCGAGGCCGGCGACCATAAGGGAGACGTGCTCCGCGCTGCGCCCTGCTTCGGCCGAACGCGCGACCTGTGTGGCGATACCGTCACGCGTGAGATCGAGCACCGCCCAGGTTTCGTGGTGCAGCTTCTCGATCGGGTCCGCGAGCACCTGAAGCACTTGGGAATCGGAGACGCCCGCAAGCCGGCCCGCCATCGTGGACCCAGCCACGCCCGCGAGCGTGAACCCCTGCCAGACCGACGCGAGACGGACGGTCCCCATGGACCCTCCGGCGCGAGCGTCGAGCGTCTCCAACTCCGCCAGCCCGGTTGCAAACGCGTCGCGTGCGTCGCTGACCCGGGCGGCATAGGCCTCGTCCCGGGTGACGAAGAACTTGCGCGCGTTGGTCTCGAGCTGATCGAGTTGATGCAGGAGATCGAGTGCGAGGATGCTGGCCCGAAAGTGGACTGCCGTGAGCTCCTGGTCTGCGGTGACGAGCTGCCGAACCAGCACTGCGAAGTACGTAAGGACGGCGATCAGCAGCGCAGCGAGGAGCCCCGATCCGGTGGCGACCTTGGTGGCGACTCTCATTCGTCGCTTGCCCCGAGCCCGTACACCTTGAGCTTGTTTCGGATCGTCTTGACGTCCATGCCGAGGTCGCGCGCCGCTCGTGCCTTGTTGTTCCCGACGCGCTTCAGCGTCTCGAGGATCACCAGACGCTCGGCCTCGGCCGCGCTCACGCCGGCCGGGATCACGATCACGTCCCCGACCTCTCCGGCATCCCCCTGCAGGAACGGCGGGAGGTGGTGCACCTCGATCCAGCCGCTCCTTGCGAGGATGACGGCGCGCTCGACGACGTTGCGGAGCTCGCGCACGTTGCCGGGCCAGTCGTAGCTCCTGACTCTGCGTTCCGCCTCGCGTCCGAGCCCCTCCACGCGGGTGCCATGCTTGGCGTTGTACTGGCGCACGAAGTACTGGGCGAGCAGGAGCAGATCCCCTTCACGGTCCCGCAGCGGCGGGAGCGCGAGGGTGAAGACGTTGAGGCGGTAGTACAGGTCGCGCCGGAGGGTCCCCTGTTCGACCGCCTGCAGCGGGTCTCGGTTGGTGGCGGCGATCACGCGCACGTCGAAGCTCACCTCGCGCGTGCCGCCGACGCGGCGGAGACGGTTTCCCTCGAGGACGCGGAGGAGCTTGGTCTGGAGCGTGGCGGGCATCTCGGCCACCTCGTCGAGGAAGAGCGTCCCGGTGTCCGCGAGCTCGAAGCACCCGGGACGCGTTGCGACCGCCCCGGAGAATGCGCCCTTCTCGTGACCGAACAGCTCGCTCTCCGCGAGCCCCTCGGGGATCGCCGCCACGTTCACGGCGACGAACGGCCCATGCGCGCGCTTGCTCCTGTCGTGGACGGCGCGCGCCACGAGTTCTTTGCCGGTGCCACTCTCGCCCGTCACGATCACCGACGCGTCGCTCGCCGCCACCGCTTCGAGCAGCGTGAACAGCTCGCGCATTCTCTGGCTGCGGCCCACGATGCCGGAGAACCCCGCCCCCTTGTCAAGCGCGGACTCCAGGTGCCGGACCTGGCCCCGGCGCTCGAGTTCGCCAGCGAGTGCGGCCAGGGTCGCCCGCAGCTTGGCGTAGTCCAAAGGCTTGGTGAGAAAGTCATGGGCGCCGAGTTTCATCGCCTCGACGGCTTCGTCGATGCTGCCGTACGCGGTGATCAGGATGACCGGCCGGTCGCGGTCGCCCGTCTTGAGCAGCTGCAACAGCGCGAGCCCGCTGAGCTCCGGGAGTTGAACGTCGGAGATCACCACGTCAGGGCGCTCGCGTTCGGCGAGGAGCCGGGCCTCGGCCCCGTCGCCTGCCACCACGACATGGAAGCCCCACTCCGTCAAGCGCATCTCGAGCACTTCGCGCATGGCGGCCTCGTCGTCCACCACGAGCACCTTCAGGCTTCGGTCGGGCATCTCACCTCGTCGCTGGTCACCGGGAAAATTTCCCTGGTGCCAGTCCACTGTAACGCATGCCGAGCGGCGCGTGCATCTTTCGGTTCGAGGGTTGCCTCCGGGATCATGGCCAAAGCCGGATGGAGGGGGGGTCGGATCGCGACGGCATACTCAGCCAGGGAAATTTTCCCTGATTCCAATCGGTAACAGCCTGCCACGGCAGTCGGAGGGTTGGACGTACGTCGTTGCCAGCGAGTGACTTGCCTATTCGGTTCGCCGTGGCACGCCGTTCGCATTGCTTCGATGCAACACGAGCCGGACAGACCGGTCTCGAGAAGGGAGACAGTGATGAGAAAACAAACGGCAATAGTCGCGGTTGCGATATTGGCCCTGGTGCTCGGGTTTTCCGGGTGCGCCACCAAGACGTACGTCCAAGAGCAGGTCGGACAGTCGACGAAGGCCTCGGACGCCAAGATCGGTGAGGTGCAGAAGCAGGTCGAATCCACCCAGACGGACGTCAGCGCGCTCAAGAAGTCCGATAGCGAGCAGAACACCAAGATTGCCCAGCTCTCCGACACGGCGCGTGATGCCCTCGCCCGTGCCCAGGATGCCGGCAAGCTCGCAAAAGGCAAGTTCCTCTACGAGGTGACGCTCACCGACGAGTCGGTGAAGTTCGGCCTCAACCGAAGCGAGCTCTCGCCGGAGGCGAAGCAGGCGCTCGACGCCTTCGCCGAGAAGATCCGCACCGAGAACAAGAACGTGTACGTCGAGATCCAGGGTCACACCGACAACCTCGGATCGGCCGCGTACAACCTCAAGCTCGGCCAGGTCCGCGCGGAGGCCGTGATGGGGTATCTCAACATGCAACACGGCTTCCCGCTCCACCGCATGAACGTGATCTCGTACGGGCTCACCAAGCCGGTCGCGGACAACCACACCAAGGACGGACGAGCCAAGAATCGCCGGGTCGCGCTCGTGGTGCTGATGTAGCGGAACTGCCCATTAGGCACGCCACGGCCCCCGGGCTCACCCCCGGGGGCCTCTTTGTTTCCCTCTACCGGTCGCTGATCCAACGGTTGCAGAGGTACCCTGGATCCCGCGGAGGACCTACCGATGGCCGACGAGCAGGTGCAGACACTCACCAACCACACGCGCTATGTGCCGATGTACCACTACGTGCTGTTCGCGATCTTAGTCGTGAACCTGGGCTGGACCGGAGTGAAGGTCGCCCGGCACCCGTCGGTCGACGCGACCGTGGCGCTCCTGGTCGCCTTCGGCCTGTTGATTCTGTTCTTCTACGCGCGGCAGTTCGCCCTGACCGTGCAGGACAGGGTGATCAGGCTCGAGATGCAGCTGCGCCTCGCGAAGGTGCTCCCGGCCGACCTCGTCCCGCGGATCGGCGAGCTCTCCGTCGTGCAGTTGATCGCGCTGCGGTTCGCGAGCGATGCCGAACTGCCGGAATTGGTGCGCGTGGTCCTGACGCAGGAGATCACGGACGGCGCCGCGATCAAGAAGATGGTGCGCGACTGGCAGCCCGACCGCCTGCGGGCATGACGCGAGCCGACGGCAGCGCCCGCCGCCGGATCTGTGGCTTCGCGACGTAGCGCTTGGCGAACTCCTCGCGCTGCTTGGCCCGCCGGACCTTCTCCTCCGTCGTCATCTTGCCGATGAACCACTTGTGGTTGTCGGACTCGAGCGTCGCCCGGATGAGGGCGCCGACCTCCTGCGCGGCCTTCGCCTTCTCGCCGCCGGCCGCGATGCCATTGGCTACCAGGTCCTGGGCCTCGGGGATGAACTCGGAGTAGAACGCCTTGCCGACCTCGAACAGCCCGTGCCAGTGCGTGTAGTCGGGTCCCTGCATCGACGCGCCGTGACGGGCGCACCGGCCCTGGTGGTGCCAGATCTCGTACCAGACCCAGTTGATGTGGTTGGCGAACGGCTCGCCCTCGACGAGATGGGCCTTCTTCAGTCCGTCGAAGATGGCCTTGCCGGGTTTCGCGAACTTCTCATTGCAGAACTCCACCAGGCCGTCGTAGTGTTGGTAGGGACCTCCCGCGATGTGTGCCTTGACCTCGGTCAAGAAGTCGGTACGAGAATTAGCTGGACCCGCCGCGTGCAAGCGCCGCAGCCAGCGCCTCGGGCGTGTTGCAGTTGGCAATGACACCGGGGTCGTCCACGGCCACATCCACCGTGTCGACGGCGTGCAGCACCTCGCGGAGGGTGGGCCCTGGTAGCGCGCCGGCGACGATCTGCTGCGCAACCGCGCGCACGAGCATGACCGGGTGGCCGCGTTTCCCTCGGTGCACTGGAATTGCAGCAGCGGCGCCGGTCGCCGCGAGCGCGCGAACCGTCTCGACCCGCACGAGCGGGTGATCCACTGGCAGCACGACGACCAGGTCCCATCGGGTGTCACCGAGGAGTCGGCCCAAACCGATTCTGAGCGATTCGAACATCGGCAACCCGGGCGCGGGAAGCGGCAAGGCCTCGAAACCACGGTCCGTTTTAGGGGCAGCGGCGGGCGGCAACGTCGCAAGGACGGGTGAGACACCCGCAGAGGCGAGAGTGTCCGCGCACACCGCCAGGAAACTGCGCCCGTCAGGGAGCAGCCCGAACGCCTTCGGCCCACCGAAACGCGTTCCGGCCCCACCGGCCAGGATCAGCCCTGCGACGCTCGCCGCCATCCTTCGGGGACCTCGCCGGTGCGGTCGAGTCGTATCAACTCGGCCACGATCGAGACTGCGATCTCCTCGGGAGTGACGGCCCCGAGGTCGAGCCCGACCGGACAGCGAAGCGTATAGGCCCGGTCGGGAGGAACGCCAGCCGCAGCGGCGGCGTGACGGATTGCGGCCGCTTTGTTCCGGGAGCCGACCACCCCAACGCCGGCGAACGGCCGGGCGAGCGCCGCCACCGCCCACGCCGCGTCGGCGTCCGCATCGCCGGTGGCGACGACAACCTGGGTGCGCTCGGCGTTTTCCCACCGGTTGAGCACTGCGGGGTCGTCGGCGGCAACGCTCTCGCACTCCGCGATATCCAGGGCACGCTCCGAGCCTCCCGGTGACGCCACCGTCACGCGATACCCCGCGCGCGATCCGGCCGCCGCCACGGCCTGGCCCACGTGGCCGGCGCCGACGACCAGGAGACGGCGCTGCGGTGCGAATTTCTCGAGCATCACGGTCACAACCCCTCCGCAGTTCGTGGCGATCTCGAGCAGGCGTCCTCGATCTGGACCCGCCAACATCTCCGACGCAGCCGCGAGAGCAGCCGCCTCCACCTCACCGCCTCCGACGGTACCGCATGTCGGGCCGCGTGCGGAAACCAGCATGCGGGCCGCGTCCTTGCGAGGCGCCGAGCCCCGCACGCCGGCGACGGTCGCGAGGACGCAGGTGTCGCCCGCGTCAACGCCCTGCAGCAGGTTCCTCAGTACGTCCATGCGCTTTCTCCTCTTCGGCCACCCAGGCGAACGGGTGCCTGTCGCTGAGCGCTGCGACGATGGCCGGCGGTGTGATCGGCAACCGGTCGATCTCGATCCCCAGCGCATCCACGACTGCGTTGCGAACCGCGGCCGCGGTCGGGATCAGTGACGGCTCGCCGATCCCCTTGGCCCCGAAGGGACCGCCGGGGCCCTCGCTCTCCACCACCGCGATCCGGATTCTGGGAACGTCGGCGGAGGTCGGGATGATGTAGTCGGTGAATGAGGGGTTGGCGAGGCGTCCCCGGTCGAGCTTGAGCTCCTCGCTCGTACCCCAGCCGATCCCCTGGACGACACCTCCCTGGATCTGTCCCTCGAGCACGTCGCGGTGGATGACGCGCCCGACATCATGCGCCGCTGAAACCTCGACGACGCGAACCAGGCCGAGCTCCGCGTCAACGGTGACCTGGGCGACGTGGCATGCAATGGCGTAGAACTCATACGGATCGCCGACGCCGGTGGCGGCGTCGAAGCGCCGCTCTGTGCTCCGGTACCACCCGGTGCTGATCCCTTCGATCCGCCGGGAAGCCATTTCACCGGCGAGGCGCGCGATCGGCACGCGGCGATCTGGATCACCTCGCGCGGACGCAAACCCGCCGGCCAGCAGGACGTCGCGCTCGTCGCAGCCGAGCAACTCGGCGGCGAGCGGGTCGATTCTCTTTCGGAGGCGTTCGACCGCGTTCAGGATCGCCATGCCGGAGGCGTGTGCGCCGCGCGAGGCCACCGTCGGGCCGGAATCGGCGACGGTTGTCGTGTCAGGCTGCCACACCTGCACCTGGGCTGGGTCCACGCCGAGCGCCTGGGCTGCGATGGTCTGACAGGCGGCGAGGTTTCCCTGACCCATTTCGGTGAGGCCCACCCGTACGACGACGGAGCCGTCGGACTGCAGGATCACCACGGCCGACGAGCGGTCCAGATGCTGACCTCCGTGGTGCAGGTTGCAGCCATACAGCACGAGTCCGATCCCCATGCCCTCCCGCGCCGGGCCGTCTTGGTGGCGAGTCCGGGCATGGAACTCGTCCCAGCCGGCGAGTGCCGCGGCACGGTCGAGGCACTCTCGCGCCAGAACGGGCCGCCGGACCGACTGCCCGGTGCAAGTGCGCCGGCGCCGGTCGTCCAGAAGGTTGCGGCGCCGGAACTCGAGGGGGTCGAGGGCGCAGGCGCGCGCCAATCGGTCCATCGTGGCCTCGGCTGCCCATGTCACCTGCGGTGCACCGAACCCGCGGAACGCACCTCCGAAGAGGTTGTTGGTGTACGCCACCCGCGTGGTGACGCGAACAGCGGGCACGTGGTACGGACCGATCGAGGAGACGTTGGCTCGCTCCGCCACCACGGTCGAGATGCCGATGTACGCTCCGGCGTCGAGGACGGTCTCCACCTCGGCGAAGCGCAAGTGCCCGTTGCGGTCGGCGCCCCACCGGTGGCGAATGACCATGGCGTGGCGCTTTGACGAGACCTGCATATCCAACTCACGGGGGAGCACGAACCGAACCGGCCGATCGGTGGCAAAGGCGAGCACCGCGGCGCACGCAGCCAACTCGGAGGGGTAGTCCTCCTTACCGCCGAAGCCGCCGCCGGTGGGCGCCTGTTCCACCCGCACCGCGGCGAGCGACAGCCCCAGCACCCTGGCGACCGCCTGCTGAACGTAGAACGGGCACTGACACGAGGCGACGATCGTGATGTGTTGCCGTCCCTCCGGGATTGCGAGGCAGCCCTGGGGCTCGAGGTACGCGTGTTCCTGGCCACCGACGCGGTACTCGGCTTCGACCACCACGCTGGCTCGGGCACAGGCGGTGTGCCCTCGTACGACGCGGAACGTGCGGATGAGGTTGCCCGCGTCGTGGACGCGCGGGGCGTCGGGCGCGAGAGCCTGGATGGGGTCGTGCACGGCCGGAAGGGGCTCGAGATCCGCATGCACGAGATGCGCTGCGGCCCACGCCGACTCCGGGGAGCGTGCGGCGACCAGAGCCAGCCGCTCGCCGACCATGCGGACTCTCTCCAGGGCGAGCAGCGGTTGGTCCTCGAAGATCACGCCGACCAGATTCTTCCCGGGAAGGTCGGCCGCCGTGATCACCGCTTCGACACCGTCGATGGCACGCGCCGTGGCGAGGCTCAAGCCCACGACGCAAGCCGACGCGACCGGCGCCACGGCCACGGCCGCGTGCAGCATCCCGGGCACCGCGAGATCGGCCACGTAGCGCGTGCTGCCCGAGACCTTGGCCCTGGCATCGGGTCTCTCGTGGTGACCGCCAAGCGGGTCGTGGCCGGGGGCCTCCTCGAAGTGCGCTCGCTCACGCCGAGTGTCATGGTCCGCCTCTTCGCTCGACGCGCGCTCGAGAGCTTCGAGCACCTTGACATACCCGGTGCAGCGGCAGAGGTTGCCGGCGAGCAGGCGTGCGCGTTCCTCGGCGTCGCCCGGGCTACGCGCGAGCGCCGCGGCGCCGGTAACGGCCAAGCCCGGCGTGCAAAACCCGCACTGCACGCCCCCATGCGTCACGAGCGCCTCCTGAAACGGGTGCAGCGAGCCTGACTGCTGCAACCCCTCCACGGTCACGACCTCGTGGCCGTCCGCAGACGCGGCGAGGACGAGACAGGAGGTGACGGGAGCACCGTCGAGCAGCACAACGCACGCACCGCACTCACCGGCGCTGCACCCTTCCTTGGTCCCGGTAAGGCCGGCATCCTCACGGAGGAGGTCGAGAAGCCGGCGCCCGGGCGCAACCTCGAAGGTGCGGCGCGCGCCGTTGAGCTTCAGGTTCACGACTACGCGCTCAGACACGGGCGGCCTCTTGAAGAAAGCGGTCGAGCAGCACGGCGGCGGCGATGCGCCGATACCTCGCCGGCGCCCGCACGTCGTCGATCGGCGCGATGTCGTGCTGGAGCGCCTGTACGGCTTCCCGCCGCGCGACTGGGTCCGGTCGCCGTCCGGTCACCACGGTCTCCGCGCGTTGCGCCCGCACCGGCGTGGGCGCCACCGACCCGAGCGCCAGCCTCACCGACTCGAGCGCGCCGTCGGTCCGAACCGCCGCCCGCCCGGCGAGACTCACGACCGAGATGACCTGTTCCAGCCGTGGTCCCGTCTTGACGAACCGCTCCACGAGGCGGCAGTCCGGGGGGATCTGGACGAGCGGAAGGAATACCGACACCAGCAGCTCGCCGGGCGCCAGTGCACTCCGGCCCGGCCCGAGGAAGAAATCCACGACCGAAAGCCGTCTCGTTCCCGCGGCCGAGACAACTGTCAACAGGGCTTCTGCGACCAGGAGCGCCGGTGCGGTGTCGGCCGCCGGCGAGGCGTTTGCGAGGTTGCCGCCGAGGGTCGCGCGACACTGGATCGGCCACGCGCCGACCGTCCCCGCGGCGGCCGCCAGTGCGGGGAAGTGGCGTCGAACGCCGTCGTCGGCCGCGATGGAGTCCATTCTCGTCGAGGCGCCGATCTCGACGCCGCCGTCAATTTGCCGGATTCCGGCCAGGCCGAGACCGCCGAGGTCCACCACGCACGAGACGCGCTTGCGCCCGTCTCGCAGCTGCACCATCAGGTCGGTGCCTCCGGCGATCGGCCGTGAGTCGGGACGTCCCGCGAGCACCGCGAGCGCCTCTGCGACGGTGGTGGGCCGGATGACCTGCTGAACGGGAACGTCCATGACTGCCGATCCTCCTGGGACAAGTCGGCCCTGCTCAAAGGACGGGGCGACCGCCAGGGCCCCGAGGCAGGCAACACCTCGATCTCAATAGTAGGCTCGCAGTGTCGAGTTTCCAAGGTCGATGGGAGACGGGCAGTCAGGCGGGGAAGCCGAGATCGGGACCGACGTTGTACGCTACTGAGAGCCCTTCGCTGAGGGCTGGGAGGAACAGGTGAGGCGTTTTTACACGGCGACTGTAGTGCTCCTGGTAACCACCCCGTCGGTTGCCCAGAGCATGCGGCGGACACCTGTGGTGCAGGTCGTGGAGAAGGTCCGGCCGGCGGTCGTCAACCTGACGGCGCGACAGGTCGTGACCCTGCGCCGGCGGTCGCTCTTCGACGATCTCTTCCCCGAGTTCGCGCCGCCCGGTTCGGAGGTGTACACGTCGCAGTCTCTTGGCAGCGGGGTGTTGATCTCCCCCGATGGCGTGATCGTGACCAACGAGCACGTCATCGAGGGCGCGGCGGAGATCAAAGTCCGCTTCGCGGATGGCAAGAGTGTGGAGGCGGAGGTCATTGACTCAGACGCCGACACTGACCTGGCGATGCTGCGCGTGCCGGCGAAGGGCCGGCCGTTCCTGCCGCTCGCGGACCAGGACGACTCGATGATCGGCGAGACCGTGATCGCCATCGGCAACCCGCTCGGTCTCGAGAGCACAGTGACGGTCGGAGTACTTTCCGCGCGTGACCGCACCGTCACCTCGCCGAGCACGCGCCGCGTGTATACCGACTTTCTTCAGACCGACGCGTCGATCAACCCCGGCAACTCCGGGGGTGCGCTCGTGGACCTCGATGGGCGCCTTGTCGGGATCAACACTGCGATCATTGGCGACGCACAAGGGATCGGCTTCGCAATCCCGGCCAAGAGGGTCCGGAGGGTGGTGAACGATCTCTTGCGCTACGGACACGTGCAGGCGGCCTGGCTCGGGATCTTCGTCAAGGCGCGCGGCGAGACGACTCGCAAGGTGCGCGGCGAAAACGAGGGAGTCGAGGTCGCGGACGTCTACCCTGAATCGCCGGCGGCAGCGGCAGGACTTCCGCGTGGTGCCGTGCTTCAGGCCGGCAACGGCAGGCCGATCACCGGGCGAGACGACTACGCCACGCTCCTCGCGCAGGTTGCGCCCGGCGACCGCGTCACGCTGGAGGTGACGGAGCGTGGCTCATCCCGCGTGGTGGAGCTGCGGGCGACCCGACCGCCGGCCGATCTGGGCGAGCAGGTTCTACTCCGCTTCGTGGGGGTGAAGGTCACGACACGTGCCAAGCAGGTCGTCATCACTCGCGTCGTGCCAGGGAGCAGGGCAGACGAGGCCGGCCTTGCTGCCGGTGACGTGGTGCTACAGGTGAACGGCGAGCGCATCGGCAACGTCGAGGATGTGAACCGCATCGTCGGCCGCGAGCACACTCGCTCGTCCGTGATGCTCGTCGTCGGGCGCGGGCCGTTCGCGTATCAGCTGCCGTTTTCGATGTCGCCGTAGGCTATACTCTCCCGCGTGGCGGATCGCGCCGTCGGCGTGGTGACAGCAGTCTTCGGCCCCCTCGTTCGGGTGCAGGTGGGGGACGAGCCTCTGGTGGTTCCTTTCCGTCGTGCACTGCGGTGGTCGGACGGTGTCGAAGATCGGCGCTTGGTGGTCGGCGATTGTGTTTTCCTCGACGGCAAGTCCCCGGACCTCGTGGTTGCCGAGGTGAGCCCTCGACGGACCACGCTGACCCGCCGATCGCCCGGAGAGCGGCGCGCAAGGGTGATTGCGGCCAACGTCGACATGGCTGTCGTGGTGATGGCGGCGGTCTCGCCTGAGCCCAATCCCAGGCTGCTCGATCGCCTCCTCGTGGCGTGTCATCACGCCGGCATCGAGCCACTCATCTGCTTCAATAAGATCGACCAGGGTTCGGCGGGGATCGACGCGTGGATCGGTGACTACCAGGACGCCGGCTACGAGATCCTCCTTGCTTCGGCGCGCACGGCGCGGGGCGTGGGCGTGCTGACCCGGAAGATCGCCGGCAAGACAACGCTGTTCTGCGGCCCTTCCGGCGTGGGCAAGTCGGCGCTCCTCAACGCGATTCACCCCGGTTACCGGCTTCGGGAGGGCTCGATTTCTGAGGCGACGGGAAAGGGGCGGCACACGACCACGACGGCCCAGCTCCTCGCTCTTCCGGGCTCCGGATTCGTCGTCGACACCCCCGGGGTCCGTGAGTTCGGTTTCTGGGACCTCACGCCTTCCCGCCTGCAGGCGTGCTTTCCAGACGTGGCCCGCGCCGGGAGCGAGTGTCACTTCGCCGATTGCACCCACACGAACGAAGCGGGCTGTGCGGTGCAGGCATCGGTTCAGGCAGGCAAGCTCTCGTCGCGGCGGTACTCCTCATTCGTCAAGCTCTGCAAGGAGCTCGTCGAAACCCAGGACGGCTAACCGGGCCCCGGCGTCAGCCCAGACCCGATCCGTTCGGCCGTGCCCTCGCCTCGCCACAGCATCAGCCCCTCAGCCAGTCCGAGCGCGATGCCTCCCCCCGGGATGGGCACCATGCCGAGCGGAGCGTCCGGGAGCCTGAGCAGCGGTGTTGCCACGCGCTCCGTGAGCGCGACCCGCACGAGGCCCGCGTTACACGGTGGGCTCACGCCGGCGACGAGGCCGCCGGAAGTCGAGATCAAACCGCGACAGCACGGAAGCGCGAAGATCCCCGGTCTGGTTTCGCCCTGCAGGGACGCGAGCGAGAGACTCTCACCGTCACTGGCCACCAGCATGTCGATATCGAGCCAGACGACGCCGCCGCGGCCGTTCACGGCGAGCTCGCGCACTCCGGAGGCCTGGATGGCAACCACCTCTCCCCCGGGCCAGCGAGCGCACGCGGCGGCGGCGCCGTCTGGCGCAACCGCCAGGTGGCGGAACGACCCGGCAGCGGCGATGTGCGGCGCGGTGCGGGCATTGAGGGCAACGCGCCAGACGCCGAGGGAATCAATGAGCCACAGCTCCCCTGTGGTTGGGGCGACAACCGGAAAGAGCACCCAACGAGGCCAAACGACGAGCACTCCCTCGTCGCCGCTCGGGGGTTTCCATACGATCTCGAATCCACCGCTCCGAGGGCGCGCGAAGACCAGCCCGCCCTCCTCTCCGTCACCTCGGCAACCCGTGCGCATTCTCGGCAGCTGGCCGGAGGTCAGCCATTCGCACAGGCCGGGTTCGCCCTTGGCCCGAAGACGGGCGGCGACCTCGAGCCGAATGGGCAGGCCGGAAGTGAATGCGACATCGGCCAGAGTCACGGCACCGCTTCCGACGAGGCGCGCCCGTGCGTCTCGGTCCACCTCCTCACGGTCAGTCTTCTCCTTCTCCTTGGGAAGCCCCGCTTCCAGCGGCTTGGCGAGCGCGTTCCGGAGGACGCGTGGCATCGGGGGGTATTCCTTTCCGTTCCCTTTCTGCCAGGCGAGAAGGAAATCGAAAGGACGCTGCCGGGCGAGAGCAGCGTTGCCGAAAGCCTCGACCAGAAGGGCGGTTGCCGCTGCAAGCTGTGGGTTCGCACCTCCGACTTGTCGCAGCCCGGCCATGCTTGCGCGCCGGCTTTGCCAGTGCGTTGCAGGGTCGAGGGCATCGGTGGCAAAAGCAGTCAGCGTTGGTACGGCGTCCTTGAACTCCAGCCAATCGCGCACAGGACGCAGCGTCGGGGGCAGCGCCGCGAGGGCGAGGGAACCCGAATCCACGAGAGCCTCAGCCACAGCCAACAGCGGCTCGGCGCAACGTAAGTCAGGGGTGGCCGGGCGGATATTCGCAGCGAGGATGGCGGGCGCGAGGTTTCGTGCCACCTCTGCCGGACCCGGTGTCTCGGCCTTGGGCACGAGCACCACTGCTGCGGAACCGTGGACCACCGTGTCGACCGCCGTGCCGTCGGTCGTGCCGATCGTGATCGACATCAGCGGCAACGGTTCAGGGTCCACGAGCCCTCGTAGTTGCGTGGCGAGCGAAGATCCGAGGACTGCCTCGTCGAGTTGCTTCGGCGGTGCCGCGCTCGACCACAACCCTGGTGATAGCAGGTAGCACGACGCCAGGTCGGGGTCTTCGAGGGCGATATCCGCGAAGGACCTAGGCGTCCAGGGGATGAGGTGTGCGGAAATGCCTGTGGGAACGGGCCGCGTTGGGGGCTCGCTGCCAAACATCACGGCCGGAGCGAGCGAAACGGCGACCAAGAGGGCGAAAAGGCCGCAGGGCTCTTGACAAACTCGAGTCATGGTCCGAATAATAGCGTAGGAACCGACCCACAAAGGAGGACGGGGAATGAACAAGTCAGAGATTGCCGTGAAACTGGCGAAGAAGGTTGGCCTGACGCACGCCAAGGCGGCGGATGTCGTGGACGCGATCTTCAACGCACACAAGGGCATTGTCGCGGTTGAGCTGGTGGCCGGGCGCAAGGTCACAGTCCCCGGCTTCGGCACGTACGCGACGCGGAAGCGGTCGTCGCGGCAGGGCCGCAACCCGGCCACTGGGAAGACGATCACCATCTCGGCCCGCAAGTACGTCACGTTCAAGGCAGGCAAAACACTGAAGGAGAAGCTGGCCAAGTAGGCCGATGGAGCAAGGAGGAACGATGAACAAGACCGAGTTGATCACCAAGCTCGCGAAGAAGACGGGTCTCACCCAGGCCAAGGCGGCCGAGGCCGTAGACGCGATCTTCAACGCCAACAAGGGCCTCATCGCGATCGAACTGGGCGCCGGCCGCAAGGTCACGCTGCCCGGCTTCGGCGGTTTTTCCGTCCGCAAGCGCTCGGCTCGGTCGGGCCGCAACCCGGCCACGGGCGCGACGATCAGGATCCCCTCTCGAGCGTACCCGGCTTTCAAGGTCGGGAAGACCCTCAAGGAAAAGGTAGCCAAGTAGGCCTCCGGTTTCCGGCTTGAGTTGACCTCTGGGCGCGGGGAACCGCGCCCAGATTGCATTCTCTCCATTTCGGCGAACCCCCCGCGGTTACTGACCGCGGATGTGGTTGGTCGCTGGGGATCGGCCGCCCGCACCGTCCGTCGCCGGGGGTTGACTTTTGCCGCCGGGAAAGGTACGCGCCTCCGATCGGAACCGGTCCAGCGGATTGAGATCGAATTTCCGTCGGATCGGTTCCGTCAGCTCGGCCTCGAATCACGCTAAGCACAAGATATGGTGGTGGATCGCCGTTGGGGACCCAAGATCTTGCGGTGGCCCCTTGACAAGCCCTCCAGGCCGCCCTAGATTCGCAGAGCAAAGTTCAAGTAGTACTTGAACTCTAGGGAAGGGGGATCTGGGATGTCCGCGGAACCTTCATCACTTGCCGTCGCGGCTTCTCGCCGGCCGGATGCCCAGGGCGTTTCCGTACGACGGTTGTTCACAAATGGGGAGCACTATCCCTTTGACATGGTGCGGTGGGAGCGCCGGACCGCGAGGATTACCGGGAGCGACGGTGCTGTGGTCTTCGAGCAGACTGACGTCGAGGTTCCCGAATTCTGGTCGCAGACCGCGACCAATATCGTCGCCCAGAAGTACTTTCACGGACACATAGGCACGCCTGAGCGGGAGAACTCCGTCCGGCAGTTGATCGGCCGCGTTGTTCACACAGTCGTCGAGTGGGGTCACACGGGCCGCTACTTTGCGGACGTTGAATCGGAACGCGCCTTCGAGGACGAACTCACCTACCTTCTGTTGAACCAGATGGTGTCGTTCAATTCGCCGGTGTGGTTCAACGTCGGCATCGAGCCCAACCCGCAGTGCTCCGCCTGCTTCATCAACTCCGTGAAAGACTCGATGGAGTCGATCCTCGATCTCGCGAAGACCGAGGCGATGCTCTTCAAGTACGGCTCGGGCACGGGCTCCAACCTCTCGGCGTTGCGCTCCTCGCGTGAGCCGTTGGCCGGAGGCGGAACCGCGTCCGGTCCGGTCTCGTTCATGCGCGGGTTCGACTCATTCGCCGGTGTGATCAAGTCCGGTGGGAAGACCCGTCGGGCTGCGAAGATGGTGATCCTCAACGTTGAGCACCCCGATATTGAGCACTTCATCCGCTGCAAGGCCGAGGAGGAGAAGAAAGCCCATGTCCTGATCTCGGCCGGATACCCCGCGGGGTTCGATCAGGAAGGCAGCGCGTACGAGTCGATCCAATACCAGAACGCCAATCACTCGGTCCGCGTGACCGAAGAGTTCATGCGGGCAGTCGAGGACGACGGGTGGTGGGAGACGCGGGCCGTGACCTCTGGGGAGGTCGCGGGGCGTTTCCGTGCGCGTGAGTTGATGCACACGATTGCGGAAGCGACCTGGGTGTGCGGCGACCCCGGGATCCAGTACGACACCACGATCAACCGGTGGCACACCTGCAAGAACACCGCCCGCATCAATGCCAGCAATCCATGCTCGGAGTACATGTTCCTCGACGACACGGCCTGCAATCTCGCGTCGCTCAACCTGATGCGGTTCGTCGACGAGAAAGGGACCTTCCTCACCGAGGCCTTCCGTCATGCAGTGGACGTGATGATACTGGCGCAGGAGATCCTGGTCGACTTCGCCCACTACCCGACGCCGAGGATCGCCGCCAACTCGCATGAGTTTCGCCCGCTCGGCCTCGGCTACGCCAACCTCGGCGCGCTGCTGATGTCCGACGGGCTGCCCTACGACTCCGCAGAGGGAAGGGCGTACGCCGGGGCGATCACCGCGTTGATGTGCGGTGAGGCCTACCTCGCGTCAGCGCGCATCGCGGAGGCCATGGGTCCCTTCCCCGGCTACCCGGTCAACCGCGAGTCGATGCTCGAGGTGATCGCAATGCACCGCGACGCGGCCCACCGCATTCCCACCCGCGGCGTGACGCCGGATCTGCGGAAGTCGGCTACCGAGGTGTGGGACTCGGCGCTCGAGCACGGCAGGGCATTCGGGTACCGCAACTCGCAGGTGACCGTGCTCGCACCGACCGGTACGATCGGCTTCATGATGGACTGCGACACCACCGGGATCGAGCCGGACCTTGCCCTCGTGAAGATCAAGCGCCTCGTGGGCGGCGGCACGATCAAGATTGTGAACCAGACGGTGCCGCGCGCCCTCGCCAAACTCGGCTACGACGAACCCAACCGCACCGTGATCCTCAGGCACCTCGAGACCACAGGGACCATCGAGGGCGCACCTGGCCTGAAGGACGAGCACCTCCCTGTGTTCGACTGCGCCTTCAAGGCGGTGTCAGGGTCCCGCTTCATCTCGCCACTCGGCCACCTGAGAATGATGGGTGCGGCACAACCGTTCCTGTCGGGCGCGATCTCGAAGACTGTCAATGTTCCCGAAGAGACCGGACCGGAAGAGATCGAGAAGCTCTACGTCGAGGGGTGGAAACTCGGCCTCAAGTCGGCCGCTGTGTACCGCGACAACTGCAAGGGCTCGCAACCGCTCGCAGCGGCTGGCGAGAAGGTCGCAGTTTCGGCGTTCCAGCCGGTGCGGCGGAAGCTGCCCGACGAGCGCGTCGCAATCACCCACAAGTTCTCGGTCGAAGGGCAAGAAGGGTACGTCACCGTCGGCCTGTACGAGGACAGGAAGCCCGGCGAGCTGTTCATCACGATGGCCAAGGAGGGTTCCACGCTCTCCGGAGTGATGGACGCCTTCGCAACCGCGATCTCGCTGACGCTCCAGTACGGCGTCCCGCTCGAGTTTCTCGTCAACAAGTTCTCACACGTGCGCTTTGAGCCGGCGGGTTGGACCAACAACCCCCAGATTCCCTACGCGAAGTCGATCATTGACTACATCTTCCGGTGGCTGGCATCGAAGTTCCTGGCTCCGGAGGATCAGGCGGCCGTTGGCGTGCAGCCGGTCGCTGCGGGCGAGGACAAGCCACAGGCCGCACTGCCTGGCCCACGGCAGCAGGCGCTGCCGGGCCTCGAGAGCGGCGAGATCTCGCACCTGTTCGTCAACCAGGCGGACGCACCACCATGTCCGACCTGCGGCATGATGATGGTCCGGGCGGGTGCCTGCTACAAGTGCGGCAACTGTGGGACGGTTCACGGCTGCAGCTGATCTGGCCATGCTCGGGTAAAGGGACAAGGCCGGAGCTAGGCAGCTCCGGCCTTGCTGTCCTTGCTCTCCTGCCAGTCCAGGGAATCGGTGAGGAACCTCCGAATCCGAGCCGCGAATCCGGGTTCGAGGTGGCAATCGGAGTGGCCGCGGCCGGGGATGCGCCACGCCTGGCCACGTCCGAGCGCCACACACTGGAGGCTCTCAAGGTGCTCGACCGGGACGGTGCGGTCTTCCTCGCCGTGGACGAGCACCACGGGCCGGCCGGCGGCCTTCGTCTGCGGGAGCCCGCCACCCAGGGAGACGCCTCTCCTTATCCGTTGGAACCGACGCCTCGGAAGACGGGAAACCGAGCTCGGCCAGTGTCTGTCGAGGCGAGGCCCGGGTGTTGCGCCACGCCACTGTAAGGCACACCAGCACGCCGATGTGGCAGACGACGACCGCTACGAGAACGAAGACCGCTCATACCATCTTGCCAGCGGAACACGCCCCTGACTATGCTCATTTCGAATCGGGTCCTGTGTTGAGCGCAAAAGGAGAGAGCCGTGGCGACCGAGATCCTCACCGAAGCCTGGGCCAGCGCGTGGCGCGACGCCCTCAACAGCAGCGAAAGCTACCGTACCGCCGCCGCGTCATGGGAAGGGGCGGTGGTAGTGGCTGTGCGCGCCGAGCCGGAGCGCGGCATCAAGCAACGGGCCGTGTTCCTCGATCTCTGGCACGGCAACTGTCGCGCCTCCCGGGCGGTAGCCGAGGCAGAGATGCAGGCGGCGCGCTACGTGCTCACTGCGCACGCGTCCACATGGACTGAGCTGCTGAGCGGCTCGCTCGACCCGGTGGTGGCCGTGATGAGCGGTCGACTGGAACTCGCAAAGGGGAGTGCAATGGCCCTCTTTCCCCATATTGCCGCCGCAAAAGAGCTGGTAGCCGCTGCGAAATCGCTGCAGACCACGTTCCCAGTAGGCTGGTTGAAAGCGTAGGATGCCTGTGGGAGATGACGTGGCGCTGAAGGAGAGTTGTGCCATGGACGTGCTCAGGCGACCGAGGGCAACGTGGTGCAAGCGCCCCGGTTCCGTTGTCCGCGGGGCGATCGCCGTGGCGGCCATCACGACATTGCTCTTCCTGTCCGCCGGCATCGACGTTTGTTCTGCGAGCGGGGCCGGGGGCTCAGGAGCCGTCGCGTCTGCGGCTCCCGCAGCGACGGCCGTCGGACTCGACATCCTCCGGGTTGGCGGGAATGCCGTGGACGCCGCCGTGGCCACGGCCCTCGCGCTCGCGGTGGTCCACCCGACGGCAGGTAACCTCGGCGGCGGTGGGTTCGCGGTCGTGCGAATCGGCGGCCGGGTCGTGGCTCTGGATTTTCGCGAGACCGCGCCGTCAGCCGCAACAGCGGGGATGTTCCTAGGACCGGACGGTAAGCCCGATCCCGAGCGATCGCTCGTGGGTCCCCTTGCTGCCGGCGTGCCCGGCTCGCCGGCGGGCCTGTTCGAGTTGCACCGTCGCTTCGGCTTTCTCCCTTGGCGCAACGTGGTCGCCCCCGCCGTTCGCCTCGCGGCAGAGGGCTTCGCGGTGACGCCTCGCCTGAGCCGGAGCATCGCGGCCGCGAAGCCTCTCCTGACGCGCTTCTCCGAGACCGCTGCGGTCTGGCTCCCATCCGGACAGGCGCCGCCGCCGGGAACGATGCTGAAGCTGCCCGCCCTCGCCGCGACGCTTCGCTCGTATGCGGCTCGAGGGCCGAAAGCGCTCAGTGCGGGCCCGGCCGCCGATGCGATCGAGCGTGCCGCTCGAACCCGCGGCGGTATCCTCACCGCGGCTGATCTGGCAGCGTACCAGCCGGTGTGGCGGGAGCCGGTGCTGTTCACGGCATTCGGGTGGAACGTCGCCTCCATGCCGCTGCCCTCGTCGGGGGGGATCATCCTGGCCGAGACGACAGGCATGCTCGAGCGCCTTGGTTGGAGTCGCCGGCCCGTCGGGTCGGTTGACCGCATCCACCTGCTGGTGGAGACGTGGAGGCGAGCGTTCGCGGACCGCTTCCTTCTGGGCGACCCAGCCACAGCGCTTGCCGGCCCAGCACAGCTTCTCGATCCCGGCTGGCTCGACCGTCGCGCCACCGAGATCGACGGCATGAGGGCAACGGCGTCCGAAACCGTGCGGCCCTGGCACGCGCCGAGAGCACACGAGTCGCGCGAGACGACGCACCTGTCGGTCGTGGACGGCGCGGGCGATGCGGCGAGCCTGACGACGACGCTCAACGGCAGTTTCGGTTGCGGCTTGCTCGTGCCCGAGATCGGGATCCTCCTGAACAACGAGATGGACGACTTCGCAGCCGCTCCGGGTTTGTCCAACCTGTACGGGCTGGTGCAGGGCGAGGCCAATGCAGTCGGACCGGGCAAACGGATGCTCTCGTCGATGACGCCGACGGTTGCCTGGCGCGCCGGCGAGGTTCTGGTCCTCGGTTCGCCCGGCGGATCGCAGATCCCGACCGCCACCGCCCAGGTCCTCCTGAACGTGATCGTGGATGGAGAAACGCTCCGAGCGGCGGTCGACCGGCCGAGGGTTCACCACCAGTGGTTCCCGGACGTTCTCGTGGCGGAGGAGGGTGCTCTCTCCGAGCCGGTGCGCGCGGACCTCATCCGGCGAGGGCATCTTTTGCGGCAGGCCGAAGGCATCGGCGAGGTGCACGCCGTCCGGCGCAAGGAGGGCGGGGTGCTGGAGGCGGTGGCCGACCCGCGCGGTCCCGGCGCCGCAGGTGTGACCGACAGGCAGGAGCGATAGAGAGCCACCGGCACGTTCAGGCCGCGCCGCGCGGCAACACGGCGCCGCCTTTGCTGTGCGCTACAATGCGCTGGGCGCGGCTGCCCGAACCCCTGCCGTGTCGCTCCCGATGTAAGGAGGGTGGTGTTGTCGACGACGTTTCCCGGCCATGCAGTTTCCCCGCAGGCCTTTCGTGAGCGGTTCGTCTACTACCTGAGGTACTTGCGGGGTCTCGAAGTCACGGAGGCCACGCCGGCCGATCACCTGGCCGCACTCCAGCTGACAATCCGCGAGTCCCTGATCGACAGCGCTATTGCTACACATCGTGCTATGAGCAGCCAGGACCCGAAGACCGTCCACTACTTGTCACTCGAGTACCTCCTGGGGCGGCTGGTGGACAACAACCTGATCGCGACTGGACTTCGAGACGTTGCGAGCCAGGCAATGGCCGAACTCGGGCTCGACCTCGACCGGCTGGTGCAGGAGGAACCCGACCCGGGTCTTGGGAACGGAGGCCTGGGGCGCCTCGCGGCCTGCTTTCTCGATTCGCTCGCGACGCTCGACTACCCTGCTTTCGGCTACGGGCTGCGCTACGACTTCGGGATCTTCCGGCAGGAATTCGTTGCAGGCTGGCAGCGCGAACGCCCCGACACGTGGTTGAAAGGCGGCTACTCGTGGGAGATCGCCCGCCCGGACCTGACCGTGACGGTCCGACTCGGGGGGACCATCGAAGCGAAAGGCGGCGACGGGAACCGTCGTCCGTTGTGGACGGGATCACACGTGCTCTACGGCGTCCCTTACGACGTGCTCGTCGCTGGCTTCGACACGACAACCGTCTCGACGTTGAGGCTCTGGAAGGCCGAGGCTCCCGATTCCTTCGACTTCGACACCTTCTCCAAAGGCAACTTCCTGAGCGCCGTGGCTGGTCGCGAAAAGGCCGAGGCCGTCACCAAGGTGCTCTACCCGTCCGATGAGGCCGAAGCCGGACGCGAACTGCGCCTCACGCAGGAGTACTTCCTGGTGGCGTGCTCCGTGGCCGACATCGTACGCCGGTTCCGCGAGCGCCACGGCGCGGCCTGGGACCTCTTCCCCGAGAAGGTCGCGATCCAGCTCAACGACACACATCCGGCCCTCACGATCTCGGAACTGATGCGTGTGCTGGTTGACGAGGAAGGACTGCCCTGGGAGCGGGCGTGGGCGATCACCCACGGGACGTGCGCCTACACCCAGCACACGGTGCTTGCCGAGGCGCTGGAAACCTGGCCGGTCGCGCTGATGCAGCGCCTGATACCGCGCCACGTCGAGATCATCTTCGACATCAACAAGCGCTTTCTCGACCAAGTGGAGACGCTCGAACCCGGGGACCGCGAACGCCTGCGCCGGATCTCGCTCGTGTACGAGGACGGAGACCGCCGGTTCCGGATGGCGCACCTGGCGATTGTCGGCTGCCACCGCGTCAACGGCGTTGCGCGCCTTCACACCGACCTGCTCAAGAGGCAGGTGTTTCCTGACTTTGCGGAGATGTGGCCCGAGAAGTTCATCTCGATCACGAACGGCATCACACCGCGGCGATGGCTCCTGGCGTGCAACCCGCACCTCGCGGGTGCGATCTCTGCTCGGATCGGCGACGGCTGGGTGCGGGATCTCGACCGTCTCATCGAGCTTCGGCAGTACGCCGACGACCCGGAATTCCAGGACGAGTTTCTTGCCATCAAGTACGCAAACAAGGTGGCTCTTGCGGCTACGGTGAATTATCTCTGCGGGGTGGTGGTCGACCCCGACTCGATGTACGACGTACAAGTAAAGCGGATGCACGAGTACAAGCGGCAGTTGCTCAACGCCATGCATATCATCGCGCTATACCGGCGGATCAAGACGCACCCGGGCGCCGCCTTCACGCCACGCACGTTCATCTTCGGCGCCAAGGCTGCGCCGGCCTACCGCATGGCGAAGCTCGTGATCCGCCTCATCAACGGAATCGCGGAGAGGGTCAACGCGGACAAGGAGATGAACGGGAAGCTGAAGGTCGTCTTCATCCCCGACTACAGGGTGACCATCGCAAGCCTTGTCATTCCTGCTGCGGACCTCTCGGAACAGATCTCGACCGCCGGGATGGAAGCTTCCGGAACCGGGAACATGAAACTCGCCCTCAACGGTGCGCTCACGATCGGGACGCTCGACGGCGCGAACATCGAAATCAGGGACGCCGTGGGCGACGAGAACATCTTCATCTTCGGTCACGCCGCCGAACAGGTCGCGGCGATGAGGGGTCCCGGACATTACAACCCGTGGGACTACGTCCGAACCGACCCTGAGCTCGCTGATGTCCTCGAGACGCTGCGTGACGGTGTCTTCGCCGACGGCGACGGACCGGCGTTGCGGGCGATCTGGTCCGGGCTGATGGAGCACGGTGACCAGTTCATGCATGTGGCCGACTTTCGCTCCTACGTGGACACACAGGCGCGGGCCGGCGATCTGTTCACCGATCGCCGCGCCTGGGCGGCTAAGGCGATCCGGAACGTGGCATCGATGGGGTACTTCTCGTCGGACCGTGCGATCCGCGAATACGCCCGCGAGATCTGGAACCTCACGCCCCTTCGGTAGTCGGCTGAACAGGGGCCTTTCGGGGGGTCACTTCTGGTACCGCTGCCTGATCATCGGGATGAGGTACTCCGAAAAGGCTCGCTCGAGGTCGTAACGTGGGGCGTACCCCCAGTCGTTGCGCGCCGCCGAATCGTCGACGTCGGCCGGCCAAGTGTCCACGATTCCCTGACGCTTCTCGTCCACCTTGTAGGTGATTTGAGCGCCTAGGAATGCCTGCAGGACGATCTGCCGGATCTCCTCCGCGGAAGGGCTGAACGCACCGACGTTGTACACGGTATGGTTGAGGCTGCCTTTCTGCGCTGCCGCCAGTAGCAGGAGCGCGTCGACCCCATCGGGCATCGCCATGAACGGAATACGCGTGTCGGGCCGCACGAAGCACGCGTATGGCTTACCCTCGGCCGCGGCGTGGATCATCTCTGGTGCATAGTCGGAGGTCCCGCCGGAGGGGACGGTGACGGCTGAGATCAGTCCCGGAAAGCGCAGCGAGCGGAAATCCACCTTGCCGGCGAGTGGCTCGGCGGCGAGCTGCTTGTATCGCTTCGCGTAGTAGCGGCCCATGTGCTCGCAGTAGAGCTTGTTGCAACCGTACATCGTGGTCGGCTTGGTCCACTCATTCTCGGTCACTTTGCCGACGCGCGCCTTGGTGTCGACGTCCGGCAGCCCGTAGGCGGCGATCGACGAAGGGTAGAGGAAGGTCACGGGCCGTCCGTGAGACTCGCCCTGTTTCTGGGCGAACTCGAGGAGGCTCATCGTCCCCTCGACGTTCACCTGGTGAGCGGTCATTGGGGTGAACTCGCTGCGGGTGGAGAGCAGTGCCGCCAGGTGGAACACCGTGTCCACCTCGTATTCCGAGAGGATCCGTTCGAGGAGGTTGCTGTCGAGAATCGACCCGATGAACTCCTGCTGCACGAGCTTTGCGAGCTCCGGGTCGAGCGACTTGACGTCGAGCGTGATGATGGGTCGATCCTTGTCGGTCGACAACGACGTAATGAGACCGTGGCCGATCTCTCCGCTCGCTCCTGTGATGAGCACGACGGGCTTGCGCAGCATGAGGGCCCTCCTCCTTGCCGGTGCACCGGTACTGCAACCGGCGACGGTGCGTGAAAACTAGCACAACCGCGCCCGCGCGTCCCATCCGGGAAGAAAGAAAAGGGAAGAAGGAAGAGGAACGACAGCGACCGGGACGCGGCCGCCTCTTCGTCGTCCGGTCTTCTTCTTCCGTCTCCCCTTTTACCTCTCTCCGTCGCTACGCGACTGTGACATCCTTGCAGAGATAGACGTCCTGGATCGCGTGCAGCAGTTCCACGCCCTGCTCCATTGGCTTCTGGAATGCCTTGCGGCCCGAGATCATGCCGGAGCCTCCCGCCCGCTTGTTGACGACCGCAGTGAGGACGGCCTGCGCGAGGTCGTTCTTGCCGGAAGCGCCGCCGGAGTTGATCAGCGGTGAGCGACCCATGAAGCAGTTGGCTACCTGCCACCGCGTCCACTCGATGGGGTTGTCGCCGGCACAGAGCTTGTCGTACACGAGCGGGTTGGTGTAACCGAACTTGATCGCACCGTACCCATTGTTGGACTCGGGTGCCTTCTGCTTGATGATATCGGCCTCGATCGTGACGCCGATGTGGTTGGCCTGACCGGTGAGATCCGCCGCCACGCCGTAGTCCACGCCGTCCTTCTTGAACGCGGAGTTGCGCAGGTAGCACCACAGCACGGTGAACATACCGAGTTCATGAGCGTGCGCGAATGCCTCGGAGACCTCCTGGATCTGTCGGCGCGATTCGGCCGATCCAAAGTAGACCGTCGCGCCGACGCCGGCGGCACCCAGGTCGAACGCCTGGTCGACGTTCGCGTACAGCGTCTGGTCGTACGTGAGCGGATAGGTGAGCGTCTCGTTGTGGTTGATCTTGAGGATGAACGGGATCCTGGGCGCGTATCTGCGCGCCACCGAACCGAGGGCGCCGAGCGTGGATGCCACGGCGTTGCAGCCGCCCTCGATCGCGAGCCTCACGATGTTTTCGGGGTCGAAGTAAGCAGGGTTGGGAGCGAACGAAGCGGCGCCGGAGTGCTCGATGCCCTGGTCCACCGGGAGGATCGAAAGGTATCCCGTGCCGGCCAGGCGCCCCGACTTGAACATCGATGCGAGACTCCTCAGGACGTTGATCGGACGGTCGGTCGGGACGACCACCCGGTCCACGAAATCGGGTCCGGGCAGGTGCAGCATCAACTTCGGGATTCCTTGACAGGTATAGTCGAGCAGAGACGCCTTGTCGCCGAGTTGCTTCCGGATCTGGTCGATCATGTCCATGTCCTCCAGCGCCGGCATTCTAGCGCCGATCGTGATGTTCGAACCGCCGATGAGCTAATCCCAAGACGGGAGCGGAATGCCCAGAGCCGCGAGAGCCGACGCGAGGTCGATAGGAATCGGCGCTGTGAGGATCAACTCGGGGCCAGCGTCGGTCTGGGGCAAGTGCATGCGCCACGCATGCAGGAGAGGACGCCCGGGATTCAGGAGACGGCGCAGTTCGGCGTCTCGGACGGCTCGGTGGCGCGGGCCGCCGTAGAGATCGTCCCCCACGACGGGGTGGCCCGCGTGCGCAAGGTGCACGCGGAGCTGGTGGGTACGGCCCGTCGCCGGAGCGAGCCGGACTAGCGAGACGTGGGGAGCCCGGTCCCAGACAATGTAGTCGGTGACGGCCGCCCGCCCGTCCTCGCAGACAGTCATGCGCCTGCGATCCCGGCGGTCGGGACCTAGCGGCCACGCCCATCGCCCTTCCGGAGGACGCGGATGGCCCCACGCGAGCGCAAGGTAGGTCTTCTCGGCGCGTCGCTCCGAGAAGACCCGGACGAGCTCCCGGTGGGTTTCGCGATCGCGCGCCAGCACCACCACCCCGGACGTTCCGACATCGAGCCGGTGAACGAGGAAGAGCGCATCGGACGCGAGCCCATTCTCGGCGCGGACGGCTGGCGGCAGCGTCGCCAGCAGACGCGCGACCGCTGCACCCGGCTCTCTGCGGCGGGTCGCCAGGCTGACGCCGGCAGGCTTGTCGATCGCCACGATCCGGTCGCCGGAAAAGAGCAGGGTTTCGTGCGGGAACACCCGTTCAGGATGCCATGGCTGGTGCGACGGGGAAAGCGCCGACGCAGCGGCACGGGCACGAGAGTGGCGACGCCTTAGGATTCAGGGTGGTCGCAGCCCGAGTCCGTTTCGGAGGCTCCTGCACATAGGTGACGCGAACTCCGACGTGCGTCGAGGACTCTGCGGCCGTACCGCTTGGCCTGGTGGTCCATTTCGTGGGCGGACAGCCTGCGGTGCTCGCCAACGACGTCGGATGCCTGGTGGGGGGCCGCGCTCCCGGTCGAGAAATGCGCACGTCGGAGCCTCGACCTGTGGCGCATGTGCTCATGCTCGCCTCCGGGTGCCTTGCGCTTCGGATGCAGTGAGGCGTCTACGGGGCGCGCCGCCCGCGCACCCCCTTGACAACATGGATTTGTGCCTTATCTTTTAGATGAGTATGGACACGGTCGTCTCGCCTGATCAGCCTCCAAGTAGTACCAACCGCGCGAAGCGTTTTTCCGCGGTCGCAGGGAGAGTATCCCCAAAAGCGGCCGCGGTTGCTTTTCCCACCACGACCACGCACGCCACGGTAGCGTCGGGCTCACTCCCGGCTCTGCGGCGGAGCTCTGGCGGGACTCGAGCCTAAGGGGACGAGAGCCATGCTCCCGTGCCCCTCGAGGGCCTTTCCGCCGGGCCGGCTCCGGGTGGTCCATAGAGCAAGAGAGCAGAGAGAGTCTGAGTCCCTTTTTGCCCAGACCCTGACCAAAGAAGGGTGTGACACCTCCCGTTTCGGAGGTAGGAGATCATGAGAGAGAACACGGTTCCCGCGGACCCATTGATAGCCAGCGCGCGGCGTGAGGAGATCTGCCGGATCTTCGGCGAGTCCTTCGACCCCGCGCGCTGGAACGACTGGCGATGGCACATGCGCCATCGCTTCATCAAACCGGAGCAGTTCGAGAAGCTGCTCCGCCTCACCGCATCCGAGCGGCGGGGCCTTGCGATGACGCAGGAGAAGTTCGCGGTGGCGGTGACGCCACACTTCGCCGAGCTCATCGACCCCGACGACCCGAACTGCCCGATCCGCCGGCAGGTCGTCCCCCGCGAGGAGGAGCTGCTCGTGGGGCCGGGTGACATGACGGACCCGTGCGGCGAGGACCACGACTCGCCGGTGCCGGGCCTGGTTCACCGCTACCCGGACAGGGTGCTGCTGCTGGCGCTCGACACCTGCGCCGCCTACTGCCGCTACTGCACCCGCTCGCGCCTCGTCAACCAGGGGGAACTCGACGCCCTTCCGCGACGGGTCGATGCAGTGATCTCGTACCTGGAGGAGCACACCGAGGTGCGCGACGTCCTGCTCTCGGGCGGCGACCCGCTGCTGATGTCCGAGGACCGTCTCGACGAGATCCTCGGCCGGATCCGCGCGATCCCGCACATCGAGTTCGTGCGCATCGGGTCACGCGTGCCCTCGTTCCTCCCGCAACGCATCACGCAGGAGCTGGTCAGGGTGCTTCGCAACAACCGGGTCTGGCTGTCGCTGCACTTCTGCCACGCACGGGAGGTCACGCCCGAGGTGGCGAACGCGTGTGACATGCTGGCCGACGGCGGCATTCCGCTCGGGGCACAGACCGTCCTGCTGAAGGGCATCAACGACGACGTGCAAACCCTGAAGGACCTCTTCCACGCGCTGCTCAGGATCCGCGTCCGGCCGTACTACCTGTACCAGTGCGACCCCGTGGTCGGAACCGGCCACCTCCGCACCAGCGTGCACAGGGGGATCGAGCTCATCTCCGGGCTGCGCGGGCACACTACCGGGTATGCGGTCCCGACGTATGTGATCGACGCGCCCGGAGGAGGCGGAAAGGTGCCGCTCCAGGCAGAGACCATCCTGTCGTACGAGAACGGTCAGGTGGCGCTGCGCAACTGGGAGGGGTTCACCTACTCCTACGTGGACCCGGCGGAGCACCCCTAGGAGCATGGGGCTCTCGATCGGGCTCTGTTACGACCTGAAGGACGACTATCTCAGGGAAGGGTTCTCGCCCGAGGACGTGCTCGAGTTCGACAGCGAGGAGACCGTCGCAGGGCTCGAAGCTGCGATGGCCGGGCTCGGCCATTCGACCGAGCGTATCGGGCGCGGCCGCGAGCTCGCCCGCCGCTTCGTCGAAGGCGAGCGGTGGAAGCTGCTGTTCAACATCTGCGAGGGCGTGTGGGGGCGCTCGCGCGAGGCCCAGGTCCCGGCATTGTGCGAGCTCTTCGACCAGCCGTACACCTTTGCCGACCCCCTGACCTGTGCCATCACGCTCGACAAGGCGGTGGCCAAGAGGATTGTGCGTGACCACGGATTGGCAACCGCCCCGTTCTCCGTCGTGAGCTCGCCGGACGAAGCGGTATCCGTCCAACTCCCCGCACCGTTCTTCCTCAAGCCGGTCGCGGAGGGAAGCTCCAAGGGGGTTACCGGCCGGTCGCTGGTGCGTGAGCGCCGGGACCTCGCCTCCGCCTGCAGGACGCTGCTCGGGCAGTTCAGGCAGCCGGTGCTCGTGGAGGCGTTTCTGCCCGGACGCGAGGTGACGGTCGGGATCGTCGGGCACGATTCCACTGCGCGCGTCTTCGGTGTCATGGAGGTCTCGTTCACCGACCGGGCTGAGACGCTCGCCTACACCGCCCTCAACAAGGAGGAGTACCAGGACCGGGTCGCCTATCGCCTGGTGAGCGGCGAGCCACTCGCGGAGCAAGCGCACGACGTTGCACTCGCTGTCTTCCGCGCGCTCGGATGCCGGGACGCCGCACGGGTGGACCTGCGGTGCGACGCGACGGGTCGTCTGAACTTCCTCGAGGTGAACCCACTGCCCGGGATCAACCACGTCCGGTCGGACCTCCCGATCATGGCGCGTCTCGGCGGGACCTCGTACCAGGAGCTGATCGGGTCGATTATTGATTCCGCACGTTCGAGGTACGGTCTGTGAGCCGACAGCCGATGGCCGCTAGCCGGCAGTTTGTGCCATCGCGACGCCAGACCTTTGCGTCGGCCGGCCGCGCGTGTCCCGGCCGTCATCACAGCGGATCGGGGACTGTCAGGTGTGAGCTGTCAGCTGTCGGCCGGGTCTTCGGGGTTCCGGGGTTCGGGCTCTGGTTGTCGTGGCGGCTGTGAGCATGCTGCGCGTGGCGGTGGTCCATACCGCAGTGGACATTGAGGACGATCCGTCGACCGCCGACGTCCTCGACCAGGTTCGTCTGTTCAAGCAGGGACTGGCCGCACTGGGCGTCCGGCACACCACCATCGCCGTTCGGGATGGCCGCGTGTGGAAACATGCCGCAACGCTTGCCGGTGCGGTTGTGTGCAACCTCCTGGAGGCACCGCCCGGGCGTCCTCAGCTCCACGCCGCGGCCACTGCCGCCCTCGAAATTCTGGGCGTGCCTTTCACCGGCTCCTCGGCGAGCGCGCTCTGGCTGACGACAGACAAGCTCGCGACGCGGGCCGTGCTCTCGAGCGAGGGGCTGCCCGTCGCGGCCGGCGGGCGCCTGGACCCGGAGCGGCCGCGGCTGCTGGACCGCGTCCCGCCGCCATGGATCCTCAAGCCCGCATGGGAGGACGCCTCGGTCGGCCTGGAGGGCAACCCGGTGTGCTCCGCCGCGGCCGAGGCGGTGGAACGCGGGCGATCTCTCTCGCTCCGCTTCCCCGGTCAGCCGGTCCTGCTCGAGCACTTCCTCCCCGGCCGGGAGTTCAACGTCTCGCTGCTGGCCTCGCCGCAGGGCGCAACAGCACTGCCGGTGGCGGAGATCGCGTTCGTGGGCTTCCCGCCCGGAGTGCCTGCGCTCGTCGGCTACGAGGCGAAGTGGGCGAGTGGCTCGTTCGAGGAGACTCACACGGTCCGCCAGTTCCCGGGCGGGGATGACGGACCGCTTCTCGCGCGGATTCGGGAGCTGGCGCTGGCGTGCTGGGACCCCTGCGGCCTCGCTGGGTATGCACGGGTGGATTTTCGGCTCGACGAGACAGGAGCGCCCGTGATCCTTGAGGTCAACACCAACCCGTGCCTTTCCGCGGACGCGGGGTTTATGGCCGCCGCGACCCACGGCGGGCTGTCGGTCGTCGACGTGGTGGAGCGGATCCTGGTGGCAGCCACGAGCCGCTGAGCCCTGCGCTACTGGTGGTACGCTTGTAATGCAGCGAATGCCATAGTGGAGGAACTGTGAACATCCGCACTGACTTGCGCCCCGAGGACCGCACCCCGCTCGAAAAACTCCTACGCGACACCGGCTTTTTCAACCCGCAGGAGCTGGAGGTGGCACTCGAGCTCGTGGACGACCGCCTCGCCCACGGCGAGAAGAGCCACTACCGGTTCCTGGTTCTCGAAGACGGCGACGAGGTGGTCGGCTACGGGTGCTGGGGGCCGATCCCCGGCACCGTCGCCTCCGCTGATTTCTATTGGCTCGCCGTTCACCCGGAGCGGCAGGGGAAGGGGCTCGGCCGGGCGTTGTTGGACGCGGCCGAGACCTGGATCGCTCGCGAGGGGCGCACTCGCGTGTACCTCGAAACCTCAACCAGGCCGCAGTACGTTCCCACGAGGGCTTTCTACCTCCGTTGCGGCTACGGGATCGCCGCCGAGCTGCCCGACTTCTACGCACCCGGCGACGGCAAAGCGATTTTCCTGAAGATCCTCCCGCGCGTGCACTGATCTTGTTGCCACTGGAGTGCACGGCCACTCGGCGGGTTCTCGTCCAGTCCCGCCAGTCGGTCCGTCTTGTTGCGCGCACTGTCGCGCAGAAACTGTTCTAGACTTGCACCATGAAATCGATTGGTGAGAGCGGCGTGTGCGTGAGCACCCCCGATAGTCGTTGGTCGCGCCGCGGTGCCATCGTTACCGCGAAGGTGGTGGCGCAGCGAAGCGGCCCCGGAGCCGTCGCATGAGCCTGGCCGGGCACCTGCACGAACTCGGTCTTCCGGACCTCCTTCAGATCGTGGCGATGGCTCAGAAGAGCGGACGCCTCGATTTGACCACACGTGACGGCGAAGGACTCATCGTCTTCCGCGCCGGACGGATCATCTACGCTGCCTCCAACGCGGCACGCGAGACGCTCGGAAGCATGCTGGTGTGCCGACGCCTGATCTCCGAGGAGGCGCTGCGGCAGGCGCTCGACCGGCAACACCGTTCGCGCGAAGAGCGCCGGCTGGGATCGATCCTGGTGCAGATGCACGCGGTGTCGCAGGACGCGCTGGAGGCAGTGATCTACGAGCAGGTCCAGCGTGTGATCGGGGACCTCGTGAAATGGCGCGACGGGTACTTCAAGTTCGAGGCGATGGAGATCCCAGACCACGGCGAGATCGGCGTCGACGCCCGTGAGTTCCTGGCCCAGGACGGATTCAACGCCCACAAGATCGCGCTCGAACTCTCGCGGCTCGCCGATGAGGCCAGGCGGACGCCCGCTGCGATGGCCGTTCCGACGCCGCCCGAGACCGCGGCGCCCGGGGACGCGGCGTCGGCGAGAAAGCCCGTGACCGACGGTGGGACGCCGCCGAGTTCGTCGCTCGGTTCGATCCTCGCGGTGCAACCGGTCACCTCCCTCACCGCGGAGGCCACGCTGGAGGTGCTGCGAGCGGGCGCGGCTGTGCTCTCGCGCGGCGTGCTCCTTCTCGTCGAGCGGTTCGGGGTGACGGGCGTCGGTCAGTTCGGGCTGGGAGAGGGAGACAAGGCCGTCGACGAGGGAATCCGCAACCTCTGGATCCCGCTCGACGGGGCCTCGGTGCTGTCCGATGTTGTCGCGTCAGGGACCACTTTCCGGGGGCCGCTCCCGCACAACGAGGTGAGCGAGCTCCTGGTCGGCGAGCTCGGGGGCGGATGGCCCGCCGAGGTCGTCGTCCTGCCAGTCAAGGTCGGGCCGACCGTAGCGGCTGTGCTCTACGGGGACACCATGCCGGGAGGGAAGGCCATCCCGGCTCTCGCGCAACTCGAGGGAAGGCTCGAGGAGATCGGGTCAGCGATGGCCGTGCCGGACACCCCCCGCCCGAAGCGGAGTTGATGCGGGCCGTCAGCGCGAGGCCGGGTCGGGGCGGTCGGGGTCGAGGCCGAGGCCGATGATCGCCGAGGCGGCCAGCTCTGCCGGGACCGCACCCGAACGTGCCAGGGCGGCGAGCGTGGCGACCACGATGTGCTCCGCGTCCACCTCGAAGTGGCGGCGAAGAGCGGCGCGCGTGTCGGAGAGGCCGAACCCGTCGGTGCCGAGCGACGTGATCCCCTGCGGGACGAAGCGCGCCACCATATCCGGCACCGTCTTAATGTAGTCGGACGCGGCTATCACCGGTCCGCGAGCGCCGGCGAGCTGAGCGGTGACGTACGGCACGCGGAGGGGCTCGGCGGGGTGCAGGCGGTTCCAGCGCTCGACGGCGAGCGCGTCTGTGCGAAGCTGCTGGTAGCTGGTGACGCTCCACACGTCGGCGCCGACTCCGAAGAGCTCGGCCAGGATGTCCGCGGCACGACACGCCTCTCGGACAGTGACGCCGCTGCCGAGGAGCTGGGCGCGGTGTGCGAACTCGCCTTCGGTGCGGCGCACCCGATAGATGCCCCGCAAAATCCCCTCTTCGATCCCGGCCGGCATCGCCGGCATCTGGTAATTCTCGTTGTAGAGAGTGAGGTAGTAGAAGACGTCCCGGCCTTCGTCCACCATTACTTTGAGGCCATCCTTGATGATGACCGCCAGCTCGTAGGCGTACGCGGGGTCGTAGACCCGCACATTGGGGACCACCGAGAAAAGTACCGGGCTATGACCGTCGTCGTGCTGCAGACCCTCACCCTGGAGGGTGGTACGCCCGGCGGTTGCGCCGAGCAAGAAACCGCGCCCGCGCGCGTCCCCAAATGCCCACACGAGGTCGCCAACACGTTGGTAGCCGAACATCGAGTAGAAGATGTAGAACGGCACCATCGCGAGACCGTGGGTGGAGTAGGCGGTACCGGCCGCGGTGAACGATGCAAGCGCGCCTGCCTCCGTAATCCCCTCCTCGAGGATCTGCCCGTCTTTCGCCTCCTGGTAGCGCAGGATCATGTTGTGGTCGACGGGTTCGTAGAGTTGCCCGTTGGCGGCGTAGATACCGAGTTCCTTGAACAGCGACTCCATGCCGAAAGTGCGCGCCTCGTCCGGGATGATCGGGACGATGCGCGGCCCGAGCCCGGCGGTTCGGAGCAGTTTCCTAAGCAGCTGCACGAACGCCATCGTCGTCGAAACCTCGCGGTTTTGAGGTGTGCCCTCGCAAAACTCCTTGTAGATATCCGCGGCGGGCAGCGCCGGCACGTTGACCTGCACCCGGCGAAGTGGCAGCGAGCCGCCGAGGGCGCGCCTCCGCTCGACGAGGTACTCCACCTCGGGGCTGTCCATGCCGGGGTGGTAGTACGGTGGGTCCTCGACGAGGGCTACGTCCGGGATCGGGAGGTGCAACACGTCCCTGAACGCCTTGAGCTGCGCCGCGTTGAGCTTCTTCTGCTGGTGCGTTGTATAGCGCCCCTCAAAGTCCTTGCCGAGCGCCCACCCCTTGACCGTCTTGATGAGCAGCGCTGTGGGTCTGTCCGGTTGCTCGGTTGCGGCCTTGTACGCGGCGTACACCTTGCGGTAGTCGTGGCCGCCAAACTTGAGGTTCCAGACCTCGAAGTCGGAGAGGTGCTCGACGAGCTTCGCGAGGCGCGGGTCCGCGCCGAAGAAGTGCTGCCGCATGAACGCCCCGCCCTCGACGTGATAGCGCTGCCACCAGCCGTCGACCACGGTGTTCAGGCGCTCGACCAGAAGCCCCGACGCGTCGGAGGCGAGCAGCGGATCCCACTCCCGCCCCAGAATCACCTTGATGACGTTCCAACCCGAGCCCCGGAATACCGCCTCAAGTTCCTGGATGATCTTCCCGTTTCCGCGCACCGGGCCGTCCAGGCGCTGGAGGTTACAGTTGACCACGAAGATGAGGTTGTCGAGCCCCTCGTCGGCGGCTACGTGGAGAGCGCCGAGGGTTTCCGGTTCGTCGGTCTCGCCGTCGCCCAGGAACGCCCACACGCGGGATCCGCTCGTGTCCTTGAGGTTGCGGTTGTGCAGGTAGCGGTTGAAGCGCGCCTGGTAGATCGCGTTCAGGGGTCCGAGCCCCATCGACACCGTGGGGAACTCCCAAAAGTCAGGCATCGCACGCGGGTGCGGGTACGAGGGCAGCCCGTGCCCCGTGGTCTCGCGACGGAAGACATCGAGGTGCGCCTCGGAGAGGCGGCCCTCGAGGAACGCCCTCGCGTACATCCCGGGCGCAGCATGCCCCTGGTAATAGATCTGGTCGCCGCTCCCGTCGGCCTTACCTCGGAAGAAGTGGTTGAACCCGACCTCGTAGAGCGCGGCCGCCGACGCGTACGTCGAGATGTGCCCGCCGATCCCCGGGTCGCGGTGGTTGGCGCGCGTGACCATCGCCATGGCGTTCCACCGCACGATGCGGCGAATGCGCTTCTCCATCTCCTCGTCGCCGGGGAACGCCGGCTCCTGCTCGGGGGAGATGGTGTTGATGTACGGGGTCTGGACCACCTCGATCCCGAGGTGCTGCATTCGGGCGCGCTTCAGCACCTTGCGCAGAAGGAACTTGGCACGCTCGGGACCTTCGGTCTCGAGCACGTGGTCCAGCGACTCGATCCACTCGGCAGTCTCCGTCGGATCGGCATCGTAGAGCTGCTGCTTGAAAGCCGTGTCGTTCATCCTCGCGTCTCCCGTTCCTGGCCCAGGGCCGCGCAGCCAGTTGCCACCCGCGGTCGACCTCCCTGGCACGTTACGCCGTGGCAGGCTTGAAAGGCGGCAGCACGCGGCGTGGCGAGCGGTGACGCCTGCCTGCGCGTCGCCTTGTCCCCTCAACACCGCAGCGAGCGCCGCTCTTCCCTTAGAGCACACCCACAAACACAACGTGACGACCTATTGTGCGCCCCCCTTGGGTGTTGACGGAAGCAGTGACGGCGATGGCGCGGGAGACGCCGGCCGCGCTGCGGGCGCCGATTGCCACGGCCGCCCCATGCTCGGCGAGCATCCGTGCGATCGCCCGCCCGATCCCCCGGCCCCCGCCCTTGACCAGCGCCACCCTGCCAGCGAGGTCAAGCATGATCGATCCCCAGGAACGCGATGGTACCGCTGCCGTGGTCCGGTTGGGGAGGGATTTGTTCCAGGCTATGCTGTCCTTTGTGACTAGGGGGAGCCGCGCGTTGCCGGGTGGGCCCGATGCCTCTTGAGACCGGGGCCAGGCTTGGCTCGTACACCGTGGTCGGCCTTCTGGGAACCGGCGGGATGGGGGAGATCTACCGCGCCCGCGACGAGCGGCTCGCGCGAGACGTCGCGGTCAAGATCCTCGCCCCGGGACTCGCGGGGGACACCAAGGAGCACGAGCGGTTCGAGCGCGAGGCGCGCACGCTGGCCTCGCTCGCACACCCGAACGTCCTCAACATCTTCGACGTCGGCGAGCACGACGGCCTCCGGTACGCGGTCATGGAGTTGCTGGAGGGCGGGACGCTCCGGGAACGGCTCGTCCGCGGTGCGCTGCCGTGGCGGACCGCGGTCGCCATCGCGATGGCCGTGGCAAAAGGACTGGCGGCGGTGCATGCCAAGGGGATCATCCACCGCGACATCAAACCCGAGAACGTCTTCCTGCTCGCCGATGGCGGTGTCAAGGTGCTCGACTTCGGGCTCGCCCATCGCGAGTCTGCGCCCGGCGCCGAACCGCAGCCCGAGCCGGAAACGCTGATCGGCACGGTCGTCTACATGGCCCCCGAACAGATCATGGGGATTGGAGCGGACGCGCGCACCGACATCTTCGCGCTCGGCGCCCTTCTCCACGAAATGCTCACCGGCGACAGGCCGTTCGGGCGGGTGACCGTCGGCGAGACCATGGGCGCGATCCTCAACGCGGAACCTCTGCCGCTCGAGCCCCGCGCGGGGAAAGCGCCGGCCGCTCTGGCTCGTGTGATCCGACGCTGCCTCGAGAAGGAGCCCGACCAGCGACTGCAGTCCGCACTCGATGTCGCCTTCGCTCTGTCGGAGGTCACCACTTCCCCCCGCGTCGCGTCGCCGCAGACGAATTGGTGGGCGCGGGTGGCCTGGTTTCTGGCCGGCGTCGCGGTCGGCGCTGCGGCCACCGCGCTTCTCGTCGCGTTTCGATGATGCCTGGGGAGCAATTACCCGAGGGTATCCCGAGGGCCGAACCGCGGGCGTGAATGGGCCGAGGAATCAAGCGACGGAGGATGGCGTTGGTCCGTGCGGGTTTCAGGAAGCGAAGCTTGCGGGCGTGGTCAACGACTGGTCGCCCGAGACGCTGTAGCATTGCAGCGGTCGGCGGGTGGCGCGAGGTGGCCTTAACGCCGCGGCGAACACCCCCGGGAGATCGATGGAGCATGGCTGAATCGGCAAGGACGCGATGCGCAGATGCCCTGGAGCAGGCTCTGTCTTCGGTGCCTTTCTACAGGCGGTGGAGATCGAGCGACCCAGGCCCGTCGCGGAGCCTCGCCGAACGACTCACAGCCCTGCCGGTTCTCTCGAAACGCGACCTCCGGACGTACGTGCCGCACGGCTTCGCGCACGAGAGCCATCGGATCGGAGAAGGTTTTTCCTCGGGAGAAATCGAGCTCGTGACCACGAGCGGTACCGCCTCGGACCGCGTCTCGATCGTGTGGCATCAGCCATGGTGGGACCGTTCCGAACGGGAGGCTGCACGCGTGCACCCCGCTCTTGACAGCGTCTTCGAACGGCGACACCGCGAGGCGGTGCTCACTTCACCGTTGTGTGCCGGAAAGCTCTGCCACGTCGGCCGCGTGCCGATGGAGGAACGGGTCGTGGGCGATCTGCTCTTCCTCAACCAGGCGTTCGACCCGACGACATGGGATGCTCGAGAAATTCGACGCATGGTGGACGAGCTCGATCGATTTCAACCCGAAGTGATCGAAGCCGACCCCGCTTACTTGTCGATCCTGGCGCGTGCCTGCGTGCTGGAAGGTCTGCGCCTCCGTCAGCCGGAGTGCATCGTGCTCACGTACGAGTTCCCCTCGCGCGTTCACCTGCGCCAGATCGCACCTGCCTTCCCCGGCGTACCGGTGGTGAGCTCGTACGGATCCACGGAGACCGGGCACGTCTTCACCCGGTGCGACGCAGGCGTGTTCCACGAGAACACCGCGACGTGCCACGTCGAGATCCAGCCGCTGCGCGCCGCGAGCGGCGACGTGCGAATCGGGCGGATCCTCGTCACCACGCTGGATAATCCGTGGTTCACGCTCGTGCGCTTCGACGTCGGCGACCTCGCCCGTCTCCACGATGGCCTGCCGTGCTCCTGCGGGCGCCACGACGGTCTCGCCGTCGCGGCGATCGAAGGGCGGATCCGCGACCTCACGTTTGACCTCGAGGGCCGCGCCGTGACCGTGAGGCGCCTCGACGACGCCCTCGGCGCCGCCGAGCATCTCCTCGGTTATCAGGTCGATCAGTGCGGGGCACGGGAGTACCTGGCCCGCTACACGGCCGAGCCGCATGCGGACGAGGCTACCTGCGAAGCCGTCGGAGACATCCTTCGTTCGGTGTACGGGCCCGGCGCGAGGATCACGGTTCGGCGCGAGGCGGCGCTATCGCCCGAGCAGTCGGGGAAGTTCCGCCTGGCCAGGACCACGTTCGACTGGGATCCCCAGGAGCTGTTCTCGTGACAGCGACGGCGCCGACCCGGACCGAGCCGCTCATCCACACCCGGGCGGACTTCCCGCTCCTTGGGCACGAGATCGACGGGCATCCGATCGTCTACCTCGACAGCGCCTCGACGTCCCCCAAGCCGCAGTGCGTTATCGACGCCGTCACCAGGGTGTACCGCGACCTCACGGCCAACGTCCACCGGGGCGTGCACGCGCTCGCCGACGAGGCCACCGCCGCTTATGAGAGCGCCCGTAGGGAGATCGCCTCATTTCTCAACGCCTCGCCGGCCGAGATCGTCTTCACGCGCAACGCGACCGAGGGCATCAACCTCGTCGCGCATGGCCTCGGGCTCAAACCCGACGACGAGATCGTCCTGCCCGCGCTCGAGCACCACGCGAACTTCCTCCCCTGGAGGATCAGGGCGCGCCCGGTGACGATCGGTCTGACCGAGGACGGCCTTCCGCACTACGGCGACGTGGAGGCGGCGCTTTCGAGCCGCACGCGCCTGCTCGCGCTGGCGCACGTCTCCAACACTACGGGCGTGGTGGCGCCTGTCGAGCGCTGGGTCGCGGCCGCTCGCTCCCGCGGGCTCCCCGTGCTGATTGACGCAGCGCAGAGTTCGAGCCACCTGCCGATCGACGTGCGGGCCCTGGACTGCGACTTTCTCGTGTTGTCGGGCCACAAGATGCTCGGACCGTCAGGAATCGGTGTGCTCTACGGGAAGCGCGAGCGCCTGGAGGAGCTGGACGTGTACCAGACCGGCGGCGGGATGGTGCGCTATCACGGCGACGACCGCTTCGAGGTTCAGGACGTGCCCCTGCGCTTCGAGGCGGGGACGCCCAACATCGAGGGCGCAATCGGGCTCGCCGCGGCGGTTGACTATCTCCGGAGCCTCGGCATGGAGGCCGTGCACGAACACTCGCAAGAGCTCGGGCGCCATCTGGTGGAGGGCCTGCGCGCCATCCGCGGCGTGCGCATCGTGGCAGACTCCGCCCCCTTGGAGGACCGCATCGGTCTGGCCGCGTTCGGCCTCGAAGCGCCGGGTCTCTCCGAGGAATCGGTGGCCCGTCTCCTGTGCGACCGGTACCACGTCCTGGTCAGCGGCGGCTACCACTGCGCTCACATCCTGCACCACCGGCTGAACCTGCAAGGCTCCGTCCGCGTCTCCACCCATGTATTCAACACGCACGAGGAGATCGACGTCGTGCTCTCGGCGCTGGAGGAGATCGCCGGATGGTGAGCGCCGGGCGCGACGGTCACATCGCAAACGGGGCTGCTGCGAGCCGCGCGCCCAAGCCGGTGTTCCTCATCGGAGGCGGAGATCACCGTGCGCGCAAGAAGCCTGACCCTTTGCTGGAGGTGGTCCTGGCGCAGGCCGGCAAACCGCGCCCTTCGATCGCCTACGTCGGCGTCGCAAGCGACGACGACCGCGGCTTCTTCCGTTGGCTCGCCGCCCTGTTTCAGCAGGCGGGTTCGGGAGACGTGCGCCTGGCGCGGCTCGCGTCGCCGCGCGCCGACGTCGTCCAGGCACGTACGCTGCTCGAGCGCAGCGACATCGTGTTCATCAGCGGCGGCGACGTCGAGGCGGGGATGGCGCACCTCGACCGGCACGGGCTCTCGCCGTTGTTGATGGAACTCCATCGCGGCGGCAAACCGTTCTTCGGGGTATCGGCCGGCAGCATTATGCTCGCGCGGTGCTGGGTCCGCTGGACGGATCCGCACGACGACGCGAGCGCCGAAGAATTCCCCTGCCTGGGTGTGGCTCCCGTCGTGTGCGACATGCACGCCGAGTCCGACGACTGGGAGGAGCTGCGCGTGCTGCTGAAGCTGATCGGCAAAGGGGTCGGCTACGGAATACCGGCAGGAGGAGCGCTCCGCGTGGACCTGGACGGATCGGTAAGCGCTCTCGGCAGGCCCGTGCAGCGGTTTGCGAGCCGGTCAGGCATGGTCGAGAAGCTCACCGAACTCACACCGTCCTGACCCCAACCCGAAGGTCCGTCCAGAGTTTCCACTTTGCTTTTGGCAACTTCTCTGGACCTGTGTGTGCCGGGGGTTTGTTGGGACGGTGACGCCTTGTAGGACGAGTTTTCTAAGTGGTTGATCTAGAACGATGTATTTGGCGCGCCGAGAGGGGCTCGAACCCCAGACCTTCTGATCCGTAGTCGGCTTCGCGGGGCCGTACACCGGCTCGCGATAACAACCAGTTGCGACGGTCAGACAACGCGCGGGTCTGTCCTCGATCCGCTGCCAGGGACGGCGGTAGAATCGATGCTGAGTAGAAGGGACCCCACATACTTCATCAGCCACACCCCCGCAGCGCCGCCGTGCTCCCCTGGCTCCTCATGCTGCTCCCGGCAGTGTTTTACCTCTTCCAACTGAACAGCTTCGGAAGGATTGAATACGACGACTACTACGGCATCCTCCCCCAGGTGATGGACGGCACGCACCTCTCGAGAAGCCCGCTGCGCTGGCTCCTGCTCAAGTCCAACGAGCACAGCGTGACGCTTCCCGCGGTCGCGTTCGCGCTCAACGCGTGGGCGACTTCGGGCGACAACCGTGCCCTCTCGGCGCTGGCGGTGGTGCTGCTGTTGGGCGTGACCATGCTCCTGTGGCGCTCGCTGCCTCGCGTCTTCTTCAGCTTCAAAGCACTTCGCGCGGCCGGGCCTCTGCTCCTCAGTGGCCTCTTGCTCTCGCCTGCCGGCGCCTACAGCGTGGTGATGGGATTCTCGGGCGTCATCTGGTTCATGTCGATCGCCTTCTCCGTGCTCGCGATCGTCCTCCTACGCCGGGGCGCCAAGAGCCGGTCGCTAGTCCCCATGGGCACCGTCATCGTGGCCGGGTGGGCCAGCGTGCTCTCGTTCGGCACGGGCCTGTTCCTGTGGCCAGCTCTAGTGGTGGGAGCCGCGATCTACCGAATGCCGTGGCGACGCCTCATCGCGCTTTGCGCCGGGGCCGTTGTGCCATACGCCTTTGCCGCCCTGACGTACGTGCGGCCTCCGGGGCACCCCGGGCTCCATTTGGCCAAGCCTTGGCTTCTTGTCGAGTTCTTTGCCGTCTATCTCGGTTCGTTCCTTGCTGCAAACCGCTGGGCGGCAGGAGTGATCGGCCTGGCCGGCCTCGCCGGGGCCGGGCTCCTCGCGGTTGTGTTCCTGAGAGACTCCGATGCCGAGACAGCGGACGAGCTTGCGCCCTGGGCGATGCTCGTCACCTACGCCGTCGGAAACGCGGTCGGAACGGCGGTGGCGAGGGCGACGCTGGGGGGCGCGCGGTCGTCGCGCTACGCCCCGGTCGCGGCGCTCTTCTGGATCGGCCTCCTCGTCATCGCGTGCGCCCTTGCGTGGCGCGCCGCGGACCGGCGGGATCCGTCCCGGCCGGTGGGGCTCCTAGTCCCCACTCTGTGTCTTCTTGCGCCGCTGGCGGCCACATGGTGGCGCGGCCTCCCGATCTTCGCGGGGTGGGTCGAGAGGGCCACGTGGCAGGGTATCGCCGAGCTGGCATTGACCCACGGCGTCTACGACCCGGACGTGCTCGAGGCAGTGAGCGTCGCGCCGCGAGAGGCTTTCAGCCAGCGCGCGTTCCTGGCGCGCTGCCGGCAGGTGCCTTTCGAGCGGCCGCCATCGGCGCCTGTGCACCTCGATGGCCCAGCGGCCGGCGAGAGCGCCGCGCCGTGTCCGACTTTCCGCGCGAGGGTCACGACGGTTCACCCAGTCGACGGCGACACCGCAAGGGTCGAGGGGGTGCTCGAAGGCGAGGCGCCGCCAGTGCCGGAGCTGCTGGTCGTGGACGGCGAGGGACGACTCCGGGGCGTTCTGCGGGTGCTGCCCACTCCCGCGCTCCTGGCGCGGATCGGCGTGCCTGGCGGCCGCGCGGTCCGCTGGGCCGGATACCTGCGGCCGGCCGGGTCGGACGATCCCGTGCGCATCTTCTGGCGCGGCCCGGGGGGTGGCGAGCGGCTGTGCCCAGTCTCGGACCCTTGGCAGGCATCGGACAGGTGGCCTGGGCCGTCGCTCGTGGGCGTCTGGAAGCAGCCACTGGGGCTGCGGCAGAACACTCCGTAGCCCGACCTCCCGCGCCCAACTCCCCGTCACCTCGCCGGGGTTCTACCATCCCCCTTTTCCCCGGAACTTGAAACGATGCGCGGATGGTGAGGGGGTCGTGAAGGTAGGTAAGAGGCTCGGTGGGGGGGCCGCCCGCAGGCGCGAGTTTCTGCCCGGCTGGTACCCGCGTGGTACCCACAACCGGCCACCGCCGGGCCAAGGTTCATCGTTGTGCTGGAAGTTCTTAGAAAATGGGCACTTAACTGGCTCCGCAGGAGGGGCTTGAACCCCCAACCCTCCGGTTAACAGCCGGATGCTCTACCATTGAGCTACTGCGGAGCACCAACTCCGTCCCCGGGTACGGGGTCAACCTTTCTACACTGCGATTGCTCACCTGTCAATCGGCGGGAGCGCCTGGCGCCAGCAGCGTCCAGGTAATTCGTACCGTCGGCGCCTGCTCCCATGCCGCGCGCAGGCTCGCCTCGTCTAGGAATTCCCTTGCGGGAAGCTGCACCCCCTCGGTGGTGACATCGAGGCGGCATCCGACCAGAGGCCACGGGCGCAGCCGGTATGTACGCTCCGCCACCTTCCGCACCGCGAGCGGAGCTGAGCCTCCCCGGCGAGGAAGGTCCGGGAACAGCGCGTCGCCCTCGGCGCCGCGAGCCAGGTGCACCGCGAGTGCGTCGGCGAAACGCACCACTGCACGATTCACATCGTCCGCTCCGGTGCCCAACGCCGCCCGATATCGCGGGTCGTCTCCCAGCTCCAGACGCAGACGCTCCCTCAACGCCTCCTGATCGGCCAGGAAACCGCGGTGCCGTTCGTCAGGGCCCATGGCGGCGAGACCGGACACGTGGTGCGAGACAAGGTAGCGGGCGTAGCGCCCGCAGACGGCGGTGCGCTCCACCGAGGAGGCCCAGATCGCCTCGTGCTCGCCCTCGGGGATCGTGTCGAACGCGAGGGGACGGCGTTCGGCGTCGAGGCGGGGAGCCTCCCGGCCGTCCCAGCCGGCGTCGTGGAGGAGCGCGGCGGCGAGCACCTCGGGTCTCGGCGCCGGCCGTGGGGTGAGACGGTTGCCCCAGTGCTCCGCGATCTGGAAGGCGAGGAAGGCGTGAGCGGACTGGAGGATCGCTACGAAGCCCTGGGATTGGGGGTGCAGGATCATCAGTACAAGTGTAGCGAAGAGAGATCACGGTGCGCTGTTTTCATCGGCCGGGCCGTCCGCGGCGGGGGAATGCGCCTGCCGGCGCTCCCGAAACGCGCTGGGCGAGCGTCCGGGTCGCCGGCAGGAATTCCGAAGGAGCGCCGGCCGCGAGCACGAACACGAGGTCGGCGACGTTCGTCCCGGTCGGGCCCGTCACGATCGCCTCTGGGAGCCCATCGAAGAACCCCCACGCGTCGTTGGCGGCGAGCGCCGCAGTTGCGTCTCGGCCGGATGCGGCCGCCCGAGAGAGGGTCGCACCGTCGACCACGGCCCCGGCGGCGGGTGAAATGCCGTCCACCCCGTCGGTGGCGGCCGCGAGCAGGCAGCGCTCCGGGATGTCGGCCAGAGCGAGTGCTGCCGCGAGCGCCAGCTCAAGGTTGCGCCCGCCGCGGCCGTCTCCGCGAACGGTCACGGTCGTCTCACCTGAAAGCAGCAGCGCCGTCCCCTCGCCCGGGGCGAGGCTTCCGGCCATCGCTGCGAGGACGGTGCCGACAGTGCGGGCTTTTCCGCGGAGCGCTCGGGTGAGGGTGCATGCGCGCAGTCCCGCGGCCTGGGCGACCTCTGCGGCGGCGGCGAGCGCCTCGGCGCTCGATGCAAGCAGACGGAACTCGGCGTTGTTCAGTCTTGCGTCGCCGGGCTTCGGCGACTCGGGCGCCTCCCCGCGCGCGCCGGCCTCGAACCGTCGCACGGCGTTTCCGAACGAAGGGGCGATGCCGCTCCGGACGAGCACGCCGAGCGCCTCGGCAAACGTCGAGGGATCGGCGACGGTCGGGCCGGAGGCGAGGGTCGCCGGGTCGTCGCCGGGGACGTCCGAGAGGGCGAGCGTCAGGATCTGCGCAGGGCCCGCACAGGCGAGACGGCCGCCGGTCGCCGCGAGCAGGTGTTTTCGCACGACGTTCAGCTCGCGAATCGGCACGCCAGCCCCGAGCAGCGCGCCGGTGAGGGCGGCCGCCTCCTCGAGATCGGTCGCTGGCAGGGGCTCGGCCAGCAGGGCCGAGCTCCCGCCCGACAACAGCACGACGATGCCGTCCTCGGCGTCGGCCTCGGCGAATGCCGCGAGCAACTCGCGCGCCGCCGCGGCCCCGCGGCTGTCCGGAACCGGGTGCGCCGCGAAGCGCGTGAAGGGGAGCACGGACTCAGGAGTCGGAGTGCCATCCGGCGCCAGGACGAAGACGGAATCGGGGGCGCGCCGGCAACGGTGGAGGAACGCCGCGGCGAGGCCCCCAGCCGCCTTGCCGAGGGCGACAAGGTGCAGCTTCCCGCGCGGGGTCAGACCACGATCTTCGAACCGCACGCCGTGAGGAGTAAATTCGATCCTCCGGACCAGCGCGTCCGGCGTCACTGCCGCGACTGCGGCGGCGAACATCGAGCGGGCGAGGTCGGTGAGGGGTCTCACTCCGGGTGGTCGGACGCAAGGTCGAGGAACGAGCGCATCTGCCCCTCGAGGACCTTGCGGGCCTCGGGATCCATGAGGTTGAGGCGATGCTCGTTGATGAGGATCACCTGCGTGCGCAACCACTCCCGCCAGCAAGCCTGGCAGGTGCTCTTCTGGATCTGGCTGCCCAGCGCTGTAGGGATCGGAGGCTGCGCCAGAGCATCGGTGGTCTGGCCGCAACGTTTGCAGGTGATGCGCATGCGCCCTCCAACGTCGTCGTCGCGCGTAGAATAGCGCGTCGGACAGACGAGGGAGGCAATCTCGGGTGGCACAGGGCAATTCCGCGTTGGCGGTGCTCTTCGACGTGGGCGGCACGCTGTTCGAGTGCCGTCCCGGCGCACCCGAGGTCTACGCCAACGTGCTCTCGCGCCTCGGTGGTCCGGTGACGGCGGAGGAGGTCGGGCCGGTCTTTCAGCGCGTCTGGTTGGAGCTCACGCAGCTCCACCCGCGCGGGCTCGACCGATATCACAGCTTCAAGGGGAACGAGTGGGACTGGTGGGGCGAGTTCGTGCGCCGCGTTCTCGCCGATCTCGGGCATTCGGCAGGGTGGGAACCGGCGCTCCGGGAGTTAATGGACGCTTTTGCGGATCCCGCGCTGTGGCACGTCTTCCCGGAAGTTGCGGAGGCGCTGGAGCGGTTGCGGACCCGCTCCCTTCGGCTCGCCGTCGTCTCCAACTGGGACTCCCGTCTCCCAGCGCTTCTCGACCGTCTGGAGTTGACGGGGTTCTTCGACGAGGTTCTGGTCTCTGCGCTCGAGGGCGTCGAGAAGCCGGGCACTGAGATCTTCCGGCGAGCCGCGCAGCGCCTCGGCGTCGATCCGGCCCGGTGCCTGCACGTCGGCGACTCGCCGCTCGACGACTATCGTGGAGCGGAGAGCGCCGGCATGCGCGCCGTGCTGATTGACCGCGCCGGTATCTTCGGCAACGGGTACGTTCGGGTTGCGGACCTGCGGGGGTTGTATGACCTTCTCGAGTGACGGCACGCCGCTGTTCGCATTGGTGATGGCGGGGGGAGCCGGGACGCGGTTCTGGCCGCTCTCTCGCCGCTCCCGGCCGAAGCAGCTGCTGCCGTTCGCCCAGGGCCGATCGCTCCTTGCGGCGACGGTCGAGCGCCTGACTCCACTCGTGGCCCTCGAGCGCACGCTCGTGGTGACATCGCTCGATGTCGCGGAGGCGGTACGGGCGGAGCTGCCGCAGCTTCTGGCGGACAACATACTCGCCGAGCCGGAAGGGCGAGACACCGCGGCGTGCGTGGGGTGGGTTGCGTGGCGACTGGCCCGCACCGCGCCGGGAGCGGTGATGCTGGTGGTTCCTGCCGACCACCTGATTCCGGACGGTGCGGCGCTGCGGTCGGCGCTGGCGACGGCGGCTGCTACCGCGTTCGCGCGCGGCGGCCTCGTGACGCTGGCCCTGCGGCCCACTCGCCCCGAAACGGGGTTCGGATACCTCGAGGTGGGGGAGCCAGTCGGTGCGGCGGGCGCCCACGAGATCCGCGCGGTGAAGCGCTTCGTGGAGAAGCCGAGCCGCGCGGCAGCCGAGGGTTTTCTGGCGGCGGGCAACTTCCGCTGGAACTCCGGGATGTTTGCGTGGACCGTGTCGGCGATCGTGGATGCGATTCGCACGCATCTTCCCGACTTGGCCGCCGGCCTCGACGAGCTGATGGCTGCGACCGACGCGGTCGGCGAGTCCGAGGCGCTGAGGCGTCACTATCCGGGCCTGCGGAAGGTCTCCGTCGACTTCGGCGTGATGGAAAAGGCGGCGCCTGTCTGGGCCGTCGAGGTGGATTTCGCGTGGTCCGACATCGGGTCGTGGGTGGGGCTTGCCGAGGTGCTGTCCGAGTCCGAGTGCGGCGTGTCGATCGGCGACGTCGTGACCCTCGACTGTGAGGGCTCGGTGCTTGTGTCCGACGGCCCGCTGGTCGCCGCCCTGGGGGTGAGAGATCTCGTTGTCGTCGCGACCCGTGACGCGGTGCTCGTCGTACCAAGGGACGATGTCCAGCGCGTCAAGGAGCTTGTCGAGAGGCTCCGCGCGGAAGGCCGCAGCGAGCTCCTGTAGGGGAACGATGCGGCGCCGGCGGCAGCGCGGCCGCAACGCTTTCGAAAACCAGGAGGCGCGGGTGTCGTCGCCACTGCCGGTGCGTCGCCGCCTGGTCGTCGCGCTAGCAGCTGTCGAGGGTCCAGTAGAAGTCCTCACCGGTCGCGAGCTCGACGGTCCGCCGCTGCACGAGCCTGCCCGAGGAGTCGAGAGCCTCGAGGACGTGGCGTCCGGCTCCGATATTGGAGAACGCCCGATCGGTGCCGGGCCGCACCGTCATCGCTTCGTGGCCGTCGACATAGATCGCCAGCGCGCACTGGCTCTCGTTGAGGACGACGATGTCGCACTCGGAATCGAATGCGCGCTGGTCGCACGCCGAGAGGAGAACCGCAAGGACAGCGAGAGAATAGAACGCGCGGCGGGGGAACGGGCGCATGCGAGGCGATGGTAGCGTTCCCGGTTGACGGGGACAACCGTTCTCTCTACCCTCGGGTCACGCCCCGATATGCGGGCAGTGTGCTCGCGGACGTGGCGATGAGAGGAGTCCGACGATGCGGCGTGCCGCCGCCCTGGCGCTTCTAGTCGCCGTCAGCGGCTGTAACCCACCCCTTCGGATCGGGGTGGTGCTCCCGGATCGAGGTGCCGCCGCAGTCTACGGTGCCTCGGTCAAGAGTGGCGTCAAGCTCGCGTTCGACGATGCCCTGGCGGCAGGTACGGCGCCAGCTGGGCTCGAGGTTGTCTACCGCGACTCGGGATCCGACCCAACGCGGGCGGCGAGCGCGGCCGAGGCGCTCTTCGAGAGCGGTGCGTTGGTCGTTATTGGTGGCGTTACCTCCGCGGAGGCCAAGGCTCTGATCCCGGTCGCCGACCGTGCCGGGCTCGTGCTGCTCTCACCCTCGGCTTCGGCCCCCGACCTCGCGCGTCGGTCTCGGTTCTTCTTCAGGGTGTACCCCTCCGACGAACTCGAAGGGGTCAAGGCGGCGGATTTCCTTGCGCTCGTACGCGGCGCGCGGACCGTGCTGGTGCTGCAGGAGGACAACGACTACACGCGCGGCCTGCTGCCCGTTTTTGTGCGCGAGCTCGGCAGCCGCGGCAGCCGGGTTGCAGGGTCCATTCGCCTCGACGAAGGCGACTGGCAGGCGCAGGTACGCGATGTGCTGGCCAAGCACGCACCGGACGGTGTCTATATCTGCGGGTATGGCGAGGCCATCCTAGGGGCGCTCCGACTTCTTCGCAGCGTCGGCTTTCGCGGCACGATCTGCACGACCGCGGCGTTCTCCGCGGGCTCGGTCCTGGCGCGAGCGGGACCGCTCGCCGAAGGCGTGTTCTTCCCGCGCACGAGTCTCGACACGGCCTCGCACAACGAACCTGTCCGCTCGTTCCTCAAGCGGTACGAGGCGACGTACAACCTTACCCCGGACATCTACGCCGCGCACGGGTACGACGCCGCACTGGCCGTCCTAGCTGCCGTCAAAGGCCTCGAGCAGCGCTCGGGGGCATCCGTTGCCGCGCGCCTGCGCACACTGCCGGGGGTGGCGGGCGTGATGGGGCCGCTCGACTTCGACGAGGACGGCAACGTCAGGCATGCGCTGCGGAACCACTGGATCCACGGCGGCAAGGTGGAGGACTTCGAATCGCTCTCGGCGAGGGAGCATCAGGGCGGAGGCGGCGCGTGAAGAGCGGCGTCCCGAAGGCCGGAGTCCTCTCGTCGCTCTATCGCAACCGCGGTCTGGTCGCGGTGCTCGTGGCGCGCGACCTCAAAGCCCGGTACCGCGGGACGTTCCTCGGGTACCTCTGGTCGCTGCTCAACCCGTTGCTGCTGCTCGCGGTCTACACGGTCGTCTTCACCTGGGTGATCCCCGCGCGGGTCACCAGCGAGGTGCCCTTTCCGCTGTTCCTGTTCGCGGGTCTGCTGCCGTGGGGGTTCGTCTCGGGGGCGCTGCTGGACGCGGCCGTCGTGCTGGCGGACAACGGTCCGCTGCTTCGAAAGGTCGTCTGCCCGCCGGAGGTTTTTCCCGCGGTGACTGTCTTCTCCCATCTGGTCCACCACTTGTTGGCCCTGCCGATACTGCTCGTGGCGATCGCGGTCGCGGCGGGGAACGGGCTGGTGCGCTTTCCCTGGACGGTGGTGTTGCTGCCGGTCGTGCTGTTCATCTGGCTCGTGGCGGTGGGCGGTCTCGCGCTCGCGGTGGCGGCACTTGCGGTGCACTTTCGGGACCTCAAGGACCTGCTCCACAACCTCCTGAACATCTTCTTCTTCGCCACGCCGATCATCTACCCGCTCGAGATGATCCGCGTGCCCATTCTGAAGAGGCTGATCCAGGCGAACCCCGCGACGCCTCTCATCCTGCTGTACCGGGACGTCGTGCTGCTCGGCCGGCTCCCATCGCTTGCGGCCTGGGGCTGGGCGGCCGCCGTCGCGGCCGTCTTCTGGCTGACGGGAAGCTGGATCTTCTCGCGCTTGCGCGAGACGATCGCGGAGACGGTGTGAGCGATCCCCCGGCCGTCCGGCTCGCGGGGGTTTCGAAGCGCTACCCGCCGCTCACGCGTCGGGGACGGCTGCACTCGCTCAAAGGCGCACTCCTGCACGGGGATCTGTGGCGGGTCAAGGAAGAGCACAACGGCTTCCTGGCCCTCTCGAAGGTCGACGTCGAGATCGCGCCGGGCGAGACGTTCGCGGTGATCGGGCCGAACGGATCGGGGAAGTCAACGCTCCTGAAGCTGGTGGCCGGGATTCTGCAACCCACCTCGGGGAGCGTCGAGGTCGAGGGGCGCGTGACGGCGCTCATCGAGCTGGGGGCTGGGTTCCACCCCGAGATCTCGGGCCGGGACAACGCCATCGTCAACGGCATGATGCTGGGGCTCTCGCGCTCCGAGGTGATGAGTCGTCTCGATGAGATCATCGAGTTCTCGGGCATCGGCCCGTTCATCGATCAACCCGTCAAGACGTACTCCTCGGGGATGTACGTGAGGCTCGGTTTTGCAGTGGCCGTGGTGGTGGAGCCGAACGTGCTCGTCGTCGACGAGATCCTCGCAGTGGGCGATGAGGCGTTTGCACACCGGTGTCTCGATCGGATCGCGAAGCTGCAGCGGCGCGGCACCGCGATTCTGCTCGTGAGCCACGACCTCGGCCTCGTCGAGCAGCTCGCGCAGCGTGCGCTGTACTTGAAGGGCGGAGTCCCGGTTCTGACCGGGCAGGCTGCCGCTGCGGTGGCGCGCTACCGTTCGGACGTCGCGACGGACGAGGCGGGCGGCGAATCGGCGGGCGGCAGCTCGCGGCGGTGGGGCAACGGCGCGGTGACGTTGGACCAGGTGGAACTCTTGGACGGTAACGGTAGACCGATTCGGCTCTTGATGAGCGGCGAGGCCGCCGGCATCCGACTGTCCTACACCGTCCGTGTGCCGCAAGACGACTTCGTCTTCGGAATCGCGGTCCACCGCGAAGACGGCTCCTACGTATTCGGTACGAACACCGACCTCGACGGTTGGACGCCTGAGCGTCTCGCGGGTAGCGGCCAGATCACGCTCGAGTTTCCGCGCCTGGAGCTGGCGCCGGGCCGCTACCTCGTCGACGCGGCGGTTCACGCGAGAGGCGGCCTCGCCTACGACTACGCGTGCGAGATCATGTCCTTCACCGTTACGGCGCCGGTTGGCTGGCCTGGCTGCTACGCTGCTCGCCACGGCTGGAACCCACGCGGTCCCGTGATGACTCCGTCCTCCGAATGAGCGCTGCAGTCAGAAGGAGCAGCAGCGGCCCGGCGGTCCCGGTGCGGTACGGTGTCGGGTCGATGCCGAGCTCGACGCGGTGTGTCCCTGCCGGGACCCGGATCCCCGCGGCGCTGCCGTTGACGGGCTCGGTCCGGGCTGGACGACCATCCACCGTGGCCCGCCAGCACGACATGAAGCTCTGCTGAACGACGAGCAGGCCCGGATCGTCGGTCTTCACATCGAAGCGCCGGCGGTGAGGTGGCCCTGGCGACTCCGACACCGAACCGCCTCCTTCGGCCCTCACGCCGCCGCTCCCGAACACCGCGGCATCCTCCCCCGGCCGGAAGCTGTCGGAGGCCATGATCGTGGCGGCGGTCAGCATGCTGTCGGCGGGCAGCAGGCGACGGGCGAGATACGCCCGCCCGGACGGGTTGGCAACAGTGCCGACCCAAAGGGGTCCGACCATGATGCCCTGCCACCCCGGGAGCGGCGTGGTGCAGATCACCGCATTCGCACCCAGCGCGATTGCGACGCGCGCTCTCTCGTCGATGCTCATGTGCGCTGTGGCTGCGGCGAGCAGCTCCTGACGCACCGGCTCCAGGCCGTCCGGCCCGCGGCTCAGGACGTAACGGATCCCCCAGCGCGTTCCCGACTCGGGCACCAGCGCCTGGTGCTTGACCCAGAAGCGCTCGAGCGACGAACCGAGCCGAGCCGACGGCTCGGGGGACTGCAGCACCGCCAGCACCGGCTCCGTGGGGAGGGCGCGGCACACAGGGGGCGGCTCGGCCCACCTCGTGTTCCGGTCGAAGAGCAGCACGCCGGAACTGCCGAAGAGGCTGGAACCGAGAGCGGCCGCTGTCACCACGATCGGCGCCGGTCCGGCCACCGCGGCCACCGCGAGCGGCACTGACAGCGCGATCCAGTCCGCCGCCGCAGCTCGAGCTAGGGTCGAATCCGATACCTCGGCGAGGCTTGCCCGCGACGCCGGATACAGCGCCTCGAGCAGGGGGCGTAGGAGCCGGTTCGGTGCGAACGTGAAGGGAGATAGCAGCACTGTCACCAGCACCGCGGCGCGAACGTACCGTCGTCCCCACGCCGCCCACGAGTCGGTGAGAGTCTGCCAGCCTGCCGCCACCAGCGGCGTCAGAGCAAACACCGGAAGAACCAGGAACTTGATCGCGTAGCGGACCGAGTCGAGCAGCGGCAGACCTTGAGCGGCGCTGGCGAGACCTGCGGGGGCAAGGACGATGGCGCCCACGGTGCCGGCTGCGGCGAGAGTCCACCACGGTGCGAGCGCTCGTTGTCGCCATGCCGCGGGGACGCAGAGGATCGGGAGAGCCCCAAGAAAGATCAGCGGGTAGTAGCGCTGCCACGGGAACGAGGACCGAGCCCAGAAGCCGGAGGTCATGTCGCCCAGCGGCGCTCCAAGGAGGTTTGGGAAGGCGAGTTCGAGGAAGCGCCGCGGCGCGAGCGCGTCGGCGCTGAGGGCGCCTTTTGCCGCCGCGAGGCCCCCTCGGACGGTCTCCGGGTATATGGCGAGGAGGGGAACGAGGACAGGGGCTGCAAGCAGGGCGGCCGCTCCTGCCGCGACGGCCAGGGAGAACCAGGGGTGCGGCCGCCACGTCCACACGGCGACCAAAGCCCAGGCCAGTGCGCCGAACGCAGCCGTGACCGGCTCACCGCCAAGGAAAGAGAGACCGAGGAGGGCGCCTCCGGCCAGCGCCCGGCGGAGCGCCGGGCGGCCCGGTTCGGGTGCGGGCACGGCTGTCGCCAGCGCCCAGATCGCCCAGGCCAGCGAGGCCTGGAAGTTGAGGAAGGTCAAACTGGACCATGCGATCCCACAGGTACCCGTGGCTGCCGCGGCGATCCCCGCCGCGGGCGGGGCGGCGCCACACCGTCTCGCCAGGCGGTAGCAGCCGAGCAAGAGGATGAGGTGGTGCAGGGCAAGGTGCCAGCCCGCTGCCGCCTCCGGCGTCATCGCGAGGAAGAGCAAGGTCCCGGGGTACGCCGCCATGGCGTTGGGGTTGGCGAGCATCGGTCGGCCCCCGTTGGAGTATGGGTCCCAGAGAGGGAGCCATCCCCGGCTCACCTGCTCGCGCCACACGGTCCTCCAGGCGAGCTGCGTCGCGGAAACGTCGCGGATCGGCAGGGTCTGACCCGCGAAAAGGCGTGGCAGGTAAAGCAAGGCCCAGAAAGCAACCAGCAGGGCCAGCGGGAGCGTGTCGCGCCTGGGCACTGAGGACAGTCTAGCGAATCCCTGCCGTGCAGCGGCTCGGACGTCCTGCGGGACTATGACCTATGACGCGCCGGCCGGTCCGACGCATCGCTGGCGTGGCTCTTGCAAGTGAAGATCAAAGCCATGCGCGCGAAGATACGAGGTTTCACCCTCGTCGAACTCCTTATCGTGGTGGCGATCATCGGTCTCCTGGCCGCCATCGCGATACCCGCGCTCACCTCGAGCATTCAACGGGCTCGGCAGAAGAGGACGATGGCTGAGCTGCGGGCGATCGCGACCGCCGTCTCCAGCTACGCGACCGACTACCCTTTCATGCCAAAGGTCGGTCCGGGGACCGCCGACATCCTGGTTCCGTACCTCGTTCCAACCTACGTGAGGCACCTGACCGGCCTCGACGGGTGGCAGCACCTTTTCTACTACGAGGCGGACGAGGTCTCCTACACTTTGAAGAGCTTCGGTTCCGACGGCCTCGCCCAGTCGAGCCTGGCGTTTGGCCCGACCACCAACTTCAGCGACGACATCGTGATATCGAACGGGGTGTTCGTGCAGTGGCCCGACGGCATGCAGACGAACTAGCCTGGTCCATCCATGTGCGCTCTGGTGCAAACATGGAACTGGCTAGCCTGGCGGGCTAACTCCAGGTTCGGAGCCCGTGGCCCATCGGAGAGGATACGGCTTGACTCCTCACCTTGGAGCGAACGAGGTTCTGCCTCGCGAGTTCGGGCGTGCGCGGGCACGAGGCGCTTGGGTGGTTGGAGCGGCACCGGGCCCTCCCGCGACGGATGGCTGCCAACCATGCCAGCCACCTCCGCGTTCGCGCGACGGACCGCCTAGGAGAGGATCAGGCTCGAGTGCCGTGAACTGGCACTTTATCCGGGGATGAATGACGTTTTGCGTCACCGTGGTTGGACGAAAAGAGAGTGTGACGTGGCACAATCCTTGCTGTACTGCTAGGAGGACAGGAGGATTGTATGAGAAAACAAAAAGGGTTTACGCTGATCGAGTTGCTCATCGTGGTCGCGATCATCGGCATCATCGCGGCCATCGCCATCCCGAACCTGCTGAATGCCATCAATCGGGGCCGGCAGAAGAGGTCGATGGCGGACATGCGCGCGATTGCCACGGCGCTCGAGGCCTACTCGGTCGACTTCAACTTCTACCCAAAGACCGCTGCGACCAAGGTAACGGATTGGAATACGTACCTGACGCCCACTTTCATCAAGCGCATGCCGCTCAACGACGGGTGGAACCAGGCCTTTGTGGCGATAGGGGATGCCGCCGGCACGTCCTACACGATCTACTCGCAGGTCAAGGGCGGCGCGGGGACGATTCCGGGTGCTTCCGGTCCGACGACTGATTTCACGACAGCGATCGTATTTTCCAACGGCCAGTTCTATTCGTGGCCTGAAGGGATGCAGACGAACTGATCGCAGCTTTCGAGCTGCACGCCTGGGGGGACATCACGTCCCCCCTTTTTTTGTCTCAAGCCCGTCTACCCGGCGGGGCCGTATCCCAAGCCCACATTCATATCGCAACCCTCGAGAACGGTCCAGGCTAGACTCTCGCCATGAAGATGCCCGGGCTGGCAGTGGCCGCGACGGCAGCGGGGGTGGCGGCGGGTTGGGGTGCCGCGCGCTACTTCTCGTTCGCGCCGCTGCTCTGGGCGACGCTTCTGGTGTTGTGCTTTGTACCCCACCCCAGGCAGCGCCGGCTTCTGGACTCGCGCTGGCTCCTCACGGGTGCGGTACTGATCGGCTCGTCGTGGCTCGTAGCGGCGGACCACGAGCTTGCCTTGCGGCACTCCCTGCTGTTCGTCGCAGCCGCCTTCCTGTTCGGTGTCACGCGTCTCTCGGCGCCCGGAGATCGGCTCGTCGGGCTTCTCGTGCTCGGCCTAGCCTTGACCTCGGTCGTCGCTTTTCGGCAGGCGGTTGGAGGGCCGTTGGTCGCCCGTGCCGCAGTTGAGACGCTCGCGCCGGGCTGGCAGGAGGCGGCGGCAACAAGGCTGACCGGAGGCAGAGCTTTTGGAACGGCTGCCCTGCCGGGCCATTTTGCGGCGCTCCTGATGCTGACGGTGCCCCTTCTCGCGGAGCGTGTGTGGCGATCCCGGGGTTGGAGCCGCGTGGGCTGGGTCGTCTCCCTTTGCCTTCCCGCCACAGCGATCGTGCTCACCCGTTCGCTCGCGGCCGTAGCCGTCGGCTGCGCGCTGCTCCTGCCGTTCCTCGTGAGGAAGCTCCGCAGCCGCCTAGCGGTGGCGGGCGCAGTGGTGCTCGTGGTCGTGGCGGCCGCCACGGCGGCGTTGCGGACCGATCTTGGCCGTCTCGAGCCGCTTTCCTTACGATGGGTGAACTGGCGTTCGACAGCGTGGGTGTTCGTGCATCATCCGTGGCTGGGTGTTGGTGCGGGTGGTGTGGGCCAGGCCGCGCTCACAGCGCCGACCGGAGCGATCAACATCACACCGTACGCGCACAATACGCCTCTGCAGCTCCTGGCGGAGTTTGGGCTGATGGGCACCATTCCTCTGGCTGCAGGGATCGTGTGGTTGGTGCGGCTCATTCGGCGGGGATGGTCCTCGCAGACGGCGCTGACACTCGCGGTCGCATCCCTTCCACTGCACAATCTCGTCGACTTTTCTGCCTACGCGCCCGAAGTGCTCCTTCCCTGGGTGGTCCTGGCCGGTACACTGGCCGCACGGGTTTCGCCGTTGCCGAGGCGCCCGCTGCGTTCGTGGGCGCTGATCACGCTCCTCGGCACCGGAGCGGTGCTCAGCACGCTCGTCTCGCAGAGCGAGATCGCCATGGCCGGGTCAGGTGCTGCGGGCTCCACAGGGGCGGGCGAGCCCGCGCTGGAAGCGGCCCGTTGGGCCCCCTGGACCGTAACACCGCTTGAGATCGCCGCCGACCGGACGCTTGGCGGCGCCGGCGCGACGGGAGCTTCGCGGGTGATCGACCGGATGTTGGCCGACCGGGCCTGGGTCCAGCCGCACTCGGCCAGCTGGGCCGAGGCCCGCGGGCGCCTGCTTCTCGCCGATGGACGCCCCGGCGAGGCCCTCGTGTGGGTTCGGGAGGCACGACAACGTGCGCCGTGGCGGGCAGACCTCGCGGAGCTGGAGGCGGCGTGCGCGCCCCGTCGCTGAAGCACGTGCCCGCACTGCTGGTGCCCATCGCGGCGGCGTGGGTGCTCGCTGCGGGGGGAGTGCAACCGCCGGCACCGATCGTCGTCCTCACCGTGGCCGTCGCAGCAACGCTCCTGGGTCGCAACCTCGTTCCAGTGATGCACCCGACGGGGCCCGTTGCGTGGGCGGGGGCGCTCGTGCTGTGGATCGTGGCCGATGCGGCGCTGCGCCCGGTTGCCGCGTTCGACGCCGCCCGCTGCGCGGCGGTCGGCCTCGTTGCACTCGCGTTGCTCACCGCTGGAGGCATGCCGCGGGTGGCAGCGTGGGGAAGGCTCGCGGTCGTGTGTGCGGCAACGTGTGCCGCGCTCTGGATGGTTGTCGAGCGGGTGCAGCACGCCGGTAGGCCGGCAGGACCGTTCGGCAATCCGAACGGAGCGGCGACGATCGTGCTGCTGGGTCTCGCCCTTGCGCCGTTCCTCCGGATGCCGCTCGCCGTTCGAGGCCTGCTGCTGGCGGTGGAGGCGGCCGGCATCGTGGCCTCCGGAGCCCGCGGAGCGCTGCTTGGAGCGTTTGCGGTCGCGATGGTGTGGGGTTTTGCGGGGCGCCGGAGTCAGCGTCTCGCCGCAGGCGCAGGGGTCGTCGCAGTGGCGGCGTTGATCGGGATCGGGATCAGACTCGCGGTGGACCGCGATCCCCTGCGCTACGAACGTGTCCGGATCTGGACCGTGGGGTTCAGAGTCGCCGCAGCCGAGTTTCCGCTGGGCTGCGGACCGGGCGGTTATGCGGATGTCGCAATTGCCCACAACTTCCCGCGCGATGGAGAGTTCGCACGTTTCGCGCGCATACCCGACCTTGCCGAGAGCGATTTCCTCGCGGCAGCGGCATCCCTCGGGCTGCCGGGCGTCGCACTGGTGGCCGGGTTGATGGGCTGTGTGGTCGTTCGTCTTCGAAACCGCGGCCCGGCCGCGTGGGGCGTCGCCGCCGCACTGGGGCTCACCTCGGCCGTCAATTCGCAAGCGATGGTTGGGGGCGTCGTGTGGGTCGGGGCGTTGGCACTTGGCGCGGTGCTGCCTCGCCACCGCGGCCGACGGCTAACCGGATCGCGCGTGGCGACAGTGGCGACGATCGGTGCACTGTCCGTGATGGCGGCGGCTGTTCTTTCCCTTCCGGAGTGGGGTGTGGGAGCCAACCCATTAGCCCTGGTGGACCGAGCCGAGGCGGCACTCCGGGCTCATCCGGAGAGCGACGGCATGCTGGCAGACGCGGAAGCCCAGGTGTCACTCGCATGTGCGGCCCGGCCTCGGTTCGCTCGTGCCTGGCGGTTGCTCGGACGCATCAGGTTGACGAGGGCCGCGTTGCGGAATGAGGAGGCCCTCGCTTCCGCCTCTGCAGATGCGTATGCCCAGTGCCGCAGGGTCAACCCGCTGGATGTCTGGGGTGCACTCGGGGAGGGTGTCGCGCGGCGCGTGCTCGGCGATCCGTCCGGCGCCTTCAAGGCGATCAGGACGGCAGTGCTCCTAGAGCCGAACTGCGCCCCGGCGTGGCTCGAGCTGGCTACCCTTCACCTGGCTCAGGGCGAGGTCGAAACGGCGCGCGCCTCCCTGCACCGAGCGGAAGCCGCGGCACGACGGGCCAGTGGGGTCACGTTCGTGACCGCCTACGAGTACGAACTCGCCCGGCTCGAACCGTCCATGACCTCGCGGCTGCGGGCGGCTCTTGGGGAGAGGTGATGAGACCTGGATTTCGAGTGGCTCTGGCCGCCGTGCCGGGCGTCGTCGTGGCACTCGCAGCGCTGCTGGGCTGGGTGCCGACCGGTCAGGACCTGCCGAGCTATTTCGTACCCCTGCGGCACTGCGCGGCCGAAGTCCTGGCTGGTTCACGGAGCCCTTTTTGGAACCCCGACGTTGGTTGCGGCGAACCGTTCTTCGCAAACCCGCAGAGCGGGTTGCTCTACCCGCCGGTCTGGCTCGCGGCCGTGCTGCGGCCCGCGGTAACCGTGGGCGTCGAGGCGGGGTTGCACCTGGCCATCCTCGCTATGGGCTGCACGCTCTTGGCGCGCAGGCTCGGCGCCGACGGCTGGTTGGATCTGGTGGCAGGTTGGACCGTCGTGGCCGCCGGGCCGATTCTGGGCTCGGCGGGAGTGCTCAACAACCTCGAGTCCCTGGCCTGGATGCCTTGGATCTGGTGGGCCGCGCTGGGTGCCGGCATGGCTGCGACGGGTGGTTTTCTCGCCCTCGCCTACCTGGCTGCGGAGCCTCAACTCGCGGCCATCGCTGGGGTCGTCGCCCTGACCCTGGCACCGAGGCGGCGCACGGTGGCTGCACTGGTGCTCGCGGTGGGGATCGTGGCCATTCAGGCGGTGCCGTTTGCGGCGTGGGTCCGAGGGGGAGATCGCGGTCCGCGAGCCGAGCCTCAACTGGGGATGGCGGGAGTCGTGATGCCCGGGGAGCTTGTCGCGATGGCGGTGCCGGGCGCCCCGCTGCCGAACCGCATCGGGGCCCGTTTTGTTAACCACCTCACCATACCGCTCTGGGTTCTCGCGCTCGGCGCAATGGCGGTGTTGGATAGACGCCGACCCGTGCGGCACCTCGCCTGGTGGGGATGGTTTTTGATAGCCTGGAGCGTGGTGCCCTCCTCCCCCTTGGGTTTGAAGGTCTGGAACTTCGCGACGGCAGGGCTGGTGCGGTATTCGGGAAGACTGGTGTTCCCGGCCGTCATCGCGCTGGTCTCCGTGGGCGCGGCGGCGATCGGATCCCGGCGGCCGAGAGCCTGGGTGGGCATCACGCTCGCGGTGGCAGCCGCTCTCTCCGGTTTGGTGCTGGGCGGATCGTTCCCTACCACGCTGCTCGGAGCCGTCGCGGCTGGGGCCGTGCTCGCGACGCCGCTCGCTGCTCCGGCGGCCCTGGCGGGCACGCTCGCAGTGGCTTGGCATGCGCCCGAGATTCTCTGTCTCCAGAAACTGGACCGCTTGGAGCGCACGATGTGCCTGGACGCGCAGCGTCAAGCGGCCCGGATCTACCCCGTCGGTCCCTCGCGGCAGCAGATGGCCTGGATCCAGGACCACCATCCACTCGGACTGCGCTCGCTGTGCCTGGGCTACACCGCGACCCTGAACGGACGCCGAAGCGCGCGCACGTTCGGTCCGCTGACTTCGCTGGCGCTCGACGCGCATCTGAACGAAGCCGACCGGGGACCCGACGGCCGGTGGTGGCTCAACGCCCTTGGTGCCGATCGGATCGTCTCACAGCACCCGATCCCGGGGTTCTCGGAGGTATGCCGCGACGGCGACCTGGTCGTCTACGACAACCCGGAAGCGTGGCCCGAGGTCTCCCTCGCGTGCGGCATCCCGCAACCTGGTGAGGCGCTTCAGCTTTGCGGGCAGGTCCACCCTGTCGTTGCCGGCGACGACAGGAAGGAATGGAGCGTCAACGCGGGTGAACACGGCGGCGTGTTGCTCTGGTTACGGACGCCCGATCCCGGCTGGGACGTCCGCGTCGACGGCCGGCGTTCTCGCGAGACGACCGGCGTCGGCATCCTACGCGGGGTCGAAGTGCCCGCAGGCGAACACCACGTGACGGAGCGCTACCTTCCGCCTGGCCTCGTCGCGGGTGCCGCCGTTTCGTTGCTCAGCCTTGGTCTTCTTGTGGGGGCAATATGGCGGCGCTGGTAACGGTCCTGTTCTTCGCCTCGGGAATGGTCGCACTCGCGTACGAGGTGGTCTGGGTGCGGGCGCTCGGGCTGGTAGTCGGGAACTCGCTCTGGGCGGCGATCTCGGTCGTTGCAGCGTACATGGCCGGCATGGCGATCGGCGGGCTGCTCGTGGCTCATTTTGCGAGCCGGTTGCGCTGGCACTTGCGTCTGTATGGGGCGGCCGAGGCCGTCGCTGCCGGCGTAGCGCTCGCGACCCCCCGTGCGCTGCCCCTCCTGCAGAGGATCGCGGCCGGGTTCGGCCCCGAGCCGCTCTCAGGGTGGGGGTTGCCGCTCCTGGCAAGGTTCGGGATCGCCTGGGTGTTCCTAGCGCTTCCGACCGTTGCGATGGGAGCGACGCTTCCGCTGCTGGTGGCTCGCATTGGAGAGGGGAGATCGCTCGCCTGGCGGGTGGGGCGGCTCTACTCAGCAAACACTCTCGGAGCGGTTGTCGGCGTCGTGCTCGCTGGGTTCGTCGCGCTGCCCGTCCTTGGAGAGCGGGGAACGCTCTCGGCTTTCGCGATCGTCGGGCTGCTCGTCGCGGGGCTGGCGTGGGCGGCCGAGACCGGGGTGCCGCGCAGCCCCAGGCCGATTGCCGAGAGAGTTGCATCGGGCCGACGCGGCTGGCTTGCCTTCCCGGCTCTGTTCGGTTTCGTGGCGCTGGCGTGCGAACTGGTTTGGACTCGGGTCCTGCTGCTGAGCCTCGGCTCTCGCGTCTACGCGTTCGCGCTCATCCTCGCCGTATACCTCGTGGGGATCGGCGCCGGCGCGTTTCTTGCCCGCTTCGCGAGAGGCGATGCGAGGCGCACTCTCGCAGCGTGCCAGGTGCTCCTGGGGGTATCGCTGGGGGCTCAGTTGCCGCTTCTGGGCCGCCTTGGTGACGTCTTGGCGTGGCTCGCGGTTCGCGGGCGCTTCTCGTCCTTCGCCCAGCTCCAGTGCGGGCTCGCGGTGGCAGTGGCCTTGGCGATTCTCCTTCCGACGCTCGCCTTCGGCGCGAGCTTCCCGCTCTGCGTCGGCGCCTACCCTTCGGGTTCGTCGCCCGAGACCCGCACCGGTGAGGTCGCGGCGGCCAACACGGCGGGCGCCATCCTTGGGTCGATCCTGGGCCCGCTGCTCTTGGTGCCGGCATTCGGCAGCCAGAGCCTCATCATCGGTTTCGGCGTGCTCAGCGCTCTCGCAGGGGCGGTGCTGGCCCCTTCGTTGCGGATGCAGATAGCCGGATCTGTCGTGGCCGGTCTTCTCGTGGTAGAGGGTGTTGTTGTCCCGGCGGGGACGGTCTTGCGAGGGGCGGCAGCGGTTGCCGAGGGCGTGGTGGAGGATCTCCGGGAGAGCGCTTCGGCGACGGTGGTGGTCCGCCGGATCGGCGATCAGCGCGGCACGTGGCGCTCCCTCGAGCTCAACGGGGTCAACGTCGCTGGCACCTCGCCCGAACTGCGGGCGATCCAGCGGCTTCAAGGTCACCTGCCGATGCTCCTATGCGCCCGACCCGAGAAGGTCCTCCACATCGGGTTCGGATCGGGCGGCACGGCGTGGGCCGTGACCCGCCACAGAGTGCGCGAGATCGTGATCGCGGAGATCTCGCCCGAGGTGCTCGAGGTTTCCGACAAGGTCTTCCGGGACATCAACCGGGGCGCGCTCCGGGACCCGCGCGTGCGGGTCGCGCTCAACGACGGGCGAAACCTGCTCCTGGCGAGCCGGGAGAAGTTCGACGCGATCCTGTCGGACTCGATTCACCCCGTCTACGCGGGCAACTCGACCCTCTACACCCGCGAGTACTTCGAGCTTTGCCGCCGGCACCTCCGTCCAGGTGGCGTGGTTTCGATGTGGCTACCGCTCTACTCGCTGACGACCGAGTCGTACCTCGCCATCGTGCGTGCGTTCTGGGAGGTGTTTCCCGAAACCTGCATCTGGTACGACCCGATCGTGCTCAACGAGTTCACCGTGGTGACCGGATCGACGGGGAAGGGACCGGTTCAACTTCACTGGGAGGCACTGGCCGATCCCGCGCTGACGGCGACGCTCGCGGAAGCGGGTGTGTCGGATCCGCAGAGCCTCGCGGCGATGCTGATGCTCGGTCCGCGAGAGGTCGCCGCTCTGGTTTCCGACGTGCTTCCCCACGTCGACGACTTTCCGGAGGTTGAGTACCGCTCCGGCCGGTTGCTGGACCGCGACGGCTCCTGGCTCGACAACATGCGAGTCCTGTGGGCGGCGCGCGCGACGAGCGATCCTTTTTCGGCCCTTCCCGGCGGTTTCGATGGCGCACGGCGCGCGCGCGACCTTGCGGTCAGGCGCGAGCTTCAGGAGCTCTCGCGGCGGGCGGTCCGGCGGTAGAGGTCGAGCATCGAGCTGGCGGTGCGGTTCCAGGTGAAGGAGCGCGCACGGGCGAGGCCGGCTTCCCTCAGAACGCCGACCCGGTGGGCGTCGGTGGCGAGCATGGTGATCGCATCCAGCCACGCCGCGCGATCGTCCGGATCGAGGAGGATCGCGGCATCCCCACAGACCTCGGGCAGCGCCCCAGTGTCTGCTGCGACGACTGGACACCCGCACGCCATGGCTTCGAGGGCCGGAAGGCCGAATCCTTCGTTTCGAGACGGTACCAGCAACGCGAGAGCCCCACGGTACAGGTCTACAAGCTCGGAGTCGGTCGGACTGGGCACCAATTTCATGACTACCCCGAGCGCCGGCGCTCGACCACGCAGGTGGACGGCCGTGGGCCCCGCGATGACCAGCTGAGGCAGCGCCCGGGCCGCAGGATCGGAGAGGACATCGATCAGCAGGTCGAGGTTCTTATGGGGGTCGGCGCCGCCGACGAAGAGCAGATGGCGCGATCGCTCGGGCGCCGGAGCCGGGGAGAACATCACATCCACCCCTAGGTGGACGACCGACACTTTCTCCGCCCGGACCGGTGCGACGTCCAGAAGTTCGGTCTTGGCGTGCTGCGAGATGGCGTGAATTGCGGTCGCCCGCACGAGCGAGCGTGTTGTCATGCGGGCGCGCCAGCGCTTCCATCGCTGTGGGGGCGACGCGAAGCGGAAGGGGGTGGCGTCATAGAACGTGGCAACGGTGGGGACCGGCACGCCGCGCGGGACGCCCCAGGTTGGCAGGTGCAGGACGTCGACTCCGTGACGCCGCAACGTGACCGTCCAGGCGATCGGGTCGAAGAGAAAGGCTCCCCGCCGGGGCCGGGAAAGTTGGACGACGGATGCGGCGCGTGAGTACCATGAGTGCGGTACACGAGCGCCATGGCTGACAAACAGGACGACTTCGCCAGGTACAGCGTCGAGCAACGCATCGGCGAGGGCGCGCGCAAAGCGTCCGAATCCCCTGTGGGGGTCGAGGAAGGCAGCCCGGGCGTCGAGGCCGATTCGCACCGCTCCCAGCATGCTACCTCGTCCCGGCGCTGGAGCGTCGTGATCCCGACGCTGGCAGGCCGCCCGCATCTCGAGATCGCGCTTCCGCCGCTCCTCGCGACCCTCGGCCCGGACGATGAGGTCGTGATCGTCGGCGACGGTCGCGACCCTGCGCTGGTGGGCGCGCCCGCCCAGCGGTGCCGGGTCATTGTGCATCCAGGGCCACGCGGTTTCGCACCGGTGTGCAACCGGGGCGCTGCGGAGGCATACGGGAGGATGCTGCTTTTTCTGAACGATGACGTCTGCGTCTCGGGGGGCCTGCTGGAGGTGCTGGAGCGCGAACTTTCGAGGCCCGGCGTCGGCGCGGTGGGTCCCAATGTCGTGAGCGAGGCCCTCGGAATGAGCGAGAGCGGGACTTCGCTGCGTTGGCACCGCGGCGTCCTCGAGGCGAGGCAGCACCCCTTGGACGGGTCCGACTGTGTCCAGGTGCCATACCTCTGTGGGGCGGCGTTCGCGATGCGGCGGGGTGATTTCTTCCGGGTCGGCGGTTTCGACGAGCGCCTGGCGCCGTACTTCTGGGAGGACGTGGACCTGTCCCTGCAGACGCGGGAACGGATCGGGGCGGTGATGATCGCGTGCGACGCGACCGTGATCCATCGGCACGGCGCCACCATCAACTCGGAGCCCGAAGCGACGCGACGCGCCGTCTATGAGCGAAATCGCCTGCTGGTGAGCTGGCGTCATCTGCAAGGGTGGCGGTGGCTGGCCCACCTCGCGTGGTTCCCGTTGAGGCTTGCGGCCAGCCTCGTTCGCGACCGCGCGGTAGCGGCCGGTTTCGTCCTGGCGCTCAGGTTGGTCATTTCAGCACGGAGGGCCGATGCGCGTCGGGGTTGACGGCAAACCCCTGCTGCCGCCGCGAGCCGGCGTCGCCCGCTACCTGGAGGGGCTGCTCGGCGCATGTGCGGCGGATCTCGAGCACACCGGGATCGAGATCGCAGTGGTTTCGCCTCGCCGACCTCGTCGCACCATGCCGTGGGTTCTGTGGGATCTCCAGCGCTCCACGGGCAGGGGGTTCGACGTGTTCCACTTCCCGTTCTACTACCCGCCCCTCCGGCCGCGGTGTCCGGTCACGGTTGCGATCCACGACGTCCTGGTCCTCGAGCACCCGGAGTGGTTCCCTGGCGGCCGGACCAACACGCTCCGGCTGCTCATCCCGGCCGGCGCCCGTCGCGCCGATGCAATTCTCACCGGTTCGCGGAGCGTGGCTGAAGCGATCGCACAGCGCTGCCGGGTGCCGCGCGAGCGCATCCATCTCACCGGCTACGGCGTCGACCGCAACCGCTTTGCACCGCCGTCCCCCAAAACGGTGGCCCTGAGCCGGACGCGGTTCGGTCTCGCGCGTCCCTATCTTCTCCAGCTCGGCGCTCTCGAGCCTCGCCGAGGCAGCGACGTCGCGCTCGCCGCGTGCGCCGGGCTTCGAGGCAACCACCCCGACCTCGAGCTCGTGGTCGTGGGCGTTGCGCGCGCTGATGTCCGCGCGCTCCGGCAGCCCAGGCCGTGGCTCCGGTTGCTCGGTCGGGTGGAGGACGAGGTCCTGCCGGCACTATACGCGGGGGCGGCCGCGGTCGTGGCGCCGTCGCGGGGCGAAGGGTTCGATCTTCCGGTTCTCGAGGCGCTCGCATGCGGCGCAGTGGTGGTTGCTTCCGACATTCCCGTGCACCGGGAGCACTTCGCACCGGCGGTGGCACTCTTCGAGAGCGGCAATGCCGACGCGCTGATCGCCGCCCTTGCGCGCGCCCTCGAAGACTCCGAGACTGCACGAGGGCTGCGCGCGGCCGGACCGGCACTGGCTGCGCGTTTCACGTGGGAGGACGTTGCACGCCGGCATCTCGAGGTGTGGCGTGCGGTGGGAGGGACATGAAGGCCGGCGCCGTCATCGTCAATTTCAACGGGGGCCGGGACCTTCCGGTCTGCCTGGAGGCGCTGTGCGTCCAGAGCGTACCGACGCAGGTCGTGCTCGTCGACTGCGCCTCCACCGACGGATCGCGGGAGCTCGCCGAGCGCCCGCCGAGCGGCGTGGTCGGCCTGCCCCTGCCGGCAAACGAAGGGTACGCCGGTGGATGCGCGGCGGGCCTGGCGGCGCTCGGCGCCGAGACGGAGGTCGTGGGGTTCTTCAACCCCGACTGCTTTCCGGCCGCCGACTTCCTGGCGGTGTGCAGCCGGGCGATCGCGCGGAACAGCGGCGTCGGAGGAGTGGCCGGACGGCTCGTCCGGCCCGGCGGGGCGATCCTGGATTCGTGCGGTCAGGTCCTCACGCCGCTCCTGCTGCGCGTCAGAGACCGCGGGTACGGGAGCCCCGCCGCCGATAGCTTCTGCGAGGCGGCGCCGGTGCTGGCCGCCTGCGGCGCCGCAATGGTCTACCGGCGCGCGGCGCTCGACGCGGCCGCCGTGGCGGGCGAGGTGTTCCCGCGCGAGTACTTTGCCTTCTGGGAAGACCTCGACCTGGGGTGGAGAGTGAACAACGCGGGGTGGTCGGTGGTGTACGAGCCTCGCGCAGTCGCGGTGCACCGCCGCAGTGCGACCGCCGGCCCCGGGAGTGGCAGGCTGATCTTTCGGAGGACGCCAGAACTGGCGGCGGCGATCCTCGTGAACCGATGGGCGACGTTGCTCAGGAACCTCCATCCTGTTGATTTTTGGCTGCACTTGCCCGTACTTTTGCCGGGCGAGGTGGCCATGCTGGCCTGGGTGCTGCTCCGTCGTCCAGTGGTACTGCATGCGTTGCGTGGGGTGTGGCCGCGTGTGCGCCGAGCCGCTGCGCAGCGCCGTCAGATCCCAAGGCGGCGCCTCTCGGAGTTCCTGTGAGTCCCGGACTCGTCGTGCTCGGTTTCGTGCTGGCCTTCGTGCTGGCGCTTTACTTCACCCCGATCGCCCGTCAAGCCGCGCTCCGGTTCGGGATCGTGGATCGGCCGGATGGGGTGCTCAAGCGTCAGTCCGAGCCGGTGCCGTACCTCGGGGGTCTCGCCGTCTTCCTGGCCTACCTGGTGGCGCTCGGGCTCGTCTTCGCGTTCAACAGCCTGCTCCTGGGCCTGCTGCTGGCCGGCACGCTGACGCTCCTGGTCGGACTTGTCGACGACTTCGGAGTCCTGACTCCGGCCGCGAAGATCGCGGGCCAAGCCGTGGCCGTCTTCGTGCTGCTGCGCAGCGGGGCCGTGATCGAACTTGCCGAGGTGCCGCAGGGGCTGCGGTGGCCCCTCGCGGCGCTGTGGCTGTTCGCAGTTTGCAACGCGTTCAACCTCCTGGATGTCATGGACGGCTTGGCAGCCGGCGTTGGCGCCGTGGCGGGCCTTGCGTTCGGCATCGTGGCGCTCTCGACGGGCGAATACCCCGAGGCGGCCGCGTCGTTGGCCCTTGCAGGAGCCCTCTGCGGGTTCCTTGTTTTCAACGTGCACCCGGCTCGCATCTACCTCGGAGACGCCGGGTCGCTGGCAGTCGGGCTCACGCTCGGGGCGCTGGCGATCGCGATCCGGTGGAGCGACAGGAGCCCAGCCGGGTTCCTCGCGCCGCTCGCGATCCTGGGTGTTCCCCTTGCCGACACCGCCTACGTGAGCATCCTGCGCGCTCGGGCCGGGAAGCCCTTCTGGCATGGGAGTTCCGACCATTTCCCGCTCCGTCTACGGGCGGCGATGGGCGGCAACGTCGGCAAGGCCGTGAGCACAGTTATCGCTCTGACCGGCGTCGGTGCCGCGGCCGGTGTCGGCACGACGGTGCTGTGGTCGTGGCAAATCGGGCTGTGGGTCCTGGGTGGGTATGCGTTAGGCCTCGTGGTGTTGCTGAGCCTTCTGGCGCACATCCGAATGGAGGTACCCGAGTGAGGCGGGTCGTCATCATTGGAGCCGGCCTTACCGGCCTCTCCGCTGCGTACCACCTGCGACAACTGCGAGTGGAAGCGGATGTTCTGGAGAGAGAGACGCGCCCGGGTGGAGCGTGCCGCACGACGTCCCGCAACGGCTTCCACTTCGATCTTACCGGCCACTTGTTGCACCTGGCGCGCCCCGAGAGCCAGAAGCTGTTGCGCGAGATCGGGATCCGCAACGCGTTGCGCTCACACCGGCGGCGAGCGGGCATTGCTCTTGCCGGGTGCGTGACGCCGTACCCGATCCAGATCAACACGTACCGGCTTCCCCGCGAGATTCGGCGCGACTGCCTTCTGGGCTTTATCGAGGCCCACCTCGGGAAGGCAGATTCCGACACGCAGCCCCGCAACTTCCTGGAGTGGGTGCTCTCGAGGTTCGGCGATGGTTTCGCCCGCCACTTCTTCATCCCCTACAACCGAAAGCTGTACTGCACGGACCCGGCGGAACTGACCACTGAATGGGTCGGCCGGTACGTCCCGCGGCCCGACCTCGCGGATGTGGTCGACGGGTCCCTCGGTCTCTACCGCAAGCGCGTCGGGTACAACGCGACCTTTCTCTACCCACGCGAGGGGGGGATTCAGCTCCTCGCCGACGCTATCGCGGCCACGTTTCCTCCCGTAAGACTCTCGTGTGCGGTCCGCTCGTTGCACCTTGGAGCGAAGGAGGCGGTCCTCGAGTCCGGGGAAGTGGTGCCCTGGGATGCGCTCGTGATGACCGCACCGCTGTCGCATCTGGCGGCGATGACGGCGGACCTGCCGGCCGCGGGCCGCGCCGCCGCGGCGCGGCTACGAGCCGTGGCGGTCGTGAACCTGAACCTCGGTGTCCGCGGGCCGGCGCCGCGCCGCGAGCACTGGCTGTACGTCCCGGAGGAACGCTTCCCGTTCTACCGTGTCGGGATTCCGTCGAACCACGGGGCCGTCGCGCCGCCTGGATGCCACACGCTCTCGGTCGAGGTGAGCCTCCCCGCCGGTGCGGCGACGGCTTCCGGCCTGCGCGAGCGCTGCCTCGAGGGTCTGATGGAGCTCGGGCTGCTGCGCGACGCCGCGGACGTGGTCACCGTGGACGAAGTTCACCTCGATCCTGCTTATGTGATCTTCGATGCGGCGCGCCCGGAGGCGGTATCGACGCTGCGCGATGCATACCGCGCCGCCGGCGTCGCGCTGGCCGGGCGGTGGGCAGAGTGGAAATACTCCACAATGGAGGACGCGCTGTGGGACGGCGCCACCGTGGCGCGTCGGCTGGCGGGATGAGCCGCTTGAAGGTCCTGCACGCGATCACAATGCTCGAACTCGGGGGTGCGCAGCGCAACACGTTGGATACCATCGCAAGGCTCGACCGCCACGAGTTCTCCGTGGCGCTCGCATGTGCCGATGCGGGCGAGTTGCTCCCCGAGGCGCGCCGTCTCGCCGATGTCGAGCTCTTCGAGCTTCGCCACCTGGGGCGCGAGGTCCGGCCATGGGCGGACCTCCGAGCGTACTTCGAACTGAGGAAGGCGATTCGGTGCTTCTGCCCCGATATCGTGCACACTCACTCCTCGAAGGTGGGCGTCCTGGGCCGGCTGGCGGCACGGCGCGAAGGCGTGCCGGTAGTGATCCACTCGGTCCACGGGTTCGGGTTTGGCCCGCACCAGAGCTCGCTTGTCCGGCGGGTGTTTCTCGCTGCGGAGAGGATGGCGGCGCGCCGCACCGACGCGTTCATCACGGTGTCCCGTCGCAACCTCCAGGACGGGGCGCGTCTCGGCCTCTTCCCCGAGGAGCGGGCATGCGTGATCCGCTCAGGGATCGACCTCGCGGCGTTTCGCGCCCATGCCGGTGGGGGTGCGGTGCGTACCGAGTTGGGTATCCCAGCCGATGCTCCCCTCGTCGTCCAGATCGCGTGTTTCAAGCCACAGAAGGCTCCCGAGCGGTTCGTCGAAGTTGCGGCCGGGCTGGTGAAGCACTTCCCCGAGGCGCACTTCCTGCTGGTGGGGGACGGCGAGCTTCGAAAGGCACTCGAACGAAAGAGGCGCGATGCGGGGCTCGAGGGACATCTCCACCTACCTGGGTGGCGACGTGACATCCCTGCAGTCCTGGATGCGGCGACTGTCGTGACGCTCACCTCGCGATTCGAGGGCCTGCCGCGCGCCCTCGTGGAAGCTCTGGCTGCCGGGGTTCCCGTCGTGGCGATGGCAGTGGACGGGGTACCCGAGGTCGTGCGGGATGGTGAAAACGGCTTCCTGGTCGCGGAGGGCGATGTGGAAGGTCTCGTCGAGCGCGTCGCTGCAATCTTCCGCGACCCCGAGCTCCGGGGACGTTTGGCCGGCGCAGCGGACCAGGGTCTCGCGGAGTTCGAGCGCGAGACGATGGTGCGGCAACAGGAGGAACTCTACCGGGAACTGGCCAGCAAGGCTGGACTCGAAGGTGCAGAACCCCGGGACTGTGGCATGCAGGCCCTGCCCATGTCCCCAATCCGCGACGCCGAGCGACGGACGCATGGCTGAGAGCCCCGTTCCCTTCTGGTTCGTGCTGACCGTGGCTGCCGCCTACGGTCTCGTGTTCGGAAGCTTCCTCAACGTCGTGGTCCACCGCCTACCGCGTGGGATGTCGCTCCTTCACCCGCGGTCGCACTGCCCGGCCTGCGGCGCGCTCGTGCGGTGGTTCGACAACATCCCGCTTCTGTCGTATGTTGCTCTGCTCGGTCGCTGCCGCGCCTGCAAGAGGCCGATCTCTCCCCGCTACCCCCTCGTCGAGCTCGCCGCGGGGGCCCTGGCGGCCGGGGTGATTGCGCGCTTCGGCTTGACCCTCATCGGCATGGAGGCGATGCTGCTCGTGATGCTCCTGCTGCCTCTGGCGTTTATCGACCTCGAGCACCACTTGCTGCCGGACGTTCTGACGCTTCCGGGCATCGGGATCGGCCTGGCGTGCTCGTGGGTGGGGGGGCTCGCACCCGTCACCGACGCGCTCGTGGGGGCGGCGGTGGGTGCAGGCTTGCCCTACGCCGTGATGGTGACGTACCGTCGCCTGCGCGGTGTGGAAGGGATGGGACTGGGCGACGTCAAGCTCCTGGCAATGATCGGGGCTTTCCTCGGATGGCGTGGGATGCTGCTCACGCTCGGCGTGGGGGCGACCGGCGGTGCCCTGGTCGGACTGACACTCATCGCGACGGGCAGGGGACGGCGAGACACCGAGTTGCCGTTCGGTACGTTTCTGAGCGCTGCGGGGTGTGTTGTGCTGTTCGCCGAACCGACGATGCTTCGGCTGCTCGGGTGGGTGCGCCCGTGAGATCAGGCTTACCGTCCCGCCGCTTTCGCGAAGCGCGCCTTCTGATCGGTGCGACGCTTGTGATGTTGGTCGGGATGGTGGTGGCCGAGATGGCGGGTGTATTCGTGGTCACCCGCCTCGTCGAGGAGGAGGCGCGACGGGCCGCACTCGCCACGACCCAGGTGCTCGCCAGCAGAATCACAGGAGGCGAGGCGCCTCGCTTTGGCGCTGCGCTGCGCACCGAGGGGTGGGGGCTCGTGATCCTGCAGGATGGCAGGACCCTCGAGCAGATCGGGATCGCCGGCCCCGACGTGCCGGCGTGGTGGCCGTGGGCATCGCGGGCGGAGTGGGAGCGACGAGGCCAGCCCGTCGCGGGGCCGGTCACAACGACGGCGGGCAGCGTCCTGGTTGCGTACCAGCCTCTGGCCGACGGCCGGGTCATCCGAGCTGTCGTGCCGGTGTCCGGTGCAGGCACGGTTGGGAGATGGCGCAGCGTGGGCGCCCTGCTCGGCTTGGCTGTCGCACTTGGGGGCGGTCTCGTGGCCTGGGCACTCATCGCGAGGGTCCTCGCACCGTACCGGGAGCTTCTGGCCGAAGCGGTGCGGGTGACTGGTGGGCCCCGGGACGAGGCCGAGGACAAGTTCCTCGTGGAGACGTTCCGAGACACGGTCCGACGCCTCGAAGAGTCGGAGGCGGCGTTGCGACGGCGAGCCGACGAACTCGAGGTGCTGGCCGGCGTGCTGACCCGAGGTTCGTCCGCGGGGGTCGTGATCGCCGAGCCCGGCGGCTCGGTGCGTGCCGCCAACCCGGTCGCCCAAGATATCGTCCCGTCACTGAGGGTGGGCAGTCCGATCCCGACGGCGTTGGCCGAGGCCCAGAGGGAGGCGCACCTGGGTGGTCGGGTGGTCGAGGTGCGGCGCCTGCCGCTGCTGGCCGCCGGCGGGGAAACGCAGGGAGAGGTCGTGTTCCTCGCCGATCGCACCGGGTTGGAAGCTCTCGAACGGGCACTGGCGGAGCGGGAGCAGATGGCGGGTCTTGGCGAACTCGCTGCCGGGATGGCGCACGAGCTGCGCAACGCCCTCGCGACGATGCGGGGCTACACGCGCCTCCTGCCGGGAGCCGGCCCCGACGAGAGTGAGCGCTTTATCGCGGCGATCAACGAGGAGGCCGAGAGCCTCGTCGACCTGCTCGAGCGGTTCCTGCGCTTCGCTCAACCCCGTGATCTCCGTCGGGAACCGGTCGATCTGATGGCACTGGTGGGTGAGGCGGCCAGCAAGGTTCGCACCGCGTTCCCTGGGGTTCCCGTGAGTGTGGCAGGGACATCGGCCATCGTTGTAGGAGACTCGCTCGCTCTCGGTGTCGTGGTGGAGAACTTGCTCCGAAACGGGGTCGAAGCCGCTTCAACGACCGGAGGTTCGGTCGCCGTTCATGTCGAGGCGACAACGGTCGCCATTCGGATAGTGTTCGAGGACGACGGACCCGGCGTCGCCGACGACCTTCGCGAGCGAATGTTCCTTCCGTTCGTCTCCAGCAAGCCATCTGGGGGCCTCGGCCTGGCGTTGGCACGGCGTTTCGCGCGCCTGCACGGAGGGGACGTGGAGCACGAGCCTCGGGAAGGCGGCGGCGCCAGATTCGTCGTGTGGCTGCCGCGTCAGGGTGTGGCGTGAACGCTGCGGTGCTCGTGGTGGAGGACCGGCGCAGCCTGGCCGAGATGCTGGCGGAGACGCTACGCAAGGAGGGGTACGAGGTCGAGTTGGTGATGCGCGGCGATGTGGCGGTCGAGAGGGTGAGGCACGGCGGGCCGTACCTTGCGGTCGTCACCGATCTCAAGCTTCCGGGGGCCGATGGCCTCGCGGTGCTGCGCGCGGCTCGCATTGCGGACCCGCTCCTCCCGGTCTTTCTGATCACGGGGTACGCCACGGTCGAAACGGCGGTAGCGGCGCTCAAGATGGGCGCAAGGGACTACTTCCCCAAGCCGCTTGACATCGAGCGGGTGCTGGAGGTCGTTCGAGCCGCCTGCGAGCCGCGACGGTCGCTCCTGTCCACGCCGCCGACAGGCGAGGGTACGCAGGAGCTAGTGGGTTCGTCTCCGATCTTCTCGGGAGCTTTGACCGCGCTTCGGCGAGTGGCTCCCACGGACGCCGCGGTACTGCTGCTCGGCGCGTCGGGGAGCGGTAAGGAGCTGTTCGCCCGGGCGCTCCATCAGCTCTCCCGGCGGAAAGAAGGACCGTTTGTGGCGTTCAACTGCGCGGCCGTGCCGGAGAGCCTCGTGGAATCGGAGTTGTTCGGGCACGAGCGCGGGGCTTTCACCGGCGCCACCACCCGGCACGTCGGTAGGTTCGAACAGGCTCACCGCGGCACCCTCTTTCTCGACGAGATCGGGGAGGTGCCGATCGGGACGCAAGCCAAGCTCCTGCGGTCGCTGGAGGAACACCGTATCACCCGGCTCGGCGGCGAGGGCGAGATCACGGTCGACGCGCGGGTGGTTGCAGCGTCCAACCGGGATCTCGACGGGGCGGTGATCGAAGGTTCGTTCCGCCGCGACCTCTTTCATCGGCTCTCCGTATTCCCGATCCGGCTGCCCGCTCTTGCGGAGCGCCGGGATGACATCCCCACGCTGACGCTGCATCTCTTGAGCCGGGCCGGCGACCGCCACAATGTAGGCGTGCCCGCGCTGCGGCCGGCCGCCATGGCCGCCCTCGTCCTCGCGCCATGGCCGGGGAACGTGCGGGAGCTCGCCAACCTCCTCGAACGGGTTGTGATCCTCGCGGAGGGGCACACCGTTGGCGTGGGCGAGCTCGGCCTCGACCCGGTGGCCTGCCGTTCCGGCCTCGACGATTCTGACGCCCGTGGCCTCGCGCTGCGCCTTTGCGCCGGCGAGATCGAGGAGCTGGCGCGCTTCCTCGGGATCCCGCAAACCGCGCTGCGAGAGCGGGGCTAGCCCGCGAGGGCGGTGGCCACCGAGCGGGCCAGCATGGCATCCTGCTCCGCGAAGATCGCCTTCAGGTCAAGCACCACGAGATCCTCCTCGACGCGGCCGATCACAGCAGGGCGCGCGCGGCGCAGGCGGTCTGCAGCGTCCTCTCCGCCGGGAATGGTAACGGCCCAGGATGGCACGGTCTGGTCAGGCGTCGTGCCGCCTCCGATGACTGCCCTCGATGGGCGGAAGCCAGCCTCGATCCGGTCCAACTGGAGGCGCCGCGCGATCCGACGCGCGCGGGAGCGGATTGTGCTCGCGGGTGCCGCCAGGAGGCGGTAGAGCGGGATCTCTTCGGGGCGCCCGGCGAGATAGGCGTCGAGCGTCGCCGCGAGCACCGCGAGGGAGTTCTTATCTGGGCGGACCGCCCGGCGCAGCGGATGGTGCCTCATTCCGGCGATGGCCGAGTGCGTGCCAACCACGATCCCGGCCTGAGGGCCGCCGAGGAGCTTGTCGCCGGAAAAGAGCACGGCATCGACCCCGTCCGCGAGGATCTGCTGCACCGTCGTCTCATGGCGGAGGTCGTAGCGCGTAAGGTCGAGATGGCAGCCGGAGCCCTGATCCACCCATACCGGGGTGCCGCGCCTGCGGCCGAGATCGACGAGGTCCTTGAGCTCCGGTGTGGCGACGAAGCCCGCGAGGGCGAAGTTCGAGCGGTGGACCACGAGGATGGCCGCGGTGTTGTCCCCGATAGCGCGCGCGAAATCGTCGGGGTGGGTCCGGTTGGTGCAACCGACCTCGACGAGTCGAGCCCCGCTCGCCGCCATGATGTCGGGGAGACGGAAAGCCCCCCCGATCTCGATCAGCTCGCCTCGCGACACGATCACCTCGCGTCCGGCCGCGTGTGCGGCGAGCAGGAGGACCAGCGCGGCGGCGTTGTTCGTGACCACCGTGGCGGATTCACCGCCGAAGTAGCGGACGAGGCGCGCTGTGACAGGTGTCAGTCGCTCACCGCGCTCGCCAGAGGTGAGGTCGTACTCCAGGGCCACGTAGCCGGGGGCTGAAACGGCGAGCTGGGGGGACCGGCCCAGGTTCGTGTGGATGAGAACTCCGGTGGCGTTGAGGACCTCCGGGTACGCGACGGCTGCCCGGCGCTCCAGAAGAGATCGCACCTCGGAAGTCAGGGCCTCGAGGGCAGGCACCGGGTCGCCGTGCGCCACCCTCGCCCGTACCGCTGCAAGAACGTCGCGTGCGGCCTGACGTGCAACCGCAGCGCCGTAGCACGCCCCTGCGTCGGCGACCTCTCGTGAAGCGAGGACACGGTGGACGGCAGGAAGTGCGGCGAACGGGTTGGACATGGGCTGATTCTACCCGGTGCTCGTCCCCGGGGCGGATCTCCCGACCGGGGAGGCTTCGGGTAATCGAGCACCGCCGGTTGAGGAGGTTGTATTCTCTCGGTGGCATGAGCACACCGGACCTGATCGCCCAGCTCGATCGCTGGCTCGTGGAGTTGGCCCGCAAGTGGGAGCGCTTTTTCGCGGGTGATCGTCAAGTTTCGCTGCCCCCGGAGCGCGAGCGCGCGGCGCTGGAGAGGCGGCTGCAGGAGCTCAGCCGGAGCGAGGGCCCCACCGCGTCCGAGAGGTTCCGCATGGAGCAACTGCTTCACCGGTTCTCTACGCTCAACCAACTCTGGCAGCGGATGCTTCGGGATCGGGAAGAGGCTCGGGTCGGCGCAGGGGGTGCCCGGCGTGCGCTCAACGAAAGCCCCCCACCGCCCGTACCAGAGGAGGGCGGAGAGTACGAACGGGTGTTCTCGAGTTACGTTGATGCGTTGAGGAAGGCCGGCAGGGGATCACCTGTCGGGTTCGACCGCTTCAGTCAGGCCCTCAAGGAACAGCGCCACCAGCTCGAGTCGCGTGGCGCCATCGTGGAGGGGTTCGAGGTGGTCGAAGAGGGCGACAACGTCCGGGTGCGCGCCCGGGTCCGTCGTGGGAGGCAGGAATGAGACGAGCAATGCTCGGTGTGGCGATCATTGGAGTGGCACTGACAGTTTGTGGTTCGGTCTTCGAGCGTTTCTTGTCGCCGGACCGGCCCGGGGACCGGGCGATCATGGGTTATCTCGACCTCGTCAAGTCAGGCCGTGCCTCTTCCATGGACCTCGCCAACCTCGGAGTCCTGATCCTCGAGAAAGGATTCCCAGGCGATGCGGAGGACTACCTGCTCGCGGCCCTCAAGCTGGATAAGCACAATTACGAAGCGGCGTATCGCCTCGGGCTCGTGCTGCAGCGCGAGGGTCGCGACCGCGAGGCGGTCCGCTACTACAAGAAGACGATCAAGGAACGCCCTGGGTATGCACAGGCGCTCTTCATGCTGGCTCTTGCGGAGGAGCGGTCCGGTCAGCGCGAGGAAGCGATCCATCACTATGCAAAGGCTTACAGACATGCTCCTGAGCTTGCCAATCCGAGGAAGAACCCCCTCGTCTACGACTCCAACCTGCAGACAGAGGCGGTGCTCCGACACTACCAGGAGGAAATGAGGACATCGACCCTCAAGGTCACCGAGATCGACCCGGCCGCGATTCGGCGGATGATGGAGATCAAGGCGCACCCTGCCGAGGGGCAGAAAGGGACGCCCGAGGCAACGGTCCCGACAACGCCCCAACAACCCGGTGCCCCGCAAGGCACATACACGCAGCCCACGCAGGCCAGCCCACGGGCGATGCCTCTGGCGCCCGGCGTTGGAGCCACGGGTTACGCACCCGTGATGCCAGCCGCCGTTCCGACCCAGGGCGCGGGTGCCGTGACCCCTGGGACGGAGGGGCAGCCTCCCAGGAGGATCCTCCCGGGTTTTGGGAGGTCGCAACCGCAGCCTGGGTCCGGGAGGACGACGTCGCCGGCGCAACCCGGTTCTGAGGTACCCACCCCGACCCCGGAACCCAGCTCGGTCGAACCGACGCCGACGCCGGAACCCAGCTCCGACGAACCCACGCCGACCCCGGAACCCAGTTCCGACGAGCCCAAGCCGACGCCGACCCCTACACGTTGAACCGGAAGGTGATCACGTCGCCGTCCCGGACCTCATAGTCCTTGCCTTCGAGGCGGAGCGTACCTCGCGGTCGGCAGGCCGCGAACGAGCCCGCCTCGAGGAGCTCACCCCACGGCACGATCTCGGCCCGGATGAAGCCTCGCTCGAAGTCCGAGTGGATGACGCCAGCCGCCTTGACGGCGGTCGTGCCGGCGGTGATCGACCAGGCGCGGCACTCGTCGTCCCCGGCTGTGAAGAAGGAAATCAGCCCCAGCAGTTCGTACGCCGCCCGGAGGAGCCGGTCGAGCGCGCGGTCCGGCAGTCCGAGATCGGCAAGAAACGCGGCCTGGTCGCCTGGACCGAGACGCGTGATCTCCTGCTCGATCGTGGCGCAGACCGCGCTGACCGCGACGCCCGGCTGAGCACGGAAACCCAAAAGCCCGGAGCGCTCGACGGCTCCGGCCAGGTCCCCGGCGTCAGCCTCGCCGGCGTTGAGGACCACCAGCATTGGCTTGAGCGTGAGGAAAGCGAAACCCTTGAGCAAACGACGCTCCTCCACGGCGAGGTCCACCCGGCGCAGGGGCGTGCCGGCCTCGAGGGCGGCACGGCACCGTTCAAG
>Ga0182010_10000010_pt1 | contig 110006 bp, 94 predicted proteins | sample 611E1MmetaG_FD_120488 | JGI IMG/M metagenome (GOLD analysis project Ga0182010, IMG submission 120488) | Permafrost microbial communities from Stordalen Mire, Sweden - 611E1M metaG | ecosystem: Environmental > Terrestrial > Soil > Wetlands > Permafrost | place: Sweden: Stordalen | collected... | reverse complement strand
GGGAACTCCTGGAGGTACGCGAGCGACGAGTAGCCGGTCCCGAAGTCGTCTATGGCGATTGCCACGCCCAGGGCGCGCAGGGCATGCAGCCGCTCGAGGACAGCGGCCGTGTTCTGCAGGAGCAGGCTCTCCGTCAGCTCCAGCGTGATCCAAGTCGGCGACGCACCGGCCTGCGCCATCGCCGCCTGCACGGTCCACGGGAGCTGGGGGTCGGCAACCTGCCGGACCGACAGGTTTATCGACATTCGAGGCACCGGACCGCGCGCCAGGCTAGCCCAGTGAGCGACCTCCACGCACGCCGTACGCAGCACCCAGGTCCCGATCTCGTCGATCAGCCCGGTCTCCTCGGCAAGTGGGATGAACACGCCGGGACCGAGCCGCCCACGGGTCGGATGGTCCCAGCGGACGAGGGCTTCCGCCCCGGCGAGTTCGCCGGTCTGCAGATCGACGATGGGCTGGTAGAGCAGCGCGAGCTGACCCTGCGCGACCGCCCCGCGGAGTTCGGTCTCGAGCTCGACCAGGCCCTGCGAGGCCTGCTCCATCGCCGGCTCGAACGTGACCATCCGATCGCCGCCCGCGACGCGCGCGACCGACCTTGCCAGCTGGGCGTTTCGCAGCAGGCTGATCGCGTCGGCACCCGGCTGGAGGCTCGTCGCCATGCCGAGGCTGACCGTGAGCTGGAGCGGCCCCTGACCAGCGGACATCGGCTGGCGGAAGGCGGCGAGGATCCGGTCGGCCGCAACGCTCCGATCTTCCGCCGACGGATCGCCATCGAGCAGCACGCCGAACTCGTCCCCGCCTAGGCGGGCGCACGTGTCGGCCGCCCGGACCGAGGCCTGGAGACGCCGCGCGCACTCCTCGAGGAGCCGATCGCCGGCGGCGTGCCCGAGACTCTCGTTGACGCGCCTGAAGCCGTCGACTCCGAGGAAGAGCACTGTCGTTGGCCGCCCGGCCCGCTCGCTGACCGCCAGGGCCTGCCCCAGCCGGTCGTGGAACAGCGCCCGATTCGGGAGGTTGGTCAGCAGGTCGTGGAGCGTGACCTGCGTCAACTGCCGTTCGAGGATATTGCGCGCCCCGACGTCCCGAGTGGTCAGCACGATCTGGCCGACGGACGGATCGGCGCGCAGATCGGCGGCGATCGTCTCGACCTCCCGCCAGTTGCCACTCGCATCCCAGAGACGCCATTCAACCGGCCGGGCCACAGGCCGTCCGGCTACCACGTCTGCGACGAGGGCCCGCACGCGGTCCATATCATCCGCATGGGCGAGGCTGACAACCGACTGGCCGACTAGTCTCGCCGCATCCACTCCGAGGATGCGCCCGACCACCGGCGCGGCCTGGACTATCGTCCCCTTGCTATCCACGAGCGCGATTGCATCAGTAGCGTGCGCGGTGAGGGCTTCGAAGTGCGCCTCCGACTTGCGCCGGGTCTGTTCGGCGAGCAAGCGGCTGTTCTCGCGCAGAACGATCTCCTGGCGGAGTAAGACGAGCACGGTCAAGACGAGTGCTCCAAACAGCACCTCACGCAGATCACCTGAGACGCCGCCTTGCAGCAGCACGGTCACGGTCCCATAGCCGGCTGCCAGACCCGCGTAAGGCAGAACTTGGAGCCAGCGGCTCAGTTCCGCGGACTCGGGTGTAGCGCGCGTGCGCGCGGGATGCGCCTGCAGATAGCCGGCCAGAGCGATCAAGAGCGACGAGCTGAGATAGCCGACATCGGGCCAGCGCTGGACGTCGTACGCCCCTGCCAGTGTCAGCGCGCCGTAGCCTACGTCGGCAACGAACATGAGCAAGAGCCCGCCGACGAGCGCCACGAGCGCCCGGGGATCAATGCCAACCGGCCGGCGCAGCGCCAGGGCGGCTATGCCGAACAGGAGGACGAGGTCTCCGATGGGGTAACCAAGCGCGAGCACGGCGCCAAGCGGGTTCGGGTCCAGCGTCGCAAGAGCCGGCTTCATGAGCGCTTGCCATACGACGATGCCGCCCCCGGCCAGTACGATCGAGGAGTCCAGACTTAGTCGGAGCCGTTCGTGCGGGCCCGATACCACGCTCGGGAACAGCAAGAGTGAGGCCCCGATGATGGGGTAGTAGGCGACGTAGGCGACGTCGGCCAGCGAGGGGGAGCTCGCTCCTCCGGCCATGAGATCGAACCAGGCATAGAGTCCGTCACCGGCAGCGTAGACCAGGAGGGCCAGGCAGACGACCGCCCAACCGAGGCGAACTCGCCCAGCATGCGTAGAGCGCACTGCGCGCAGCACGATGAACACGGCGAGCAGGTCGAGCGCGGGTTCGGCGAGGTCGGCCACCGTGAGCCTCGTGGTCACGTCCCCGATCCCCGACACCAGCCAGGCCACGCTGGCTGACCAGAGGACGGCGGCGGTTACGATCAGCACGCCGTCGATCGTGAATTGGCTACCCCCTCGCGCCGGCAGCAGAGGGTCAGCAGCTGCCCCACGGCCCTGACGGTACGGGGGCACCACGGCTGCCGCTCGTTGTAGCAGTCGGTTGACGTGGCTGCGGAGCGCGCTGCTTGATGTGAGGGTCATCGGATCTTCTGTTGGCCGATCTCCGGCAGCCTGCCGGCCGCCCTTGGTAGTTATCGACCCACTTCATTTGCACTTGAACTGGGCGACAGACATCACTCGCGATCGATGTCCGGGACTAGGCGCAACACCTCTCGAATCGCGGGTAGCTCAGCTGTGGCCGCGCCGGGGAGAGGCGACGGCGTGGTCTATCGGGACGGTCTTGATAGCTGCCCGGTCGGGCGATGCCGTAGCCTCACCGGTTCCAGGCTCCGCCAACCGCCGATCCGGGAGTCGACCCAGCATTGCCGTTCACGATGTAGCTCCAGCGCCATCCCCGCCGACAAAACGAAACCCGGCTCAAGGGCCGGGTTTCTGTTGTGGCTCGATGGAGCCGACACTCGGATTCGAACCGAGGACCTGTTGTTTACGAAACAACTGCTCTACCGCTGAGCTATGTCGGCTCATGCGCGAAGCGCGATCGGGCGCGCATGCGCGACGGCGAATATACCCTACCCGAGCCGCTCGGGGATAATCCGACGGATGCCTCCCGACATGGACCAGCCACCAATCGACCCCTCGACCGCCGGCGAACCAGACGATCCTTTCGAAGCCCTGGTTTGGGCCGCGGTCGATTCGCTTCCGGAGGCCTTCCGAAAGCGCCTGGACACGGTGGCGATCGTGGTCGAGGACGAGCCGACCTCCGATGATCTCGCGCGGACCGGCGCGGCGGGGTTGCTTGGCCTCTACACGGGCGTGCCGCGGACCCTGTTCGGGGCCCGCGATGCCGCCGTGCCGAGCAAGATCACCATCTACCGCGGTACCCACCTCCGGATCTTCCGAACGCCCGAGGCGCTGGCCCGAGGCGTTGCCGAGACAGTGCGCCACGAGATCGCCCATCACTTCGGGATCTCCGACGCCCGCCTGGAAGAGCTCGCCCGCCAGCGCGGCAACTAGCGCGGAGGTGGTTCCCCCCGCGGCTTCGCTGCCCTAGAGTGTGCGTGCCCCGCCGCTGTGGAGCGGGCTACCGGAGGGACCGATGCACACCGAGTATCTCCCCAAACTGCTCCCGACGATGGTGGACGAAGGACAGGGTCCGGGCGTCCAGTTCCGCACCGACGGCGAGCTGGTGCCGATGCTCACCATGGAGCTCGACGGATCGATGGCGGTCTACTTCGAGCACCACATCCTGCTCTGGAAGACGCCATCGCTCGAGATCGGGATGCACCCGATGAAGGGCGCCTTCAAGCGCGCCGTGGCCGGCATGCCGATCTTCATGACGGAGGCCAAGGGAGCGGGCCAGATCGCGTTCAGTCGAGACGGCGTGGGCCACGTCTTCCACCTGAGTCTGGCCCCCGGCCAGACGGTCGAAGTCAGGGAGCACCAGTTCCTCGCCGCGACCGCCAACGTTGAGTACAGCTTCCGCCGCCTGCGCGGCGTCGGGAACATGCTCTTCGGCGGCACAGGCATCTTCATCGACACGTTCGCCGGCGGCCAGGGCGGCGGCATCATCTGGCTCCACGGCTACGGCAACGTCTTCGAGAAGGTCCTGGCCCCGGGCGAGCAGTTCGACGTGGAGCCGGGCGGCTGGGTCTACAAGGACCCGGGCGTGGGGATGGAGATCAAGGTCGTCGGCCTCCGGATGGGAATCCTGGGCGGTTCGGGCAACCTCATCTTCAATCGCTTCACCGGACCAGGCCGAATCGGCATCCAGAGCATGTACCTCCACATGCCGACGGAGGACTAGGCGCCACCCAAACCCCAGGTCACTCCCGGGAATCGAAACGGCCGCCGGAAAGCCCGGCGGCCGTTCTGTTGATCGGGGATTGGGTCAGGCAGCAGCCCCGACCGCGACCTTCGCGGGAGCCACCTCGGCCGCGACCAGCGCGACGTCGAGGGAGATCTTGATCTCGTCGCCGACGAGCAAGCCACCGGTCTCCATGGCCACGTTCCAGGTCAGGCCCCACGCCTTGCGACTGATCTTGGTGGCGGCACTGAAGCCCGCTCGGCGGCCACCCTGCATGTTCGGCACGATCCCGCCGATCTCCGCGTCCAGCGTGACCGGATGCGTCTCACCCTTGATGGTCAGGTCGCCCTGGATCTTGTAGTCGTCGCCCCTGCGCTCGATGCTCGTGCTACGGAACACCAGTTCCGGATACGTGGCTGCGTCGAAGAAATCTGCGCCTTTCAGGTGCGCATCGCGGGCCTCCATGCCCGTTTCGATGCTGGATGCGTCAATATTCGCCACGACTGAGGAATGCTCCGGATGCTCCTCGTCGAAATCGACCTCGGCGGTGAACTGGCGGAACTGGCCGCGGACGGTCGTCACCATCATGTGCTTGACCGCGAATTCGATCTGGGAATGGGCTGAGTCAAGGGTCCAAGCGCTCATCTGGCAAATCCTTAGGTTCCGTGCTCTCGTGGACCCGAATTGGATCATTCACTTAGCAACTAAATGAGAGTATAGTTGCACTGGCAACAATCCGCAAGAGGGACATGGAGGACCAATGATGGAGCAGCCGAACGACGTCACGGACGTGGCCGGCCGGTCGCCGGTAGCGGCCGAGTCGACGCGCGCGGACCTGCCAGAGGTCCTTTTCGCCGCCCCTCTGGACCCGACGGAGCGGCGGGCGTGGCGAGCCTTCCTGCAAACGCACGCCCGAGTGGCGCGCCGCCTGGAGGCGGACCTGATCGCCAGGAACGATCTTCCGCTGGCCGAATTCGACGTGCTCTTCCAGCTCGCCTCGGCGGACGGAAGCCGGCTTCGTATGGCCGAGCTGGCCGATCGAGTCCTGCTGAGTCGCGCGGGCATTACCAGGCTTGTGGACAGGCTCGTCGTCGATGGCCTCGTCGGGCGCGTCAGGTGCGAATCGGACGCCCGGGGTTTCTACGCCGTCCTGACGGAGATCGGGAAGGCCCGGCTCGAGGAAGCCACGCCCGGTCACCTCGAATCCGTTCGACGCATCTTCCTGGAACGCTTCGACCGCTCTGAGCTCGAGATACTGGCCGGCTTGCTGGAGCGAGCCTCTCCGACGGAATAGCGGAGCGCGGCGGCGAAAGCGAACACGAGGAGGCTCTTTGATGCCGCAACGGCTCATCGACCGTTCGCCGCCGGTAGAGGCTGCCGATCCGGCCCTCGGTCGCGCCGACCGCCCTCTGGGCCGGCCGGCGTCTGAGCGCTATCGTTCGGCCATGCCAACACGGAGCGAGCTCGTCGAGGCCTCCGGCAGGAAGGTCGCGGTGAGCAACCCGGACAAGGTGATGTTCGCCGGACCGGGCTACACCAAGCGCGATCTGGTCGCCTACTACCTGGCCGTGGCGGATGGGGCGTTGCGGGGCGCGGGCGGACGGCCGATGGCTCTCAAACGCTACGTCAACGGGGCCGACGGGGAGTTCTTCTTCCAGAAGAGGGCGCCCGAATCGCGGCCCGAGTGGATCCGGACAGTCGAGATCTCCTTTCCGTCCGGTCGAACGGCCGACGAAGTGGTGGTCGACGACGCGGCCGGCCTGGCCTGGGTCGCAAACCTCGGCTGCCTGGACCTCAATCCGCACGCGGTCCGGGCTGACGATCTGGACCACCCTGACGAGTTGCGAGTGGACCTGGATCCCGTCCCCGGAGTCCCGTGGGAAGACATGCGCAGCGTCGCGTTCGTGGTCCGCGACGTCCTCACCGACCACGGGCTGATCGGCTGGCCCAAGACCTCCGGGTCGCGCGGCATCCACCTCAACGTACGGATCGAGCGCCGATGGTCGTTCGACGAGGTTCGCCGGGCGGCCCTTGCACTGGCCCGCGAGGTGGAGCGACGCGCCCCGGAGATCGCCTCGAGCAAGTGGTGGAAGGAAGAGCGCCACGGCGTCTTCATCGACTACAACCAGAACTCAAAGGATCGAACGGTCGCCTCGGCCTATTCGGTGAGGCCGGTGCCGGACGCGCGAGTCTCGGCGCCGGTGACCTGGGACGAGCTGCCGCTGTGCGAGCTCGGGGACTTCACTCTGGCCACAGTGCCGGACCGCTTCCGGAAGATCGGGGATCCGGCCGCGGGGATGGACGAGGCCGTGGGGTCGCTGGACGCGCTGCTGGAGCTGTCGGCACGCCAGGCCAAGGCGGGACAGGGAGATGCGCCCTGGCCGCCCAACTACGCCAAGGCCCCGGGCGAACCGCCGCGTGTCGCGCCCTCGCGTGCGCGGCGCGCCACGGCCGACGGCGCAACATCCGGCGAGCCGAAGCCGCCGAACCCACCGAAGCCGGCCGGGTCCAGCACCCCTTCGCCCACCGGCCGGCGGGCCTCAACCAAGCCGCTCGTCGAGATCGCCCGCGCCGCCACCAAAGAGGAGGCGCTGGCCGCCTTCGAACGCTGGAAAGCCCGCCACGAGGCCATCGTCGCGCAGTTCCAGCCGGCCGACATCCTGGTCGACTCCATGCGCGGCCGCTTCACGCTCTGGTACCGCATCCGGGTCAACCTCGAGCACGTACCGGCCGCGGAGCGGCCGCCGCAGGAACCGCTCGACGCGGACTACGACCCGTGGGCCGAGATGCGACCGTCGCGCTAGCCGCGCCGGCGTCCGACGACGGCTCGATGGAGAAGGCCGGCCGGCCTAGCTCCCGAAGATCGCCTTGAGCTCGAAAGGCGCCGTCACTTCGAGCTGGTCGTAGCGGCACTGGTCGGGCCGCTTGTCGGGGCGCCAGCGCAGGAACGTTGTGGCGTGGCGGAAGCGGTCGCCCTGGAGGTGGTCGTAGGCGACTTCGCACACGCGCTCGGCCCGGAGCGGCTCCCAGGAGAGGTCGCGGTCGCGGTTCCAGCGGCTCGTTGCCCCAGGCATGCGCTGGCCGGAGGCGCGAGCCGCCGCCTCCCACTCGGCCCATTCGGCCCAGGGGTGGCCTTCCAACGCGTTCTCGCGGAGCGGCGCCAACTCCTCGACCAGCTGGCGGCGTCTATCCGCAGTGAAGCTGGCGGTGATCCCGACGTGGTTCAATCGGCCCGTATCGTCGAAAAGCCCAAGGAGGAGCGAGCCGACCAGAGTGCCCGGTCCGTTCTTGTGCCATCGGAAGCCGGCAACGACGCAGTCGGCCGTGCGGGCGTGCTTGATCTTGGCCCAGCCGCGTTTGCCGGGTTGGTACGGCTCGGAGAGGCGCTTCGCGACGACGCCGTCGAGTCCGGCGCCCTCGAAATGATCGAACCACCCGGCGGCGGTCGACCGGTCGAGCGTTGCCGGCGTCAGGTGGACCGGCGGCTTCGCCTCCGCGAGGAGCCTCTCGAGCAGCCGGCGTCGCTCGCCGAGAGGAACGCCGCGCAGGTCCCGGTCGTCGAAGGCGAGCAGATCCCAAGCCACGAACGAAGCCGGGGTCTGCGCCGCGAGCAGCTTCACCCGAGAGGCGGCCGGGTGGATGCGCAGCAGCAGCGCGTCGAAGTCGAGGCCGTCTTCGCCGACGATCACGACTTCGCCGTCCAGAACGCATCGTTCGGGCAGGGCGGCGCGGAGTGCGGGCGGGAGCTCGGGGAAGTAGCGGTCCAGGGGCTTGAGATCGCGACTCTGGATGTAGACCTCGTCGCCGTCCCGGAAGACGAGCGCCCGGAAGCCGTCCCACTTGGGCTCGTAATGCCAGCCGTCGCCGGCCGGGATCGCTTCGGTGAGCTTGGCGAGCATCGGCTCGAGGGGCGGCTGAAACGGCAGGTCCACGACACGACTATAGCGCCGCGGCCTGAGCGCTCCGGGGCGTTGGCAGGTGCGACTCTCTTGCTGCGACGATGGCCGTTCGGCGACGTCCGGCGTGATCTACGATGGCCCGGTTGAAGAGGAGCGGGGCGCGAGGGCAAGCGAGCCTGCCGCCGACCACAGCCAAGCCTCAACCGTAGTTCGATGTGGAACGGAGGCATCGGCGATGACGACTGGATTCGGGTTCTGCCCAAACTGCGGGACGCCTCGGATGGCGGCCGATCAGTCGTTCTGCGCCGGGTGTGGCTTCACGCTCCTGTCACCGACGCTCTCGGCGGCCATGGAGCCGATGGTGCCACCTGCTCCGGCGGAAGACGCCGCAGCGGCTCAACCTGTCGCGCCGCCCGCCTGGTCGGTGCCGCCCGCGCCGGTGACCCCCGCCAACGCGAGCGGGCTCAGCTACCAGGCCTCTCCCGCAGCCCCTGCCGCTCCTGCCGTGGTGAGCGCCGGCCTCAGGACTACACCGCGAATGCTGGCTATCGTCGGGGTCGTTCTGGCGGTAGCCGTCGGCGCCTACCTCTTCATGAACAAGAACTCCGACTCGGGCGGCATCACCTTCACCCCGTCCACGCTGAGCTGCTCTACCCCGGTTGCCTTCATGACGGCGGCGCATCTGCCGGCCTCAGTACAAGCCGAAGACAGACTCACGGTCATGAGGGACGGCAAATCGGCCGGGTGGACTTCGGTCCCCGGTATCGGGAGTGACGCGGGGCGGCAGGCGGACGGCAGCTGGGTCATCACCACCGTGACGATCGCGAGTGACATGCAGACGCTGTGCAATACCGGCGGCTCGGGGGGCTTTTTCAGCGTCCTCACGCCGGGAACTCACACCATCCAGATTCTCGACGCGAGCGGCACGGTCCTGTCCCAGGGCTCCTACACGGTCACGCCGTAGTCGCGTCGGTAGCCCGGCTCGGCGCCAACATTTGCGACCTGGGTAGCGCCGTTGCCCGGGCGCTCCGGAGGTTGGCAGCTGCGACTCTCTTGCTGCGACGATGGCCCTTCGGCAACCTCCGGGGTGATCTACGATGACGCGGTTGCGGAGGAGCGGGGCGCGAGGGCAAGCGAGCCTGCCGCCCGACCACAGCCAGGCCTCAACCGTAGTTCGATGTGTGGAACGGAGACATCGGCGATGACGACTGGATTCGGGTTCTGCCCCAACTGTGGGACGCCTCGGATGGCGGCCGACCAACGCTTCTGTGCAGGGTGTGGTGCCACGCTTTCGCCGGCGGCGCCCTCGGCCCCGGTGGAGCCGATGGCGCCGGTGGAGCCACCTGCTCCGACGGCTGACGCTGTAGCGGTAGTCGCGGAGCCACCTGTGCCGCCGGCCTCAACTGCACCGGTCGAACGGCTGGCCTGGATGGAGCCACGCGTGCCCCCGGTCGCCGCGGAGCCTCCCGCACCGCCGGCCTGGTCAATGCCGCCCGCGACGCCGGCAGCGGCTCAACCTGTTGCTCCGCCGCCCTGGTCGGTGCCCCCCTCTCAGGGGACCTCCGCCCCCGCCGCCTACCCGAACCCGACCCCGCCCGGAACCCCCGGCGCCCCCGTGCCGGCCGCGCCGTCTGCGCCCGCCAAGCCTCTTGTGACGATCGGCAGTGTCAATGTCACGCCCAAGATGGCGGCCATCGGGGGTATCGCGCTGGCCGCGATCCTCGTCGGCGCATACCTGTTCATGAACATGAACTCCAAGCCGGGCAGCCTGACCTTCAGCCCGTCCACGATCAGCTGCTCCTCCCCGGTCTCGTTCACCGTGACAGCGCATCTTCCCGCGTCGCTGAAGTCCACTGACACGATCAGCCTCTGGTTCGACGGCAAGTCGGCGGGATCGACACCGATTGGAGAGAGCGGGAGCGACGTAAATCAGCAGCCGGACGGCAGTTGGCTGACAGTCAGCACGACAGCGGCGTCGGAGATGCAGTCGGCCTGCGCCTCAGGCGTCTCGTCGAGCGGCTTCAACGTGGCCACGCCGGGGACCCACACCATGCAAATTCGCGACGCCAGCGGCAAGGTTCTGGCCGAGGGCTCGTACACGGTGACGCCATAACGAATCGAGGGGGCTTTCCCGGTCGCGTCGAAGTCCCGGGCTAGCTGCCTGCCTGCTGGACCGGCCGCACGTCGCACCGGAAGCCACGTGGGGCACGGTTCGCTACGACAAACGGCCCTATTCGCTGCGGCCGCGTATACGGCAACCTCGGAAAACCCGAGACGGGCGACCGCGGACGTACGCAACCAGGTGGGTCCAATGCCAAAGGCTGATATCGCGACCGGAGAGCACAACTTCGAAGTTGTCGGGATCGCGCGCGTTGAGGGCGAGGGGACGCTGCGCCTGCGCATCTCCGACGGCGAAGTCAGCGAGGCCCGCCTCTCGATCTTCGAGGCGCCCCGCTATTTCGAGAAGCTCGTCGTCGGGCGGACCCCCGACGAGGTCGTCGACATCGTCACCCGCATCTGCGGCATCTGCCCCGTGGCCTATCAGTCCGGCGCGTCGATGGCCTTCGAGCATCTCTTCGAGGTCGAGATCGACCCTCAGGTGAAGGCGCTACGCAAGCTCTTCTACTGGGGTGAATGGATCGAGAGCCACGCCCTCCACGTGTACATGCTTCACGCCCCGGACTTCCTGGGCTACGAGAGCGCCATCGCCATGGCGCGCGACCACAAGCCGGTTGTGGAGCAGGCCTTGCGGCTCAAGCGGACCGGCAACGACCTGATGAAGCTCATCGGCGGACGGGCCATCCACCCGGTCTCGATGCGCGTGGGCGGTTTCTCCCACACGCCGACCAGGGCCCAGATCGAGGCCTTGCGCGAGCCGCTGACCGAGGCGCTGGCCCTCTCGCAGGCGACGTTGAAGCTCGTGGGCACGTTCAAGGCGCCCAAGTTCGAACGCGATCCGCTTTACGTGGCCATCAAGCACCCCACCGAGTACGGGCTCAGCGAGGGCCGTATCGTCTCGAACGACGGCATCGACGTACCTCTTTGGGGCTGGCGCGACGCCTTCCACGAGGAGCAGCACGAGGGCACGAACGCCCTCCACGCCCGGACGACGGACGGTCGGACGTACATGCTCGGGCCATCGGCGCGGGTGAGTCTCAACGCCGATCAGCTCCACCCGCTGGCCGCGGAGGCGCTGCGCGCCAGCGGCCTCGCCGAGCAGATCGCGCGCAACCCGTACTGGGCCATCGCGGCCCGGTCGGTCGAGTTGATTCACTCCTCGGCGGCGGCACTCGACATCGTCGACTCGTACCAGGAGCCGGCCCGGCCCTTCACGCCGTGGGCGCCACGGGGCGGAGAGGCGGGTTGGGGCACGGAGGCGCCGCGGGGCATCTGCTGGCACCACTACGACGTCGACGACAACGGCCGGATCGCCGCGGCCCAGATCATCGCCCCTACCGGTCAGAACCAGGGCATGATCGAGCAGGACCTGACAGCCTTCGCGCCCCAGGTCCTGTCCCTACCGCACGCCGAGGCGACGGTGCGCCTGGAGCAGCTGATCCGCTCGTACGACCCCTGCATCAGCTGCGCAACCCACTTCCTCAAGATCGAGATCGAGCGCGACTGACCTTCCGTCACCGGAACCGGCGGAGGCAGTCGCCCCGCCGGTTCTTCGTTATTGGCCGTGTCGGGCGGCCAGGCCGACCGCCAAACCCCTAGCCTGGAACCGAAATGATCGATCTGTTCTTCAAGATAGGCCTGCCGGTACTGATGATCGGCATCGTCACGCTGGTCAGCCACCGCTGGGGACCTTCGGTGGGCGGCATCCTCGGGGCGGTTCCGGCCAAGGGCGGCCCGATCCTGATCTTCCTCGCCCTCGACCAGGGGACATCCTTTGCGGCCACCGCCGCCGCGGCGTCCCTGGGCGGAGCTGGAGGTTGCGGGGTCTTCTGCCTCGTCTACGCCCTGTTATGCCGGCGGGTCAGCTGGCCTGTCGCGGGAGCCGTCGCCTACGGCGCGTTCGCGGTTACCTGGGCTGTCATGCTGCCGATCGCGTCGTGGGGGCTGGCCCCGGCGTTCGTCGCAGTGGTCGCGATCTTGCTCGTTTCGCGGCGGCTGCTGCCCGTGGCGCCGCCGATGCCACGACGGGCCACCTCCGCCTCGGACCTGCCGGCGCGGATGATCGCCGGGGCGGGCATGGTCGTCTTCGTGACCACCGCCGGGCCGTACTTCGGGGCCACGATCAGCGGCATGCTGGCCACGATCCCGACGGTCGCCGCGGTCCTGGCGATCTTCACCCACGCTCAGGAAGGCCCCGACCGAACGATCGGCGTCATGCGCGGGATGACACATGGTCTGCTCGGCTTCGGCGCGTTCCTGACCGTCGTGGCGGCCACGCTCGTTCCGCTTGGGATCCCCGCGGCCTTCGCTCTGGCCTTTGCCGCGGTGGTCGCTGTCCAGGCGATCGAGCTTCGCTCCGCTCTCCGGCCTCATGGACGGCCGGAACCCGAGGAACAGCTGCTTCTGGAGGCGGCCGACTGAGGGCGTGCGGGCACCCTCGATGATCCGATCGACCGGCCGAGACGAGCCTTCAATCGGGCTCTGACAATGCCCGGGAGCAGGGCAAGACCGTAGACTCCGGATATGGCTGAGTGGACCGATCCGAAGCGCGTCTACGTGCTGGTCTGTGGCGAGCGGCTGCGAGGCGACGATGCCGCGGCAGTGCTGGCCGCCGAGATGCTGCCCGCTGACGCGCTGGCCCTGGCCGAGGTGATCGAGGTGGGACTGCTCAGCGTCGAGGCCCTGCTGGACGTGCCTGAGGGAGTGGCAGCGATCGTGGCGGATACCGCGATCGGCATCGCCCCGGGCGAGGTCGTGGTGCTGCCGCTCGAGAACGTGGCGCGGTCGACGGGGAGGGGCGCGGCACTTGCCTCTTCCCACTCGCTGCCGCCGGACCAGGTCCTGGCACTCGCCGAGGCGTTGCGCGGCTCGCTGCCTCGGGGCGCGTTCGTGGGGATCGGCGGCGCCGAGTTCGGGTTCGGGGAGGGGCTGTCCGCTCCGGTGAGTGCCGCACTGCCGGCCTTCGTGGCGGTTCTCGCCGACGAGATCCGGCGGCTCGCCACGGACTGACCTCTCCGGCGACGCCCCGCCCAGCGGCCACGCAGCGCCCGGCGGCCACGCCACGCCACGCCCGGCGCCCACGCCACTCCCGGCGGCCACGCCACTCCCAGCGGCCACGCCGCGCCCTCACGCGCATCTCTCACGCCGCGATACCCTGCGCTCGTGGGCCTCCTCCTCTTGAAGCTGACGCTGACCCCGATCCTGATCGGCGGCGCCAGCCTGGCCGCGCGGCGCTGGGGACCTTCGGTGGGCGGCTGGATCGTGGCCCTGCCGCTCACGTCCGGGCCGATCGCGCTATACGTGGCCCTCGATCGGGGAGCCGTCTTTGCCGCGGGCACGGCAAAAGGCTCCATCGGCGGGTTGCTCGGCGACGCTGCCTTCGCTCTCGCCTACGGCTGGCTGGCCCGAAGGTTCGGCTGGCCGGCCTCGCTCCTGGGCGGGTGCGCCGGCTTCGCCGTCGCCGCGCTGGTCATCCAGCCGGTCCTCGCGACGCCGGCGGTGCTCGTCTTCGCCATCGTGGCGGTCGCGATGGCGATCCTCCTGCGGCTGGCGCCGCCCGCCGTTAGGGCCCGCGATCCTCAACCTCTTCCCAACTGGGACATACCGGCCCGGATGGTCGTGGGCACGGCGATCGTTCTGGCGATCACGCAGGCGGCGGGGCTCCTGGGCGCGCAGCTCAGCGGCGTCCTCGCGGCGCTGCCGGTCTACGTGTCGGTGCTCGCGGTGTTCGCCCACAAGTTGGAAGGGCCGGACCAGGCCCTGGGCGTGGTGCGCGGCCTCCAGATCGGTCTGTTCGGAACCATCGTCTTCTTCCTCGTAGTGACGACAGCGATCGAACCGCTCGGAATCGCGCCCTCTTTCGCGGCGGCGGCGGTGGCTGTCGCTGCCGTCCAGTCGGTCTCCCTGCGGATCCTGCGCCGACCGATCCCCGCGGCGTCCAGCGCTCCCTAGCTCGCGACACGCAACGCCGCGCGCGAGCGGTCTCCCGCCTTGACACGACATGCATACTCGTACGTATGTCAGACAAGAGAAAGGGGGTCGACTCGACTCCGGACCCCCCGCGGCGTTCGACATCCGGCTCCGCCCGTGAGGCCATTCTGGCCGCCGCTCGAGGCCAGATCCAGCGGGGCGGCGACCTGTCGATCCAGGAGGTGGCGGCGTCCGCAGTCGTCTCCCGACAGACCGTCCACCACTACTTCGGCGGCGCGAAGGGGCTGAGGGCGGCCCTCGCCGCCGAGGGGATGGACGTGGCCTCGGCGGCCGACGAACCCACCCGCGAGCGGCTCGTGGAGGCGGCCATGCGCGTCATGGCGCGACCGGGGGGAAGTCTCGCCTCCGTCGAAGCGATAGCCGCGGAGGCGGGCCTGACCAAGGGTGCCGTGTACCACCACTTCGCCGACCGCGGCGAGTTGCTGCGGGCCGTGGCCCGGCGCGTATCCCCGGTCGACGAGATGCGGGAGCAGATCGCCCCGACGCTCGACCTGCCGCCGCGCGAAGGCCTGATCGTGATCGCCCGCGCCTACTACGCCGCGATGCGGACGCGAGCCGACCTGATCCGGAACCTGGCCGCCAACTCGGCCCGCGATCCGGAGCTGGCAGAGGTGGTGATGAGCGAGATCGTCGGCCAGGGGGCGCCGTTGATGATGGGCTGGTTCGCCTACCAGGTGAGCCGAGGCCGGCTGCGGGCGGTCGATCCCTCATTCGTCATCCAGGCCCTCTTCGGGCCCGTCTTCCAGCTGCTTGTCCTGGGGCCGACGGTCTCCGACCGGATCGCCCAGGCAGGCATCCATCCCGCGATCGACAACGTTGAAGCCTACGTGGACCTCCTCCTGCGAGGCCTCGCGCCGGACCAAGACAACCCAGGAGGTTCGTAGATGACCGTCGCCAGCTCTTCCACCACGACCTCCGCGACTCCTGCGGCTCCGGCGGTCGAGGCCGTCGCATTGCGCAAGGCGTTCGGGGCGATCAACGCTGTCGACGGGATCGACCTGTCCCTGCCGGCGGGCCGGATCTACGGCATGCTCGGGCCGAACGGGTCGGGCAAGACGACGCTCATCCGGCTTCTGACGGGGCTCACGTCGGCGACCAGCGGCCAGGCCCGCGTCCTGGGCGTCGCGATGCCGTCGCGCACCAACCTGGCCCGCATCGGCTACATGACCCAGGCGGACGGCATCTACCCCGAGCTGTCGGTCTGGGAGAATCTGTCCTTCTTCGCCGCGCTCTACGGCCAGAGAGACCGCGCAGAGATCGTCCGAACGCTCGAACTGGTGGAGCTCGATAGGCGCCTCGGCACGCCGGCACTCCAGCTATCCGGCGGCATGCGGCGCCGACTTTCGCTGGCGTGCGCGCTGGCTCACCGCCCGACGGTCATCTTCCTGGACGAGCCGACCGTTGGCGTGGACCCGGCCCTGCGGGTCCAGTTCTGGGACCACTTCCATCGATTGGCCGCGGACGGCGCCACGCTTCTTGTCTCGAGCCACGTCATGGACGAGGCCGACCGCTGCGACGAGTTGCTCTTCATGCGAGACGGGCACGTCCTGGCGCAGGGGACGCCGGCGGACCTGCGGGTTCGAGCGGGCACGGACAACCTGGAATCCGCCTTCCTGCATTTCGCCGGTTTGTCTGCCTCTCCGCCGGCCGCGGCCGGCCCCACCGGGGAGGCCGCCCGATGAGCGCCCTCCGCGTGGCGGCCGTCGTCCGCCGCATCATCGCCCAGTTCCGCCGCGACCCGCGATCGCTGGCTCTTCTCTTCGCGGCCCCGCTGGCGATCATCGCCCTGCTCGGCTGGGTCCTGAGCAGCTCCGGGGCCGCCACCGCGAGAGTCGCGATCGTCAGCGAATCGAGCCAACCTGCAAGCGCCGCCGTGGTCTCGCGGCTCACGGCCGCCCTGCAGGGCCAGCCTACCGTCGTGGTGAATACGGACGTCCACGACGCCGCGACGGCCCGCCAGATGCTCAAGGACAAGCAGCTCGATCTCGTCGTCGACATCCCGGCCGACTTCACCGTCCAGAGCCCCAAGCTCCAGCTGGTGACCCTCGGCTTGAACCCCACGGGCGAGGCTTCCGTCATCCCGAACGTTCAGCAGGCACTGTTCAAAGCAGTAGCGGGAAACCTCGGCGCGGCCCTGCCGTCGATCGAACGATCGACCGTCTACGGCTCTCCGGACGCCACCACGGTCGACACGTTGGCTCCGGTGGTCGTCGGCTTCTTCGTCTACTTCTTCGTCTTCATCCTGACCGGCATCAGCTTCCTGCGCGAACGGATCGGCGGGACGCTGGAACGGCTGCTGGCTACCCCGGTCAGTCGAGCCGAGATCGTCCTCGGCTACAGCCTCGGCTTCGGCTTCTTCGCGACGCTGCAGGTCGCCGCGGTCCTTGCCTTCGTCCTCGGCCGCTTCGACATTCCGGCGCTCGGGCCCGTCCCTGCGTTCGCGATCGGCCTCGGCGTCCATACGGCCGGCAACCCGCTGATCTCGTATCTGCTGGTCCTGGTCCTGGGATTGGGTGCGGTCTCCCTGGGCATCTTCCTGTCGACCTTCGCCCGGACCGAGCTCCAGATCCTGCAGTTCATCCCGATCGTTATCGTGCCGCAGGCCCTGCTGAGCGGCTTCTTCTGGCCGATAGATCAGCTGCCCTCGCTCCTTCAGCCGGTGGCCCGGGTCCTGCCCGTCACCTACGCCATCGACGGGCTGCGGCAGGTGATGATCGCCGGCGCGGACCTGACCTCTGGGCAGGTGCTCTTCGATCTGGCCGTGCTGACGGGGATCGCGGCGGTCTTCATGGTGCTGGCGGCGGCCACGATCCGGCGGGAGGTGGCGTAGGGGAGGGGCGTGGGTCGCGCCGGCCGTTCTGGTGGCGAGCGGCGAGGGGTGCGCGGCCACGATACGGCGGCGCCGACCGATGGCGCGGCCGCGGCGGAGGTTGCCGGGTTCGCAGTGCCCGGCGACTTCGCCCTGCGCCGCCCCGCGCCGGTCCGAGACTGCGCATTACCAGCCGCCGTAGTACTAAGCGGAGATCGGCAGCGGGCAGGCCGGTTCCGAACCTCCATCGTTAGGCGCTGCACGAAATTGCCAGCCCAAATCGTCCCGGCGTGAGCGTGGCTCGGGACAGGTTGGCGGCCGAGCGGCCGCGCGACGGTCCAGCCCGCATTACCGCCGCGAGGCGTCTGCACTTAGTACTCCATCCACTGGTATTACGCAGTTTCGGGCTGGGTGCCGCCCGGTCCGCCGCCCCCGCGGTGCCGCCTCCGACCGTCAGACCGGCAGACGCGCCCGGGCGCTCCGAAGCCGCTTCCGGAACCCGTGGCGCCGAGGCCCGGCCACAACCAGCGCCGCCGACCACGCCAGCAGTGAAACCATGGCGATCCCGTAGACCGGCCAGTAGCTGCCGAACCGGTCGTACAGGATGCCGCCGGAGTTCATGACGATGATCCCGCCGGCCGGGTACGCGATGGCGATCACCCCGAAGATCGCTCCGAAGTTGTGGCCGCCGAAGACATCGCTGAAGGCCGCCGATCGGATCGCGATCGTGGCGCCGATCCCGAAGCCGTAGAGCGCGTTGCCGGCGACGGCCAGGGCCAGCAGCGAGCCGTTCGAAGCGAAGATGGCGGTCGCACCTACGGCGACCAGGCCGGCGCAGAGCAGGCCGATGTATCGCCGCCCGAATCGGTCCGACAGCCCGCCGCCCACCACTTGCCCGGCGACGTACGCGTAGCACTGGAGAGCGAGCAGCGTTGCGGCGAACCCGGCGTCGATCCCCTGGCCGATGGCATGGCGCGAGGAGGTCTGGAAGATTCCCTCGTCGATGCAGCCGATCCCCACCGCACCCACCAGCAGGATCAGGAAGCGGCGGGTCCGCAGGGTCCTGCGGAGGGCGTCGGGGCGAGTGCGGCTGCCTGCCGGGATCTGCTCCTGCGAAGCGGCGATCGCGCCCGGAGCGGCGGTCTCGTGCAGGCCGCGCGCCGGTGTCCGCCTTGCTGCGGCGCCCGTTGTCGCTGCACCGTCCGCCGGCGCGCCCCTCGCTGCACCGTCCGCCGGCGCGCCCTTTGCCGCGCCCTCCCCCGACCCGCCCGGCACGACAACAGCCGGCCCGCTCGTCATGAGCCAGACGAACGGCAGGGCCACGAGCGAAAGCCCTGCGAAGCCGACCGCCGCCGACCGCCAGCCCAGCTCCGGGATCAACCCCGCCGCGAGCGGGAGAGCCAGCGCCACTCCGATGCCGGGGCCGGCGTACGCCACGCCGAGAGCCAGACCGGTGGCCCCCGCATACCTCCGCGCGATCGCCGTCGTGGTGCCGACGAAGACCAGCTGCAGCCCGAGCGCCAGAAAGACCCCGTACGCGGCGATTAGGAACGCGACGTCGGTCGCCATCGAGGCGACGGCCCAACCGATCGCCGATAGCAGTGTGCCGACGTACAGCAGGGTTCGGTCGTTGAAGACGTCGTAGGCGCGTCCCAGCAGCGGCGACGCGAGCGCCGAGACCAGCAGGAACATCGTCCACGGCATCTGCCCGAGCTCGCGCGAGGTGTGGAACGTACTCTCGAACTGGGGCGCGAACAGCGGGAAGCAGTACAGCGGGGCGTAGGCGATCGCTCCCACCACGAACGCGCCGAGAACCGGCACGCTCAGCGCCAGGTCACGTCGGGATACTCGGACACCGGGCATGCGCGCATCGTAGGCGCGACAGAGGAATCTCGGACCCAGTGTCAGACCGCCGACAACAATCGAGGGCAGCGAGGCGCAGACTGGACTGACGGTTGGTCTCGACGGAGGTCGCCTTGCTCCAGAATCGCTTCACCCGCGGCGCATCGGCCGCGATCCATGTGGTGTTCATCACCCTGGTGCTCTGGGGGGTGTGGCGGGCCCTCCAGCCACAATCGTGGGCCTGGGGAGAGCCGGCCGAGAAGATCAGCAGGGTCATCGCCATGGTCGGGATTGCCTTCGCCATACTCATGGCCATCGGCTTGGTCCTGTGGCTGAGGAAGGGACGGATCGAGCTCCTGCTGATCCCCGATAACATCCTTTTGGTCGTCTTCGGTTTCGCGGCCTGGCAGTCATTGGACGTTCGTTTCGTCGTGTCCTTCCTGGCCCTCGCGGCCGCTCTGGTTCCGGTCCTGATGGATCCCCGCCGGCAGCAGCGAGCCACCCCGCCGGTGTACTGGCCCGGCTACGGCTCCGGCGCACCGCCGTATTCGCCCGCCGATTCAGCGGCGTCGGAACGCCCAAAGCCGCCACCTACGAGCTAACAGTCCCGTTCCGCGGCTGATCCCCAGGCGACCGTTGACCTGCCCTCGCGTGGACCGGCTCTTACCGCTGGAACACCTTGTAGTCGTGGGCCTGGGTCAGGCCCATGTCGGCGGCGGATGCCTCGGTCGTATCCCCGGACATGATGGCTACCTTGGCCAGACGGTATGGCCCGGACTTGCCCGACTTGTAGATCGTGGAACCGTCGAACGCCAGATCGAGGGGCTGGGCGCCGGCCACGAGATCGACGTCCCCTCCGGTAACGTCGATCTGGGCTCCCGTGCTGTCGAGCAGGTACCCCACCACCTTGTATTTGCCCGGGTTCTGGACGGTGACGGTCGGTGAGAGGACCAGCTTGTTGGCCAGCCCATCGTGGTCGCTGTCGACCAGACGCTCTGAGAAACCCGAGCTTAGCGTTACGGTGCCGCTGGCAACCAGGATCTCGTAGCTCGTAAAGCGCGGGCTTGCTCCCGGTACCGCGACCATGATCGTGTAGCTCCCGCCGCCGCTGCCAGGGGTGACGTGGCCCGTCCAATGGCCGGCCCCGGCCGGAGTCAAGGTGATAGCGGAGGAGGTTCCTGTTGGGTCGTGGAGCTGAGCTGTGGCTGTGTCCCCGGCCTGAGGTTCGGTCAGCACGACGTCGAAATCGACGCTGGCTCCGTGGTCGTACTGGTGCGCCGGATCCGGAGCCGTTATCGTCAGAGTCCGGCCGGTCTCGATCGACACCACCACCGCGACCTGAGCCTGGGCCGTCCCCGAGTTGACGATGTGAAGATTGCCGTCGGTCGGGTTGGTCAGGCTCGCCCAGAGAGACCCGGCAACTATCGGGCTAGGCGCCAGCGAGGTCCCGTCGATCGTAGCCGTCACCGGCGTGCCGTCCGTGTATAGCGTTACCTCCGCTTGGGGCGACTGTTCGAAGGTGAGGGGTACGTCGACCGAACCGCCGGCGGGCACCGTCTGGGCCACAGTGATGCTCACCTGCATCGATGAGCCCTCGGTGGACAGCGCGGACGGCGTCGATCCGGCGGAAGGGGCCGCGAGACTGGCCGGAGCCGATGAAACGTCCGTGGGCAGCGCGGACGGCGTTGCCCCGGCGGAAGGGGCCGCGGCGGTGCAGCCCGAGAGGATGGCCGCTACCGCCGCGGCGGATAGCAAGACCAGGAGGATCCTGCGAAACCGCCCGACGCGATGCGATCTCATGTCTCCGTTCCCTCCCGCCAGTCTCAGCGACCGACGCCTCAGAACGAGGCGCAGCCACGTCGGACCGTCGTCGATGCGACGCGTCTAGCGCATGACGCTACGCTAAACGAAGAAGCAACGGTGTCGGCTGGACGACAGAGCCGACCGCGCGGCGGGCGACTGCCCGCCACGGGATTGCAGCCGAGCGCTGCGCTTGTGTACGGTTGTCCGGTTGAACGGCGCCCCCCCGTTACTCCTCGGGCTTGGCCTCGCCCTCGGCCGGAGCCTCGCCTTCCGCAGCCTCCTCGCCCTCGACCGCCTCGACGACCGGCTCCTCGATCACGTGCGGCGCGGCGACATGGGCCACGACCTCGTCCGGGTCGGAGAGCAGGGTCACGTCCGGCGGCAGCGCCACCTCGCGCAGATGGATCGAGGCTTCGAAGTCCACCAGCCCCTCGATCGAGAACTCGAACGAGTCGGGCAGGTTCTCGGGGAGGGCGCGGATCTTCACGCGGTCGATGTTGTGGAGCAGCGTGCCGCCCAGGCGGACCACGGCGTACGACTCGCCCGTGGCGTGAAGCGGGATCTCGACCGTGACTTCTTCGCCCTTCTTGAGGGCGAACAGGTCGACATGGAGCAGCTGGCGGTGCCGAGGATCGATCTGGAAGCCGTGGATCAGGACCTGGTGCTTCTCTTTGCCGTCGATCTCCAGCTCGATGATCGTGTTCGAGTGGACCTTCTTGCGCAGGTGGTCGAACTCGTGCGCATCGAGCGAGACGGAGACGGAAGCGATCCCATGGCCGAAGACCACGGCCGGGATTCGACCGGCCTTGCGCAGGTGGGCGACCGCCTTGCCGGTCTCGGTCCGGCTGGTCGCGGTAAGTACTGTCGGGGCTGGGCTCACGTGCGAAAACCTCTCTGCGCGGTCCATCGGGGCGCCGATCGGCTCACGCCAGGCGCTGCGGGGTACGAGCCTACCACTCTCGGGCCGTCCGAGGGGCGGCGCCGCCCGCTGGTCGCGGCCGGTCGCGGCAGCCTCGAGGCGCGGCACGAGCCGTGAACCCGGCCGCCGAGACGCGGCACCTGCCCTCATGCCGGCCGCGAGGCGCGGCACGAGAGCCTGCGGCGTGGTGGCGGGGTGTAGATTCCCGCCGATGGCCGCAACGATCCTGATCGTCGAAGATGAGTACGCCGTCGCGCGTGGGATCCAGTACGCCCTCCAGCAGGAGGGTTACCAGGTGGCGGTATGCAGGTCCGGCGAAGAGGGCCTGGAATTCGCGCTGCGTGAGGGCCCGGACCTCGTGGTGCTGGACGTTCGACTGCCCGGCATCGATGGCTTCGAGGTCCTGCGGCGGCTGCGGACCAGCGGCTCCAAGGCCCCCGTCCTGATCCTCACCGCCCGCGACGAGGAGATGGACAAGGTAATCGGGCTGGAGCTGGGCGCGGACGACTACGTCACCAAGCCCTTTGGCCTGCGCGAGCTGATGAGCCGGATCAAGGCCCTGCTGCGGCGCGCCTACGGCGACCTGGCCGACGCCGGCGGCGGACGCCTGCTGCGGCACGGGGATCTGCTCATCGACCTGGAGCGCCGGCGCGTCCAGCGTGGCGAGCGTCGCATCGCCCTGACCGCGACCGAGTTCGAGATCCTGCGCCACCTGGCCAGCCGGCCGGGCCGCGTCTACTCCCGGCGCGAGCTGCTGGAGCTGACGCGCGACTACGAAGCCCTCGATCAGGACGAGAAGACGATCAACGTCCACGTCAGCCACCTGCGCGAGAAGCTGGAGGACGATCCTTCGAGCCCGCGGTTCGTCCTGACGGTCCGCGGCGCGGGGTACGCGTTCGCGGAGCGCTGAGATGGCCGCGAGGAAGACCAAGAAGAAGCCGGCCTCGCGCACCGGGACGCCTCTCCCTCCGACGCCGCCCTCGTCGACCAACTCGGCCGAAGGACCGGGCGATCGGCCGGACGCTCAGTCGGCCGAGGCCGCCAGGAGCAGGGCCTTCCGGCGCCCGGACGTGCCTTTCTGGCGGGCACTGCCGCGCACATTCCAGGGCCGGCTATCGCTGGCCTTCGTCATGGTCTTCGTCCTGGCGGTCGGGACCGTCTCGACCCTGACCGTCCTCGTCCTGGACAACGCCCTGCGTCAGCAGGAAGAGACCAACCTGGAAGCCAGGGCCAACGCCGTGGCGGCCGTGGTCCGGGTCAAAGCCGAATCCTCGGCCGCACTGGACCCGGCCAACGTCACGGTCGTCTCCGCCGGCGGCCAGCTGAACGACCTGGTCAGAAGCGCCCTGTCCAACCCGACGACGCTCACCGACTACGCCAACAACGTCGCCCAGGCGGATCTCCGCCTCCGCGTCGGCCAGGGCTCAGACACCTCCGGCGGGATCGAGTTCTACCCCGCCAATGAGCCTTCCACGTTCAGCGCCTCCCTCACGGCGCAGCCGGGCAAAGGTCAGGCTCGCGACTCGGTCAGCTACACCGAGATCTTCAAGTTCCAGGACCCGGTGGGCGTCCAGCCGACCTGGTACCTCGAGGTCAGCCTCTCGGCGCCATACACGACGCGGAGCAGCACCATCGCCTCCGTCGTCGGCTTCCTGATCGTCACCGCGACGGTGGCTCTGCTGCTTGCCATCGTGGTGTCGTCCTTCCTGGCTCGCCGCTTCACCAGGCCCCTGCGCCGCCTGACGGACGCCGCCCGAGCCCTGGCCGAAGGCGACCTGGCCCGTCGAGTCCCCGCCGAGCGCGCCCACACCGGAGGCCTCGAGATCACCGAGCTCTCGCACCAGTTCAACGCCATGGCGGACCAGGTTGAGGAGACGATGGAGGTCATCCGTCGCGATCGCGACATCAGCCGCGAGTTCCTGGCCGACGTCTCGCACGAGCTCCGGACACCGCTGGCCGCGCTGCGAACCTTCAACGAGTTGCTGCAGGAGAAGGCCGGCAACGATCCCGCAGCTCGGACGGAGTTCCTGGAGGCGAGCGCCCAGCAGATCGAACGCCTGGACTGGCTTGCCCAGAACCTGCTGGAGCTCTCCAAGCTCGACTCCGGGCTGGTTCGGCTCGACCTTCGACCGGATGACCTGCGGGCGACGATCCTCTCCGCCGTCGAGCAGGCCCAGGTCTCGGCGCTGCGACGCGGCATCGCTCTCACGACCGATCTGCCGGAGACTCCCCTGGTCACGCGCCACGATCCCCAGCGGCTTGGTCAGGTGCTGATCAACCTGATCGGCAACGCCCTCAAGTTCACCCCGCGTGGCGGTGCCGTCCAGGTGACCCTCGTCCCGCACCGTCGCGGAGCCCGAATCCAGGTAATCGACACGGGCGTTGGAATCGGCGCGAACGAGCTGCCCCACGTCTTCGAGCGCTTCTATCGCGGGTCGCGGGCCAACGAAGCGCGCGGCAGCGGCAGCGGCCTGGGCCTGGCGATCGTCCGCTCGATCGTGGAGATGCACAACGGCCGGGTCATGGTCGAGAGCCGCGTCGGGTCGGGGACCACCTTCACGGTCACGCTGCCTGCGGATCCCCGCACGGCCGTCGAGAGCGCGACGGGCGGCGCGGGCGCCACAGCGACCGCCACTTCCACGGCCCCGGCGCCGGCCGCGTCCACGACCACTGCCGCAGCCACCGCCGCAGCCACGGCCACGCCCGCTTCCACAAAGCCGGCCGTCCCGCCCGGCCCGGCCAAGTAGCCCGCCGGCCTGTCTTTGGCGTTGGCCGCGCGGTGCGGTAACCGTGCCGTGCGGTAGCCGAACCGACTCGGTGGCGGATTCTTCACCGTCCCCCGGCTCGAACCGCAACGACGCAATCGTCAAGCTGTCGCAGCCACAGATTGCGAGCATGCTCGCCAGCAGCGCGATCGGCCCTTTGTGAATAGCATTCGCGACTGCGACCACTCGTAGCCCAGAAAGCCGGCCCAATGTCCGACCCACGCCCCCAGGCTGAGCTGCCGGGAGCTGCGTCACCGGAGACCCAGAGTTACGAACCGCTGCCTGCCCAGCGTCCTCACTGGCGGGCGGCCATCGACGGAGGATCGGTCAGCGGCGCCGAGTCGGTCACGCCGGAACGCTGGTTCGAGCCACCTCCGGCGCCTCCCGCTGAACCGCCGGATGCGGTTCCGGGAGAGTCCGGGTCAGGCGGTCGGGGCCTCGTCGCCGTCCTGCTGATCACTTCGCTGATCGGCGCGGTGCTGGGCGCCACCGGTACGTACGCCGCTCTCCGGGCGTCGGGCGCGATCGACGGCCGGCAGGCGGCGCCGACGGGTGTCACCGGCCAGAGAGTCACGGTCGAGTCCGATTCGTCGACCGTCATCGCCGCCGTAGGTCAGGTCAGTCCCGCGGTGGTGCAGATCGTGGCCAACGACGGCGCCGGCACCACGCTCGTGGGCTCCGGGATCATCTACGACGTACGCGGCTGGATCCTGACCAACAAGCACGTCATCGTCGGCGCCAAGACCATCACCATCCGACTCCCGGACGACCGCCGTGTCGCCGGCACGACCTACGGCGTGGACACCCTGACGGACCTGGCGATCGTCAAGATCGATGGTGTCTTCGATCTCGTGGCTGCGCCCATGGGCGACTCGTCCACGCTGCAGGTGGGCCAGTTGGCGATCGCCATCGGCAGCCCGAGCGGGCTCGCCTACCCGAACAGCGCTTCGGAGGGGATCATCTCGGCCCTGGGACGCGACGTCACGGTCCCCGGCGACACAACCACCACGCCGGACGTGACGACGGACCTGCACGGCCTGATTCAGACCGACGCGGCCATCAACCCCGGCAACAGCGGCGGCCCGCTCATCGATGCGTCCGGTCGGGTCATAGGCATCACGACCGCGTCGGCCCAACTCGCGACAGGGATCGGCTTCGCCATCCCCGTCAACATCGCCAGGCCGATCATGCAGCAGGCTCTTGCGGGCGAGAAGCTGGCGCGACCCTTCATCGGAGTCTCATACGTTCTCGTGGACCGCGGCCTGGCAGCCGACATGAGCCTGCCCGTGAACAGCGGCGCATGGGTCCACAAGGAGGACTCGTCCGGCAACTCCATCGAGGCGGTGGACCCCGGAAGCCCCGGCGAGAAGGCCGGCATCAAGACCGGCGACATCATCACCAGCGTCGAGGGCCAGACGATCGACGCATTCCACAGGCTCGAGGACGTGCTGGTGCAGTACGCCCCCGGTCGAACGATCAGCCTGCAGGTATACCGGGGCGGCGGCACCGTCACGCTTCAAGTCACGCTGGGAACTCGGCCGGATACCGCGAGCTAGTCGCGTCCTCTCGGCGCGCGGCGGGTGATCTCGACCGAAGCGTGGTCGAGCTCGCCGGGGAGCGGGACGTCCGGCTTGCGGACTCGAACGACCACCTCCTCCACGCCGCTGTCTTCCGAGCCCTCCAGAACCTTCTCGGCAATGGCCTCGGCGAGAGTCTCGATCAGCTGGCGGCTTGGCCCTTCGACCACGGAGCGGCAGATCTCGAAGATGCCGCGATAGTCGACCGTCTTGTCGAGGTCGTCTGTGAGGCCGGCCGGCCGCAGGTCGAGATGGAGTTCGACGTCCACCTCGAACGGCTGGGCCATCTCCCTTTCGCCGGCCGAGACTCCATGCCGGCCCTGGAACCGCATGTTCGTGAGGGCGATTACGTCGCTCATTCCAGTACTCCTCGGATCACGGCGTCGGAGATGCGCGCGGCCCTGACGTTGGCCCGAACATCGTGGACCCGAACGATGTCCGCCCCGGCCGCGATGCCGAGCGCGGTCGTCGCGAGCGTCGCCTCGAGGCGGTCCTCGAGCGGAGCGCCTCCCAGGGCGAAGCCCAGCGTGGACTTGCGTGACGTGCCGAGCAGGATGGGCTGACCCAGAACGTGCAGCGCCGACAGCTCTCGCAGGACGAGCAGGTTGTGTTTCGGCGTCTTCCCGAATCCGAAGCCCGGGTCGACGATGAGGTTCTCACGCGGAACGCCCGCGGTCATTGCCCGATCCAGAGCCGCTCGCAGGTCGGCGAGGACTTCGGCGACCAGATCGCCGTACACGGCCATGACTCGGTTGTGCATGAGGATCAGCGGCACACGTCGCGTGGCGGCGAGGCGGGCCATCGCGTCGTCCGACTCGACGCCCCAGACGTCGTTGATCAGGACCGCGCCGGCGTCGATGGCGGCCGCCGCGACCGCCGGCTTGGTCGTGTCGACGCTGATCGGGAGGTCCGGCAGGGCGGCGTGGATCGCCGCGACGGCGGGGATCACGCGCCCCAGTTCCTCCTCTTCGGGGACGGGCTCGTGCCCCGGCCGCGTGGACTCCCCTCCGACGTCGACGATGTCCGCTCCTTCATCCGCCATCCGACGAGCCTGTGCCACCGCGACTTGCAGGGCCGCACCGTGGCTGCCCGCGACGGTCGCGAGGAGTCCATCTCCGGAGAACGAGTCCGGGGTGACGTTCACGATGCCCATCACGAAGGTCCGGCTGCCCCATTCGAAGAGACGTCCGCCGATGCGGGTGGGCGCGATGGTGTGTCTCATGTCTCTCACGGAATGCTCTCCCGTTTGAACGGCGGGGGATCGGGCTGCAGGCTTGGATCGGGCAGGAGAAGGGCTCGAGCCAGCCCAACCAGGTACAGCGAGCCCGCCACGATCACCGGGCCGCCCCGGCCGCCCCGGCCGCCGCCCCGGCCGTCACTCGAGCCGGCGCCCCGGCCGCCGCCTCCGCCAAGGGCCGCGTCGAGCGCGTCCGCCGGCTCCGCGATCGTCTCAGCCGATAGCCCAGTCGCCCTCGTCCATCGGGCCGCAAGCTGTTCCGGCGGAAGCGCCCGCTCCACGTCCGGTGCCGTGGCGATGACTCGGGCCCCGGCCAGGTAAGCGGATCCGGCCAGTGCCCGTGAGACTCCCTCCACGTCCTTGTCGGCCATGACGGCCAGCACCAGCGTGGGCCGGCCGGACCCCAGGAAAGGGGCCATGTCGTCGAGCGCTTGCGCGAGGCTGGCCGCACCGGCCGGATTGTGAGCGCCGTCGAGCAGGACCTCTCGCCCGGCGACCTCCACCAGCTCCAGCCGCCCCGGCCAGCGCACGGCTGCGTAGCCGGCCCGGCGTTGTTCCGCGTTCACGCGAGCTATCCCAGCCGCCTCCAGGGCGTCCAGCGTGGCATCGGCGACGGCCACGTTAGCCGCCTGATGGCGGCCGCGGAGTCCGACCCGTACCCGTCCCAGCCGCCCCAACTCCACTTCGATACCGTCACGGTCGAATCCGCGAAGCGGCGCCGGCGGCGCCACGACCAGAGGAGCCCCCACCCGCCGGCTCCTGCGCTCGACGATTCCCAGCGCCGGATCCCGGGCCCCAGTAACCGCCAGGTCGCCGCGCATGATGATGGCCGCCTTCTCGCGAGCGATCGCCTCGACTGTGAGGCCCAGCCGGTCTGTATGATCGAGCGAGACGTTCGTGACTACGGCCACGCCACCGTCCCAGGCATGGGTGGCGTCCAGCCTGCCGCCCAGCCCAACCTCGACGACCGCCAGATCAACCCCGGATTCGGCGAACCAGCGGAACGCGATGGCGGTCAGCAGCTCGAATTCGGTCGGCTCCCCGTGCCGGCGGGCCACCCGATCCGCGACGGCCAGCACTTCGCCGGTGACCGTCGCGAACGTCTCCGGATCCACCGGCTCGCCGTCGATCTGGAGCCGCTCGCGGTAGGTGACGAGATGCGGTTTGGGCGTCTCACCGATCCGGTAGCCGGCGGCCCGGAGAGCGGCGCCCGTCAAAGCCAGGACGCTGCCCTTGCCGTTCGTCCCCGCGATCAAGGCGCCGCGGAAGGACCGCTCTGGATGACCGAGCTCGGCGAGGAGGGCGCGCGTCCGGGAGAGTCCAAGATGGATGCCGAACCGACCCCTGGACTCGAGTGCCTCTAGGGCCTCGGGATAGCTCAGCCGGGCCGGGCTCAATCCTTGGTCAGGTCGTCTTCGTAGAAGACGCACTGGTTGAACCTCGGCGTCAGGCAGACGTCGTTGACGAAGCCTTGCTCGAGGTGAACCCCGCCTCGGAGCTGACAGCGCGACACGTTCTGCTCCTGCCGTATCAGGGCCTTGAGCAGGTGCGGTGCCTGAATCGGGATCGCGCCGCGGCTGCCCGTCACGAAGAAATGAGGGCAGACGTTGCGGCGCAGGCTCGGCAGTCCAAAAGTGCCCCGGCCCGCAGGGAGGCCCGGGTAGCGCCGCGGCTGACCGGTCTCGGCATGGGTGAAGGTCGGCAGGCGCGGGCCGGGCCGAGTCGCAACTCGCCCCTCCGGCAGTCGCTGCGGTAGCCTCGGGTCGGGTCGGCCGGGTGTCATCGGGCCGATCGGACCCGGAAGGCCGGGCGCGCGGCGCGCGTCTCCGCTATCGAGGATACGGGGCCGATCGGGCTTCGAATCGCGGGCCTGCACTGTCGCCTCGAACCTGGGCGAACGCTTCCGGACGCTCGCTCTCTGCAGCAGAGTACATCGTTCCGCCCTCCGCGGGTATGTTCGCCGCGTAACGGCGGAGCGTCCTACTTGGGAGTAGTCGGCTGGGCTCGGGTGGACCCGAACGATCCATCTCGTGGCCCGGTCTTCACGGATGCGACAATACCGGACATGCCGATGCGAGAACGACGAGCCGCGCACGTTCGACCCAGGCCCCCGTCGAGCGACCGGCTTCGAACGGACACGATCCGAACGGACGCCCCGCCTCGTGGCGCCCTCAGGCGGTACGGTCCGGATCGGTCCGGCCGCGGGACTCGCCTGCCGACGCTCCTCGCCATCGTCGGTGGATGCATCGTCGTCGGCTTCTTCGCCGTGAAGGTCGGCTCCGGGCTCGTCACGGACGTCACGTCGGCGTTCAGCAGCGCCATGGCGCACCTTTCGTCCCAGGCCCCGGCAACGCTCGCGCCCTCGGGGGCTACTCTCGACACCCCGGTGCTCGACCCACCGGACAACAACGGCTACGTGAGTCAGACGCCCACGCCGATCCAGGGCACCGCCCCGGGAGGAGCGCTTGGCAAGACCGGTTACTCCGTCGTCGTTTACCGCGTGGGCAAGGACGGCGCCAGGCAGGAGGTAGCCAAGGTCGCCCTCTCGACGACACGATTCGTGACGCCCCCCATCGCGCTGAACGAGGGCAACAACGTCTTCGTCGCCACGCTGGAGACCCCGGCTGGGGAAGGCCAGGCGTCACCGCAGGTCACATACATCCTCGACACCACTCCTCCGCCGATCACCGTTACGTCGCCAGCCCAGAATGCCCAGCTTTCGGCCGGTTCCGTCGACGTCACCGGCAAGACCGATGCCGGAGTCACCGTCACGATCCGCAACCGCCAGGCTCCCGGAGGCGCCCAGAGCAACCAGACCGCAGGCACGGACGGCAGGTTCAAGCTGACCGTCCCGGTGGTCGCCGGGCCGAACACGATCGATCTGACCGCGACGGACCAGGCCGGCAACACGACCAACAGCTCGATCGTGGTCAACCGCTACTACGGCCAGCTGGCCGCTCACCTGACAGCGACTCCGAGCAAGTTCGCCGCAGCCTCGCAGACCACCGTCTCGGTGGCCATCCACGCCACGTCGGCAAACGGCGGCCCGTTGGCCAACGCGAAGGTGACGTTCACCGTCCAGATCCAGGGCCTCGGCCCGATCGACTCGCCCGAGCTCACGACCGACGCGACCGGCGTGGCGACCTGGCAGGTGCCCGTCTCCGGCGGGGCGCCCGGAAGCGGGCGGGCGAGCGTCCTGGTGACGTCGCCGGCCGGAGACGAGGTCAGGGAGACGACCCCGATCACGACCACCTGAGTCGGGGTGCGGGACGCGGCCGGCGCTGCGAGCGATGCGCTGGCCCGGGGTCGCGATGGCAGCTACAATCAAGACATGGCCAGCTGGCGCTGCCCCCACTGCGGAGCGCCGCAGCCCGAAACGGCGCGGTGCTGGGTTTGTAGTCGCTCAACGACCTCGTGCGCGAGCTGCCGCCACTTCCGCAAGGGCGTCACCATCCGGCTCGGGTACTGCGGCCTGGACAAGCGACGCAGCCCGCTCACCGGGGATGAGGAGCGTGCCTGCTGGGAGCGATCCGCGTCCGAAACGTTCGATGGTGTCGCACCCGCCGAAGTCCACCCGGCCGCCGGCCTCAACCTGTGGGGGGCGCGACCGGTCCAGATGACAGAGGATCCGACGGTCCGGGCCACGGGTATGTGGAGGGAGTTCGACTGGCCGTCGCGCGACCAACCGGCCCGAACCTCGCACGGACGTTCGATTCGATCGCGACCGTGGGGGCGCGTTCCTGGACAGACGGAGCCCGCCGGCCGGCTCGCCGGGCTCAGGTCGAAGGCGAGGGGCTGGGGCTAGAGACCCTAGGTAGGGGACGCAGTCGGCGTGGGGGCGGGTGTCGGAGCCGGTGTCGGGGCCGGTGTCGGCGTTGGCGTCGGCGTTGGCGTCGGCGTTGGCGTGGGAGTTGGCGTGGGAGTTGGCGTGGGAGTCGGAGTTGGAGTCGGAGTCGGGGCGGGCCCCTTCGAAACGATGTAGTCGACCGTCGTGTTCTTCTGAACCTGGGTCAAGGCTCGCGGGTTGGTGCTGATGACCTGGCCGGACGGGATCGAGGGGTCGTATTGGTCGGTGCGGACGCCGGCCTGGAGTCCGGCCGTGGCCAGGGCCGCGCGGGCGTCGCTCTCGGTCATTCCGGCCACGTTCGGGACGGCGACCGTCGCCTGACCTTGCAGGATGGTGATGTTGATCGTATCGCCGCGATGCATCGCGCTGCTGGCGGCCGGGTCCTGCGCCACCACGGTGCCGTCGGCCTGAGTAGTGTCATTGGCCTTGAATGTGAGGGCAAGACTGAGGCCGCGTTGCTGCGCATCCACCTTGGCCTGGGTGTACGACTCGCTGACCAGGTTGGGCGCGTATACCACGTCGCCACCCTTGCCGGAGAAGAGCAGCACCACGATCAGGCCGATGATCACGATCAGCAGGATCGCCAGGATTGCCGCGACCCAGGCCCACGGGCTGGCGCCGGACGGTTCGGGCTCCTCGTCAGTTTCCGGCGGCAGCGTCCTGCGAGCCGGCCGGCGAGCCGGCTCCGGGGCGTATCCGTTCGTCTGGTCGACTCCCGCCTCATAGTTGTCGTACGGGCTGGGTCCCGTAGCGTAGGCATCCGGCGAGTAGATCACGCGGCTGGTCGCCGGCTGGGGAACGATTGGGCCGGCGCCGGCGAAGCCCGCGGCTCCGAGTCCTCCTGCCGCCGAAACGGGGAGGCCGCCCGCCGGGGCAGGGGCCGCCGGGGCAGGGGCCGCCGGGGCAGCCGGGGCGGGTGCAGCAGTGTCGGCGTCATCCTCGTCGATGAAGCGCTCCAGGGCCTCGGCCATCGAGGCCGCCGAGTCGTAGCGATCCTCGGGCGCGGCCGCGAGCGCTTTCAGCGCGATCTCGTCCAGGGCGGCGGGTATGCCCGCTCGCAGCGCCGACGGTCGGGGTGGAGGACCAGCGCGGCGGGCCAGGGCGATCGCCGCGGGCGTCTCTCCTTCCCACGGCACACGCCCGGTGAGCATCTGGAAGAACAGGCGGCCCAGATCATCCACGTCGCGGGACTCGCTCGACGCGACCCGTGGGGCCGTGGACGTGCCGCCCTCGGGGGACTCAGCCTCCTCGTCGATCGCCTCCTTGACGTTCAAGGCGCTGTCGGTGACGGCTGCTTTAGCTCGTGCGATGCCAAAGTCGGTGACCTTGACGTGGCCGTCACGCATGACCATGACATTGCGGGCCGTGAGATCGCCGTGGACGATCCCGTGGTCGTGGGCGACAGCCAGGGCCCGCGCGATCTCCGCCGCGGCGCGTGCCGCCCTGCGCGGAGGAACGGGTCCATTTCGTTCCAGCAACGTTGCCAGGTCGGCCCCGTCCACGTACTCCATGATCACGTACGTGCCGGATGCGTCCGTGCCGGAGTCGTAGATGGCGACGACGTTCTCGTCGCTGAGGGCCGCGGCCGCGCGCGTCTGCCAGCGGAACTCCGAGAGGAAGTCGGGGTCGTCGGACAGCTCCGGCCGGAGCAGCTTTACCGCAACGTCTCGGTCCAGCTGGACATCCGCTGCCCGGTAGACCGTCGCCACGGTACCCTCTCCGAGCAACTCGACGAGCCGGTAACGGCCCCCGATCATGCGTCCGATCTCGGCCACGAATGGTCCTCTTCGGGCCGGCGCGGGTGCGCCGACGCTGGATGGGACTTGCCCCTCGTTCGTGAAGCCGCCGACTTCGCTCGGTCGGTCAGTTCAAGTCGAGCGTTCGCAAGTACTTCTGGAACTCGCCCCCGATGTCCTGTCTCTGGAGCGCCAGCTCTACCGACGCTTTGAGCCAACCCATCGTGGTGCCGGCATCGTAGCGCACGCCTTCGAAAGCGTACCCGTAGACGTCCTGTTCCTTCATCAGAGCTTGGATGGCGTCGGTGAGCTGGATCTCGCCACCGGCCCCACGCTGCGTCTGCTCGAGCTTGTCGAAGATCTTGGGAGTCAGGATGTAGCGCCCGATGATCGCCAGGTCGGACGGAGCCTGAGCCGGATCGGGCTTCTCGACCAGACCTGAGACCTTGTAGAGCCGGGGATCCTCGTCGGGTCCGGCGGGCTCACCGGCGATGATGCCGTAGCGACAGGTGTCCTCGTGCGGCACCTCCGTCACGGCCACCACGGAGCAGTGGGTCCGCTGATAGGCCTCGATGAGCTGGCCGATGCACGGCCGCTCGCCCACCACGACGTCGTCCGAAAGGATCACCGCGAACGGCTCGTGGCCGATCAGCTCCTTGGCGACGAGCACGGCATGGCCCAGGCCGAGCTGCTCCTTCTGACGGACGTAAGAGATCTGGGCCAGGTCCGAGATGGCCCTGATCTGGCGCAGCATGTCGATGTCGCCGCGAGCCTCGAGCAGCTGCTCGAGTTCGAGATTCAGGTCGAAATGGTCCTCGATGGCCCGCTTCTGGCTGCTGGTGATGATGATGACCTGCTCGATGCCGGCCTCGACCGCTTCTTCGACGGCGTACTGGATGACGGGCTTGTCGACCAGCGGCAGCATCTCCTTGGGCTGAGCCTTGGTGGCCGGGAGAAAGCGGGTTCCCCAACCCGCGGCCGGAAAGACCGCCTTCCTTACTCGCATCTGCCCTCAGCTTCGGTCGGCCACCAGCGTGGCCGGCTCCACAAACTCGTGGTTATCGCGGTGGATGCCGTCGCACAGCCCAAGGCGACGTGGTTCCGTTGGAAGCCAGACCGGCCTCAGGATCTCTCGGACCTGGGAACGCCGGCAGAAGAGGGCGCCGCGCGTGGCCATCCAGGCCAGCACGTGGCTCGGATCGCTGTGGAACTCGAACGGGCCTGGATTGAGGCCGGCCGATTCCGTCCACGAGACGGGAGCCTCGGGGGCTACCGCGTCCAGGATGCTGACCCGCCAGGGCCTTCCCTCGATGACCCCGCCGCAGCCGGCGCAGCGGACGGCGACGTTGTCGGTGACGATCGTGTTGATCCGGACGCCGTACAGTTCCATCGCGGCCGGATCGTAGCAGGTCGCCGGAAGTCAGGAGCGAAGGTCAGGTCCGTGGACGGATTCGACGATGAGGTTTCGCCCGCCGAGGCGGCCCGGGAAAAGCGCCGCGATCGCGATGCCGACGCTCAGGCCCGAACAGGCATGCGCACGGGCCTGGCCAAGCAGTTCAAGCAGGTCCTCGACACGCAGGTCAAGAGAGCTCGGGAACCCGAGCGGCACTCTGGGGATCGGCACGAGCCCGGCGACGCCGCGGAAGGCGCGCCCCGAAGCCCCCGCCGGTCCCGCGCGGCCGACTAGCTGCCGAATGTGAATGCGTAGGCGCGGACGCCGGCGCCGCTGAAAGTGATGGTGACCGTCGCGCGGGCAGCGGCTGAGAGATGGACGAGGTGGTACAGCCGGGCGGATCCGACCGCCAGGGAGCCGTCGGCCGCCACGTCCTCGGTGCCTCCGCCGCTCGGAGCACCGGTGACCGATACGGTGGCCGGCACGGGCGAGTCGGCAGCCAGCACCAGATAGACGTCGCGCGCGAAGAACGACAGCTCGATCTGGTCGCCGGCGGCGCTCGCCAGCGCGTACTCCGGCTGGAAGTCGAACGTCCCGCGAACGGCGAAGCCGTCCTTCGGCAGAGAGCCAGGGAATGTGTAGGGCTTCGGGCCTGCGGTCGCGGACTCGGGCGAGGCGAACTGCTGTGCCCGCGAGGTTCCCAGGTAGGTCTCGAGGGTCTGGCTCTGCGTGATCGGCGGCGTTGGGGCCGAGGTCGCGGCCACGGGGAGCGCGGAGGGAGCCGCACCCGCGGCCGCCAGCAGGGCGCGGATGTCGTTCTCGGTCTGGACGTAGTCGCCCTCGCCGTAGTGGGCGTTCCGCAGCTGGCCCGTGGCGTCGATCAGGTAGTCGGCCGGCCAGTACTCGTTGGTGTAGGCATTCCACGTCGCGAACTCGTTGTCCTGAGCCACCGGGTACGTGATCCCGAAACGGGTGATGGCGGCCGCAACGTTGCCGGTGTCGTGCTCGAACGCGAACTCGGGGCTGTGCACGCCCACGACCACCAGGCCCTCGGCGGCGTACTTCTGATACCAGCTCTCGACGTAGGGCAGGGTGCGGATGCAGTTGACGCACGAGTAGGTCCAGAAGTCGACCAGGACCACCTTGCCACGCAGGCCGGCCATGGTCAGCGGCTTCGAATTGAGCCAGTTGTCGATGCCGGCGAATTCGGGTGCGGACCCGAGGTCGGGCAGGCCGGAGGCATCGGTCGAAGCCCCTCCTGCGGAGGTGGACCCGCCCCGTGACCCTACGCCCAGGTCGTTCAGGGCAGATTGCACCTGCTGGGTTCGCTCGAGAGTCTGGAGCGTGCCGGTCCAGTCGGGCAGGGCGCTGGTCAGGTCCGCCGAGATGGCCGTGTCCGCTCCCACGGCCATCAGGCCGGCCGTGACTAGCACGAGAGCGCCAAGGGCTCGGCCGGCCCAGGGCGAGGCCGAGCGGAGCTTCAGTCGCGCCAGGGCGGTCCGTCCGCCCAGCGCGATTGCCAGCAGAGGAAGGCCGGCGCCGAGGGCATAGGCGACGACGAGAGCCACGGTCGCGGCCGATCCGGGTGCGGTCACGGCCAGGCTGGTCACGGCACCCAGGATCGGCCCGGCGCAGGGGGTCCAGACGAGACCCAGCCCAACGCCGGTCACCAGGCCGCCGGCGAGGCCGGGGTGGGCCATCCGGGCCCCCAGGGCCGGGATTCGCGCGGTCGCCCGCTCGTACGCCGCCGACAGGGCCGGCAGCAGCAGGGTCAGCCCAAAGACGGCCACGATCGCGATAGCGACGTCCCGAAGGAGCGAGCTGGGGATGTGGAGGGCGTCGATGATCTGGACGCTGGCGAGGGTGAAGAACGAGAAGCTGGCGATCAGTCCGGCGATGACCAGGTACGGCCGCCGTCGGTCGCCGCCGGCGCCGGCTGCCAGGACGATGGGCAGCACCGGCAGAACGCACGGGGAGACGGCGGTCACAACGCCGGCAACGAAGGCAACGATCAGCAACAGGATCACGATCTCTGTCTTAGCAGCAGCCAGCCCATCCGGCGCGGGCGGCCTCGGAACGACCCATCGGCCGCGACAGCTGGGCCTGCCCCGCGAAGCGCGCGTGCCGGACGCTCAAGTGCGATGCGCCCTATTAGTCGCGGGAGGCAACAACGTACTCAAACACAACGTCCGGCATGGATCGTTTGATGAGAAACCTCTTGCGGCCGGCCTGCGGTTGAGTACTCTACGTCGCAAGGCTTTCGGCCGGTCCACCGACCGGTTTCGAGCTGGCCGCCCGTGGGATGCACCGGCGCCCGCGGACGGAGCCCTGTTCAAGGGAGACGGGGCCAATCCTCGTAACGTCGGGAGTGAGTGGAGGATCGGGCGTATGAAGCCCAGACCGCTAGCATTCATCGCTATCGTGGCGCTCGTGGCAGCCGCCTGCGGCTCGTCTTCGGGCACCCAAGGGCCCAAGGCCGTCAAGATCGGCGTCGATCTCCCGCTCTCGGGCGGCGAGCTCCCGAACGGCGATCCGACGATCAAGGGCGTTGAACTCGCCATCGATCAGAACCCCGTGGCCGGGTATACGGTCACTATCAACAAACAAGACGACGCCGTAAACGGTATCCACAACCCGAACCAGGGCGCGACCAACATCCAAACCCTGATCGGTGACTCCAGCGTCTTCGCAGTCGTCGGCCCCTTCAACTCGAACGTGGCCCAGGCTGAGATTCCGAAGAGCAACTCGGCCGGACTGATCCAATGCAGCCCTGCCAATACGAACCCCGGCCTTACCAAGGGCACCACGGGCGCCGACCTTCGCAAGTCAAACCCCACGAAGATCGCGTATGTCCGCGTAGCTACCACCGATGACATTCAGGGCCAGGCCGGCGCCGACATCGCCTACACAGTCGCCGGTGCGAAGAGCGCCTACGTCGTCGACGACACCGAGACCTACGGCAAGGGCCTGGCCGATGTCTTCGCCACGGAATTTGCCAAGCTCGGCGGCACCGTGGTCGGCCACGATGGCGTCGGCGCGAACCAGCAGTCCGACTTCACGGCTCTGCTCACGGCCGCCAAGGCCAAGAACCCGGCCTTCGTCTACTTCGGCGGAGTGACCGCCACCGGTGGCGGGCTGCTGCGCAAGCAGATGGTCGACGTCGGCATGGGCAGCATTCCGTTCGGCGGCGGCGATGGCATCAGCGACGGCTCGGCCGCAACGGCCAGCTCGTTCCTGAACGTGGCCGGCCCGCAGGGCGACGTGAACAGCTACATGACTGTCGCCGCTATCCACGACATCCCGAACGCGGCGAAGTTCGCCTCCGATTACAAGGCTAAGTACGGCACCGAGCCGGGTGCCTACAGCGCCTCGGGCTATGCCTGCGCGCAGATCTACCTGCAGGCCCTGGCCAAGGTCGGCAGCGACCGTGAGGCGGTCCGCAACTACGTGACCACCACTGCCAACGTATTCCCCACCGTGCTCGGCAATGTCTCGTTCGATGCGAACGGCGACACGACCCAGCACATCATCAGCTACTACAAGTACGACGACGCCACGAAAGACTGGAAGTACTTCGAGCAGAAGGACTTCACGTCCGGAGTGACGACGACAGCCGCTCCGTAGGCGGCGATCAGGAACTCGACCAAAACAGGGGGCCGGTGCAATATCCGGCCCCCTTTGACAGCGTGAGCAGGCCAGGTCACAGCCCACCGGGAGGCACGTGGACGCCGGGATTCTGACCCAACAGGCTTTCAATGCCCTGACGATCGGCGCGATGTACGCGCTGATCGCACTCGGCTACACGATGGTCTACGGCATCATCGAGCTGATCAACTTCGCTCACGGCGACGTCTTCATGGTCGGCTCGTTCGTGACGCTGTGGCTGCTGTCCACCTTCGGAGTCCAGGGGGCGATCAACGACCCGCCCAGGCTCACGATCATGCTCATCGTGATGTTCGCGTTCACGATGACCGTGATGGGCCTCGTCGGCGTCGTCATCGAGCGCTTCGCCTACCGGCCGCTCAGGAATGCGCCCCGCCTGGCACCTTTGATCACCGCCATCGGCGTGAGCTTCATTCTCCAGAACATCATCCAGGTGACGTTCAGCAACTCGCCGGTAAACGTGCCGCGGGTCATCGAACCTCAAGCCGGCGCCACCGTCCAGCTGCCTCAGTTCGCGGTAGCCAATTTCCAGGTCACAGCGTCCCCAGTGACGTTCGCCTACTCCCACATATTCATCATCGTGCTCGCGGTATCCCTGATGGTGGCTCTTCAGCTGTTCGTGGGGCGGACGCGCCTCGGCCGGGCCATGCGATCCACGGCCATCGATCGCGAGGCCGCGCAGCTGATGGGCGTCGACATCAACACCACGATCGCGCTGACGTTCTTCATCGGCTCCGCCCTGGCCGGGGCCGCAGGCGTTGCGTGGGCTCTGAACTACGGCACGACCAAGTTCGACATTGGTTTCCAGGCCGGACTCAAGTCCTTCACGGCCGCCGTTCTGGGCGGCATCGGCAACACCACGGGCGCCGCCCTGGGCGGCTTCTTGATCGCCTTCATAGAGGTATTCAGCTCGCAGCTCGGCTATAGCCGCTGGAGCGAGGCGATCGTGTTCTCCATCCTGATCCTGGTGCTGGTCTTCAGGCCTACCGGCCTATTGGGCCAGCGACTTGCGGAACGAGCATGAGCCCGCGCAGGTCGATCTCGTCCGCCATCGGGAACTCACCCGTGGGCCGCGGATCGGGCCGCCTGCGCGCCGCGCTCCGACCCGCGACCTCCTCCGCCGGCCGCTACTTCGGCAAGCACCAATCGCTCTCTGTCCTGGTGGGAATGGCCGTGGCGACGGCGATCCTGCCGCTCGTTGTCCTCATTCCGCCCTTCAGCGGATTCGGTGGCCAGAACGATTTCGTGGACGGGTTCGCCTCGGCCGGCGTCTTCGTCCTGCTTGCCGTGGGCCTCAACGTGGTCGTCGGACTGGCCGGCCTGCTCGACCTGGGGTACGCCGCGTTCTTCGCCATAGGCGCGTACACCTACGCCTACGGGGCGTCCCCCTTCTCCGGCCTGGACGTTCCGTTCTGGCCGATGTTGCTGGTTGGGGCCGCAGTCGCGGCCATGGCCGGCCTGCTGCTCGGCGCCCCCACCTTGAGGCTGCGAGGAGACTATCTGGCCATCGTGACCCTCGGCTTTGGGGAGATCGTGCCGGTCGTGTTTCTCAACGCCGACAAGTACACGAACGGCACCAACGGCATCAGCGCCCTCTACCAGCCCGCACTCCCGGCTATCGGCGACTTCGGGTTCATCAACCCGTGGCCCTACTACATAACCGTGGCGGCGATCATTGCCGTTGCCATGATGCTGTTGTACCGGCTCGAGGACTCCCGCCTCGGCAGGGCCTGGATGGCCGTCCGCGAAGACGAGCTGGCAGCCGCCAGCATGGGCATCAACACCGTGACCACTAAGCTTCTCGCCTTCGCGATAGGCGCCTCGACCTCCGGCCTGGCAGGCGTCTTCTACGCGTCCAAGCTGGGCCTGGTCAGCCCGAGCCAGTTCGGCTTCACCATCAGCTTCACGGTTCTGGCCATGGTCGTTCTCGGCGGCATGGGGAACATCTGGGGCGTGGCCATCGGTGCCTTCGTCGTCTACGAGATCCAGAGCCAGGGCCTCAAGCAGCTGAACAACTTCGTCGCGAGCTCGGGCATCCCGCCGATCCACATCGGCTTTGTCAACGTGGACCTATCGGCCGTCAACTTCCTCGACTACCAGTTCCTCCTGTACGGACTGGCCCTGGTGGGGATGATGCTGCTGAGACCCGAAGGGCTCTTCCCGAGCCGCCGCCGCAAGCAGGAACTCCACGACGTCGACGACGCCGGAGCGTCTAACCAGGAACTGGTTGAAGCATGACCGAGCAGATCGCGCCTCCGGTGCTCCGGGCGGTCCGCCTGACCAAGGCCTTCGGTGGCCTGGTGGCGGTGAAGGACGTCGACTTCGAAGTCAAGGCCGGCTCGATCACGAGCCTCATCGGGCCCAATGGGGCCGGCAAGACGACCCTCTTCAACGTCGTCGCCGGTCTCTCCGACCCGACGGAGGGCTACGTCGAGTTTCTCGGCCAGAAGATGGTGGCCAGCCCGGAGCGAGGGTGGTTGGAGCCGATCCTGTGGGTTCTTCCGGCCGGGCTGGTATGGCTGCTCACCTACGGGTTGGGCCTCGCGGGCGTTGTGACGGCGGCCATCGAGGTTCTGATCCTGGTCGGGTTGGGTCTGCTGATCGCGACCCTTATCGTCGCCGTCATCCGGCCGGCCTGGTACACGAGGTTGCTGGTCGTTCTGGGGGTGTTCAAGAGCGCCCGACCCAACGACATGGTCCAGGCCGGCATTGGCCGGACGTTCCAGAACATCCGTCTCTTCGCCAACATGACCGCCTTGGAGAACGTCCTGGTCGGTATGCACGGCCAGCTCAAGGCGAGCCCACTGGACGCGGTGCTCCGAACTGGCAAGCAGCGGCGGGAAGAGGTCGCCTCGATAGAGGAGGCCCGGCGACTGCTGCAGTACGCCGGTCTTCGCAACCGCGACAACGAGCTGGCGCGCAACCTGCCCTACGGCGATCAACGCCGGCTCGAGATCGCCCGAGCTCTCGCCACCAAGCCCAAGCTGCTGCTGCTCGATGAGCCCACGGCGGGCATGAACCCATCGGAGACGGCCACGATGATGAAGCTCTTCAGCCGCATACGGACCGAGTTGAACCTTCCAATCCTGCTCATAGAGCACGACATGCGAGTGGTCATGGGCATCAGCGACTCGGTCACCGTCCTGGACCACGGCGAGAAGATCTCCGAAGGAACGCCGGACCAGGTCAGAGCCGATGCCCGCGTCATCGAGGCCTACCTGGGCAAGGGCGCCATATGAGGCTCATGCGCACGTTCCAGGCGCCGACGGCAGCCGCGACGAGTTCCTCCCCTTCCACGCCTGTGGCAACTGCGCTGCTGGAGCTTCACGACGTGGTGGCTTCATACGGCGCCATCCAGGCCCTGCGCGGAATCTCGCTGGAGGTGCACAGAGGGGAGATCGTGACCATGCTGGGCGGCAACGGCGCCGGCAAGTCGACGATTCTCCGAACCATCAGCGGCCTCATGCACCCGCGTTCCGGCAGAGTCGAATTCGACGGCCACGACATCACCGCGGTACCGGCCCACAAGCTGGTTCGACTCGGCATCGGCCACGCTCCGGAGGGCCGGCGCATCTTCAATCGTCTGACGGTCCTCGAGAACCTTCAGATGGGGGCCTACTCCCGGCATGACAAAGCCGAGATCGCCTCTGATTACGATCGCGTCTTCGGCCTTTTCCCCAGGCTGCAGGAGCGCCACAGCCAGTCGGCAGGCACGCTGTCGGGCGGCGAGCAGCAGATGCTCGCGATCGGCAGGGCCTTGATGGGCCGGCCCAAGCTGCTGCTCCTCGATGAGCCGTCGATGGGCCTCGCCCCGGTCCTCGTCGAGCAGATCTTCCGCATCATCCGCGACATCAACGCCCAGGGGACCACGATCTTGCTGGTCGAGCAGAACGCCCAGATGGCGCTCCAGGTGGCCGGTCGCGGCTACATCCTCCAGACGGGCAAGATCGTCCTGGCCGATACCGCAGCCGCGCTGGCTCAGAACGAGCAGGTAAAGATCGCCTACCTGGGCGGCTAGCGCGGCGCCGTCTGGCGTGTGACCGGCCGCCGGCTAGAAGACCGCGGCACCCGGCGGGACATCCGATTCCGGCGTCAGGTAGATGATCTCGCGCTCCGAGTTCTCGACGCCCAGCACGAGCACCTCCGAAACCTCCGGGCCCATCCGCTTCGGGGCGAAGTTGACGACGCCGATCACGAGGCGGCCCACCAGGGCTTCAGCCGGGTAGTTCCTGTAGGCGCCGCACGACCGCTTGATGCCGACGTCTGGACCGAAGTCGATCGTCAGTCTGTAGGTGGGCTTGCGCGTCAGGGCTACCTCCGCGCTCATCACGCGGCCGACCCTGATGTCCAGCTCGTCGAATGATTCGAAGAGTGCGGTCTTCTTCAACCCGGTCTCCTCTCGCAGGTGCGTGCCCTTCGAGGCCTGTGGGCGAGACCTTCAGGCCTCGTCGGACGCGGCTCCACTACAGCTTGGTCGTCATTAGTGCTACGGCGTGAGCCGCGGGGAGGCCGAGTTTCTCGTCGCCCGAGATGGCGATGGACGCCTGAACCTCGTCGACCGTGACAAGCCGCGTCCAGAGCCGCCAGACCAAGTCCGGGCCAAAGCGGACTTCGGTCGTGGCCGGCCGCCCATCGTCAGGGATGAGGCGCCAGCGCTCTTCGCCGCGCCTTAGCAGCCATCTGCCCCCTGCCGGGCCGTCGACCGCGACCGCTACGCGAGTGTCGAGAGGGGCTGGGATCGACTCGTAGGCGAGAGGGAGCGCCCTCATGAACGCGGCAAGGACCGGGTGAAGCCAGCGGCGCCCCAACAGCTCGGGCTTACCGAGGGCCTGCCGGATGTGCTGATGGTGGACCCATCGTTCGGTGTATTCGCGGGCGATGTCGAGCCAGTACGGGGAGGGGCCGGTACCCGTCCATGCAACCGCGACGCCCTCCGCCTCCATGTCGAGTCGGGCAAATGCAGCGTCGACTCGAGGCCCGGTGAAGGTCAGGAACTCGACGAGCAGCGAGGGCGCGATTCGTCTGGTCGTCCGAACCCAATCCTCGTTGGACTGCTCGATCAACTCGGCCAGCGCAAGGAAGCCGAGCTGCCCGGACCGGGCTTCGGAGCCCTCCAGCAGGCCGAGACGACCGATGTCATTTCCGAGCAGATGTAGGGCCACGTCGTGGATGTTCCAGCCGGGACACACCGTCGGCCGCGTCCAGTCCGAGCTCTTCAGACTGCCGAGGAGCCCCAGGAGCTTGGCTCGTTCTCCCGGCAGAAGCGGACGCACGTCTATTGGGGGCAGATCCCCGGCAACATCCCAACTTCTCACCATGGCGGAGATGATAGGCAGGACTCTTCTCTCGCGACTACCCGGAGCCGACCAGGCGGTCAGCGCAGTCGGAACGGCGCCCCATGCCCCGGAATGACGACATCCACACCAACACGGAGACGTTGGCGGTTGCGCTCCAATTCCGCTTGGTCGGCGGAGTACGGATCGACCTGCGGACTCCGATCCGACCTCCACCACAGGTGGGTGAACGCCTGCCGGCCTTCGGCCGTATCGGCGATCAGGCTTGCGTCCTGCGGCGAGTGACCGGGCGTAACCCAGATCGTCGTGTTCGGCGCGAGCTTGAAGCCCTCGCCGGAGTGTGGCTCCACGTGGTCGTCCCGGCGAACGGTCCGGAAATCGACGATCTCCGCCTGTCTGAAGAGGGCAATGTTGACGGTGTGGTCCAGATGGTGGTGCGAGACGAAGACGTGGGTCACGTCGTCCGGCGTGAGGCCGAGCCGCTCGATCGGGTCCAGGATCAACGATCGGCTCCGGACCATGCCCGGGTCCACGACGATGATGCGGTCGCCGTCGCGCACGAGACCCACGGTTCCGGCCACGGACGGCGAGTCGGCGTACCCGACGGTCAGGATGTCGACTCTCGCCAGAGCCTCCCCTTCTGCCACCCGATCCTCCTTCTGCGGCCGCGATACCTGACGCGGTTCCATTATCTCCGGTGCGGGCGGCTCCCGCGGCCTCCTCCCCCGGCCGACCGGTCGACCCATCGCGTCGAGCTCGCGGGCGCACGTCCCATCGGCAGGAAGAACGGCGGCCCACTACGCTGAGGCCGCCAACGGCAGATCCAGGTGGATGAGCGTCGGCCGCCCCTTCGGGCGGGGAAGGAGTCGGGATGTCAGGCGTCGAGATCGAAGCGGTGCTCGATGGAGCGCCCGAGTTCGTAGCCTCCGCGGTCGCGCATCTGTCGTCCTGTCTTGGGGAAACGCATCCGACTGTCGTGGCGGGGCGTCGGGTCATCGCCTCCCTCGAGGCGATCCCCAGAGGCGCGGTACTGGTGACCGAGGAAACGCTGTCCGCAGCGATCCATCGAGCGTGGCCCTACCGCCAGAAGACCACGTCGGGATTGTCGCTCTCCGCGGCCTCGATCCTCGCGGCGCTGCGGACCACGAAGGAGGCGGCGGGGCGATGACGTTCGTAGATCTCAGCCACACGATCGAAGACGGGATGGTCACCTATCCGGGTCTGCCGGCGCCCCGGATCTCGACCTACCTCAGCTTCGAGGCGTCACGGGCGAGCTACGGACCGCGGACCGAGTTCCAGATCGGGCGGATCGATCTGGTCGCGAACACGGGCACCTATGTCGATGCACCGGCGCACAGGTTCGCCGGCGCGCCCGACCTTGCCGGTCTGCCGCTCGAACGGCTTGCCGACCTGCCGATCTGCCTGGTGCGGCCGAGCCTCGGCCCGGACGAGCGCGCGATCGGACCCGAAGCGTTCGCGGGCCTCGAGCTGGCCGGCCGTGCCGTGCTCATCCAGACGGGCTGGGACCGGCACTGGAGGACGGACTCCTACCTGTGGGGAAACCCCTTCCTCACCGGGCCCGCAGCCGAGACGCTCGTGAGCGCCGGAGCCGCCCTGATCGGGATCGACTCGCTCAACGTGGACGACACCCGCGACCCGGCCCGGCCGGCTCACACCGCCATCCTCCGTGCCGGCATCCCGCTGGTCGAGCATCTCTGCCGTCTCGACGCCCTGCCACCGTCCGGTGGCTCCTTCTTCGCCGTGCCGGTCAAGGTTCAAGGCATGGCGACGTTCCCTGTCCGCGCCTTCGCGATCGTTCGCGAGTAGGACGTCAGGAATGGCGCTGTTCGCGGCCTCGATCCTCGCCGCGCCCCGGCCGATCGGCGACCTCACGGAATCCCGTCGGCGGGCCGGCTACGTCTGACTAACGAGGGCGCTCGTTCTGGGTTGAGTCCGCCGTCGATTCTCTCGCTCGGTAGGCGGCATCGAACCGGGCAACCTCATCGGCGATCGCCCGATCCCTCGATTGCCCGTCGTGCGGCAGGGTGCTGTAGACCACCTCCCGCGGAAGCCGCGACAGCCACGCCCACCACCCGACTTCCAGGAGATAGAAGAGCGCCAGCAAACCGATTAGGCCGGTCCGCTGAGGATCATTGCCAAGGAGGATCCACACTGCGGGAAGAACCTGGAGCAGGCCGAGCAATCCCAAGAGGAGGGCCCGAGCCTGCCGATCGCTCCTGCCGAGCGGGCGGGCCACGGGCTCAGGAGGGCCCCAGGTCAGTGGATTGAAGCGGAGTGCCCAGCCGATCCGGGGCACCGACTCAGACCGGACGCACAGGACGTCGACGACGGCCATCGCAGAGAGTCCGACGGACAGCCAGAGAGCGATAGCGAATGCGAAGGCCGCGGAAACAAGCGAGTCCACTTTCAGTCTCGATCAGCTTGTCGGCTACTCGTCGCGACTCGGTGGCCACGTCCCCATGACCTGGCGGAGAATCGCGAACTCGCCGACATGGTAAGCGTTGTGGTCGGCGACCAGGCGCACCTCTCGGAGGATGGTGTGCCCTGGAGTATTTGGAATCGTCCCCAGTAGATCGGTGGCGGGATCGGCCACGAGTTCTTGGAGCGCCGTGCGGTCGGTCCGGAAGCCCTCGACCGTGAGCGCGAACTGCTCCGGCGTCGCCGTGGCGTCGCGCGCCGGCCAGTACTCCTCCGGCCAGCTGGGCGCCAGGTACTCGCGGTTTCGGATGTAGTCGAGGATGTCGCGCTGGGCGATCCGGATGTGCTCGAGCAATTGCCAGGGCGTATACGGGACGTTGGGCGGCAGCCGGTTGATGGCGTCGTCCGGGAAGTCCGCCACGGCGGCGTCGAACGGCAAGTGGGCACCGTGTCCGCCGATGAGCGCAAGAAGCTGCTCGCGCAGGATGTCGCTGGTTGCCATCTAGTTCCCTCGGTTTGCTCGACTCATTGGCGTGCGGCGTGACACCCCGTGCTACCGCCGGGGACGTGCCCTCCACGCTGGTCGGCGACCATGCTGCGCCATCGACCGCCATTCGTCCCGGCCGCTGCGCAGGAACCTCGGTGGTCCTCCCCTCTGCGACTACCGTGGCCGCGAGGTCGGGTGATACCTGTGCTAAGGACAGGTATTGGCGGGCGTCGGTTTGCCGGACCAGAGACTGTCGGCACCGAAGAGCTGGATCGACAGTGCCGCGACCTTGTCGTTTAGCAGGCAGTTGGCCGCGTTGACGTTGCTGGTGCCGGTGATCGTGTATGGCGGCCCCAGAACGACCTGGGTGATGTTCGCGCTCGGGACTTCCTGGGCAAGGGCTACGTAATCCGCCACCTCGTTCGCCGGGAAGTCGGTCTCGACGCTGGTTCCGAGGGTCTTGAGCAGACTCGGCAGCGCCAGGATCTGGTTTGGCTGCGCCATCTTGTGCAGCAAAGCGACCAGCACCAGCTGCTGACGCGACGACCGCTTCCAGTCGCTATCGCCCCTGCCGTGTCGAGATCTGATGTAAGCGAGGGCGGTCCGGCCGTTGAGATGCTGCGGGCCGGCAGCCAGGGAGAAACCGTTGGGGCTGCCGTCCAGCCAGTCGTAGGTAGAGTCGACGACCGCGTATGGGGCCACGATGTCGATCCCGCCGACCTTGTTGATCATGGTGATGAAGCCGCCGACGTCCATGACTGCGTGATAGTTGATCGTGATACCGACGAGGTATTGCACTTCCTTGACGAGGGTGGTGTACGGGTCGCTGCCCGACTTGATCGCACCGGACCGGACATAGAGCGGCAGGGCGTTGATCTTGATGGACGGCGAGTCGACGCCACCGAAGTAGAAGGGGAAGCTGGCGCTGTCGCGGGGCACGCTGACCATCTGGATCGACTTGTCCTGAGGGTTGAGGCTGACCACCATGATCGAGTCGTAGGCGTTGTAGCTCGTTCCGGTGCCCCTTCCCGTCAACAGGATCGTCACGCGACCGTTTGGTTCCGGGGTCGGAGCGATCTCCTCCGTGGGGGTCGGACCGGCCGTTAGGCCGGGAGACGGGCTCGGTGCCGGTGTTGCCTGAACGATCAGGTCAGTCTTCCCCGGATCGAAGACCGAGGACCCGGCATCGGAATACGCCAGCAGGTAGTAGCCGCCCCCGAGGTGGGTCACGGCGATGATCGCGGCTAGCGCAACCAGAACGGCCCTGTCGACACGCTTGTGGGCAGATTTACCGCCACCGCCCCTGAAAGCGTCCACGACGGAGACGAGCCGCCAGCCGCCAAACAGGACGAGAACGACGATCGTGTTGATGGCGACCACGCGCTCGGCGAAGAGTTGAGCAGCGAGTACTACGGGTCCACGCCGTAACCCGTAAGCCAGAAGGAGGACGACCACGACGGAAGGCACAGCGAAGATCGCCGCCAGACGTCGTTTGCGCAGGTAGAGCTGCCCGAGACCCGGCCACACGAACGAGAGCAAGGCCGCCAATGACGGCGATCGCCCATGTTCGGGCTTGGTCGGCTCGCCCGTTTCCACAGCGATCGGCTCGCCCGTTTCCACAGCGATCGGCTCGCCCGTTTCCACAGCGATCGGCTCGTCCGTTTCCAAAGTGATCGGCTCCGTTCACGAGGTCAAAACGAGTCTCTGACGTCACCGTCGACGACGCCGTGATGGTGCCCGGCGATCGCCGCGATGCTCTTTGCGGCCAGCGTGTCGTTGCGACATGCGTGCCGGCCGATGCGAGTCCCCTCGGGCGCACAGTCTACCGGCCCAGGTGGTCTTCCGGCCCGACCAGGTGCCGTGCGGGCTCGGCCTTCTAGAAGACCCCCGTTGCCACCTCGCGGGCCGCCCAGGTCTCGACGGCGCCCGGGAAGTACTCACGGACCTGGGGCCAGCCGTGCGGCACCGTGACCGCAACCGACTGATACGGATAGCCGTCGGCCGCCAGCTCCTTGTCGAATGTCGATGCGTCGGGGCCGTATCCGGGCTGGTCGGGCTTGGCGATGACAATGAAGTAGAGCCGATTCCTGGCCGCCCGATCCAGCTGTCCGGCAACGACCGTCGGCGAGTCGGCCGCTATCAGCGCCTTGTTGCCGCCGAACGGAGCTGGGGAGTCGCCCCCCACGGCGCCCGCCTGGAAGTAGCCGGAGAACGAGATAGAGGTCCCGAAGACCGTCGGGTGATGGAGCGCCAGGATCGCGGCGCAGTAGCCGCCTTCCGACATACCCACGATGGCCCGGGTGGCCGGTTCCGCGATCGTCTTGTAGTGGCCATCCACCCACCCGACCACCGTCTTGCCGACGAAGGTATCGAACCACTCGCGGCGATCGAATGAGTCGGCGCATTCGGTACTTGGGTATGGGCCTCCGGACGAGTCGATGAATACGACGATGGTCGCCGGGATCGAGCCTGAGTCAATGAGGGTGTCGAGAGCCGACTTCACGTTGGTCGCCCCGTCCCAGAGGTGGTACCCGGTCGGCGCCTCGTACAGCACTGGATAGCGTCTCGAGCCGCCGGCGTCGTAGCCGGGCGGGGTGTAGATGGTGACGTCGACCGCCGAAGCGGTGCCGCCCTTCCAGGGCGCGGCCATGTTCGTTGTTGTGACGCGTCCCGCGCCGGTTGGCAACCACGCGAGCCACGGCCGGGCAGGAGGGCTCGCGGTTGCCATCTGGCTTGGCGGCGCGGAGGTTGGGCTGGCGTCGGAGGAGGGAGCGACCGACGGCGAGTCCGACGGAGAGTCCGTTGCAACGAGCGGCACAGGCGTAACCGCGGCGACATCCTGTGGAGCGGCGCCACGTCGCATGATCGAGTCCGGGGCGTAGTTGACCAGGTCGCCGAATGCGGGCACGGTCACGACCAGCAGGATCAGGACGAGCACCACCCCCAGCGGACGGCGCAACGCTCGGGGTTCGACGTGTCGCTGAACTGCCGCATCCCTGAGGACAATGAAAACGGGAAGGATCGACGGACGCGCGACGGATGCGAGCGCTGCGCCTGCCCAACCCGACACCACGCCGCTGACCACCAGGGTGAGGAGCGTGAGGAGCCAGCCGCCTGGATCGAACGCGCCGTCGACGCCTGTGGCGCCGAGCGCACCACCGGTCTCGGCGGCGAATGTACCGCCGAACAACAGTCCAGCGCCGCCGAAACCCAGGATTGCCGCGAGGCGGGAGCGCCCGGTCGCGAGCGTGGCCGCTGCCGCCGCGATGGCACCCAGCAGAAGCGACGTAATCAGCTGGGCGCGATCCGGGTCGAAACCCATGACCACCAGCGTCGTGTTCGACTGGTCCATGGACCCCGACATGACGGCGACGAGGATGACGAGCGTGGCAGTTGCGGCGGTGGCGAAGTCGATCCAGAGACCGGCGTTACGAGACCGACGGCGCTGCGTCGCGGACGCCTTCATCGATGGCTTGTGGTCGATCCGGTCGCCGTACTCGTCGGAGGTCAAACGCGGACTCACTTGCGCTGGGTTGCTTCGGTCTCGGCGCCGAAGCGGTCCTCCTGTGGGCATCACCACCAACGGACCTCAGGCGTTCCCCTGATCGACGGCGAGTATACCCAGCCACCCCAGTTCGCCTGGTCAGGGCCACTTCGACGCGCGCGACGTGGTCCTGGTGCCGAGCCCCTCACAATGAAACGGCGCCCGGTCCGATCGGACCGGGCGCCGTCAGCTCTTGCGGAGTCGTGATCGCTAGCGGCGATGGGCCCTGGATTCAGGTCGCAGAACGGACGCCGTGGCCGCGAGCCCGGCGACGGCCGTCAGGGCGAGAAGTGGAAGGAGTGGCGACTCGCCGCCCGAACCGCGGTTATCGCCCGTGCTCGTGGGAGGAGGCGTGGGGGCTTTGGTTGGGGTCGCGGTTGGGGCCGCGGTTGGGGTCGCGGTCGGCCCGGGTGTCGGGGTCGGCCCGGGTGTCGGGGTCGCCAGAGCGGTAACCGTGATGCTTGCCGTGGCTGCGAGGCCCGGGTCGCTTTCGGTCGAGGTGATGGCGCTCGTGGTGTTGGTCTGGACTCCAGGTGCGACGCCGACGACATCGATGCTGAAGCCGCACGGTGGTCCGGCGGCGAGCGTGAGTCCTGTGATCGACACGAGGTTCGTGCCGGCCGTAGCGGTGATGTCACCGCTGCAGCTGCCGCCGATGTTGTTCGGGCTCGCGATCAGGAGCCCTGCCGGCAGCGTATCAGTGAAGCTGATGTTGCTGAGGGTTCCGGCGGGCAGTGCCGGCCCGGCGTCGAGCGTCTGAACGGCGTTGGGATTGTTGATCGTGAAGGTCAGCGACGTAGTCCCTCCGACCGGGATCGATGCCACGCCGAACGCCGCCGCAACCGTGGGCGGAGTGACGGTGGCGGCGCCGACGAGCCAGGTCTGGAAGGCGAACTCCCAATCGTGATCCTGCCATCCCGAGTCATAGCTCCAGGTCTTGCCGCCTGCATAGGGCCCCGCCCCGTAGATCTCGGTTTGTGAGAGACCCGTGTTCGTAAGGAACACGATGGCGTAGGTCGTTCCGGACGTAACCTCGAGGGGGGTTGAGAACACAAAGGGGACCCACGCAGCGTCTTCGGGCACGACACCGTCGGCAGAGGCCAGGTGAGAAGCGTCTGCCGACGGCGATCCCGACGGCGCTCCCGAGGGGTCGGTGGCCTGGATGTAGATGGTGACGTTGTGCGAATTGACGATCCAATCCATCCACAGGTCGACCTCACTCAGCAGGCCTGACTTGTCGGCCGTGAAGGTCTGGGCCCCGTAGCTCGAGTCATGATAGGGCCCGCTTCCGTCGTGCGGCTTCGACAGATCGAGAGTGCCGACGCCGGCCAGCGCCGACCCCGGCATCAGCCCCAGGAGCAGCAACCCCGCGCACAGTGCGAGCGCACGACGTTTCATGGTGGAACAGTCCTCCACAGTCGATAGCGACGCCATAAGCCCGGATGGCGGTCCGTCAGGTGACAACAGTCCCGCGTTGGCCGGAACGTCACCGATTCCACGACCGGGGCGCTGAGGCCGCAGACCCCCCTGCGCGTTTCGCCGCTGCAGAAACTGGGCCAATTCTGTGCGTTCTCTGAGGCCGCGTCCAGTGTCGGGTGCACGACATCGCTGCCTGTTCGCCGGCCAATGGTTCGACCTGTCGGTGGCGCTCGCCAGCCGGCCAATCAGAGCTGCCGCTTCGTTACCGATTCGTTCCCCCCGGCAGCCGGTGACTCCACGTACCGAGGGCCGCACCTGGAAATCAGTAACCGGAGAATTCCTCGGTCCGGATGTCGTCCTCGTCGACGCCCGATGCCGCGAGCGTCCCTCGCATGGCTTCGACCATGCCCGGAGGCCCCGCGATGTAGTAGATAGGAGCGACTACATCGCCCAAGTGCCGGCCGAGCATGGCCGCGTCGATGTGGCCACGCTCGCCGTCCCACGGCTCCGCGGAGTCGGCCATCGCGGTCATCGTGGGCACGTACGCGAGGTTCGAATCCCTCAGCTCCAAAGCTCGGAACTCGTCGGCGAAGGCCGCGTCTTCAGGCCGTCGATTGGCGTGGAACAGGGTCACGCGGTAGGGCAGAGGACCGCCGCCGATCGCCTCCACGAGGATGCTTCGAAACGGAGTGATGCCGATCCCACCCGCAAGCAGGACCGCCGGGCGAGCGGCATTGTGGAGACGGAAGTCTCCGAACGGGCCTTCGATCTTGACCTGCGTACCCAACGGGACCTGCTGCAGCACGCGTTTGAAAGCCGTGTCGCGCAGGCGAGTCGTGATCTGGATCACGTACTCGCGGGGCGCGCTGGAGATCGTGAAGGCGCGGAGGTTGCCCTCGGCGTCGGTCTCGGGCGGATCGATCAGGGTCATGTCGAGCGACTGCCCGGCGCGATGGAACCAGGCGGCCGGCCTCTCGAATCGGAAGGACATCGTCCGGTCGGCGACCATCTCGCGGCCTACCAGGGCAATCTTGAGGCTGGAGTCGGTTTTGCTCATCGTTGCGTCCCCTGGCGAGGCCGTCCGCCGCGATTCGCTGATGGTCCCCCAAGGGGGCTTGGGGACCCGCCTACCAACGGATTCGTGCGGGTTAGGGTACTACGCCGAGGCGGAGTGAGAGGGTCCTGTCTCAGTCGACGGGGCTCCTGCTTGGAGGCCGATGCTAACCTCTGGATGGCGACGCCGGGCTTGCCGGAGCGCGAGCGGGAGGGAGACGTGATGGACTCAACGGGCGCCCCGGATCAACCATTCAGATTCGGCGCTCGTACCTGGCGAGGCCTCCTGGCACAAGCTGGCGTAATCGCCGTCGGGGCCTGCCTGCTCGCTCTCATGTCCGCTCTGGCGTTCGGATGGTCTGAGTGGGTGCTGGTCCTCGGGCTCATCTTCTTCTGGGCGACCTGGCTACTGCTCTTGGGAGCGAGCACCGAATGGACCATCGCTGAGCACGAGTTGCGCCGTCGGCGCTGGCTCTCACGGCCCGGCAGCGAGTCCTCCATCGTCATGACGCTGGGCCCGCAGGTCGAGATGGTCCATGAGAGCCGGCTTCTCTGGCGTCTCATGCCCAACGGGCCGGCCCTCGGCGCGCAGCCCTGGCAGACGCAGAGCCTGGTCGAAGCCATGGAGCGAGCCGGTGTCCGCATCAACGACTGGCGCGGCGATTGGGCACGCCGAAATCGACGGCTCGATAGCCTCGGCCTGCTTGTCTTGTGGGCCGGGCTCGCCGGCTGCATCGTCATGCCGGCCTTCAGGGCGCAGTGGCCCGGCGAGGCCACGGCGACGGCCGGGCTGGCCTGCGCCGGCGCGGCCGTTCTCGGCCTGGCGATCGATTGGTTGCCCTGGACCATGAGGGATTCGTCGGCTCGACACGGCTGACCGAGCGGACGGTGTGAGTGGCGCAACTGAAGGCAACGTTTGGCGCCGCCGCGAGCTCGGACGCATAATGTATCGACATGATCGATCGCAGTCGGACCGCCCAGGGCATTACGGCCACAGAAACTCTTGCCGACGCCGAGAGCGTCTCGACGTTTGAGTGGCGCGGCCTCCATCTCCACGTCGTAACCCGGGAGCCCCTGTCTGCCGAGCAGGTCGTCACGATCGAACGGATCTTGAAGAAGGCCGGGAGCGTTGGGCTGTTTGCCAGCGTGTTGGGGATGATGCTCGGACGTTCCGTTCGGATCAGGACCGAGCGCCCATCGCCAGACATAAGGCTCGAAGTCGGACGATAGGCGCCCGCCTGCCCATCGCTTACGCAGTTCGTCGGCGGCCGGCTCAATTGACTGGAGCGGGCGACTCGATGAGCCTGGACGACCTCGCGATCGAGTATCGGGGCGAGCTGCCGACGGCGGAGGAGTTCGAGCGTCTCTTTCGGTCGAGCGGCTGGACCGAGGCGTTAGCCGTCCCTGCTGATCGGCTGGAAGCGGCACTTCCCAGCGCCTGGTACGCGGTCTGCGCACGTCGCGGTGGGGAGGCCGTAGGCACCGGCATCGTGCTCTCGGACGGGGTCCTGCATGCCCTGATCGTTGACGTGATCGTGATGCCGGAGATGCGCGGCCACGGCATTGGAACGGAGATCATGAGACGACTGATCGCCCGATGCCAGGAAGCTGGCGTGCTCCAAATCCAGCTCTTCAGCGCCCGCGGCAAGCGTGACTTCTACGAACGCCTGGGCTTCGTGGCGCGCCCCGACGATGGGCCCGGCATGGAACTCGGCGGTCCGCGCTAGCCGGCCACTGAGCGCACACCGGGCTTGGGTTCGGCCCAGCTGGTGAGCGCCGCCAGATCTGGTGCCCCCAAGGGGGCTTGGGGACCCGCCCACCAACGGATCTGCGAGGGCTCGCTTACTACGCCGACGCCGCGGTACTCTGAACAGGCGACTTCTCGGGCTCATCCGTCAACTCGACGCTCAGCAGGGGGAGCGAGTGCGCAAGGTTCTGCTCCTACTCGCGGCCGCTTCGGTCGTGGTGGCCGCTGGAGCCAACACAGCAGGCCTGTGGCGGATCCCCGGCGGACCGCTCGCGTATCGGAGCCCCGGGCCGTACGACGGACTCCATCTCTCCGCCTCCTTGCCTCGCGGCCAGACGCTCTACTACATCGTCCCGCAGCTCACGGGATCGCACGAGCCACTCATCGAACGCCTCGAAGTCGTCGGCGCGAGCGCTGGGGTGCGTGTGACTGGCCTGTACATCAAGTGGGACGGAGATCCGGCGTCGGCTCCGGTTCTCACGCTCCCTGACCCCAACGGTAGGTGGGTCGCGCCGCCTGCCCGGACCATCACCGCCAACTGCTGCGAAGGCGGGCCCGAGCTGCTCATCGCGTTTCAGCTCGATGCCCCCGGCCCCCAGAGCATCGACGCAATCGGGGTGGACTACCGCGACGACCCCTGGTCCTACCACACTGTCTTCAGCCTGGCCGACACGCCATCCCTCAGCAACGCATGATCGGAACGGTCACGGTGCCCTCGCGTCGTGAGATCAGCGACGCCACAAGTTCGAAGGCGCACCCACCTACGGATTCGTGCGTGTTGGTGTACTACGTCGTCGTCGATTGAACCTCGGCGCCAGACGGCCACTCCCCGATCTCGGCAGGGAGCAGACGGTCTCTAAGAGTTCGCGACCCTAGCCGCCAGGTCGGCCACGGGACTGAATACGAAGCGCTTCCCCACCTGGCGTTGCGCGAGCATCCCGCGCCGCTTGAGATCGAGTAGATCGGTGCGCGCCGATTGCGGCGTGACTCGATGGCTGGTGGAATGGGATCGGACCGTGTATTCGGCGTCCGAATGGCGGAGCGCGTGCGTTAGCAGCGCCACCTGGCGGTGGTTCAGCGTGCTCTGCCTCAGCAATCCGACAGTCTGGTGAACCTCCCGAATCTTGCGACGCAGGTACTCCAGCAACTCATCGATCGCACGCCTCATGACCGATAGCTCGTGGATGAGGAAGTAGGTGGCGTCGCGCTCGTCTGTTTCCGTGTACAGGAAGGACCGGGCGTACCGCGCGGGCGCGGCATGCAGGATTCGCGAGATCGAGACGTACTCGAACATCCAGTACCCGCTGTGGAGCATGGACCAGTAGAAGACGGCCCGAGCGGTTCGGCCGTTGCCGTCCTCGAACGGATGGTCGTACGCCAGCCACAGATGCAGCAGGATCGCCCGAACGACCGGATGGACGAACCCCTGGTCTGACTCCCCGTTGGCGAACCTGCACATCGCCTCCATTCGGCCCGGCAGCTGTTCGGCGGGCGGCGGCGTATGAACGCGAAGGCCCTCAGGGTCGAAGACGCTCACCCGGAGCTCGCCAGGCTGCTGGGGTCTTCCGGCGCTGGTCGGGTCGTCCAGCGTATGTTCGGTAAGGATTCGGTGGAGCTCATAGACCAGTGCCGGCGTCAGGGGCTGGGAGGCAAAGCCCGAGATCTTGGTCATTGCCCGGTAGTTGTTCAGGATCATCCGCTCGCTGCGGTCGCGGGGCGCTCGGCCGGAGCGGAGCATCTCCTTGGCGACGCGTCGGGTGGAGGTGGCGCCTTCGAGCTGGCTCGATGTGATCGCCTCCTCGATGAGCGAGCTGACGAGGTATCGGCTCCGATCGGCCGGCTCGGGCACCTCTTCGCTCACTAGGATCTCACCCGCGCCGTGCTGGTCGATCCAGTGCAGGATGCTCAGGGTCTCGTCCGTCAGGCAGTAGTCGAACGGTTTGCCGGCGGGATCCTGCAGCGGAAAGGCTCGGGCCAGGTTGGCGCGAGCGTACTTGATGCCGAACCACCACTCCTCGACCGTGAGACCCTCTGGCGGCGTACGCCTGCGAAGGTCGTCCCAGTGTGGGTACTCACCATCAACAGTCGGCGAGGCGACAGCCTCAAAGATCTTGGGCAGACGCTCGTTCAGATCTATCCGCTCGAAGAGCTGCTCAAGGGTGGGAGCGGTCGCTGGGAGTCGCAAGAGAGCCCTCGGTAGTGCGGGATCAGCAAAGGATCGGCTAATAACACCAAAGTTAGCCGATATTGGCCCGATCGGCAAGAGATCGGCTAAGAATGCAAGAGTTAGCCGATCCGGTCCATGTCTCGGTGCTGGCAAGCGCACCTGAGGGCCCGATCTCCGTAGCGACCGCGAGCGCGCTCTGATGGCGCTCGTTGGTGATGGACGAATCTGGTGCCCCCAAGGGGATTCGAACCCCTGATCTCAACCTTGAAAGGGTCGTGTCCTAGGCCTCTAGACGATGGGGGCGCGGCGCGACCCGGAGTTTACCAGGGGCGACGAGCTCACCTGGCGGCACCGGGCGGTCCGGGCCGCGTCCGCGGAGCAAGGGCGTGCTCGGCGGCGATACGGCGGTCAGCCGGCGAGGACCAGGATCATGATCAGCGTCCCGGCCATGGCCAGGGCGCAGGTGACGGCCGAAACGCCACCCAATAGCGCGAAGAGGAGGGCTCGTCCGGCCTCCTCTCTTTGGCCGGCCCGGTATGCGGCGACCGTACAGACGGCCGCGTCCAGGCCGAAAGCGAGGAATGTCACTACGCCGGCGCTCAAGAGCACGGCGATCGGCGTCGTGTGGCTGGTCATCGCCAGCGAGAGGAAGACCAACGAGCCGATCGAAACCACGGCCAGGGTGACGTACACGGGCGAGAGGCGACGCAGCCGGTCCTTCAGGGTCAGTTGCGTGGCGGGGCCGTCGTCGAAGGCGGGGTCTTCGGTTGGCGAGTCCGCGTCGTCGACGGCACCCGGGACGGCCACCTGTGCGGGCGGAGACGGCGTGACGGCGGCGGGAGCGGTGGCTGCCGGGGGCGGCCAGGACGGCGCCGCTGCCCGGGGCGAAGGGTCGGCAGGTGGGGCGGCCGGCGTCGGCACCGCGGCCGGTACTTCGGCGTTGAGCGGCAGGCTGGCTCGCTCTGGATTGCCGCTCGGCGCTTCTTGCGGCGTTCCCCATTTGCTCTGCGGCTTTCGCGGGTTCTGGCTCACGGCCAGAGGTTATCAGCTGTCGGAGGCCCCGACCGTTGCATCGGCCGGCCCCGCGGCTTCAGGTTCGGGACCGGGCGCCCAGCGGTGGTAGACGGCGACCTGATACTCGAGTCGAAGTCGCTTCATTCGATCGGCGAGCTCGACCCCGAGCTGACCGAAGCCGGCGGAGAGAAGCTCGCGCGCTTGTTCGGGCGACTTGAAGGTCCACCAACAGTGGATGACGCGGACTCGGAACTCGTCGCCGAGGAACGGTCCTCTTCGCTGGCTCCAGGCCACCGCTCGATCGCGGAGTTCGGGCCACAGGCCCCACACATCATCGCGACCGTAGTCGTGCACGAGCAGCAGGCGGCCACGCGGTCGCAGGAGCAGCTCCGCTTGGGCGATGAACCGCGAGCCCGGCACCGCCAGCTCCGACCACGGGACGATGACCGCGTCCGCCTCGCCCTTCGGAATCTCGGCCATGCGGGCGAGGGCCGCCGCCTCGTCCTGTGGGTCTGGGAACGCCACCGCGCTCACCCGGGCTCCGATTTCGGCCAGCTGTCGCTCCAGGCGTCCGGGGCCGGCGTCCAGCAGGACCACGTCGCGGCCCGCGACGGGACCCAGATCCTCCAGGGCGGCGATGAGCTTCCCCTCGATATCCACCACGCCAAGGAAGGCCTCCTCCATCCCCGGCGTGTGGAATGCCATAGACAGGTCGGGCATGCGGCCTCCTAGAGGGTGGGCGCAACTTCGATGGCGCTCCCTCTCGGGTCCGCGTGATCCGACCGCGAGAGTCCCCCTCTCGAGCGGTTCTCGGCGCAAAGGTGATCCCCAGTTCGCGCCCGGATCAGCTTACCCGTTTCGAGGCAGAGCCTGCCGGCCCGGACAGCAAACCCCGGCGCTCGGGTCAGCGATCGACCGCAGGCTGCGGCGCCCAGTCAGCGACCGGCCGGTCCCCCGGCGCTCACGGACGGACTCCGGCCGCCCGGCCGGACAACCACCCGTGGCGCCACTTTGGCGGTCGAGGCCCGGATGATCAGGCGCGTCTCCAGCGTCTTGTGCTCCGGCCGCTCGAGGTCCGGGCTGGCGATCATTCGGAGCAGCAGTCGAGCCGCCTCCTCGCCCTTCCGGCGAATCGGCTGGTGCACGGTGGTCAGCGGCGGGTTCGAATGCGCCGCCACATCGAGGTCGTCGAAACCGACGATGCTGATCTCCTCGGGCACCCGCAGGCCCACTTCCCGAACGGCCCACATGACGCCGACGGCCATGACGTCGGACATGGCCAGGATCGCCGTCGGCCGCAGGCCGTCCTCCCAGATGCGGTGGAACGCGGCCACGCCGCCATCGAAGGTGGCCGGCCCCACGACGATCCGCTCGTTGCCGAGCTTGACGCCGCCCAGCTCCAAACCCTGCCTGTAGCCGGTCAGGCGGCGCAACGCAACCGTTTCTGTTGGGCCCGGTGCGTACTCGAACAGGTCGGGCGTGTCGGGTGGCTCGATGCCGATGACGGCGAATTGTCGATGCCCGAGCGAGAGCAGGTGCCTGGCCGCGGCTCGGGCGCCCACCTCGTCGTTCGATTCGACCGAACCGTGCTCGGGGAGCGCGCCGCTGTCGACGAGAACCATTGGCAGGCCCGCCCGCCTGATCTGCTCGATCTCAGGGCGGTCCTCCCCGAGGCTCACGGCCACGAATCCGTCCACCGTTGCGCGGCCGATCGCCCGGACCAACGAGCCGTGGAGCGGCGAGACGAAGAGGAGGCCGTAACCGGCCCCGCCGGCGGTGGCGGCGACGCCCGCGCACAACTCCGCGTAGAACGGGTTGGCGAACACGACGCTCAGCAGCTGCGGGGTGAGCAGCCCGATCGTCATGGTGTTCCTCTGGGTGAGCATCCGCGCCACGGGATGAGGCCGGTAGCCCAGATCGTCGGCCACCGCGCGGATCCTGGCCGCCGTAACCGCGTTGAGGCGCTCGGGGCTGTTGAAAGCGAACGAGACGGCGGTCTTGGACACGCCTGCCTCCTTCGCCACGTCGGCGATCCGGGCGCGCCTGGTCCTGGCTTCCACGGCGTCCTTCCTGGTTTCCTCGGCCCATGGGGCTCAGCTTCTGCCGGGCGTCGGCTGTCCTCGCACGCTATCCGCGCGCGCGGCCCCCGTCAACGTGCATTGGCTCTGGGACAGCCATGGCATTTACCGTCAAGTCGGAGCCGTGGGAGAATGTGAAGTGCTCAGCTAGGGGCGACCGGCCCGGTGCAAGGACCCAGTTGGAGGACCACCGATGCGACTCGTGACCATTCGGCCCGCGGACGCCACGGCATCCGATCCAGGCCTCTCCAGAGTGGCGGCCGTGCTGCCGAACGGATGGTTCCTGCCTCTCGGCTCACTGGCCCTGATGATGCCGGACATGCTGGCCGGGGAGATCGAAGAACTGGACCTGGCGACTGTCATGGCCCTGGATCCCACATTCGGCGTCCTCCGAGCCGCGATGGCCGCGGCCGAGCCGCAGGCCCTCGAGGAGGCAGCCCTCGATCCGGCGAGCGTTCGCCTCGCCTCGCCGATCCCGAAGCCCGGCAAGATCTTGGGCGTCGGTTACAACTACCTCGACCACATCCGCGAACAGGGCATGGAGCGGCCAGTCCGGCCCGTCATCTTCTCGAAGTTCGCCAACGCCATCGTCGCCGATGGCGAGCCGATCCGGCATCCCGGCCTGACCCACGCCCTGGACCTCGAGGCGGAGCTGGCGGTCGTCGTCGGACGTCGCGCGCACCGGGTCCGCGCCGCCGACGCGCTGCGCTGCGTGGCCGGCTACACGGCCGCGAACGACGTGACGGCGCGCGACTGGCAGGGCCAGCAGAAGGCCCTCCGCCCCGGTGAGGCGGGCGACGGGCAGTGGCTCAGGGCCAAGAGCTCTGACACCTTCCTGCCCCTCGGTCCGTTCTTCGTCACCGCCGACGAGCTGGGCGACGGGCGCGGCCTGTACGTTCGCTCGTGGCGGACGGCTGCCTCGGGCCCGAACGCCAACAACCCATTCCAGATGCAGAACGGCAACACGAAGGACCTGCTCTTCGGCGTCGCGGAGCTGATTTCGATCATCAGCCAGGAAGTGACATTGGCCCCGGGCGACATCGTGATCACCGGCACGCCGAGCGGCGTGGGCGTCTTCCGCGAGCCGCAGGTCTTCCTGGAGCCGGGCGATCTGGTGAGCGTCGAAGTCGAGCGGATTGGCAAGCTGACCAACCCCGTTGTCGATACCGACGGCCAGGCACCGGCGGACTCTCCGGCGGCGCGAGCCATGGCAGAGCGAGACGGCCAGATACCGCTCGCGCAGCTCTCGGAGCTTCGCTAGAACGCGAGGCACCGAAGAAGCGGCCGAGGTGCATGCGGGCCGAACCTCGAACGCGTCCAGCTCCAGGCGCCGAACGGCCTCCTCGAACGGCAAGTCGGGCTAGTGGGACAATCGGCACGTGCCCAGCGATAGAGCCGGCAACGCTATGGACGACGCGCCTCCGGGCGGCGGCTCCGCCGCGCTTATCTCCACCGTGTCGGCGCTGGACCTGCGCATCCCCAAGACCATGCGCGCCCTCGTCAAGGCCGAGCCACGTGCCGGCGCGGAGCTGCGCGAGGTCCCCGTTCCGCGGCCCGGTCCCGGCGAGGTACTGATTCGCCTGGAGGCCGTGAGCTTGTGCGGCACCGATCTCCACATCTATCGCTGGGACGAATGGGCCCAGGGACGCCTGGGCAAGTACCTGCCCCGCATCTTCGGCCACGAGATGGCGGGCCGGGTGGTGGCGCACGGCCCCGGCACCGGCGCCGTGCCCCTCGGAACGAGAGTGGCCGCCGAAACCCACCTCGTGGACTGGACCTGTTACCAGTGCCGGACCGGCCGCGAGCACGTCTGCGCGAACCTCAAGATCCTGGGCGTGGACGCGGACGGCGCCTTCGCCGAGTACATGACCCTGCCGGAGCGCAACGCCTGGCCCTCGGAGGGGCTCTCTCCGGAGATCGCGGCCATCCAGGAGCCGATGGGCAACGCCGTCTTCGCCACGTTCGTTGAGGAGATCACCACGGCCACGGTCGCGGTCCTGGGCTGCGGGCCGATAGGGCTGATGGCGGTGGCGATCTGCAAGTTCGCGGGAGCCTCGCGCGTCTTCGCCACGGACGTGATGCCGCACCGCCGCGAGATGGCCGCCCGGATGGGGGCCGACTGCGTCCTGGACGGCGCGGGCGACGTCGAAGCGGAGATCCGGCGCGAGACCGGCGGCACGGGCGTGGATGTGGTGCTCGAGATGAGCGGCGCCGAGGCGGCCGTCCACCAGGCCTTCCGGATCGCGACCAACGGCGGGCGCGTCTCCCTGCTCGGCGTGCCCTCGCGGCCCATCACCCTGGACTTCAGCGACGCGATCATCTTCCGCGGCCTGCGCGTGTACGGCATCACCGGCCGCCAGCTGTGGGGCACCTGGTACAAGACGGCCGCGCTGCTCCGCGAAGGCCTGGATGTCAGCCCGATCATCACCGACCGGCTGCCGCTGAGCCGGTACGCCGAAGCCTTCGATCTGCTGGCCCAGGGTGTCGCCGGCAAGGTCGTGCTCCTGCCGCAGGAGGGTTGATCCGATGACGACCGAACGCCCGAAATCGACCGGGAGCGCCGAGTCGACCTCAGGCACCCGACCGAACCCGCTCGGGTTCCTTGCCGACGAGATCGAAGAGCTCAAGCGCCAGAACCTTTACCGGCCGCTGCGCGTGCTCAGCTCGCCCCAGGCGGCCGAGGTCGTGGTCGACGGCAGGGAGCTGATCAACCTCTCCTCGAACAACTACCTGGGCCTGGCCACTCACCCCAAGCTCAAGGAAGCGGCTCTCGCGGCGACCCGCGACTTCGGTGTCGGGTCGGGCGCGGTCCGGACGATCGCCGGCGACATGACGATCCACGAGCGCCTCGAGACCGAGCTGGCTGCCTTCAAGCGCACCGAAGCCGTACTCACCTTCCAGTCGGGCTTCACCGCGAACACCGGCGTCATCCCGGTCGTGACCGGGGAGGCGGACCTGATCGTCTCGGACGCGCTCAATCACGCCTCGATCATCGACGGCATGCGGATGAGCAAGGCGCCGCGTGTGGTCTTCCCGCACAAGGACACGGCCGCTCTGCGCGAGCTGCTGCGAGAGGCACGCGAGAAGGGGCGCCCGGACGCGGGCGGCGCGCCGCACCGGCTCATCCTGGTGGTCACGGACGGCGTCTTCAGCATGGACGGCGACATCGCGCCGCTCCCCGCGATCGTGGCCGCGGCCGAGGAGTTCGGTGCGGCCGTGATGGTGGACGACGCCCACGCCTCGGGTGTCCTGGGTCGCAACGGACGCGGGACGGTGGACCATTTCGACCTCCACGGCCGGGTCCACATCCAGGTCGGGACCATGTCCAAGGCGATGGGCGTGCTGGGCGGCTACGTGGCCGGAAGCCGGGCCCTGCGCGAGATGCTGATCCAGCGGGCCCGCCCGTTCCTCTTCTCCACTTCCCATCCGCCGGCCGTGGCGGCGGCCTGTGTCGCCTCCATCCACGTTCTGCTGGAGCAGCCCGAGCTGATCGACCACCTCTGGGCCAACACGACCTACTTCAAGGGCGAGCTGCGCCGACTCGGCTTCGACGCGGGCGTCTCGGAGACGCCGATCACGCCGGTCATGATGGGCGACTCGGCCCGAGCGCAGAGGTTCAGCCAGCGGTTGTTCGAGGAGGGCGTCTTCGCCCAGGCGGTCGTCTATCCGACGGTCGCGCTCGACAAAGCTCGAATTCGAACGATCGTCACCGCCGAACACACGAAGGAACAGCTCGATCGCTGCCTGGAAGCCTTCGTGAAAGTGGGGCGAGAGTTGGCGTTGATCTCGGGTTAGCCGCGGCGATCGCGGAGCCGACCCGCGCGACGGCCGGCCTACTGACCCATGAAGTAGCGCCGCCGCAGGTCCTTTCGGGTACCGGGCTGGAAGTTCTGAGCCACCCAATCGCCGGTCTCTTTGAGGAAGCCGGAGTCCGGGTCGCTCTTGCCCTCTTTCTTGAGCTTCTCGACGATGTAGCGCGAATAGAGGTGGTCGAAGATCCGCATGAACTCGCCAAAGTAGATGTCCGCGACTCGAGTGCCGCCCCGGATCACGACCATGTTCTCGTCATTTGCGTACTGCGAAGGGCCGCTGAAGTTGGCCGTGCCGGTGACTACCTTGGGGTCGTTGCCGAGCGGATCCACGAGCATGAACTTGTCGTGGATGTACTGGTTCTTGTTGAAGCCGGTCAGCACCTCGCCGATGAACCCTTCTATGTCGCCGGCCTGGAACTTGGCACCCGAGGCGACAACGGTGTTGGCTACCCGGTCGATCTCGGTCTCGTCGGCGGCGTCGATGTCCTTGTCGAATACCGCGTAGCGGAGGGTGGCGCCCGGCTTCTTGAGGACCTGGGCGAAGATCGGGTCGAGATTGAAGGCGAACGTCATGCAGACGATCCGTTGGGCCGAGTCCATCAGGTCCCCGTACCAGTGCAGCGTCTGAATCGACTTCTCGTCGTCACGCGGGCAGAAGAGGGTCAACATCCGATCCGCCGGCAGCTCGGACTTGCTCGGAGGCGTGGGCTCTACCGCGAGATCTGCCTTCACCAACGCGGCTCGCGTGGCATTCGGGGCCGCCAGGCGGTTCCAGTAGTCGAGGTACCGCTGCGCCAGCGCCGAGTCCCGGATGACATGGCCGACATTTGAGTGTCCGAAGATCCCTCCCGCGGAGATGTTGGTTGATCCCGTCCACACGGCGACGGGCTGGCCTTTGTGGATCAGCACCATGAACTTGTTGTGCCGAATTCCGGCCCGCACCTTCTGCGGCTGGCAGATCCCGCCAATCCCAGCCTGGGCGATCATCGCCTCGTTGTGGGCTTTGTAGGCCTGGGCCTCGTATCGGATGGCGACGTCGGCGCCGGCCTTGCTGGCGGCGGCGAACGCCTGCCCGACGGGCAGGTATTGGAATTCGTAGAACATGCCCCGAAGTCCATAATCCGCCGCGTCGGGACCCGCCGCACGACCGATGAAGCCGACCAGTGCCTCGAAGAGCCCTCGAGACAGCCACGCCATCTGCGCGGACCGGGGCTTGGTCGGGTCCGGTTTCGTCATGCCGAACTTGCGGACGTACGCCTGCGACCCGGCGACGCCGCGGTTGAAGTAGATGTCATGGGCCGGGAGGCCTGGGCCGACAGGGCCGCTCGCCTCCGCCTCGGTCGAGATCTCCACGGTCGTCGACGATGCGTCGTCGAGCGCGATCAGCTTCGGCTGGCCGTAGACCGGAACGACCCGGTACCGATAGGTCGTCGCGGGCTTGGCCGTGTAGTCGCCCCACTGAAAGGACTGTATCGGGTGTTCCGAGGTCGATACGGGCGTTCCGGGCGGCAGCCCTTCGTCCTTGCCCTTGAAGCGCTTGATGCCGCTCAGGAAATAGCGCTCGACGATGGCACCGTGACTCAGCTCAGAACGCTCGAGGGCAAAGCCGAGCAATCCCTGTCGCTTTGCCTCCTGACCTGCTACGAAGTCCCACCCGAGCGTCACCACGTGCAGCCCGCCGATCGCGCGCACCGCCAGGACGTTGCCCTTCACAAGCTGGCGCACGAATGCCTCCTCTCCTTGTCGCCGGACATCCGCCGAAGAAGCGGCGCCGGCTGCGAATGGGTCGGGGAGGTGGGTCGTACCGCGGTGCCGAAGACGGCGGGGGCGACGAACGCGGACAGACGCCACGTGACGTCAACCGCCGGAGAGTGGCTGAGTCCGCCGGTCCGGCGCACGCGGCGCGATGCCGGTGGCCGGGAAGCCTGCTCCATCATGGCCCTCCTCCCCGTGGCCAGGCCCTGCGACCTTGCCACCTGCGGTCCATGAGAACGTCGGACGAACTCGCTGCGATCATAGCCAGTCGAACGGGGGCCGCATAGCCTCGATCGCGCGCGTTGAGGCCGGCCGCGGGTCAATGGTCACGCGATTCCTGCCGTCCCGGCGATCCGTCTCCGGGCGACCTCCGGGGGCTCAGCTGGCACCGTCCGTCCGTTCGGCCGAAAGCCCGTCGTCGACGCTTCTGACGTGGAGCGTCGGAGTCGGGCAAGATTCGGGCATGACTTCTTCGATCAAAGAGGGCGACGGGCGTTTGGTCGAGCAGGCGCGCGATCTGCCTCTCGACGCCCACCTGCACACCGATCTATCGCCCGATTCGATGGTTCCGCTGGAGCTGTACGCCGCCCAGGCGTTCGAGCGCGGTATCCCGGAGATCGCCATCACGGACCACCTCGACTTCATGCCCGGCGCGCCGGCCTACGAGTACGCCGACTACGGGAAGCGCGAGATGATCGTTCGCGACGCGGCCGAACGATGGGCCGGCAAGGTAACCATCCGGTTCGGCGTGGAGCTGACGTACGAGAGCCGGTACGAGGGCGCGATCCGCGAGCACCTGCGCAGCCATGCCTACGACTACGTCCTGGGCACGGTCCACGCCATGTCCGACGGGCCGTACGACCGCTCCCGGATTGCCGGTTTCGTGGCCGGCAAAACCCTCCCGGATGTCGTGGCCCCGTACTTCGACGAGGTCGCGGGCGCGATCGCGAGCCGCCTCTTCGACACGATCGGCCACCTTGACATGTGCAAGCGCTGGCTGGTGCCGTGGTTCAAGGCGCCCGACTTCGCCGCCATCCCGGAGGTCTACGAGCCGCTTCTTGTCGCCCTGGTGGAGAGCGGCATGGCTCTGGAGGTGAATGCGTCCGGGCTGCGCCACGCGACCGGAGAGACGTACCCGGCGGCGTGGGTCGTGCGCCGCTTCCGTGAGCTGGGCGGCCGGCGCGTCACTACCGGCTCCGACTCGCATCTGCCCAAGACCTTCGCCTTCGGGCTGGAAGAGGCCTGCGAGATCGTGGCCGCCGCGGGCTTCGACCGGCTTGCCCTGCAGCGCGGCGTGGAACGGGGCGACCTGGTGCTGCCGGACCGCTTCCGCCGGTGAGTCGTTTGGCCGACAGACTCCAGCCCGCTCGTGCGGGTACCCTTCGACCATGGAGCTGACCGTCATCGGGGCAGGCCCCGCATACACAGACCGACGTGGCGCGACCGCGGCGAGCTACCTGGTGCGGGCCGAGGGTGCCGCGCTGTTGCTGGACCTGGGGCAGGGCTCCTTCCCCAACCTGGCCGCGACCATTGAGCCCAGCGGGCTGTCCGCGGTGCTCGTGTCGCACTTGCACCCGGACCACTTCGTAGATCTCGTGCCGCTGCGCCACTATCTGCGCTACCAGTTCGACCCGCCGCGGCGGGTGCGCGTCCTCGGTCCAGCTGGTCTGGCGGACCGGCTCGACGCTCTCCACGCTCTGCCGGGTTTCGCGGCCGTGGGGCTGGACGTGGCGCGCCTGGCGGCCATTCAACGGATCGGGCCGTTCGCGGTCGCGGCTCTGCTCGTCCACCATACCGAGGAGAGCTACGCGTTTCGGGTCTCTCTGGCCGCCGGATCCGGGGCGGCCACCGGACCGGGCCTCGTCTACTCCGGCGACTGCGGCCGCGCCGACGACCTGGTCCCGCTGATCCGTCCCGGCGACACACTCCTCGCCGAGGCCTCGTTCGGCGCGGGGCCCCTGCCCGCCGGGGCCGAGCATCTCACCGCCGGCGACGCGGCTCGGGCCGCAACGGCCGGCCGTGCCTCGCGCCTCCTGCTCACCCACCTCCAAATGGGCTACGACCGCGGTCAGGCCCTGGCAGCCGCCCAGTCGGTCTTCGCGGGTCCGGTCCAGCTCGTCACCGAGGGCGACCGCTTCGAGGTCTGATCGCTACAAGTCCTCGAACGTGACTTGGCCCTGGTCCGCGCCTACCTCCGCGGTTTCGTCCCGGCTTCGGGCCGGAGTCTCCACAGTCGCGCGCTCCACCTGACACGTCGGCGCGACTCGTTCAAGATGGACTCCTGCGAACGAGACCGGCTCGCGAACGAGCCCACCAGGGAGAGAAGCGCCATGGCTGAAAGCGCAGCAACCGCGGGACCCCTATCGGCCGAAGAGCTCCGCCTCATCGATGCCTACTGGCGGGCCGCCAACTACCTCTCCGTCGGCCAGATCTACCTGCTCGACAATCCACTGCTGCGCCGACCGATCGAGCCGAAGGACGTCAAGCCGCGGCTTCTCGGCCACTGGGGCACCACGCCGGGCCTGAACCTGATCTACGCCCACATGAACCGCGAGATCAAGGCCCGCGACCTCAACTGCGTCTACATCATCGGCCCCGGCCACGGCGGCCCCGGCCTCGTCGCCAACACGTACCTCGAGGGCAGCTACACGGAGCTGTACCCGAGCATCACTCGCGACGAAGACGGCATCCGCAAGCTCTTCCGCCAGTTCTCTTTTCCGGGCGGCATCCCGAGCCACGTCGCGCCCGAGACCCCCGGCTCGATCCACGAGGGCGGCGAGCTCGGCTACTCGCTCTCACACGCCTACGGGGCCGCCTTCGACAACCCGGACCTGCTCGTGTGCTGCATCGTCGGCGACGGCGAGGCCGAGACGGGGCCGCTGGCGACCGGCTGGCATTCGAACAAGTTCCTGGACCCGAGGGGTGACGGCGCGGTCCTGCCGATCCTGCATCTCAACGGCTACAAGATCGCCAACCCCACGGTCCTGGCCCGCATCCCCCAGGACGAGCTGCGCGACCTGATGATCGGCTACGGCTACAAGCCGTACTTCGTCACGGGCGACGATCCGGCGCTCGTCCACCAGCAGCTGGCCGCGACGCTTGACACGGTCCTCGACGAGATCCGCGAGATCCAGTCTGCGGCGCGTTCGGGCAAGACCTCGGCCGGGCCTAACGGTGCCGGCTTGCGCCCGGCCTGGCCGATGATCGTCATGAAGACGCCGAAGGGCTGGACCGGACCGAAAGTCGTGGACGGCAAGCAGGTTGAGGGTACGTGGCGGTCGCATCAGGTGCCGCTGACCGAGGTTCGGACCAATGCCGGCCACCGGACCTTGCTCGAGGCCTGGATGCGCAGCTACAAGCCCGAGGAGCTGTTCGACGAGAAGGGCTCGCTCCGGCCCGACCTGGGCGCGCTGGCCCCCGCCGGCCAGCGGCGAATGGGCGCCAATCCGCACGCCAACGGAGGCCTGCTTCTGCGCGAGCTGATCATGCCGGACTTCCGTGACTACGCCGTGGACGTGCCCAAGCCGGGCGGCTCCAACAGCGAGGCCACGGGAGTGGCCGCGAAGTTCGTCCGCGACGTGATGGCTCGTAACCCGGACAACTTCCGGATGTTCGGGCCGGACGAGACGGCTTCGAACCGCTTCCAGGCGATCTTCGAGGTAACCGGCAAGGCCTGGGACGCCGAAGTGATTCCCCAGGACGCCGAGGACAACGTCCTCAGTCCGGACGGCCGGGTCATGGAGGTCCTCTCGGAGCATCAGTGCGAAGGCTGGCTGGAGGGCTACCTCCTGACGGGCCGGCATGGCATGTTCAACTGCTACGAGGCCTTCATCCACATCATCGACTCGATGTTCAACCAGCACGCCAAGTGGCTGAAGGTGACGCGCGACATCCCCTGGCGCCGCCCGATCGCGTCGCTCAACTACGTCCTGTCGTCCCTCGTCTGGCGCCAGGACCACAACGGCTTCACTCACCAGGACCCGGGCTTCATCGACCTCGCGGTCAACAAGAAGGCGGAGATCATCCGGGTATACCTGCCGCCGGACGCAAACACCATGCTGTCTGTCACGGACCACTGTCTGCGAAGCCGCAACTACATCAACGTCATCGTGGCCGGCAAGCAGCCCTCACCCAACTGGCTGAACATGAATCAGGCGATCCTGCACTGCACCCGCGGGATCGGCATCTGGGATTGGGCCAGCAACGACCAGGGCGGCGAGCCCGACATCGTCATGGCCTGCTGCGGCGATACCCCCACCCTGGAAACGCTCGCCGCGGTCGATCTCATAAGGCAGCACCTGCCCGACGTGAAGGTCCGGGTCGTGAACGTCGTCGACCTGATGCGCCTCCAGCCCGCGTCCGAGCACCCGCACGGCATGACCGACAAGGAGTTCGACTCGCTCTTCACCGCGGATAAGCCGATCGTCTTTGCCTACCACGGCTATCCGTGGCTGATCCACCGCCTCACTTACCGCCGGACGAACCACGACAACATGCACGTCCGCGGCTACAAGGAAGAGGGCACGACTACGACCCCGTTCGACATGGTCATGCTCAACGACCTGGATCGCTACCACCTGGTGATCGACGCCATCGACAGGATCCCGGGGCTGGCGCCGCGGGCCGGCCACGTTCGCCAGCTCATGGAAGACAAGAGAACCGAGGCTCGGGCCTACACCCGCGCCGAGGGCGAGGACGCGCCGGAGATCCGCGACTGGGCCTGGCCGTACTAGGGCACTCGCCCACTGGAAGGCATCGCGGCCGCGGAGCGGCCGCTCCATCGCCCGACGCGGCGGCGGATCAGGGCGTCCGAGCAGTCAGTGCGGCCAGCACCGCGCCGTAGGCCGCCTTCGGGACCAGGTTCTCGTCGTACAGACACGCCGCGCCTTCGCCGGGGAAGCTGAAAGGCACCCACGAGTACTTGTCCGTGAACCCCCAGACCGTCACTCCGACGCAGGCCGAGACGGCCAGGCAAGCCGAAACGGTCTGCCCGTAGTAGGTCGCCTGCTGCGCCAGAGCTGACTCGGTGGCGGGGAGCTGGAAGCGGGCGTCCAGCTCCGTGAAGGCGACCTCCAGGCCCAGGTCGGCGAAGCGTCTGAGGTTGGCGGCGATGTCACTCGGGAAGGGTTTGGCCAGGTCGTAATGAGCCTGGATACCCACGCCGTCGAGCGGCACGCCCTGTGCCTTGAGCGACTTCACGAGTTCATACATGGCGTCGCTCTTGGCGTTGATCCCCTCGTTGTCGTAGTCGTTGATGTAGAGCTTCGCGATCGGGTCGGCGGCGCGAGCCCACCGGAGCGCATCGGCGACGTAGCCCTGTCCCAGTCCCCGCAGCCAGATCGTGTCGCGCCAGGTGCCGTCGTCGGCGAAAGGCTCGTTGACGACGTCCCAGGCGTAGATCTTGCCGGCGTAGCGGCCGACCTCGGTGGCGATGTGGTTCTTGAGGATCTCGCCTAGCTGGGCACTGGTGAACGTGCCGCCGCTCAGCCAGCCTGGGAGCTGATTGTGCCAGACGAGCGTGTGACCGCGGACCTTCTGACCGTGTGCCTGTGCGAAGGCCACGATCTCGTCCGCGCCGCTCCAGTCGAATGTCCCTTGAGCCGGTTCGACCGGCCCCCACTTCAAGGCGTTCTCTGGTGTGACCGCGTTGAACTCCCGCGCCAGGACCTCCTGGTAGCCGGTGTCGGTCTGGAGCTGTGGCAGTGCGACGGCCGTACCAATCAGTCGGTTGCCGGCCACCATGCGAAGCGTCGAGATCGGACCGCTCCCGGACGGCGTCGACCCGGTCGCGGGCGGTTCGGGTGCCAGCGACGGTGTGGCCGGTGTCGACCCGCAGCTCCACAAGGCGCCCGCGATGAGGGGAGCGGCAAGGATGAGCCCAACTGGCCTGAGCCAGCCGAAGCGCAAGGGACCCGGTCGCATCTTTCCCTCACTCCTTCGAGTCATAGGTCTGCCGAGAGCTCGCCCAAGCGCAGTCTGCCAGAATCGGGGCCGCGCCTGAGACACGAGGTGCCCCGAGGCCATGAGGTGGCCGAGCATGGCCGGCGGTCTCCTACGGATGGGGGGCCTTCGCGCATGATCGAGAGCAGCGGGCCGCGCCGCATCAGGCCGCGCTCAGGGTCGGGCCGCTCCACCACCGCGTCGAGGTTCTCGGGGCTGAAGACCTCCGCCATCGCCCGCTCGGTCACCGCACCGAACACACGGCGATAGCTCACGCAATGGGGATCGCTGGCGGTGGGGGCGAGAGCTCCGCCCGAGCTCGTCAGCGCGTTATAGGGGCAGCCTCCTCTGCAGAGGCCGAAGTAGGCGCAATCGCCGCAGGCCTCTTTGACGTGCTCCTCGCGCGCCCGAAATTCGCGCCACACCGGCGACTCTCGCAGTTCGACCAGGCTCGGTCGAGCGGCAACATCGCCAACCGCGAACTCGGGCATTCCGGCGAAGCGCTGGCACGGATAGATCGACCCGTCGGGCCCGATCGCCAGGTAGCCGCCCAGGCAATCGCCGAAGGTGCAGATGCCGCCGTGCCCGGCCGAGACGCTTCGAGCCATCGAATCGAGGGTGCTGATGCGAACCCGTGTCAGGTTCTCCAGATACCGATCGAGGAGGTCGATCAGCAGCTCGCCGTGTGCCTCCGGTGTGATGGACCAGCGGTCTGCCTCCGGGTACCGAAGTGACGGCACGGCGGCATGGACGGAGAAGTCCAGGCCCTCGCGGACGAAGAAATCGAAGATCTCCTGCGCGTGCGGCACCGACTGCGCCGTGAAGGTGCAGATGGCGCCGACTTCGATCCCGTGCGCGCGCGCCCGCTCGATGCCGGCCATCGTACGCGCGTAGTAGCCAGGCCCGCGCTGGGCATCGTTGATCGCCTCGGGTCCGTCCAGGCTGGTGCCGAGCGAGACGCCGTACTCGTTGAAGAGCTCGCACAGCTCGTCGGTCAGGAGCCAGAGGTTGCTCTGCGTGGCGAACCGGACGCGCCACGGAGCAAGGCCGTCGCGGAGGAGCGGGAGCGCCTCACGGTACCAGCGGGCGCCGGGGACGAGCGGCTCGCCGCCGTGGAAGGTGATCTCGAGGCTGTCGCGACCATTTGCCCCGGGGCCGCCATTTGCCCCGGGGCCGCCTGTCTGGCCCGAGCGGCCGCCGCCGGCCCGGCTCTCGGTGTCGCGGCCCCCAGGCTCGCCTCGGCCGCCTTCGTCGAAAAGATCGTGACCATCGTGGGTAGCCCGCAGCGCGCGCTGCCACTCCACGATCGCTGTGAGCGTCTCGCGCCCCATGGTCGCCCCGCCGGCGTGCGGCCCAAAGCAGTAGGCGCAGCTCGCCGGACAAGCCAGCGACGGAACGAGCATCAGATGCGACATCGGACGATCCCGGAACTACCCCAGCGGCCGCAGGATCATCTCATACGCACGAGCGCGGTCGAGAGCCAGAAGGTCCTGAGCGGACCGCGCGAGAGAGCCTGCCCGAACCGCGATCGACCGCCAACAGGGCAGGGGCGCCTGAGGCTATGCGGGGGCGTCGGCCTGTCGCACCCGCTACCATTCGGGTCATGACCCCCGACTCGTCCGCAAGCCTGCGCGAACAGGTCCGCCAGGCCATCGACGCCGCCCGCCAGCGTGTGAGGGCGGAGCTTCCGGCGCCCGGGGAGCCGCTCGACGTACCGTCCGAAGTCGAGCGTCCGGCCGACCCGGCGCGGGGCGACTTCGCGACCACGGTCGCGCTCAAGCTGGCCCGGCCGCTGCGCCGCCCGCCGCTGGAGATCGCCAAGGCCATCGCCGCGCAGATCGTCACCACAGCCTCGGACCCCGACTCGCCGATCGCATCGGTGGAGGTCGCGGCGCCGGGCTTCCTCAACGTCCGCCTGTCGGACCGCGCTCTGGCCGTGGCCGCCGTCCGCATCCTTCGAGAACCGCAGACCTGGGGCCACGTCGTCGCCGCGCATCCCGAGCACGTCAACGTCGAGTTCGTTTCGGCAAATCCCACGGGGCCGCTCCACATCGGGAATGCCCGCGGCGCCTTCACCGGCGACTTGCTGTGCCGCGTCCTGACGGCCGCCGGCCACAAGGTCGAGCGGGAGTACTACTTCAACGACTTCGGCAGCCAGGTCAAGAACCTCGGCGCCTCGGTTGCGGCGATCCGGTGCAAGGAGGAGATCCCCGAGGACGGCTATCGCGGCGACTACGTCTACGACATGGCCAGGGAGCTGCCCGCCTCCGTTCTGGAAGGGGCCGAACGCTCGGGCGAGGATCCCGCGTGGGCGATCGGCCGCTGGGCCTCCGAAAGAGTGCGTGTCGGCATCGAGGCCAGCCTCGAGCACCTGGGCTGCCATTTCGACGTCTGGCGCTCGGAGAGCACGCTCCACAACGACGGTTGGGTCGGCAAGGCAATCGAGGGGCTGCGCGCGGCCGGCGACGTCTACGAGGAGGACGGCGCCGTTATCTTCCGATCGACCAGGTACGGCGACGACAAGGACCGGGTCATCCTTCGTTCCACCGGCGACGCGGCGCCGACGTACTTCGCCGCGGACATCGGATACCTCGTCGAGAAGTTCAGCCGCGGCTACGAGCGCATCATCTTCATCTGGGGCGAAGACCATCACGGCTATGTGGCCCGGGTCAAGGCCGCGGCCCAGTCGCTCGGCTTCGACCGCGACCACGTCCAGATGATCCTCACCGCCTGGGTGCGCTTCGTCCGGGACGGCAAGGAAGTCGCCATGTCGAAGCGGTCGGGCGAGTTCATCACCCTGGACGAGCTGCTCGGCGAGATCGGCGTGGACGCCGCTCGCTGGTTCTTTGCCTCGCGCGCGGCCTCCAGCGGGATCGACTTCGACATCGAGCTGGCCAAGAAGCAGTCGAGCGAGAACCCGGTCTACTACGTCCAGTACGCCCACGCCCGGATCGCCTCGATCCTGCGCAAGGCCGAAGAGGCGGGCATCAAGCCGCCCGCGGGCGGCGACGCGGAGCTGGCCGGCATGCTCGCCGGGATCCTGCGCGGGGCGCCCGAGGCGGAGCTTGCCCGCCAGATCGTGCGCTTGCCCGAGGTGGTGGAGGACGCGGCCGCGAGCGAGGAGACACACGGCATCACGACCTACGCCACGGAGCTGGCCACCACGTTCCATGCCTTCTACCGGGACGCTCGGGTCGTGGACCCGGACGAGCCGGAGCGCTCGGCTGCGCGCCTGGCCCTGGTGGCAGCTACGAAGACGACGCTCGCCAACGCCCTCGGCTTGCTGGGGATCTCCGCCCCGGAGTTGATGTAGAACCGCGCCGGCGGCCGTCGAAGGAGCGAAACATGACCACCCCCCGGCCCGCGACCACAAGGTACGTCGGCAGCTGGCCGAAGATCGGGATCCGCCCGGCGATCGACGGTCGCCGCAACGGGGTTCGCGAGTCGCTCGAAGGACAGACGATGGGCATGGCCCGGGCGGCCGCCGCGTTCCTGACCGCCAGCCTCAGATACCCGGATGGCACGCCCGTCGAATGCGTGGTCCCGGACGACTGCATCGGCGGAGTCGTCGAGGCGGCGCAGGCCGCGGACCTGTTCCGACGGCAAGGCGTGGGGGTTTCTCTGACCGTGACCCCGTGCTGGTGCTACGGCTCCGAGACGATGGACATGGACCCCCTGACGCCCAAGGCCGTGTGGGGCTTCAACGGCACGGAGCGGCCCGGTGCGGTCTACCTGGCGGCCGTGCTGGCCGGCCACGCCCAGAAGGGACTGCCGGCCTTCGCCATCTACGGCCGTGACGTGCAGGACGCCGGCGACGCCGCCATCCCCGGCGACGTGCAGGAAAAGCTGCTGCGTTTCGCCCGGGCAGGTCTGGCCGCCGCGATCATGCGCGGCAAGTCGTACCTCTCGCTCGGCGGCGTCTCGATGGGCATCGCCGGCTCGATCGTCGATCAGGGTTTCTTCGAGCGGCACCTGGGCATGCGCGTCGAGGCGGTCGACATGAGCGAGATCACGCGGCGGATCGAGGAGGGCATCTTCGACCCCGCTGAGTTCAGCCGTGCCCACAAGTGGGTTCGGGCCAACTGCCATGAGGGGGCGGACCGCAACACGCCGGAGCAGACGCGGAGCCGCGAACAGAAGGACCGCGACTGGGAAACGGTCGTGAAGATGTTCCTCATCGCCCGCGACCTGATGGTCGGGAATCGCCGCCTGGCCGAGCTGGGATTCGGCGAAGAGGCGATGGGCCACAACGCCATCCTCGGCGGCTTCCAGGGGCAGCGCCACTGGACTGACCACTCGCCCAACGGCGACTTCATGGAGGCGTTCCTCAGCTCGTCGTTCGATTGGGACGGGATCCGGGCGCCGTATGTCTTCGCCACCGAGAACGACAGTCTCAACGGCGCCTCGATGCTGTTCGGCTACCTGCTCACGAATACCGCTCAGGTCTTCGCCGACGTGCGGACCTACTGGAGCCCGGACGCCGTGAGACGCGTCACCGGCCACACTCTCGAGGGCCGCGCCGCCGGCGGCGTGATCCATCTCATCAACTCGGGGGCCGCCAGCATGGACGCGGCCGGCGGAACCCGGCGCGACGGCCAAGCCGCCATGAAGCCCTTCTGGGAGATCGGCGAGGACGAGGCCAAACGCGCCCTGGCGGCCACCACCTGGATGCCGGCCGTGACCGGTTACTTCCGCGGCGGCGGATTCTCCTCGCTCTTCACCTCGCCCGGCGGCATGCCCGTGACGATGACCCGGATCAACCTGGTCCACGGCGTCGGCCCGGTTCTGCAGCTGGCCGAGGGCTGGACGGTGGATCTGCCGCCCGAGGTCCACGCCACGCTGGACGCGCGGACAGACCCGACGTGGCCGACTCAATGGTTCGCGCCCCGGCTGTCCGGGACGGGCGCGTTCCGAGACGTCTACAGCGTCATGGCAGGCTGGGGCGCAAACCACTGCGCGATGAGCTACGGCCACATCGGCGGGGACCTCGTCAGCCTGGCAGCGCTGCTTCGCATCCCGGTGAACATGCACAACCTGCAGGAGGAGGCGCTCTTCCGCCCGAATGTCTGGACGAACCTGGGCACGGCCGATCCGGAGGGGGCCGACTTTCGAGCCTGCGCGGCCCTCGGACCCCTGTACGGACGGCGCTGAAGGCGGTCGAGGCACATGTCGGACCGGAGCTGAAGCGCACCGGTTCCACAGCGAGCGCCGCCGCAGGGGGATCGGCACCGACGCTGGCTCGGCTCCGAGGCGGAGCGGCACGCGGCAGCAGGCACGGAGGTCAAATGGCTCGAACCCGCGACTTCCTGGCGGTCGACCTGGGGGCGTCGGGCGGACGCGTCCTGGCCGGTCGATGGGATGGGGCGAGATTCGGCCTGTCTGAGGTCCATCGTTTCGCGAACGAGCCGGTGTCATCGATAGGTCGACTCCACTGGGACGTCCTCGCTATCTGGTCCGAGATCAAGAGAGGCATGGCTCGCTATGCCGCCGGGCAGCGCGTCCCTGCGCCGAACGGAGACGGTGGAGCGGAACGGCTGGGCGAGCTCGCCGGCCTGGGGCTCGACACCTGGGGGGTCGATTTCGCGCTCCTGGATCGGGCGGGCAATCTCCTTGGCAACCCCTACCACTACCGCGACCGGCGCACGGCGGGGATCATGGAGCTGGCGTTCGAGCGGGTGCCCCGGCGGGACGTCTTCATGACCACGGGCGTGCAGCCGATGCACTACAACACTCTGTATCAGCTGTTCGCCGTGGCCCTTGCGGAAGACCCTCAGCTCGAAGCGGCCGCGACAATGCTCACCATGCCCAACCTGTTCGCGTACTGGCTGTGCGGCCAACGAGTAGCCGAGCGCACTCACGCGACGACGACTCAGTGTCTGGACGCCCACACCGGCGGCTGGGCGATCGGCCTGCTCGAGGCGCTGCGCATTCCGACGCGGATCCTTCCCCCGCTGGCCGAGCCGGGCACCCTTCTGGGCCCCACCTCGACGGAAGTCTCCGCGGAGACGGGGCTATCGCCCGTGCCTGTGTTCGCGGTGGCCAGTCACGACACGGCCAGTGCCGTAGCGGCAATACCCGGTCTGGACATCGAGAGTGCCTACATCAGCAGCGGCACCTGGAGCTTGATGGGCGTGGAGACTGCCTCGCCGATCATCACCGACGCTGTCCTGGCAGCCGGCTTCACGAATGAAGGCGGCGTGGCAGGAACGACGCGCCTGCTCCGCAACATACCCGGGCTGTGGCTCGTAGCGGAGTGTCGCCGCCGATGGCAGCGCGACGGCCAGGATTACGGCTGGGATGAGCTGGTTGCGGCAGCGGAGCGATCCCCGGGGCTGCACTCGCTGATCGACCCGGATGATCCGAGCCTGCTGAACCCGCAGGACATGCCGGCCGCGATCCGCGCGCTCTGCCGTGCCACCGGCCAGGTGCCGCCGGAGAGTGTCGGCGCGATCGTGCGCTGCTGCCTGGACAGCCTGGCGCTGAGGTGCCGCGCCACGCTCGACGAGCTGGCCATGGTTACCGGGCGCCGGCCAAAGATGCTCCGGGTCGTCGGCGGCGGCAGCCGGAACCGCCTGTTGTGTCAGCTCATTGCCGATGCGTGCGGCCTGCCGCTGGTCGCCGGCCCCGCGGAAGCTACGGCGTTCGGCAACCTGTTGGTACAGGCGATTGCCGCCGGGGAGCTCAACGGCCTCGCCGAGGGACGCGCGGCCGTGGCCGCTTCGGTCACTCTCGACACCTACGAGCCTCAGTCCGGCGCGGCCTGGGACGCAGCCCTGACTCGCCTGCGGGACCTCGCCGCATCCACCCCGACTAGCTAAGGAGCGCCTGGATGTCAGCTCACGCCGATCTCATCGCACAGCTGGTCGACGTCGGCCGAACGGCCGTCGCTCAAGGGCTCGTTCTGGCATCGGGCGGGAACCTGTCGGCGCGGCTCCCCGGCTCGGATGAGTTCGTCGTCACGGGCACTGGCACCTATCTCGACCGGCTCGACGCCAGCGCGTTCTCGGTCGTTGGCCTGAATGGCCAGGTTCGCGGCGGCAACCAGAATCCCTCGAGCGAATGGAGGCTCCACCAGCGCTCCTATCTGGTCCGACCCGACGTCAACGCGGTCATCCACCTCCACCCGCAATACGTCGTCCTGCTCGATGCCCTGGGCCATCAGGTGCGTCTGATCTCGCTCGACCAGGCCTACTACGTGCGGAAGGTAGCCCGCGTGCCGTACTTTCCTTCCGGTTCGGACGAGCTGGCGGACGCGGCGGCGGAGGCGGCCCGGGACTGCGATGCCGTCATCCTTGGTTTCCACGGCTGCTCGTGCCTCGCCGACACGATCGCGATGGGTTTCCGCCGAGCTCAGAATCTCGAGCAAGCGGCGATGACGACGTTCCGCTGTCTCCAGCTGGGGAACGCCGACCTGACGTTTCCGCCTGAGTGGTTCGAGAGGCTGACGACCGTCTGAGCCGGTCGACCTGGCCCCAGGACGGACCTAGAGCGGCGGCCGGCAGGGCGCGAGGGCCTCCAGCGCGGTCACGTCTGAGGCGACGTACAACGCCACTCCGCTTCCGTCGGCGCACACGACGGCCGGGCCCGGCAAGTGCCCGGTCATCGAGGTCGCCGCACTCTGGAATGCGGTCTTTCCGGCCACGGACCGCCAGGAGGTGCGCAGGACCACGGCCCACCCGCCGTTCGGGCCTTCATACAGACCGACCCGATCGCCGCCCCAGTCGGACGTGGCCGCGGCGGCCGTTTGCGACTGCGCGGCCGAGGGCTTCTCGCCTTCGAGCCAGACCCGAAGCTCCAGCTCCCCCAGCGTGTCCTGCATCGTCAGCGTCCAGCCCGTCAGGGAGGACGGGATCGCGGGGACGGTCAAGGCAACCGGCTTGACGTGGGCGGCGTACAGATCCGGGTGCAGGATCTGCGAGGTCGAGTCGGGTGGGTTGGCGTACAGCTCATCGACGGCGCCCCATCCGCCCGCGAGGTAGACGCCCTGGACGAAGCTGAGGCCGGCCTCGTACGGGAACATCAGTGTCTCGCTCAGGATCCGCGGCGCCTTGGCCAGCTGGTCCGCCTGAGGTCCGCTCAGAGACTCGCCGGCGACCTGCATCAGCTCGATCGGCGACATGTAGCCGACCATCCATTGGCTCATCACCTCTGTCGCGTCACCCTCGGGGACCGCGAGGCGCGCCAGGTCGCGGTCGCTCTGATCGGGCGCGTCGAGGGCCAGCTTGTCGAGCCCGAAGTTCTGGTCCTGCAGGGCGTGGGTGTACTCGTGCGAGAAGGTGAGTTTCTCCATCCCGCCGACGCCGCCCGACTCGGAGAGCACGTACAGGCCCTTCGAGACGGTGTCATAGAAACCGATCACCTGGCCGGCCTGGAGATCGATCTCCATCTGTTCAAGAGATGAGCCCGCCGGCAAGAGCCCGAGATGGATGAAGAGCCTGCTCTCCTCCGCCAAGGCCTGATGGTCCGTCTGGGCGGCGCTCGCTTTCGTGAGCCAGTCGCGAACGCCCTGCGAGTCGAGCAGAACGGGCGTGACCGGACTCTTGGCCGTGAGACGGCGGAGCGCCTGCACCTGGGATTCGATCTGGGCGTAGACCGCAAGATCGGCTGGATTGGGCGATCCGCCGGACGGAGCCGCGGAACTCGACGCCGACGGCGGCGCTGTGGCGGTAGGAACTGCCGTTGACGATCGCGCCGGCCATCCGCTGGGGGAGCCGCACGCGGCCAGAAGGAAGGCCAGGGCCACGAGCAGCGAAAGGCGACCGCGTGAGTTCACGCCCGCATTCTGCCAGGCCCGGGGCGGCGGCGCGATCGCCCGAATCGGCCCTCAGGGATCACGGTTGAGCGGGTTCCGCGGACGCGCCGCCGGCCTCTCTTTTTCGATCGGATCACTTAGTTGAGGTTTCTTAATGAACTAGCCTGCTCCGTGTTCACGATGAACGGCTACCTTAGGCGTAGGAACACGGGAAGATAATCCTGAACGTTCCATCCTCCCTCCCTCCGACCGGAGGTGCCGATTGGGCAGGCGCCTCCGGTCCTCTTTTTGCGGTCGTGGCGTGGGCGGCGATGGATGGGCCGCGTGATAAGCGGCGCCTTCGCCACCTGTGCAAGAATCCACTCATGGAAATCACCTGGTACGGGCGGACCTGCGTCCGCATGCGCGGCAAGGACGCGGTCGTCGTGGCGGACGCCTATCAATCGATCGTCGGTCCCACGGGACGCGGCATCACCGGCGACATCGTCACCTACAGCCACCCCGATGACGCCCCCCATCCAAAAGCCAAGGGCCGCGTGTCGCGCGACGGCACGACGCTGCTCCCGGGCAGCCTCGAAGAGGCCTTCTGTCTCGACGGTCCGGGCGAATACGAAGTGAAGGACGTCCTGATCACCGGCGTCAAGACCTTCCGCGACGAGCACCACGGCGACGAGCGTGGGCGGAACGTGGCCTTCATCGTTGAGCTCGACGGTGTCCACGTCATCCACCTTGGCGACATCGGCCACCTCTTGACCGAGGACAAGCTGACCGACATCGGACCGGTCGATGTGGCCTGCATCCCCGTCGGAGGCACGCTTTCCGCCACGAAGGCAGCCGAACTCGTGGCCCAGCTGGACGTCAAAGTGGTCGTTCCGCTGCCGGTTTGCGAGGATGACGACTCGGCCGAGGTGCTCAACAAGTTCCTCCACGAGATGGGCGTCCCGGCGGCTCCGGTGCCGCAGTTGAAACTGGCCCTCATGCCGTCGACTCTCCCCGCCGAGGTCACGACCGTACTCCTGGAACAGCGCGGCAAGGTCTAGCCACTCGGACTGAGCGGAGGAAGGGCAGGGACCCTGCCGCGCGGCGACGGGTGGCGGATGGAGAGGCTTTCGCCTCGTCGAGCTCAGGCGCGCGTAACGACCGTGGCGCCGCGCTTCACGACCGCCCGGATTCGATTCGAGCCGAGCCAGTAGGGAATCTGTTCGAGCGTGGACACGTCCCAGATGACCAGGTCCGCTTGCTTGCCCGGCTCGATCGAGCCGATCTCGGAGTCGAGCCCCAGGGAGTGGGCGGCGTTGATCGTGATCCCGGCGAGCGCCTCGGCCGGAGTCAGACCCATCTCCACGCAGGCGATCGACATCACGAGCGGCAGGCTCACCGTCGGGCTCGTGCCGGGGTTGAGGTCCGTGGCGAGAGCGACGGAGACGCCGGCGTCGATGAAGCGCCGCGCCGGGGCGAAATGGTGTTGCCCGAGGAACCAGCTCGTGGCGGGAAGCAGCGTTGCCACAACCGGATGGCCCGAGTCGGCGACCCGAACCAGCGCGGCGATCCCTTCCTCCGACGCCGCCGCAAGATGGTCGGCCGAGAGGCAACCCGTCTCCGCCGCCAGCTCGGCCCCGCCTGAGGGAGCCAGCTCGTCGGCGTGGATGCGGCGCGCCAGGCCGTGACCGGCGGCCGCACGCAGGATCCGGCCCGTCTGGGCGGCATCGAAGACCCCGGTCTCGCAGAAGACATCGCAGAAACGGGCTATCCCCTGCCGTGCGACCTGCGGGAGCTGGTCGTCGATGACGCTGGCGACGTAGGCGTCCGTGCCGTTGGGGCGGCCGCGGTACTCGGCCGGGACGGCGTGAGCGCCCAGGAATGTCGGAACGAGCTGCACCGGCCCCTCGCCGCCGAGCCGGCCGATCACCTCGAGCAGTCGCAGCTCCGTTACCACGTCCAGTCCGTAGCCGGACTTGGCCTCGGCCGTGGTGGTGCCGTTGGCCAGCATCTCGGCCAGGCGGCGGCGCGCTCCGGTGAGCAGCTCCTCGTCCGAGGCGGCGCGCGTGGCTGCCACGGTGGAGAGAATCCCTCCCCCGGCGGCGAGGATCTCCAGGTAGCCCGCGCCGTGAGTCCGCATCTGCCACTCGACCTCGCGAGTTCCGGCGAACACGAGGTGGGTATGGGCGTCGACGAGACCGGGGGTGACCAGCCCGCCGGCCGCGTCCAGGCGTTCGAAGGCCTCGAGCGGGTAGCCGTCTGCCGCGATCTGGCGGTGGACGTCGTCGCGCGAACCGACGGCCAGGATCCGGCTCCGCCAGGCGGCTATGGCAAGGCCGGGACCGGTCAGCACGGCCGCGTCGGCCTGGGCGGCACCGCGGCGCAGGCCGCCCGCCATCGTGGCAACCGATACGGCCCCCTCGATGAGGAGGCCCGGCATTTCGTCTCGGGTCGCTGCCGTCTCCTGCGTCACGCCCTCACCGTCCCCTGGCCGCTTCGAGCCGCAGCTCGAGTGCCTGCAGCGGCGAGAAGTCGCGCAGCTTGAGGAATCCCGCCGCCCCCGCCAGCTGTTCGAATCGCGGCAGCTCCTTCGAGACGCCGCTGTGGTCGGCTACGTCCAGAAGTGCCTTCAGCGGGGCGAGCCCTATCAGCTCGGACTCGAGGAGGTGCACGCCGTCCTCGGCGGCCTCCGCACGGACCGACTCCCAGACCTGCCAGAGCGGAGTCGTCCGGTAGTCCAGCAGGTTCATCGACACCTGCGCCCGGCCGATCTCCTCGATCCAGAAGCCGTTCGCCTGCACTCGAGGCAGACCGCCGCTCGACTCCCTGATCCGGCGCGCGATCCGCTTGGCCAGCTCCACGTCCCGGCTATCGAGATTGATGTTGTAGGCGATCAGGAATGGGCGGGCGCCGACGGCCATCGCTCCGGCTGTGGCGTGGAGCCGGGTCGGACCGAAGTCGGGCTCCCGACCGGGTTCCCCGATCTGCGCCTTGAGCCCCTCGTACTGGCCTCGCCGAAGGTCCGCCAGGCGCCGCCGCGACGGCGTTGTCGCGGCTTCGCCGTACAGATAAACGGGGATGCCGAACCGATCGGCCACCGTGGCCCCGAAGGTCCGCGCCAGTTCGATGCAGTCGGCCATCGTGGTTCCGGCCAGTGGCACGAAGGGGACCACATCGACGGCTCCGATCCGCGGGTGTTCGCCCGCGTGGTTCTCCATGTCGATCTCGGCCACTGCCACGGCCACCGCCCGCTCCAGGGCCTCCAGGATCGGGGCCGTCTCGCCGGCCATGGTCAGGACGGTCCGGTTGTGGCTCGCGTCGCTGGTTCGGTCGAGCAGATGGGCGCCCGGCACGGTCTCCACTGCCCCGACAAGCCTGTCGACGACATCGAGACGCCGGCCCTCGCTGAAGTTGGGGACCGACTCGACGAGTTTGGTCACGTTTCCTCCGTCTGCCTTGTCGCCCTGGGCCCCACGGTCCCGACTTCAGTATCGTGGCACAGGAAATGCGACGGGTCGCCTAATGCCCGATCCGATCGCCGCCGATAGCATGCAGCGAATGAAGGAAGAGGTATGGCTTCGCTAGCCCGTCCGTCCGTGTGGCGGCACCGCGATTTCGTGAAGCTCTGGTCCGCGGCGACCGTGTCGGTGCTCGGCAGCCAGGTGACGGTGATCGCCCTGCCCTACATCGCCCTGACCATGCTCGGGGCGAGCGTCCTGGCGGTCTCGGCTCTCGCGGCGGTCGCGATGCTGCCGTTTCTCCTCTTCACCCTGCCTGCCGGCGCGTGGCTGGATCGCACCCGCCGTAGGCCCGTGCTGATCGCGGCCGACATCGGCCGGGGGATCGTCCTCCTGTCCATTCCCGCGGCCTACGTGCTGGACGCGCTGAGCCTGTGGCAGCTCTTCGCCGTCGCTTTCGTACACGGCACGTTGACGGCCGTCTTCGACGTGGCCGACCAGTCGTACCTGCCGGAGATCCTGGACCGCGACGCTCTCGTAGACGGCAACGCCAATCTACAGATCAGCACCTCCGTGGCGCAGATAGGCGGCCCGGTCCTGGGCGGGAACCTGATCGCCATCGCGACCGCGCCGTTCGCAATCGCCGCGGACTCGTTGAGCTTCTTCATCTCCGGCGCGTTTCTTAGCGCCATCCGCCGGCGGGACGACAAGCCCAGCCGGCGCCTCACCGCGGACGGACGGCCGACCTCGATACGAGCCGACATAGCCGAAGGGCTCAGGTATGTCCTGGGACACCGCTACCTGCGGCCGATCGCCGCCTGCACCGGTACCTCAAACCTGTTCTCGGCCGCCCTGTTCGGCATCTTTCCCGTCCTGATCTGGGACGAGTTGCGGCTGCCGCCGGCGTTCTTCGGGACGGTGGTAGGACTGGCCAGCGTAGGCTTCCTGGTCGGCGCCGCTCTCTCGAACCGGCTGCCCCGCGCGATCGGCCTGGGTCCGACGATCGTGATCTCGGCTGCGCTCAGCTGTCCGGCGATGCTGCTCCTGACACTCACGCCCCCGGCGCTCGAATGGGCCGCCGTGACCCTCTTCGTCGGCTGGTTCTTCGCCGGTCTCACACAGGTGGTCTACAACGTGGCCCAGATCAGCCTTCGTCAGGCAATCACGCCGCTCGACATGCAGAGCCGTATGAACGCGACGATGAGGTTCATCGTCTGGGGCACGATCCCGATAGGCTCGTTGATGGGCGGCGTCATGGCCTCGGTCATGCCGGTCAGAACGGCCCTGATCGTCGCCGCCGTGGCCACGTTCGCATCGGTGCTGCCGGTGCTGATGTCGCCGGTCAGATCGCTGCGCGAGATACCGCCTGAAGACGGCACGACTCGTGGCGAGGCTGCGATGGGCTGATGCGACGCCGCGGGCGAGGCGTCTGCCCGCTGCCTGCGACCCGCGCTACTCGGTCTGCTCGGTCTGCTCGGTCTGCTCGCTTCGCGCTCCCGCGGCCTGGTCCCAGACGCTGTGGTCCATTCGTTCGCTGGTGACGAGCGAGAGCGTTCCGATCGGACCGAAGATCTTCGTCCCGATGCCGAGCGTCTCGACGCCCGGGGCGAAGCCGTGGATCTCCGCGGCAACGTTCCCGTGGAGCGGGTAGCCGCCCGATAGCCGCTCAGGCTCCAGAACCGTGACGTTGGGTATGAGCGACAGCTCCTCGGGAGCGCAGGGCATCTCGTCGTCCGGGTCGTTCTTGCAGTAGGGCTGGATCATCAGGGCGCCCGCCTCCCACCTCATCAGGAACCGCTCGATGGTGTCGCCTATCACGGAGACCCCCTCCGGAGTCGCGATGGCCGCGAAGTCGAGTCCCTGGTCGTCTGAGAGAAAACCCAGGGCGGTCTGGTCCAGCAGCTTGGCGGTCGCGGCCGTGGCGGTGAGCCACGGAGCCTGCTCGAAGGGCTGGTCCTCGCTGCCGAGCACGCGCAAGGCGTCGACGTAGCTCGGCGCGAGAGGTCTGGCAGCGCGGATCGCGGCGCGATCGCCAGGCTTGAGCGCAAGGAGGTCAAGGTCGAGAAGCCACAGCTCCTGACCGACCATCTCGAAGAGCTTGTAGCCCTGCCGGCGCTGCAACTCCGGCAGAGCGGCCTCGCTCGGCCTCTGCTTGAGCAGGATTCCCTGGATTCTGTGCGCCACAGGGTTCTTCCCCAGACACAGGTGGGTGATCGACAGAGCGTAACCGGCCGCGGCTCAGCTTGTTAGGTCTTCAGGATCAAGCATGGGGAGTCTAATGCCTCGCTCACGTGCGATCTCGATGGCCCTTTCGTACCCCGCGTCGGCATGACGCATCACGCCCGTGCCCGGATCCGTTGTCAGCACCCGCTCCAGCTTCTGTGCCGCAAGGTCGGTGCCGTCGGCAACGATCACCATCCCCGCGTGCTGTGAGTAGCCGATCCCGGTCCCGCCTCCGTGGTGGATCGACACCCAGCTGGCTCCGGCGGCGGTGTTGACCAGGGCGTTGAGAAGCGGCCAGTCCGCGATTGCGTCGGAGCCGTCGCGCATCGACTCCGTCTCGCGGTTGGGCGAGGCCACCGAGCCGGAATCGAGGTGATCGCGGCCGATGACGATCGGTGCGGCCACGGCGCCCGACCGAACGAGGTCGTTGAACGCGAGCCCCGCCCGAGCCCTCTCGCCGTAGCCGAGCCAGCAGATCCTTGCCGGCAGGCCCTGGAACGGCACGCGGGCTTCGGCCATCTCGATCCAACGCCGCAGCGATTCGTTGCCGGGGAAGAGCTCCAGGATGGTTCGGTCCGTGGTCCGGATGTCGTCGGGATCTCCGGAGAGCGCGGCCCAGCGGAACGGGCCCTTGCCCTCGCAGAAGAGCGGCCGGATGAAGGCGGGAACGAAGCCCGGGAAGTCGAACGCCTCGGCCACGCCGGCAGTCTGGGCCTGGGCGCGGATGTTGTTGCCGTAGTCGAAGGTCACGGAACCGGCGGCCTGGAAGGCCAGCATCGCCCGAACGTGGTCTGCCATCGAGGCCATGGCGCGGCGCAAGTACTCGTCCGGGTCCCGACGCCGCAGGTCGGCCGCCTCGGCCACCGATACCCCCGCCGGCACGTAGCCGTTGAGGGCGTCGTGGGCGGAGGTCTGGTCCGTGACGACGTCGAATCGCTCGCCGAGCCGGACGAGTTCGGGCTCCAGCTCCGCGGCGTTGCCGACCAGCGCGATCGACTCCGCGCGCCCCGCGGCCGCTGCCTCCCGCGCCCAGCGGAGGGCCTCGTCCGGAGCGTGGGTTAGCCGGTCCACGTAGCCTATCTCCAGACGCCGCGCCGCCCGGGTCTCGTCCACTTCGATCACCAGGGCCACGCCGCCGTTCATCGTGATGGCCAGGGGCTGGGCGCCGCCCATCCCGCCCAGACCCGCTGTCAGCGTGACGCGTCCTCGCAGCGACCCGTCGAAGTGCCGGCGAGCGAGCTCGGCGAATGTCTCGTAGGTGCCCTGGAGAATCCCCTGCGTCCCGATGTAGATCCACGATCCGGCGGTCATCTGGCCGTACATCGTGAGGCCGGCCCGCTCGAGCTCCCGGAACGTCTCCCAGTTCGCCCATTTGCCCACCAGGTTCGAGTTGGCGATCAGGACGCGCGGCGCCCATTCGTGCGTACGGAAGACCCCGACCGGCTTGCCCGACTGCACCAGCAGCGTCTCGTCGTTCTCCAGCCGGCGCAGCTCGCGAACGATCGCGTCGAAGGCGGCCCAGCTCCGGGCGGCGCGGCCGGTTCCGCCGTAGACGACCAGATCCTGGGGGCGTTCGGCCACCTCGGGATCCAGGTTGTTCATGAGCATGCGCAGGGCGGCTTCCTGGGCCCAGCCCTTGCAGCTTCGCGCGGGGCCGCGAGGTGCGCGGACGGTCCGGGGTCCCGGCCTGGCGGCGCTCATCTCGATCGCCATCGAAACCTCCGAAGAACTGCCCGAGCCCGGCTCGGGCGTCACGACTGCAGTGTGCGCCGGTTCGGGCGAGGCGTCATGTGGCAGGTCTGGCCCGATCCAGTGAGCTAGTGCAGGCTCTCGATGAGCTTGCGGCCGAGGTCGCGGGGACCCAGGCCGTACATCGAGAGGAGCAGTCCCTTCCCCAGCGAGAGCGTGTAGACGAGCGGGCCGCCGTTGCACGTCGAGACATCGACCTTCCAGTCGTTGATATCTTGCTGGCTCGAGCTCGCCACACCGCCTGCCTGCGAGCACGCCCCGGTCGCGTACTCGTCCACCCAAGCCAGATAGAAGTCCGCGTTGTTCTGCTTGTCCGGCTTTAGGCGGCCGATGGCGATGTAGAGCCAATCGGGATCGTCGAGACTGCCGATCGATGCCGCCGCGTAGCCGTCGAATGAGTTGGCCAGGTCGGCGTCATCGAGCACCTGTGTCTCGGTGCCCGCATTCTCCACGACGGCCAGCGCCCCAACCGAGGCCGGCAGTCTGCCCAGCAGACTGGGGTCTATCCGCAGGCCGTAGTGACCGACCGTCCCACTCGGCCAGACCGTGGGGCCGATGGGAACGACCGTGTATGCCGGCGGCGCGACCGTCGGCGGACTGATCCCGCATGCGACGACGCAGACCACCAGGGCAGCGAGCAAGGCCGTGGCGGCGCGTGGGGCCGTGGCGGCGCGTGGGGCCGTGGCGGCGCGTGGAGCGCGGCGCGACTCAGAGCTCACGCCGGAGGACCGGGTATCTCTCGTCATCCACGGCCAGGCGGAAGCCTGCCTTGATCCAGAAATCGGGCCGCGCCGCGGGCGTCGAATCCTCTCTTGCCCGCACCTCCGGATAGGCCTCCACCGCCGCGAATCCCCGGCCCGCGAGATCCTCGCAGACCTCCGCGACCAGGCGCAGGGCGTGGCCTCCACGCCTCGCCGCCGGCGTCGTGGCGATGCAGGTGATGACCGCCGGAAGGGGCGCGTCGGGGAGCTTTGGGTAGAGCTCGCGGAGCCGGAGCGCTCGCGGATATGCGGAGAGCGGCCCGAACTGGCAGTAGGCGACGGCGTCGCCGTCGGCCAGGAGAAGCTTGGCGTAGCTGCCGAAGACGGCCAGGCCACGGCCGAGGAGATGCAGCTTGCGGGGAGCCTCGGCCGCGACGGCCGGACGGGCCGGTCGCTGCGGCACGAACGGGTTGTCGTCGGGCGGACCGTCCGGATCGTCGAGGAAGGGGTTTCGAACCGCGGCTTTCGGAGGCGGGGCGAACGGATTGGCCGAAGTCCTGGGTGGCGGCGCGAAGGGATTCGCTTCGCGGCCAGGCGGCGGAGCGAACGGATTGCCGGCGGCGGTCGAACTTGCGCCCGAGTCGGCCCTGGACGCCAGCCAGCCCGGCCTGCCGGCCTTCGAGCCCCGATCCGCGTCCTCCCAGTAGTCGCAGGTGCGGTGGTCGAACGAGGGGTCCGCGCAGGGTGGGATCAGCCCAAAGCGGGCTTCGTCCGTGACGTCGACTATCTCGATGCGTGCCATGGGCTCCAACTTTACGGCACTACCGCGGCTGGGGCGAACCGGGCGCCGGCTCGGGGCGGGTCCCGCTAGACTCGACGTCACGATGGCTCGGCTCACCTCATCCGAAGGCACCTCCTCCGGCGGCCCGCGCTGGCGACGGGCGCTGACGCGAGGCGTCACCCGCAACGTCGTGGCGCTGGGTTTCGTGAGTCTCTTCACGGACATCTCGAGTGAGATGCTCGTTTACGTCATTCCGCTCTTCCTCGCCAACGTGCTCCTGGCTCCGACGGCGGTGATCGGCCTGATCGAGGGGGTGGCCGAGAGCACGGCCTCTCTTCTCAAGCTGGTCAGCGGCGCGCTCTCGGACCGGCTCTCGCGACGGCGACTGCTGGTCGGGATCGGCTACACGACGTCGGTAGCGTCCAAGGGTCTGTACCTCCTGGCGACCGTCTGGCCCGTGGTCCTGCTGGGCCGCGTCGGGGATCGATTCGGCAAGGGAATTCGAACTTCGCCTCGAGACGCTCTGATCGCCGATTCGACCGCCCCGGAGCACCGCGGAGTGGCGTACGGCTTCCATCGGGCGATGGACACGACGGGTGCGTTCGGTGGCGTCCTCGTGGCGGCCGCGGTCATCTGGGCTGTCGAGGGCAACGCGACCCGTCTCACCGCCGACGCGTTCCGCATCCTCGTGCTGCTGGCGCTGGTCCCGGGCATCCTTGCCGTCGTCACGATCGTGGTGGGGGTCCGAGACGTGCAGCGCGTTTCGGCCGGCGGGGAGGGGACCGCGCCCGCCAGGGCCGATTCGCCCGCGGCGGCCGAACCCGAGCCCATCTCCGCCCGCGCGCTCATCCGCCGCATCGTCGGCAGCGTGGCCGAGTGGCGGAGCTTCGCGAGGCCGTTCTGGTTCTTCATGGCGGCCAACACCCTCTTCACACTCGGCAACTCGAGCGACGCGTTCCTCGCCCTGCGGTCGCAGAACCTGGGGCTGTCGCTGCTTGCCCTGCTGCTGGCCATCGTCGCGTTCAACGCGACCAACGCAATCGTGGCCTGGCCGGCCGGAGCACTCTCGGATCGAGTTGGTCGACGCGGCCTCATCGCCCTGGCCTGGATGATCTACGCCGCGTGCTACGCCGGCTTCGCCCTCGCGACCTCCGCCGTCTGGGTGGCGCCCTTGTGGATCGCCTACGGGACCTACTACGCGCTGAGCGAGGGCGTCGGCAAGGCGGTCGTTGCAGACCTGGCGCCGGCCGAGCTTCGTGCAACCGCCTTCGGCATTCTCAACGCGGTCCAGGGGACGATGATCCTCCCCGCATCCGTAATCGCGGGCGTGCTGTGGAGTGCCGTTGCTCCGCCGGCGCCCTTCTGGTTCGGGGCGGCGTGCGCGGCCGCCGCGACGGCGCTCCTGCTCGCCACTGTCCGGCTGCCCGGCAGAGTCAAGTAGCGGGAGCCGAGCGAGGTCGCACGCATGGGGTGGCCGTACCTGCCGTCGCGAGGGTGGGTTTGGGGCTATCGAGACCACCCTGCGGAACTGCGCGTCCGACTGTTCCCCCCTGCGCGACCGCCGATGATCGGGATGAACGAAGCGTTAACGTGGTGGAGCGGACGCCCAACCGGCGGGGAACTGGCCGGAAGCGGGTGCGTCCGTTCCGGTCATGCGGCCAGGGGATGGCCGCGCACACTAGAGGTGAAGCATGCGGCCACTTGGCGTCCGCATCGAGGCCGCCCTGCGGGCCTACGAAGAGGACTGTCGGTGGGACTTGATCGATGGCATCGTGGGCGAGTGTCCCGACGATGTCCTCGAAGCAGCGACGGGCCTCCTTCGCGGGGAGAGTGAGCGCGCGCGCACGCTCGGCGCCGACATCCTGGGCCGCCTGGTGGGGGCTGAACCCGACACCCGACCCGTCGTCCTCGAAGCGCTGCTCGGGGCACTCGACCTCGAGCAGCCTGCGGCTCCCCTGGCTTCCATCGTGGCGGCGATCGGCCACGTCGGCGACGCAGGTGCTCTCGGGCGGATCTTCCCGTTGACCGTGAACGAGAGCGCGGAAGTGCGGCTCGCCGTCGCCTTCGCCGTGGCCACGATGAGTCCCCAGCCTCTTTCGCCGGAGGCTCGCACGGCGCTGATCGGCCTCTCTCGCGACGCCAATCCAGAGGTTCGTGACTGGGCCACCTTCGGTCTCGGGACCCTCTCCGACGCGGACGGTCCGGACGTTCGGGCGGCTCTGCTGGCACGGGCAGAGGACGCCTACCGAGAGACGCGAGCGGAGGCTCTCTTCGGTCTGGCGGTCCGGCGGGACCCACGGGCGGTGCCGCATCTGATCCGTGCGCTGGAGTCGCTCACGGTTGACGGGCTCGAGGTGGATGCGGCCGCGGCGTCCGCGGATCCGCGCCTGTTGCCGGCGCTCTGGGCACTGCAGCGAGCGGGAGGAACGGACGAACTGCGCCTGCGCCGGGCCATCGACCGCTGCTCCGGGCGAGACCGCCCCGCGCCGCCCTCCTAACCGGCCGTCGTCGCCAGATCGGCCAGGGCCCCGTCGCGGACCAGGGTGAAGGCGGCCTCGATGTCGGCCGTCTGGAGGCGATCGCGATCCAGATGGGTAACGACCGACCGAATCCGAGCGTGTGCTTCCGCGACCCCGACTCCCGGGCGAACCTCCTGCCCGGCCGGGCTTTGCGCCAGCCGGAGATCGAGGGCCTGGGCGGCGACCAGCAGTTCCATCGCAAGGATTCGCTGGACGTTCGTGACCACCGCCATCGCGTGCCGGGCGGCGATCGAACCCATCGAGACGTGATCCTCCTGGTTGGCCGAGGTGGGGATCGAGTCGGCGCTGGCCGGATGGGCCAGCACCTTGTTCTCCGACGCCAGGGCCGCCGCCGCGTACTGGAGGAGCATCATCCCCGACTCGAGGCCGCTGCCGTGCGATAGAAACGGCGGCAGGCCGCCGTTGAGGCGCGGATCTACGAGGAGTGCGATCCGCCGCTCGGAGATCGCCCCGAGCTCGGAGATGGCGAGCTTGGCGAAGTCCAGTGCGATCGCCACCGGCTCGCCGTGAAAGTTCCCGCCACTGATCACGAGTCCGCCCCCGGTTGCCGCGGTCGTCGCGTCGGCCACTCCGCCCTGTGGGAAGACCAGGGGATTGTCCGTGGCGGAGTTGAGCTCGATGTCCAGGACGCCACGCAGGTATTCCAGGGCGTCGCGGACGGCGCCGTGGACCTGGGGCACGCATCGCAGGGAGTACGCGTCCTGGACCTTGTGGGCCGAGGCGTGGTGGCTGGTCATGAGCGTGGAGTCGCGCAGCAGCCAGCGCATCTCCTCGGCGACGGCGATCTGGCCGGGGTGCGGGCGAGCCAGCTGGTAAGCGGCCGCGTAAGCCACGTCCGTGCCCAGCAGCGCTTCGCAACTCAGGGCCGCCGCCACGCTCGCGGTGCGGGCCAGGCGGGCAGCGTCGGCGGAGACGAGCGCCCCGATGGCTGACATCATCTGGGTGCCGTTCAGCAGCGCGAGACCCTCCTTGGCCCGCAGCTCAAGCGGCTCGATGCCGGCGGCCCTGAGAGCGTCCGCGGCATCCTGGATCCGGCCGCCCACCTCCACCGACCCTCGCCCGGTGAGCGGCAGGGCCAGATGGGCCAGCGGCGCCAGGTCGCCTGAGGCGCCGACGGATCCCTGGGATGGCACCACCGGGTGGATGCCGAGACGCAGCAAGTCGCAGACGCGGTCGGCAATCTCGGGTCGACAACCGGAATGACCAAGGGCCAGCGTGTTGGCTCGCAAGAGAAGCATCGCCCGGACCACGTCGCGAGGCAGGGGATCGCCCACTCCGACGGCATGTGAGACCAGCAGGTTCTCCTGGAGTCGGGCCGAATCGGCCGGGTCGATGAAGGTCGTGGCCAGGTCCCCGAATCCCGTGGTCACGCCGTAGACGATCTCGCCGGCCGCGACCAGGCGATCCACGACCTCGCGCGCTTCGGCCATCCGGGCCCGCGCTTCGTCGCCCAGCCTGACGAGCTGCCCGCGCCGCGCCACCGCTTCCACGTCGGCAATTGAGAGGTCCGCCCCGGTCAGGATGATCTCCGCCTCGGCGGGGAGTGGCTGGCGGAGCCTCTGCGATTCGGGCAGGTGCCGGTGCGATCCGCGCCACGCGGGCGCAACGTCGGAGGGCCCGGGGGTGTCGCTCACGCCATGAGAATAGCGGGCGGCGCCGAACGTGGCCGCCCGGCGGCGCGGACGTGGCCGCCCGGCGGCGCCGACGTGGCGCGGCGGCCGCTCCAATGGGCCGAATGCGGCCGGCGGGGCGCTTCGAATGCGGCCGGCGGGCCGAGCGTCCGTTGCCCGGACCGCGCGTCCACGGCGCTTGGGCAGGCGCTGCCCCGACGCCTCGGTTATCCTGCGCAGGGCCTGCGCGCGGCACGACCCGCCCTGGCGTTCTACCCAAGCTACGAGGCTCTCGTGTTCGCCATCATCGACACGGCCGTCATCCCGTTCCTGGACGGCCTCTACGGCGCCGTCGGCTACCTGGGCGTATTCATCGCCATGGTCATCGAGTCGACGCTGCTGCCGCTGCCGTCCGAATTGATCCTCCCCTACGCCGGCTTCCTGGTCAGCGACGCGAGCAAGATCGAGCCGCTCACCCACGGCCCCTGGAACTTCTGGGTCGTCGTGGTCGTTGGAACGGCCGCGAACACCACCGGGTCGATCTTCGGGTACTACCTGGGAGCCAAGCTCGGCCGGCCGTTTCTCGACCGGTGGGGCCGGTTCCTTCTGATCCGGAAGCACGAGATCGACCAGGCCGAGACGTTCTTCGCCCGGTGGGGATCTCCGACGGCGTTCTTCAGCCGCCTCTTGCCGGGCGTTCGAAGCGTCATCAGCTTCATCGCCGGCGTGGCTCATATGCCGATCGGCCGGTTCATCGCCTACTCGACCCTGGGCGCCATCCCGTGGACCGTCGCCCTGGTCTACTTCGGCACGGTGCTGGGAGAGCACTGGAAAGACATTCGCAAGACAATGCAGCCTTTCGACACGCTGATCCTGGTTGCCTGCCTGGCCGCGGTAGTCGCGTTCGTCTGGTGGCGCCTCGGCCATCCGGGCGTCCGGAGCGGACGGTCGGAGGCCCAGGGCTGAGGGCGGAGGGCTTCTCCGGCGCAGGGACGGCCGGGCGAGCCACCACGAGGCGAATACGCCCGGCGTGCACCGTCGGGCCATCCCGTGGCAGACTTAAGCCATAACCAGGGGGCGTCCAGGGTGGCCGCCGAAGCTACGGGTAAGGGCAGATGCGCAGTAGACCAACTCGCGTCCAGTTGCAGGCGCTGAGCATCGAAGAAAGCGGATGGCAGGCAGCCGTCCCCAACGCTGGGACCGCGTGAGCACGGCTCGAGACCGCTCGAAACGCGGCGCAGCGGAGGCCGAAGGGGTCCGCCTCGGACCCATGGCCCATCCCGATCCCAAAGTTGCCCTGACCAGCCGGCGCATGGCTCACCGGACCCGGCGCGGGCCGTTGCAGATGCTGGCCGGCCTCTGGCGGGCCATCGTCCCGGCATCGTGGCGAGATCGGTCCGGCTCGAAAGAGCCGATGGCCGCGCCCGACCCGACCGACTCCAGCCGCCCGCCCAGTTCACCCTCCGCAGCCGACTCGGTCTCCGCGGCCGGTTCCACGAGCCTCGTCAGCCCGGCCGGGTCGTCGGCCACCGACGAGGTCGCGCGCCCCAGCCAGAGGCACACCATCGCCGCGGAACGAGGCCGGCCCTCCGGCCCGCGCGAAGACGGAGCGGCCGGCCGCCTCGGGCATCTCGGCCGGCGCCTCATACCGAGGGAACCGCACCGGCGCGAGTTCGCGGCCGTGCTTATCCTGATTCTGATCGCGTGCACCGTATCGGCAAGCCTGCCCGGGGTCTGGGCTGCTCACCCGGCCCCGTCCGATCCGGGCGACCAGGCTGCCGCAAATCTGAATCCGGTCGACCCCAGTGCGAGCCCCTCGGACCCGATCGACAGCTTCGAGCCGCTGCCAACGGACGTCCCCACCTACACGCCCCCCGGTCCGTCGGCCGTCCTCCCGAATGGACCCACGCCCGTGCCCACTCCAACACCCACCAAGGCGCCGAAACCAACCCCGCGGAAGGTGTACACGTTCGTGGCCCTTGGCGACTCGCTGACCTCCGGCTACGGCGACCCAGGACCGTCCTGGCCGAGTCGACTGGACACCCAGGATCCCTATCTGCGACTGCTCCACAACGCCGGCGTCCCGGGCGACGTGACCGCCCAAATGCGGAACCGCCTGAGTAGCGACGTGCTCGCCTACAAGCCGGATGTGGTGTTCGTCATGGGCGGCACGAACGACATCGGCCACTACATCAGCGCGGCGACCACGATCGCGAACCTGCGGGCCATCATCGTGGCGGCGAAGGCCAAGGGGATCACGGTGGTCTTGATGACAATCCCGCCTGACTCGTACCCGGCCTGGGCCGGCCAGATCAACTCGCTCAACTCACAGATAGTCCATCTCGCCAACAGCTACGTGCTCGCCGTCGTCGACGTCCACGCCGCGCTGTCGACATCCGACGGCGTCTACGTCGACAAGTACACGGTCGACGGCGTGCATTTCAGCGCGCTGGGCGCTCAGGTGGTGGCGAATACGGTCCAGGCGCGCGTCAAGCGATACGGCTGGTAGCTCGTCCAGGGCGGGGACGCGCCATCGAGGCGTCTCCGCGGCGCGCGCGGTCGACAGAGCGGTCGCTGTCGAGCCTGGTCACAGAGGAGCGCTCGAGCCCAGGCTCTCGGGCAGCCGCCTGGTCGCGGGAAGGACCGCCAGGGCGATCAGGACGATGGCGATAGCACCAAGGCAGGCAGAGACCACGTACAGCCCGCGGATCGTGAGCCATCCCGCCAGCACGCCGCCCAGCCCGGATCCGATGATCGACGACATGCTGAAAGTGACGCTGTTGAGAATCCCCTGCGCCGTGGCGGCCGTCCCCTTCGGTGCTTCACGGGATACGAAGGCAATACCGCCGATCAGCAGCAGACCGTAGCCGGCGCCCTGTACCAGCGAGAGACCGATGAGGAGCGTTGGATCGGTGAAGATCACGTTCGCCACCTGGCGGGCGACGAGAATGGCCATGCCCAGCACGATGAGGCGCTCCGTTCCGAACCGGCGCGCCAGCTGCGGGAAGAAGAGCATGAACGGGATCTCGAGCGCGGCGCCGAACGACCAGGCCCATCCGACCGCCTCGCTGGATCCGCCTAGTTGGCGGACGTAGATCGAGAAGAAAGCGAGCTGCGAGTAGACCGCGGTCCAGCCGACCAGCGCGCCGATCAGGAAGAGGGCGATGGGCCGGTGGCTCAGGACGCGGCCGGGCGCCCGGCGAAGACTGGCACCGCGCACACCCATCGATCGCCCCGGTAGCAGGGTGGACGCAAGACCGCCGAGCAGGACCATCGGGACGAACGCGAGGAAAAGGGCGCGATAGCCGTCGGCGTGAACCAGGATGCCGATGATCGGGGCGGCGATCATGAAGCTGAACGATCCCCACATCCGAACCCGGGCGTAGCGGGTGCGATCCGCGCCGAACATGTCGAGCACCCGGACATCCATCATCGGGGCCATGCCGGACATGCCGAACGCGAAGGCCGCGGCGGACAGCACCAGCAGTGGCGTCGCGCCGGCGTTCGCGAGCCCCACGCCACCCGTACCCGCGAGAACGGCGGCGGCGGGAATGAACAGGCGTGCCGTGGGGAACCGGTCGTGGAGCATGCCCCAAGTCGGCGCGCCGAAGAGGGCAACCGCCGAGGTGAACGCCGCGAGAGCGCCGATGCCCCCGAACCCGATGCCGAGGCTCTGGTAGTAAAGGGACAGGTAGGGCGCGTAGGCGGCGACCGCCGTATACAGAATGACGTAGGCGATCGATGCGCGAGCCAAATCCAGATCCGGCCTTCCCTGCTTCGTCGTCCCCGTTCCGCTCCGCCCCTGACGCCCAGTCTGCCACTCGACGACTGGTTTCGCAGATTCCGCTGGCGCGCCTGCGCTACCATGCGCCCTGGGCCGTCCGCCCAGACGAAGCCGCGAAGTATGGGGGATCTCCGTTGACCTCCGCCCAGCGCTCCCTGCCCTCGCTGCCCCCCGTGCCGTTCCTCCGCGATCTCCGGGTGCGGCTGGTGCTGACCAGCGCGAGCTTGCTCTTCACCGAGTTGCTGCTCATCCGCTGGATCCCATCGACGGTCAAGTACGTCGGCTTCTTCACCAACTTCATTCTCATCGCAAGCTTCCTCGGCATCGGCCTTGGCATACTCCTCGGTCGGTCCGGTCGAAAGCTCGTGGTTTCGCCGTTTGCCTGGCTTCTGTTCGGCGTCGTCCTGCTGGTTCTCGTCGCCCACCTGGATGTCCAGGTCAAGTCGAGCGACGAGGTCTTCTTCGGCCTGGCGGAGAGCACTTCCGCAGACACGAACTACATCGTGCTGCCGTTGGTCTTCGTGCTCGTTGCGGCTCTCATGGCGGCGCTGGCCCTGCCGCTCGGTCCGCTGCTCAAGAGTCAGCCGCCGCTTCAGGCGTATGCCCTCGACATCACCGGCTCGCTGGCAGGCGTCGCCGGTTTCGCTCTCTTGTCCGCGCTGTGGACGCCGCCGCTTATCTGGTTCCTCGTCGTGGCAGCCCTGCTCCTGCTCATGAGTTTGGGCTCCGGCCTGGGTCCGTGGTCGCCCATAAGCGGCATCGCCGTGGCGTCGGTGCTGTTCTTGGCCCTCCTGCAACAGAGCTGGGGAGCGACGTGGTCGCCGTACTACCGCATCAACCTGTACGCCGCGAAGGACCCGGCCGGGATCATGGTGAAGGCCATGTCTGTCGACGGGATCCCGTTTCAAGGCATCTGGCCTGGCCAGCCGGGGGAGAAGTACTACTACCAGCTCTACAAGTGGTTCCCGGGCCGGACCTACCATGACGTGCTGGTCATCGGCGCGGGAACCGGCAACGACGTGGCGGTGGCTCTCCAGTACGGCGCCCAGCATGTCGATGCGGTCGAAATCGACCCGGCCATCCAGCAGATCGGAATCGACCAGCATCCGCTCAAGCCGTACGCCGACCCGCGGGTGACCCGCTACGTAAACGACGGCCGGGCTTTCCTGCGAACCACCACCAAACATTACGACCTGGTCATCTTCGCCTTGCCCGACTCTCTGACGCTCGTCGCTTCGACCGGCAACGTCCGGCTCGAGTCGTTCTTGTTCACGGTCGAAGCTTTCCAGTCGGTGCGCGACCATCTGAACCCTGACGGCACATTTGTCCTGTACAACTCCTATCGCGAGCCGTGGCTGGTCACGAAGATCGGCTCAATGCTCGAAACGGCTTTCGGCACGAAACCGATCCTGCGGATCTACTCCGAGAGCGAGGCCGTCTTCGCCGTTGGACCGCCCATTGCAGCACTCAACGGCGCGGCCCCGCCGGGCGACGAAGTGACGCCAATTCCAACGGTCACCGGCTCCGCTCCGACCGAGGCCACCGACGACTGGCCGTTCCTATACCTGCGCAGCGCCACGATTCAGCCCCACTACCTGATCGCGCTCGCTTTCGTGCTGCTCTTCGCGCTGCTCTCCGTGGGCGGAGCGGCCGCCGTGACCAAGACTCCATTGAAAGGCTTCAGCCCTCACTTCTTCGTCCTGGGCTCAGCCTTCATGTTGCTCGAGACGAAGAGTCTGGTCAGCTTCAGCCTGCTGTTCGGCACTACGTGGCTGGTTAACGCGTTGGCGTTCTTCGCGATCCTCGTGATGGTCCTGCTGGCCATCCTGGTCAATTCTCGACTGCGCCTGCGTCGTTCGCGGCCCCTCTACGTGCTCCTCTTCGCGGCGCTGGCGGTGGCGTGGGCACTGCCGCCGGAGCAGCTTCTCCTGGATCCGTTATGGCTGCGCTACTTGCTGGCTGCCGTGGTGGCCTTCGCCCCTGTCTTCCTGGCCAACCTGATCTTCACCTTCTCGTTCCGGGATACGAAGATCGCGGATATGGCCTTCGCCAGCAACCTTCTCGGGGCGATGCTCGGCGGTGTCATCGAGTACGCGGCCCTGGTCGCGGGGTACCGGGCGCTGCTCGTCCTGGTGGCCTGCCTGTACGGTCTGGCTTGGCTCTTTGCGACCCGGCTCCGCGTACTGGCGGATGTCGGACTCAGCCTTGAGTCGTCCAGCGTCGACGCCGCCGCCGCGAGCTAGCCCCAGGGCACCTCGCCGGGCGAACGGAGGTGGCTGACGTCGTTGGCGAGGATCAGCTGGGCTCCGTCCGGGCCGTCTCCGGGCTCGTATCGCAGGACGGTCAGGTTCGCGTTGCCCTGGACTAAGCGGCGCCGGTAGTCCCGCACGGGGATGCCGAGAGCGACACACAGCAGGATGCGGATGAGCGTCCCGTGGGCGACGACCAGGACGCGGCGCTCACCCTCGAACTCCGCCGGGCGCCCCGCCTCGGGCGAGTCTCCTCGGGTTGACGCCGACGCGCTCGAGTGAGCCATCTCGGAGGCCAGCAGATCGGCGAGGAAGCTCAGCGCCCTTGCCGCCACCTCGTCGCCCGACTCTCCGCCTGGCGTTGGCGTGGCCGCCGGATCGCGATCCCAGCGGTCCAGAAGCTCCGGATCCCGGGCCTCGATCTCCGCGTTCGTCAGGCCCTCCCAGCGCCCGTAGTCGCGCTCGATGAGCCGGTCGTCGACCTCCACCGGCCGCCCCCGGGCCACGATCTGGGCCGTCTCCAGCGCGCGAAGCATCGGGCTGGAGAAGATGCGGTCGATTCGGATGCCGGCCAGCCGGTGCGCCAGCGCCTCCGCCTGACGGCGGCCCTCGGGTCTCAGCGGTACGTCGAGCTGGCTCCCAAGCCAGACGTCCGGGCCCGCGTCCGGCAGGCCGTGTCGGGTGAGTAGCAGGTTGAGCATCGGCGCCCTGCCTAGAACAGGCCGACTATGTTCCCGTCCGCATCGATGTCGATCGACTCCCCGGCCGGGTGCGACGGCAGGCCCGGCATCGTGCGCATCTCGCCCAGCAGCGGCGTGACGAAGCCGGCTCCGGCAGAGAGGTGGACTTCGCGGATGGGGACCCGGAACCCGGTGGGCCGGCCCTTCAAGGACGGATCGTGGCTCAGCGAGAGGTGAGTCTTCGCCATGCAGACCGGCAGCTTCCCGTAGCCCAGCTCCTCGTACAGCTTCAAGGCCTTCGTGGCGGCCGGCAGCTCATCAACGCCCCGGGCGCCGTAGATGCGCACCGCGATCGTCTCGATTTTCTCGCGAAGCGGGGCGTCGTCCGGGTAGAGGAACTGGAAGTCCGGCGCCCCCACCTCCGCCGCCGACCAGACGGCACGGGCCAGATCCTCCGCGCCCGCGCCCCCATCGGCGAAGTGGCGGCTTACGACGACCTCGCGCGCGCCGGCGGCCAGAGCCACCTCCCGGATCGCGGCGACCTCTGCTTCCGTGTCGGTGGGGAAGTGGTTGATGGCAACAACCACCGGGACGTTGAAGACGCGCACGTTCTCGATCTGAGCGGCCAGGTTGGCCGAACCGCGCCGGACCGCCTCCACGTTCTCTTCCTCGAGCGCGGGATCGAGCGGCTTGCCGGCCACGATCCGGCCGACGCCGCCGTGCATCTTGAGCGCCCTGACCGTCGCGACCATGGCCGCCGCGTCCGGTCGCAGCCCGCTCTGGCGGCACTTGATGTCGAAGAACTTCTCCGCGCCCATGTCGGCACCGAAGCCGGCCTCGGTGCAGGCAATCTCGCAGGTGGCCAGCGCCAGTCGATCGGCCAGGACGCTGTTGTTGCCGTGGGCGATGTTGGCGAACGGACCGCAATGGACGAAGGCGGGCCCGCCCTCGAGGGTCTGCAGGAGGTTCGGCTTGATCGCGTCCAGTAGCAGGACGGTCATCGAACCGGCGCAGCGCAGGTCCTCGGCGGTGATCCGGCGGCCGTCGAAGGTGGTGGCGACGACCATCCTGCCGAGTCGCGCCCGCAGGTCGTGAATGTCGGAGGCGAGCGCGAGGGCCGCCATCACTTCGCTGGCGACTGTGATCTGCCATTCGGTCTCGCGCGGGTAGCCGTTTTCGCGCCCGCCCATCCCCACGATCGCCTTTCGGAGAGCGCGGTCGCTGATGTCAACGACCCGCGGCCACAAGACGCCCAGCGGGTCGATGCCGTGCGGGTTGCCGTGGGTCAGCGAGTTGTCGACGAAAGCTGCCAGGAGGTTGTGGGCCGCCCCGACGGCGTGGTTGTCGCCGGTCAGGTGGAGGTTGAAGTCCTCCATCGGGATCACCTGGCTGTAGCCGCCACCCGCGGCGCCGCCCTTGATCCCGAAGACCGGGCCGAGCGAAGGCTGTCGGATGCAGACCGCCGCTTTGTGTCCGAGGCGGTTCAGCCCCTGGACCAGGCCGATGTTCGTGGTCGTCTTGCCCTCGCCGAGAGGCGTAGGTGTGATCGCGGTCACGACGACGTACTTGCCGCGCTTGCCCCTGGCCGCGGCCTCGGCCTCCAGCCGCTCGATCCCTTCGAGGCGAACCTTGGCCTTGAATGGCCCGTACAGCTCCACCTCGTCGTCGCGCAGCCCGAGCTCTCGGGCGACGTCCATGATCGGCCGCGGCGAAACGGAGCGGGCGATCTCGAGGCTGCTCGGCATACCAGCGCCACTCATATGGCGACCTCCGGTCTGTTGAGGACTTGCGTGGCCGGACTCATCGCGTCGTACCCTGGGCGACCGCGCTGCCCAGCTCCGCCTGGTCCCTTGCGGCTCGCAGCAAGTGGCTCAGCAGCAGGGCGTTTGTGAGCGGCCCGACGCCGCCCGGCACCGGGGTGATCGCCGCGACCACGTCCTTCGCCGATTCGAAGTCCACGTCGCCCACCAGCTCCTCGCCGACGACGTTGATGCCCACGTCCACGACGACTACTCCCGGCGAGAGCATCTCCCCGGTGATCAGGCCCGGTCGGCCGGTGGCCACGATCAGGATCTCGGCGTCACGGGTGTGGTGGCCCAGGTCGCGGGTCTTGGAGTGCAGAATCGTGACGCTGCCGTGCTCACGCAGCAGGAGCAGCGCCGCGGGCTTGCCCACGACGTTCGACCGGCCCACGACCACTACTCGCTTGCCGGCGATCTCGATCCCCGAGCGCTTCAGGATCTCGACCGCGGCTTGGGCCGTGGCCGGCAGAAAGCCCTCGTAGCCGAGGGAGAGCAGCCCGGCGTTGCGGGGGTGGATGCCGTCGATGTCCTTGGCCGGGTCGATCGAGTCGATGACCGTCCGGAGCGGGATGTGCGCCGGCAGCGGCATCTGGACGATGATCCCCGCCACGGCCGGATCGGCGTTGAGGCGTTCGATCTCCGTGCACAGCCCATCGGCCGTGACGTCCGCGCCGATCTCGACAAGCCGTCCGCTGACGCCGACCTTGTCGCACGTTCGAAGGATCTGCCGCAGGTACACCGCCGATGGGGCGTCGGCCCCGACGAGAACGATCGCGAGACTCGGCGCGTAGCCCCAGCGCTCCTTGAACCGCGCGAAATCCTCGGCCAGGCTCGCCCGAATCTCGGCCGCGATTGGGCCGCCCGCCAGCAGCCGCGGACCGACCCGGGCCGGGGAGATTGCTCCCTCGCCTGGGGCGGTCATTCGTCCTCCGGATCGCGGACCCTACCGGACAGTACAGTCTCGCGAGTCCGCGCCGCCACGGCCGCGATCTCGTGGAGGGCCTCGTCCAGCTGACGGCTCATCATCTCGTTGTAGCCCTCGTCGCCCGTGGAGGGCAGGTTGATGTTCACGTTCTCGGCGGCACCGCGCGCGGCGGCCTCGCCGAGGAGCGCCGCCACGAGCACGTCGCTGGCCGCATTGACGTTGCTGCGGCCCGCCAGCGCGTCGGCGCCGTTGGCAAGGGCAACGCAGGCCTTGACGCACTCCCAGGGAGCGTCGGATGCGGCTCGTGCCGCCGTCTCGATGGCCGCCTTACGAGCCGCCCGCTGCTCTTCGGTCTCGCGGGGCAATTTGAGCGCGGCCGCGTAGCCGGCGTATGCCTCGGCGTCCCTGTCGGCCAGCCTCAGGAACTCGGCAGCCAGGCTTCGACCGGCCTCGCCACAACGAGCGAGAGTCGTCTCATAGGCCGCGTACTTGGGCCGGCCGGTCGAGAGGCTCGCGACCATCGACACGAGCGATGCCCCTAGCGCTCCCGCCAGTGCCGAGGCAGCTCCTCCTCCGGGGACTGGCTCGGCCGACGAGAGGCTCTCGGTGAACTGGCGAACCGTCAGATCCGCGAACGACTTGGGCTTGGATGCTTGGTCCATGGCGCGATTGTAGGCACCCGGCCGTCTCGCGCGTTCAGGTTCCGGGTTTCTCCCCACATGAGGGGTGCTTTCCGGGGCGGACTCAGGCCAAACCAACCTCGTCGTCCACGCCGTCGACCGTCCAGCGGCGCGACCAGTGCTGGAAGCTCAAAGCCAGGCGAGCTCCTGGCGTCTCGACTTCGAAGATGGTTCGGGGCCCAACGGAGACTTTGTAAGCGGAATGCTCTTGGCGAATGGCAGTGAGCCGCTTGACCGGCAGGCGGACCCGGCCCCAGGTGATCTCACGGGGAGTGCCGTCGAACCAGTCGGCTCGAACGCGCACATCAACAGGCTCCATGCGAACGATGGCCATCGCGGTTGCTCCTCTTGCCTTTGGCGGGCCGTTGTTCGCTCGGGCACTGAGCGGTGAGAACGGACGTTCTATTACTGGCAGAATCTACTCGAACGGATGTTCGATGTCAAGGATTCGCGTCTCGAACCTCCGGTCACGGCAGGAGCATCGCCGGCGCAGATGACAGCTAGGGTGGCACAGCCTCGTGCGGCGCTCGGATCGTGCTGCTGGAGTCCCGGTCCGCAAGTACGGTGCCGGGTCTGGCACGGCGCCGAGTCGGGCGGGGGCGGCTAGTCGGGCGCGATCTCCGGCGCCGGCCCCCGGCGTGCCAGGGCCGCGAGGGCCGCGCGCAGGCGTCCCTGAGCGACGGCAACGCCCAGCAGCACCACAAGCCCGCCGACGGGCTCGTGCCAGGCCACACCCTCGCCCAGGAATGCGACGCCCACCACGATCGCGAAGAGCGGCGTCAGGTACGTGACCATGCTCGCCGTCGATGGGCCGGCCTCTCTGACGATCTGGTAGTTGAAGGCGAAGGCGATCCCGGAGCCGAGGGCCCCCAGGCCGAGCATCGCCAGGACCGGGTTCAGCGCGATCGGGCCGGGCAGGGGACCGGCGGCGATGGCCAGCGGCAGGAGCACGGCCGCCCCGCAGGCGACCTGTCCGGTGGCGAGACCGATGCCGCTCTCCGGGAGCCCTGTAAGGTGCCGGCGCACGTACGGGAAGGCGATGCCGTAGCAGGTCACCGCCCCGACGCAAGCGGCGATGCCCGTCCACTCCCCCGCGCCCAGCCCCTCCCAGACGCCGACGACGACGAGGATTCCGAGGAAGCCGATCAGCAGGCCGATGACGCGCTCGGCGTTGGGCTTCTCTTCCGGAAAGGCGAGCAGGATTACGGCCAGCGTGGTCAGCGGCGTGGCCGCGTTGATGATGCCGGCCAGGACGGACGAGACGTGCGTCTCGCCGATGGCGAAGAGCGTGAACGGCACGCTGTTCATCAGCATCGCCACGACGAACAGGTGGCGCCACGTCGAGAGGTTGCGCGGCAGCCGGGCTCCGGCGATGGCGGACACCACGACCAGCGCGCTCGCCCCGATGGCCAGCCGGACGAACGCCACCTGCACCGGCGCGAGCATCTGCAGCCCGAGCTTGATCCACCAGAAGGAACAGCCCCAGGTTGCGGCCAGCAGCACGAACACGACCTGCCACGGCAGGAGGTGTTGACGGCGGTGGTCGGTCGATGTCATGGGCGATCTCTCCGCTGGTCTCGTTCGGCGGAGGTTACTAGCCCCCGGCGATTCCATCTTCCGGACTTGTGGTTTGCCTTGTCGGGCCAAAACCGAAGGCCGGAAGCCAGGCCAACCCGAGGCCGCTATTCTCGGTGGCATGAATGCAGCGCAGCGTTTCGCGGCCGTGGGACGGCTCGCAACGGACGACGAATGGACGGCAGTCTCGGCCCGCCGCGCGGCCAGGCCGTTCCTCTTCCTGGTGACAAGCACCGGCATCCTGTGCACGCCCGGCTGCCCGGCCAGGGCCCCGGGTCGGGATCGGATTCGAGTCGTGGCGGGGCCCGCCGAAGCCCTGGCGGCAGGCGCCCGAGCGTGCCTTCGATGCCGACCGGATCGACTCTTCGGCTTCGAAACAGAGCCGCCGGCGGCCGGCGCGGCAACGGGCGCGGCTCCCGGCGGAGCAACGCGCCGGCCTGTCGAGGACGCCACAGCCCGAATCGCCGCGGCCCTGGATGCCGGCGACGACCTGCCGACCGACCGAGAGCTGGCCGGACCGCTCGGACTGACCGAGCGCAGGCTTCGAGAGATGTTTCGGGAGAGGCTCGGCGTGACGCCCCGGGCGTGGGCCGTGGCCCGGCGCGCGGAGCTGCTCCGGTCGCGACTTGCCGGCGGCCAGCCGGTGCTGCCCGCGCTGTACGACGCGGGCTACGGCTCGGCGAGCGCCGCCTACGAGGCCGCGAACGGGGAGCTGGGGATGGCGCCGGGACGGTATCGGACCGGTGCCGCGGGCGAGTCGATCCGCTGGACGATCGCCGCGATCCCCCAGGGAGTGGCGCTGGTCGCGGCCACGGACCGGGGGCTGTGCTCCATTCTCATGGGCCACGAAGCGGAGGCCCTCGCTACGGAGCTTCGGGCCGAGTTCCCGCGGGCGGCTCTCGCCCGCGACGACGCCGCCCTCACCGCCGTGGCCGGAATCGTGTCCGACCTGGCCGAGGGCCGGCGGCGCCCGGAGGCAGACGCGCTGCCGCTGGACGTCCACGCGACGGCGTTCCGGCGCCGGGTCTGGGAGGCTCTGCGGCGCATCCCCGCCGGCGAGACGCGCTCCTACGGGGAGGTCGCCGCGGCAGTTGGCGCCCCACGGGCGGCCCGGGCGGTGGGCACGGCCTGTGCCACGAACCCCGTTCCCATAGTGGTGCCCTGCCACCGCGTCGTCGGCGCGCACGGCTCGCTCGGCGGCTACGCCGGGGGCCTGGCCCGGAAGCGGCAGCTCCTCGACGCGGAGGCCGAGACCGCGGCCGCCAAACCGCGACGACTCGGTGGCACGCGGCAGGAGACCGGAGCGCCGGCCGGGCTCGACGGAGTCTGAAAGGCCACTCGAGCGGGCGACCCCTCATGCGGTGACGGTTGGCTTGCCTCTCCGCTCCCCCGCTCTGCTCTGGCTACGGCACGAAGTAGCCGGTCACGTCGAAGATTACCTGGGCTGTTGGACCCAGAGTCGAGGCGGCATAGGTGACCCTCAGAGTGCCTCCGGTACCCAGAGCCACCGTTACCGCGTTGGCCCGATCATCGCCGAGCGGGAAGTTGAGAGTGGAGCTGGTCGGGTTGTTCATGGCCACAGGGCCAATGAACAGGAAGCCCGCGCTGGTCTGCTGCGTGACCGTGAGGTTGCCGGTCACGGCGTAGACCCCGGCCGGCACACCAGAGCCTGTCACCTGGAACGTCCGCGCCACGTGCGAGCTCGACGGACCAGCAAGACCTGTGCCATTGCGCGTGTCGAGGAGGCGCGCCGGGTTGAGCGGGATGTACGTCGCGCCGCTCATGTTGGGCACGAAGTAGCCGGTCACATCGAAGATCACCTGGGCGGTGGGACCCAGAGTCGAGGCGGCATAGGTGACGCTGAGGGCGCCTCCGGTACTCAGGGCCACGGTCACCGCGTTGGCCCGATCATCACCAACCGGGAAGTTGAGGGTCGAGCTGGTCGGGTTGTTCTGAGCCACAGGACCGACCGAGAGGAAACCTCCGCTGGTCTGCTGAGTGACGGTCAGGTTGCCGGTCACAGCGATCGCATTGGAGGGAACTCCACCGTGGCCTGTCACCGTGAAGCTCTGGGCCACATGGGAGCTAAAGATGCCCAGGCCACCGGTGTGATCGCGAGAGTCGAGGAGACGCGTGGGGTTGAGCGGGATGTACGTCGCGCCGCTCGTGTTGGGCACGAAGTAGCCGGTCACATCGAAGATCACTTGAGCCGTGGGGCCCAGAGTCGAGGCGGCATAGGTGACGCTCAGAGTGCCTCCGACACTCAGGGCCACGGTCACCGCGTTGGCCCGATCATCGCCGAGCGGGAAGTTGAGAGTGGAGCTGGTTGGGTTGTTCATGGCCACAGGACCGATGAACAGGAAGCCCGCGCTGGTCTGCTGCGTGACGGTCAGGTTGCCGGTCACGGCAGTGGCTCCGGCCGGTACGACCGCGCCGGTGACCTGGAATGGCCGCGCCACGTGCGAGCTGAAGGGACCGGACAGGCCGACGTTGCTGCGAGTGTCGAGGAGACGCGTGGGGTTGAGCGGGATGTACGTCGCGCCGGCGAGCGGCAGGATGACGTCCTTCCCGGACACGTCGCTCGATGTGACGCTGACGCTGCTCGCCGCGCCGTAGTCGTAGGTGAAGCCGCCGGTGCTGTAGTAGCCCTCGCCGTACGTTCCGGCGCTGTCGCTGAACCAGAGCTGGTAGCTACCGTTCGGGGCCACACGGACCGAGTAGGTGCCATTGCCGGCAGTGGTCGCGTAGTAGCAGAAGCCGGAAGTGATTGGGCAGGCCCGGACGTCGATGCCCGGCAGGCCGGCAGCGGCAGCGTTCCTCACCGTGCCGGAGATGTGGATCGTCCCAGGCAGGGTGATGTCTATCCCGGACACAGCACTCGATGTGACGCGGACAGCGCTCGCCGCGTCGTAGTCGCTCGTGAAGCCACTGGTGCTGTAGTAGCCGCTGGCGTACGTCCCGGAGTAGTCGTCGAACTCGAGGACGTAGCTGAGGTTCGGGGCCGCGCCGACCGAGTAGGTGCCGTCGCCGGCAGTGGTCGCGTAGTAGCAGAAGCCGCCAGCGATAGCGCAGGCCCAAACGTCGATATTCGGCAGGCCGGCAGCGGCAGCGTTCCTCACCGTGCCGGAGATGTGGATCGCCCCAGGCAGGGTGATGTCCTTCCCGGACACGTCGCTCGATGTGACGCTCACAGCGCTCGCCGCGTCGGGGTCAGTCGTGAAACCACTGGTGCTGTACCAGCCGCCGGCGTACATCCCGGAGTAGTCGTCGAACTCGAGGATGTAGCTGAGGTTCGGGGCCACGCCGACCGAGTAGGTGCCGTTGCCGGCAGTAGTCGCGTTGTAGCAGAAGCCTGGACTGGTTGGGCAGGCCCGGACGTCGATGTTCGGCAGGCCGGCAGCGGCAGCGTTCCTCACCGTGCCGGAGATGTGGATCGTCCCAGGCAGGGTGATGTCTATCCCGGACACAGCACTCGATGTGACGCGGACAGCGCTCGCCACGTCGTAGTCGGTTGTGAAGCCACTGCTGCTGTAGTAGCCGCTGGCGTACGTCCCGGAGGGGTCGTCGAACTCGAGGACGTAGTTGTTGTTCGGCGCCACAGCGACCGAGTAGGTGCCATCGCCGGCAGTGGTCGCGTCGTAGCAGTCGCCCCCGCCACAGGTCCAAACCTCGATGTTCGGTAGGCCGGCAGCGGCAGCGTTCCTCACCGTGCCGGAGATGGTGGTCGCGGTGTTAGGCGCGACGACCTGAGTGCCGGCGGTGTGGTGCTGGGCCTGCATCCGCTCGGCAGGGGTGCAGTGTCTCGCGGTGTGGGAGGCGATCGGCTGAGGATTCTGGGTGGATTGCGGGCGGTACGGGCGAGGCGCGTCCGATGTGGACGCGCAGTCCGCGAACTCGGGCTGAGCGTTCTCGATCGTGCGTTGGGGTGCCGGCACCGCCTGCGGGACCGAAACCGGGGTTGTCGCAACTGGGCTCGCTTGTAGCGCCGCGTTCGGAGCCACCCCCTGGGCGGCCGTAGCATTCGCCTGAGGCATGAGCGGTGCCGCCGCCGCTCCTGTTGCGCCGGCAGTCGCGATCACCGCCGCGCTGAACACCGACAAGAGCACTCGTACGAGGCTAGTCACGTGAGTCCCCCTTCTTGGCCATGCCCGGGACGCGCGGGGTGCGCGGTTCGATACTCAACCGGGCCGGTACGCTCCACTCCCCATCCTACTGCGCGGGCAGTGCCGTTGCCAGTCGTGCTACCGAGAGAAGTCCGTGGGCGGAGGGACTGCCGGTCCAACATCATCGGGAGGCTTGGCTGGTAGGACGTGCGCCCGACACGTGCCCTGGCGGACAGGGATGATGCGACCTGGCCAATCTCACCTATGGGACGTCGTCTCTCGTCGCCTCCTCTCAGCCCTCGCCAACTCCTTTCCCGGCTCCAGTTCCTTGTCTGGCTCATCAGACCCGAACTGCCGGCCTATGGCACGAAGTAGCCAGTCACATCGAAGATTACGTGGGCCGTGGGACCCAGAGTCGAGGCGGCATAGGTGACGCTGAGTGTGCCTCCGGTACCCAGAGCCACCGTGACTGCGTTGGCCCGATCATCGCCGAGCGGGAAGTTGAGAGTGGAGCTGGTCGGGTTGTTCATGGCCACGGGACCGATGAACAGGAACCCGGCGCTGGTCTGCTGAGTGACCGTCAGGTTGCCGGTCACGGCAGTGGCGCTCGATGGAACGAGGCCGCCTGTCACCCCGAAGGTCCGAGCCAAGTGCGAGCTGAATGCACCGGTCAACCCGGTCCCGTTGCGGGAGTCGAGAAGGCGCGTCGGGTTGAGCGCCACGTACTTGGCGCCAGTGGCATCGGGCGTGAAGTAGCCGGTCACGTCGAAGATGACGTTGGCGGTGGGACCAAGACTCGCGGCGGCATAGGTGACCGAGAGGGTGCCTCCGGTAGCGAGAGCCACGGTGACCGCGTTGGCTCGATCGTCACCAACCGGGAAGTTCAGAGTCGAGCTGGTCGGGTTGTTCATCGCCACAGGGCCGATGTACAGGAACCCGCCGCTGGTCTGGCCGGTCACGGTCAGGTTGCCGGTCACGGCAGTGGCGCCGGCGGGTACGCCACCATGGCCTGTCACCCCGAAGGTCCGGGCCACGTGCGAGCTGAAGGCACCCGACAACCCCGTCCCGGAGCGGGAGTCGAGGATGCGGGAGGGGGTGAGGGCGTGGTACGTGGCGCCAGTGGCGTCGGGTGTGAAGTAGCCGGTGACATCGAAGATCACCTGGGCCGTGGGACCCAGGGTCGAGGCGGCATAGGTGACGCTGAGGGTGCCTCCGGTACCGAGAGCCACGGTGACCGCGTTGGCCCGGTCGTCGCCAACCGGGAAGTTGAGAGTCGAGCTGGTGGGGTTGTTCATCGCGATGGGACCCATGTACAGGAAGCCGAGGCTCGTTTGCTGAGTCACCGTGAGGTTGCCGGTCACGGCAGTGGCGGTGGATGGAACGAGGCCACCCGTCACCTGAAACGTCCGGGCCACGTGCGAGCTGAAGGCACCCGAGAGACCGGTCCCGTTGCGAGAGTCGAGAAGGCGCGTCGGGGTCAGGGCGTGGTAGGTGGCAGCGGGCAGGCCGAAGGCGTAGAACTTGTCGTCCCAGGAGCCGACGTAGACGACGCCGTTGACGACCGCGGGCGAGGAGTCGATGCCGGCGCCGGCGGTGGCCGTCCAGAGCGGCGTGCAGGTCCCACCGCCGCCCGCGCAGCCGACGGCGTAGGCATACAGCTTGCCGTCCCCGGAGCCGACGTAGACGACGCCGTTGGCGACCGCGGGCGAGGAGTAGACCATGCCGCCGGTGGTGGCCGTCCAGAGCGGTGTGCAGGTTCCGCCGCCGCTGGCGCAGCCGACGGCATAGGCATACAGCTT